>Ga0207705_10000872_pt1 | contig 24714 bp, 35 predicted proteins | sample KBSC13metaG_FD_184314 | JGI IMG/M metagenome (GOLD analysis project Ga0207705, IMG submission 184314) | Corn rhizosphere microbial communities from Kellogg Biological Station, Michigan, USA - KBS C1-3 metaG (SPAdes) (version 2) | ecosystem: Host-associated > Plants > Roots > Rhizosphere > Soil ... | reverse complement strand
GGCGATTCACGAGGGTCTGGGCGACAGCGATCTTGCCTTCGCGCGGCTGATTGGCGGCTTCGTGCAGCACGACCTTGGCCATGCACTCGACCGATTTGGCATCGACATTGGCCAGGACCGGACCAGCCTGCGCGGCGCTATCGTCCGTCACGGTGGGCTGGATGGCCGCAGGCTGCTGCGCCGTCTGTGCCTGGGCCGGAACGGTCGCGCTCAGATCATAAGCGAGAAGAGGTGTGGCGGCGACATATTCGGCCGCCGAGCTGCCCGAGGAGGGCAAGGCAAAGCAAGTGAGGGCAAGCGCGAGGCCTGCACCCGAAGCAAGCGTGAGAGGACGCTTGGAGATCATTCAAAACTCTTACACATGCGCGAAACCGCCCACCGACGCTTCACTGTGCGACGGCTGCGATGTTTAACGTCTTGTCGGCAGAACGTAGGGAACGCGTGCCCTGCGACCATAAAGTGTTGGCGGGGATGTCGGGCCTTTGCCGGCTTCCGTCAACGAAACCACGATGAATCGTTTCGTCGGTAGGACGGTTTGAGGATATTGCCCCAAAATGTCGTGTTCCCGACGCATCGCTCGGCCACGAATCTATCGTTTGGGATGCGATTCTCTCCCGTTCATCGATCGTTTGAGGCAAAAGATTAACCGATCCGTTCGCAGCGGCGATTCGGCGGGAGGACAAGGGTGGAAGAGCGTCCGAGTACGTCCTTTCTGCAAGCCATGATGTCCGGCCGGGCAGCCGAGGCGCTGCGCCGGGACCGGCTGCTCGCGGCAATTGCCCTGTTCGGCGGAATTGGCATCGCGATCGCTTTGCCGTTCGCGCTTCAGGCGGGCGCATCCTTCTTCCTGCCCGTCACCGCCGCTTTGGTGATCGCGATCGCGCTGGTGCCGATGCTCGAATGGTTCGAACGCCGCCGCGTGCCGTCGCCGCTGGCGTCTTTCCTGTGCATCGCGGTGTTCCTGGGCGTCGCCAACGCGGCGGTAGCGGCGATCATCGTACCCGCGTCAGGTTGGTTCGCGCTTTTGCCTGAGCGCGTGAGCCGCATCCGCCACAATCTGCGCCCGCTGCTCGAAATGTATAACAGCCTCGATCGCTTCGTAAGCAACACGCAGGCGACCTTCATGGGCAAATCAGGACATCAGCTGGTCGTATCGCTCGGCAAGCCGACCTCTTTGCTCGATGTGATCGCGGGATCGGCGCCGGTCGCGATCCTGCAAATGTTCTTCGCGGTGCTGGTCGTCTATTTTTTCCTGTCGGGCTGGACGCGTATGCGCCGCCAGACGATCACCAGCCGCGGCAGCTTCACCAGCGCGCTCACCACCGCGCGCGTGATCCAGGAAATGGTCGATGCTACCTCGGCCTATCTGTCGACGATCACCGTCATCAATATCAGCCTGGGCTTGCTCGTCGCGGGTGCATTCTGGCTGATCGGCCTTCCCGATCCGCTGATGTGGGGCGGGATCGTCGCGCTCTTCAATTACATGCCCTATCTCGGTCCTATCATGGCATCGCTGCTGCTCGCTCTAGGCGGGCTGATGGTGTTCAAGGACGCTTGGTATTCGATCCTGCCGGTGGCGACCTTCATCTGTTGTCACCTGATCGAGTCGAACCTGGTCACGCCGGCGCTGGTCGGGCGGCGGCTGACGATCAACCCGCTGTTGATCCTCATCTCGCTGAGCTTCTGGGGTTGGGTGTGGGGGCCGGTCGGAGCGTTGCTGGCGGTGCCGATCCTGATCATCGCCAAGACCGTGCTCGACGCGGCCGGCAAACCCGATATTGCGGGCTTCCTGTTCGAGGAAGGCACCCTCACCGGCCCGCTGCACGAGGCGACCGCGCCGGTTCCGCCGGACGCGCCCGAGGCCTGACGCCACGGCCCGGAAAAAAAGCCGGAAAAAGGCAGGGATCGGCGTTGACAGCCCCCGCGCCCGTCTCTAGTCGGCGCGTCTCCGCAAGGGATTGCCTACGCGGGTGTAGCTCAGTTGGTTAGAGCGCCGGCCTGTCACGCCGGAGGTCGCGGGTTCGAGCCCCGTCACTCGCGCCACCTTCCAGGATATCGAATGTCCCGGATCGGATGGTGCCTTGCGATGCTCTCGTTCATCGCTGCCGAGCCCGCTTTTGCCTGGGGCAATCAGGGCCATATGGCGACGGGCCTGATCGCCTACGATCGGCTTGCTGGGCACGATCCTGCGGCCATTTCCGCGATCGAGGCGCTGATCGCGCAGCACCCCGATCGTGCGCGCTTCGATTCGTTGCTGGCCGGGCTGGAGGGCTCCGAACGCGAGCGCCGGCTGTTCGAGCTGATCGCGCGCTGGCCTGATGATATCCGCGCGACCCGCTGGAACCACACGCACTGGCATCATCAACTGCGCGTGGTGGTGGGTTGGAAAGCATTTCGCGGGCCGCGGCTAGGGGAGGCAGATTCCGCGTTCCGCCGCAATCTCGATATTCTGCGGGACTTTCTTGCCAAGCCGGCCGATCGTGCGATCGCCTTGTGCTGGGTGTTCCATATCGTCGGTGACATGCATCAGCCGCTTCACGCGGGGCATCGTCAGGACAAATATTTTCCGCTTACTGATTTTGCCGGGACCAAGGGCTGGGTGCGCCGAAGTGCCGATGCAGCGCCGGAGCGGTTCCATCATTTCTGGGACACGCCCGCCGACCGTCCGGGCGACGAATTTGCGGGCGCGGCGGCGATTGCGGCGGCGGCGGACCGACCCTTCGTCGCGCCGCCGAGCGGGGATGCGCTGGCCGATTATCGCTTGTGGGTCGCGGAAAGCGAGCGGGTCGCGGCGGAGGACGCTTATCCCGACGCAATGGGCGCCGAGGGTGACCGGCCGGAGAAAGCAGGCGTGCTCGCGCCCGAATATGTCGAGCGCGCGCGGTTGATCGGTGAGAAACGGATCGGGGAGGCGGGGGAACGGCTCGCGGACCTGCTGGCCGCTCTGTTCCCGGCTAATTAGCCGACGACGACCTTGTTGCGGCCCGAACGCTTGGCTTCGTAGAGCGCGACATCGGCCCGCTTGAGCATCGACGACGTGATCTCGTCGTCGTCGCGGCTGAGATCGGCGACGCCGGCCGAGAAAGTGAGGCGGCCGAGCGTCTGGCCAGTGGCATTGATCTTAAGATCGCGCGCGCCGATCGCCGCACGAATGCGGTCGACCTCGGCACCGGCCTGCTTGGCAGTCGAGCCTTCGAACAGCACCACGAATTCCTCGCCGCCATAACGTGCCGCGAACAGGCGCTCGCCGCCGTCCTTGGCCAGGCTGGTGGCGACGAACTTGATCACTTCGTCGCCGATCTGGTGGCCGAAGCGGTCGTTGAAGGTCTTGAAATGGTCGATATCGCAGATCGCGATCGCGAATGGACGGCCGGTTTCGCGCGCGGTTTCGACCGCAGCAGCGAGGCGCGTGTCGAGCGCGCGGCGATTAGGCAGGCCGGTCAGCGCATCATGATTGGCGGCGTCCTGAGCTTCGGCGAGGCTGTCGCGCAAAGTGCGGATTTCCTCGCACGCGATGCGGAGCTGTTCCTCAACGCCGCGCGTGCGGTCGATCATCGAATGGGTCAGGCCCATCAGGGTTCCGACCACGGTTTCAGGCGCGGCGCCGGCCTCGAGCTCGGCGGCGTTGCTCGCGAGCGCCTGGCCGTAATCGGCGGCGACTTCGCGCGAAATGGAGACGATCTCGCTGACTTCGGTCAAACGCGCCTGCGCGTCGGCGACCATCACCTGAAGGTCGGCGGCGGATAGTTCGACCGAACGTTCGGCGATCATCGCGGCGGCTGACGCGGCGGACAGGCCGCCCTGCTGCATCGCGCGTTCGACCGACCCGTTGAAGGCGCGATCCTGCGCGGTCAAATAGCGATGCGCCATCGCATAGTTGGTCGGCGTCGGCTCGAGACGATTGTCGAGCAATACGCGGGCAATGCCGTCGTAAAGACGCTTCCAGGGATCTTCGCAGGCAACCTCGCTCATGGGGACTCTCTTAGCCGCGAGGTGTTAATGAAACACCCAACAAGGATAACATTGTTGCGGAGCCGGGCTATTTTTTCCATCGGCCATGTTCCATCCAGAAAAGCAATGGCTTGAGCGGCGCGATCCAGATGATCCCGGCGACGCAATAGACGATCATTTGAAAAAACCATGGCAATCTGGCGATATTCTGTGCCTGGCTGCCGACCAAGCCGGCCCAGAAGGCGATCAGCAGCAGGATCATCCCCATGCCAGCAGGCTTGCGCCAGGTGGGCTTCATATCGTGGTAAATCCCTGTTCGGTCGCGATGGCGTGGAGGCGAACGTCCCATGGGTCGTGGGGGACCTGTTCCACTTCCTGCATCGCCCAGGCAAGGCCGATCCGGTGCGCCCCCGGATAACGCTGGAAAGCGCGATCATAATGGCCCGCGCCATAACCGATACGTCCGCCCCGGGAATCGAAGCCTGTCAAAGGCGTGACGATCAGGTCGGGCGCGTATTCCTCTGCGTTCCGGAGGGGTTGGCGCAGGTTCATCGGCCCATGTTCGATCGGGTCGCCCGGTGCCCAGGCAAGGAAGCGCATCGTCGTGCGGTCGAGCAAGGTCGGCAGCGCGGTCGCATGCCCGCGCGCGTGCAGCGCTTGTAAAAGAGGGTCTGGATCAATCTCGTCATGCATCGCCAGATAGAGTGAGACGGTCGCGCCCGCGGGGATATGGGGGAGCAGATATTCGGCGGCATTGCGTGCGGCGGTAGCCGCAGCTTCCGGCCCGATCGCGGCCACGTGAGCGCTTCGCCGCGCGCGCAATTCGGCGCGCAGGCCGATCTTGGCGGGGTCGGAAGAGGGTGGTGGGACCGCCATGGCCGTTTTCCTGAAATCCACTGACGCCAAAACGTCAGGTGGGAACCATGTGCTTCGGGCCAGGGCCCTAACAGGGACAGCTCCCTATGGATGATAATCGCCTCAGGGATGTTCGTGGATCGTACCGGGCAGTTCCCACCACCAGCCTATTTAGGCGTTCGGGACCCCATGCTCAAGCTTGTCGGCCAAGGATTCGATCCGACCTGCCAATTGTTCGATCGTGCGCGCCAGTGCGGCCTTGCCCGGATCGGGCGCGCCCGCGCGCAGATCGCTCAATTCATCCGCGAGCAGCAGGCCTGCGAGAAGCAGCTGACGCGCCTCATTGGCGCTGCCGACGACCTGTTCGGCCTCGCGCGCCTTCGAATCGAGCATCGTCGCCAGCATCTCCAGCCTCTGTTCCTGCCCATCGGGGCAGGCGAGGTCGTAGGAGCGATTGCCGACGTTGAGCCGCACTTGTGCCATCAGCTGCGCCCCTCATGCCCGATCAGATTGTCGAGCCGCTGGATGGTTTCCTGGACGCGGGCCCGCAAAGTCTCATGCCGCTCTTCGAGCAGGGCATAAGCCTCGGCGACGCCGCTGCCTGCGGATTCGCGCGCCTGGGCAGCGCGTTCGACCCGGTCGAGCGCGCGCTCCAGCCGGACCATTGCAGAGTTGATGGCCTCTTCCGACATAAGGAGAGCATTACGGTGCCGGCCCAAGACTGGCAACGGCTCTGATCGTATCGCCGCCACGGTTGGTGGGACGCGATCCGCGCTATTGTCATGCCTAGATTATATAGCCGTGTCCCGGGCCAGGGCGCGGTTGACGGTTGCGGCCGCACCCGACAAAGGGAGCGCGCGCTTCAACCAGCACATCTCACAGGAGCTTTCGACATGGCGGTACGGGTTGCGATCAACGGCTTCGGCCGCATTGGCCGGCTGGTCGCCCGAGCGATCCTCTCGCGCCCGGATTGCGGGCTGGAGCTGGTGGCGATCAACGATCTGGCGGATGCGCCGTCGAATGCGCTGCTCTTCAAGCGCGACAGCGTGCACGGCACCTGGAATGGCGACGTCCATGCCGACGGCAACGATCTGATCATCGACGGCAAGCGCATCAAGGTCACCGCCGAGCGCGATCCGGCCAAGCTGCCGCATGCCGAGGACAAGATCGACATCGCGCTGGAATGCACCGGGTTCTTCACCGACCGCGAAACCGCGGGCAAGCATCTCGAAGCCGGCGCCAAGAAGGTGCTGATCTCGGCCCCGGCCAAGGGTGTCGACCTGACTGTCGTCTACGGCGTGAATCACGACAAATTGAAGCCCGAGCACACGCTCGTTTCGAACGCGTCGTGCACCACCAATTGCCTGGCGCCGATCGCCAAGGTGTTGAACGACACGGTCGGGATCGAGCGCGGCCTGATGACGACCGTGCACAGCTACACCAACGACCAGAAGATCCTCGACCAGATCCACAAGGATATGCGCCGCGCGCGCGCTGCCGCCATGTCGATGATCCCGACCACCACCGGCGCCGCCCGCGCGGTGGGCGAGGTGCTGCCGGAATTGAAGGGCCGTCTCGACGGCTCCGCGATCCGCGTGCCGACCCCAAACGTCTCGGTCGTCGACCTGACCTTCCAGCCCAAGAAGGACACGACGGTCGAGGAAGTGAATGGCGTGCTCAAGGCGGCCTCGGAAAGTGGCCCGCTCAAGGGCATCCTTCAGTATGTCACCGAGCCGCTCGTCTCGATCGACTTCAACGGCGACCAGCATAGCTCTTCGGTCGACAGCCTCGAAACCGCGGTGCTCGACGGCAAGCTGGTGCGTGTGCTCAGCTGGTATGACAATGAATGGGGCTTCTCGAACCGGATGGTCGATACCGCCGGCGCGATGGGCAAGCTTCTCTAAGCGCCAAAGGTGGGGCGTCTCCTCGGCATCGCGCGGCATGATCGGCCGCGTGGGGCGATGGAGACGCTCGACCATGCCGAGGTCACGGTCGAGCAGGGCGTGCATGGTGATTTCCGCGGCAGCCTGAAGCCGGGACGCAACAAACGCCAGGTAACCGTGATGGCGGCCGAAGGCTGGCGCGATGCGTTGTGCGAACTGGAGGCGTCGGTTCCGTGGGAGCAGCGCCGGGTCAATCTATTGGTCGAAGGCCTGCCGCTCGAAGCGAGCGCGGGCGCGTTGCTCCGGTTCGACTCGGGGCTGGTGCTGGAAGTGACCGGCGAATGCGATCCGTGCAGCCGCATGGAAGAGGTCGCACCCGGGCTGAAGGCGGTGCTGCTGCCCCATTGGCGCGGCGGGGTCACGACCAAGGTAATCCAAAGCGGCCCGGTCCGGGTCGGCGACAATGTGAGGATCGAGCGGTGAGCTTCAAGACGCTGGACGATATGGGCGATGTCTCGGGCAAGCGCGTGCTGGTGCGCGAGGATCTGAACGTGCCGATGGATGGCGCGCGCGTCACCGACGACACCCGCCTGCGCGCCGCGGCCCCGACCATTGCCGAACTCGCCGACAAGGGCGCGATCGTGCTGGTACTGGCGCATTTCGGTCGCCCCAAGGGCGAGCGCAATCCCGACATGAGCCTCGCGCTCGTTACCAAGCCGCTGAGCGAAGTGCTGGGCCGCGAAGTGCGGTTCATCGACGACTGCGCGGGCGAAGCAGCCGAGGGGGCGGTCGCTGATCTCCAGCCGGGCGACATTGCGGTACTGGAGAATACGCGCTTCCACAAAGGCGAGGAAAAGAATGATCCGGAACTCGCGCAAGCGATTGCGAAGCTCGGCGACATCTACGTCAACGACGCCTTCTCCGCCGCGCACCGCGCGCACGCCTCTACCGAGGGCCTGGCCCATATCCTGCCTGCCTATGCTGGGCGTTCGATGCAGGCCGAGCTGGAGGCGCTCGAAAAGGCGCTCGGCAAGCCCGAGCATCCGGTCGCGGCGGTGGTCGGTGGGGCCAAGGTCTCGACCAAGCTCGACGTGCTCAAGAACCTGGTCACCCAAGTCGATCATCTGATCATCGGCGGCGGCATGGCCAATACCTTCCTCGCCGCGCGCGGGGTCGATGTCGGCAAGTCGCTGTGCGAACATGACCTCAAGGATACCGTGCTCGAGATCCTCGACGCCGCCGACAAGGCCGATTGCACCGTCCATCTCCCATACGACGTGGTCGTGGCGAAGGAATTCCGGGCCGATCCGCCGACCCGCACGGTCAACGTACACGAGGTTCAGGCGGACGAGATGATTCTCGACGTGGGTCCGGCTGCGGTCGAGGCTCTGGGCGATGCACTCAAGACCTGCCGCACGTTGGTCTGGAACGGCCCGCTCGGTGCGTTCGAAATCCATCCCTTCGATGCCGCTACCGTAGCGCTGGCGCAGATCGCGGCGGCCTTGACCCAGTCGGGCACCCTGGTGTCGGTTGCGGGCGGGGGCGATACCGTCGCCGCGCTCAATCATGCCGGCGTCGCCGATCGCTTCACCTTCGTCTCGACCGCGGGGGGCGCTTTCCTCGAATGGATGGAAGGCAAGGTACTGCCGGGGGTCGCCGCGCTCGGCTGATCGGCCGCATTTTAGGTCGAATGTTGTCTAAGCATTGTGCGGTGCAATAAACTCACTTCACAATTGTAAGTGCCTGCCTCATTTTTTGCGCTGCACAAATGGGAGTGCGTATCGTGGCGAAGCGTTATAGCTTGGCGCTAGCGGTCGGAATCCTGGCGGCGACGCCTGTCGGCGCGGTCAAGGATCTGTCGGATAAAGGCGCGTTACCGGCCAGCAACCTGGTTCTGTTTGGATCGAAACATGCGATCGACAGCACATCGTCCGCCGACCGGTTCGCCAAGGGAGCACAGGGCACCAACCCTGTGTCGCCCGCAGCAGAGCCGGCCAACTGGCTGATGATGCTGATCGGTTTCGGGCTTCTCGGTGCGATGAGCCGTCGCTCCGAAATGGATCGTTTCCGCGACGAAATGGTGCTTTGAAGCGACAGGGCTCACGGCGTTGCGGCATAGTCAATTTACACATGTAAATTGCGCAATTGCTAATGCAGATTAACTAGTTCATTCGGCGGTGCAGCAAACGAATTGAGCGGGGCTTTTGCCGGGGGGGAACTCGGTAAGGGGTACACGCAATGTTGCATAAGCGGACAATGCGGTTTTTGACCGCACTTGCTGCCTTGTTCGGTTTAGCGGCCATGGCCGCGCCGGCCGCGGCGGTGGATTTTGAATTTTCGGGAACGTGCATAGACTGCTCGGGAACCGGCAAGGGGACGTTGGTCCTGAAGGATTACACCTTCGGCGATACGCTCACCTCTGCCAATTTCGTCAGCTTTACCTACACTTCCAACCTGCTCAGCTACACGCTGAACAGCGTTGACGATCTCACCGGCAGCCTGACCGACGTGACCGGGCCTGCTTTCGTCGTGTTTCACGGTGGCGGCTTCACCTTCGACTCGCTTGTCGCGGGGCCTTTCTCACCCTGGTGCACAGGTTCGACCGGCGCCTGCTCTTCGGACTTTGGCCTGGTCAGCAGCTGGTCGCTCGCCGCCTCTGCGGTGCCTGAACCAGCCATGTGGGGCGCAATGGTGCTCGGCTTCGGCTTGCTTGGCGCCACAATGCGGCGTCCGCGCCGCGAAGGCCTGATGCACGCCTGATTTCATGGCGGGGCCGGCCTCATGGGGCCGGCCCCAATATGATAGCGCAACCTGCATTGTCGCCCGCGATATCGGGGTCTAAGCGCAGCCGCATTGCCGGCATCCGCCGGTGGATTCAGCGTGACCCTGGAGGGTGAATGTCCGTTTCCGAAATGATGGCGCAGATGCGCGACAAGCCGGGTTTCATCGCGGCGCTCGACCAGAGCGGCGGTTCGACCCCCAAAGCGCTTGCGGCCTACGGTATCCCGGAGAGCGCCTATTCGGGCGACACGGAGATGTTCGAACTGATCCATGAAATGCGCGTGCGCGTCATCACCGCGCCCAGCTTCAACGGCGGCAAGGTAATCGCCTCGATCCTGTTCGAGAAGACGATGGACGGCCAAGCGCACGGCCAGCCGGTCTCCACCTATTTATGGAAGGAAAAGGGCGTCGTACCCTTTCTCAAGGTCGACAAGGGCCTGGAGGCGGAGAAAGACGGCGTCCAGCTGATGAAGCCGATCGGGGGGCTGGATGCTCTGCTCGATCGTGCCGCGAAGTTCGGCATTTTCGGTACCAAGATGCGCTCGGTCATCAACCTCGCCTCGAAGAGCGGGATCGCCGCGATCGCCGAACAGCAGTTCGCCTTCGCCGAGCAGATCGCCGAACATGGCCTCGTTCCGATCCTCGAGCCCGAAGCTTTGCTCAAGAGTCCGGAGCGCGCGGCGGCAGAGGACATCTTGTTCGAGGAGCTCAAGAAAGGCCTCGATGCGCTGCCCGAGCATCGCCACGTGATGCTCAAGCTCAGCATTCCGGTGAAGCCCGATCTCTATGCTCCCCTGATTGCGCATCCGCGCGTGGTGCGGGTGGTGGCCTTGTCGGGCGGCTATTCGCGCAGTGAAGCCTGTGCCGAGCTTGCCAAGAATCACGGCATGATCGCCAGCTTCTCGCGTGCGCTTCTCGACGATCTGCGCCACCAGATGAACGAGGCCGAGTTCGATGCCGCGCTCAAGGTCGCGATAGACGAGATCTACCAAGCGTCGACCGTCAAGATTTGAGCTCAGCGAAGCGCCTGCCGCACCATCGCCTTCAGCGTGAGGGCGTCGTGGATGGCATGCGCTTTGGTATCGTTATTGAAATAAGCCCAGACCGTACGTCCGGTCCGGGCCTGGTCACGCATCCAGTCCGTCCAGCCGAGCAGCGCCTCGTCCGCATAACGGCCCCAATATTTGCCGCCCGCGCCGTGGAACCGGACATAGGCGATCGGGCCAACCGCGACCCGCTCGCTCGCGGAGCCCGTCATGTCGTGACAGCAGAAGGATGCGCCATGGCGTTCCAATAAGGCGAAGGTCTCGGATACGTACCAGCTGCGCTCACGGAATTCGAACACGTGGGTCAGGTCGCGCGGCAGAAGGCCCAGGAATTCCTCGAGCCGCGGCAGGTTGATCCGCAGACTCGGCGGGAGCTGATAGAGGATCGGGCCCAGCGTTTCGCCGAGATGGCGGATGGGCGCCATCATGCGCGCGACTGGCTCGGCGCAATCCTTGAGCTTTTTAGCCTGCGTCAGATAACGGTTCGCCTTGACCGCGTAGGCAAAGCCGGGCGGCGCCTGCGCGCGCCATTTATCAAACGTCTCCGCCTTGGGCAGGCGGTAGAAACTGTTGTTGATTTCGACTGTGTCGAACTGCTCGGCATAGAAGTCGAACCAGCGCTTTACCGCCAATTTCTCGGGATAGAAAAGCCCGCGCCAATGACGATAATTCCAGCCGGAACAGCCTATGCGGATCGCGGCGAGTGATGACATGATGTCGCAACGATGGGCGCGTGTGCCCGATCCGTGTCGGGCTCCGTTTTCTCCGGGATTTTAATCGACCGACAATATGCCTGCCAAATCGTCGAGCCGCCGTTCCCAGACGGAGCGGCGGCCGTCGAGCCAGGTGCGAACCAGATCGAGCCCCTTGGGGTCGATCTGACAGGAGCGCACGCGGCCCAGTTTCTCGGTCCGCACTAACCCGGCTTCTGCCAGGATGTGGAGATGCTGCGCGATAGCGGTGACGCTGATCCCGAGCGGCTCCGCCAGCGCCGAAACCGAATGCGGCCGCTCGCTCAGCATCTCGACCATGCGCCGGCGGGTTGGCTCGCCTAGCGCGTGGAAGAGGCGGTCGATTCCCTCGTGCGGCCCGCGTTCGGGACGCGCCATCAGAGGTTCCGGCCCAACCGATCGAGCAGGGTTTCCCAGCCGCCCTTGCGCATTTCGGGCCCGTCGGAGCCTTCGAAGAAAGCACCTTGGAAGGTGCAGCAGACGTCGGTGCCGTCGCCGCGGGGCGAGAGCTCGATCGTGACCAGGGCGACCGAAACCGCGCGGCCGGCCAAGCTCATGTGAGACGAGGTGACGATCCGCCGTTCAGGCTGGATGTCATGGAAGAAGCCGTCGTTGGTGAGTTCGGCACCGGGGAAGGGCGTGCCCTCGCCGAAGCGATAATGGAGCCGTTCAACCCCGCCGACCCGGAAATCGCTCTCGAAGGCGGTGATCTCGTGGCTGTCGCTCACCGCAAACCAGCTCTTCTTCTTCGACGGATCGGCGAAGGCGGCAAAGACGCGCGCCGGCGCAGCATCATAATAGCGATCGATCGTGAAATTACCGTGGACCGTTGGGGATTCCGACATGACGACGACTCCTTGTTGAAGTTGATACTTCACTATCCGAGTTGACATGTATAGTCAAGTAACTACTTCAATGATGTGCCTGCGCTTGACGCTGGGGCGGCGCGCTGGAAAGGCGCAGGTCGGAAAGGACGGTACGATGGGCGAATTCGAAGGCGAGGATATACCGGACGACGAGCTCGATCTCGATCCCGGCTTTGCCGAGCGGTTCGAGCGTCAGTTTCGGCCGGCCTGCCAACTTTACCTGATTTCGCCGCCGTCAATCGATACAGCCTTCGCCGATCGGCTTGCCTCTGCCGCGGACGCGGGGCCGGTGGGAGCTTTCCAGCTGCGTCTCAAGGGGCTGGACGAGCATGCGATCGCGCGCCTGGCCGAGCCGCTGCAACGCGTCTGCGCCGACCGGGACATCGCCTTCATCATCAACGACAGCATCGGGCTGGCCAAGCGGCTGGGCGCGGACGGCGTGCATCTGGGGCAAAGCGACGGCGACCCGCGCGACGCGCGCGCCGTGCTTGGGCCCAACGCTCAGATCGGTGTGACCTGCCACGACAGCCGCCATCTCGCGATGGAAGCGGGCGAGGCGGGTGCAGATTACGTCGCGTTCGGCGCTTTCTATCCGACCACGACCAAGGAGGTATCGCACCATCCCGATCCCTCGATCCTCGGCTGGTGGACCACCCTGTTCGAACTGCCCTGCGTCGCGATCGGCGGGATCACACCCGCCAATGCCGCGCCTCTGGTGCAAGCGGGCGCGGACTTTCTCGCAGTCTGCAACGCGGTCTGGAACTGCGAGGGTGGCGAGGCCGCCGCGGTAAAGGCCTTCAAGGCGGTGCTCGACGATAACGCGCGAAACGGCTGAATCCTTTGCGACGAAGCGAGGCGCTTCACCTATTTTGCGTCGGCCTTGGGTGATACAATCAGCTCAAGGAGAGATGCCATGCTGAGCATGTTGATCTTTGCGGCCGCGAGTGCTGCGCAACCTCGCATCGTGGTTCCGTCCACGGGCGGTCCCGCCGCCGGCTTTTCCCGCTGTCATGACAGAGGCGTGGAGACGGTGGATGCCAAGCAGAAGACCCCCGTTCGCGCGCAGAACCTCAATGCGCTTCCCAACGCCGACGAATATCTGACGATCTTCCGGATCGACGAGAATGGCTGTCAGAAGCCCGCGATCGTCAACTACGATATCGGCAGCGCGCCCAGGAAGCAGCGCTGACAGTCTACCAGGTGCGTACGCGTCCCGTGTCGACGTGCACGAAACCATCCTTGGGATAATAGCCGACTCCGCCGCCCTTCATCGACAAGGCAGCGAGGTGCAGATTTTCCAGGCTCACGCCCGGCATATGGATGTCGGTCGCCTTGCCCAGCATGTGCTGGCTCTTGCTCGCGACGCCCGTGTGCTCGCCGCCCGCCGCGCGGAGCGCGGCATTGGTATGGGGCGAGCGATAGCCCGAGATCAGGTCGATCCTGGTCTGCGGCGCGACGCCCAGCTTGTCGCGGATCGCGCTCAGCAACAGCATGAGCTGCGGATCCATCGCGGTCGCCTCATTGGTGCGCCAGTCGCGCAGCCCGTGATTGAGTTCGGCGAGGCCGTCATGATCCCAGCCGCTGGCGCCGAAGAAGCGCGCATCGACACTGTCGTTGGTATGGATGTTGCGAAAGGCGATCCGTTTCTCGGGCATTGCGGCGAATGCGCGTCCGCCCAACAAACCGGCTGCGCCGGCCATCAGCGCTCCACCCAGCAGGCCGCGACGGCCCAATATCAACTCTTGCATGCACCTATCCCGCTACCCGGAAAGAAAGTCGCCCTGCGGCGTTCAATCCTGCCCAAGCACAAGATAGAGGTTGGCACGCGTGAGAAAAGTTAGGGTTGCGGTCGTTAGTCTTGTGCTGGCCACACTTTGTCCCGGTTTTTCGAATGCGGCCGTAACGAGATCGCGCGGTTTCGATACCAAGACGCTCACAACCCAGGTTCTGCTCGACCGGCTCGGCTTCGGCCCGGGCGTGATTGACGGCCATAAAGGCGCCAATCTCACCCGCGCGATCAAAGGCTTCCAGCAGGCGCTGGGGCTCAACGTGAGCGGCCAGCTCGACGCGCCGACCAAAGACGCGCTCGCCAAATATTCGGAAACGCCCGGCACGATCGAGGTGACGCTGACGCAGGCCGATGTCGCCGGGCCCTTCGTCGGGCCGATCCCGAGCGATCCGGCCGAGCAGGCCAAGCTTCCTGCGATGGGCTATTCCGACTTGATGGAGGAGCTGTCCGAGCGCTTCCATACGACCAAGCCGACTTTGATCGCGCTCAACGGCCCCGATACCCCGCTGACGGCGGGCACGAAAATCAAGGTGCCCAATGTCCGTCCGGCGGCGACCGACTATCCTGCCGCGCTCAAGCCCGAATGGAAGGCCGAGCTGACCCAGCTCAGCGTCTCCTCGGATCAACCCACGGCGGGCAAAGTAGTCGTCGACAAATCGGACGGGGTACTGCGCGTCTATGACGATCAGGATAAGCTCGTCGCGCAATTCCCCGCGACGATGGGCAGCACGCACGATCCGTTGCCGATCGGAAACTGGAAGATCCAGGGCACGTCCTATCTGCCGACCTTTCATTACAACCCGGCCTTGTTCTGGGATGCGAAGGCGACCGACACCAAGGAAACGCTCAAGCCCGGCCCCAACGGCCCGGTCGGCGTAGTGTGGATGGACCTCGACAAGGACCATTATGGCATCCACGGCACGTCCAGCCCCGAGACGATCGGACGCACCACCAGCCATGGCTGCATCCGCCTGACCAACTGGGATGCGGCGCGCCTGTCGTTGATGGTGAAGCCGGGCACGCCCGCGGTGTTCCAGGAGTGACGCGTGTCGGCTGGGCCTTGTTGCTGGCCTTTGCGGTCGTCGTCGGCCTGTTTGCGCTGATGCTGCGCAATGGTGGCGTCATGCCTGCAGCGCAGACAACCTCGTCCACGCCCGCATCGCAACTCGCGCCCGCAGCGGCGGCGATGCCCGCGGGGGGAGGGCTGATCATCCCGGTCGCAGGCGTCACACCTAACAAGCTCACCGACACCTGGGGTGATGCGCGCGGCGACGGTACCCGCCAGCATCACGCGATCGACATCATGGCGCCGCGCGGCACGCCCGTGCTCGCGGCGGCGGCGGGCACAGTCGAGAAGATCTTCGAGAGCAGGAATGGCGGCCACACTGTCTATATCCGTCGCGCCGATGCCGACTGGCAGGATTATTACGCGCATCTCGACGGCTACGCCCCGGGACTGCACGAAGGGCAGGTCGTGAAGCAGGGCGAGCAGATCGGTCAGGTCGGCTCGACCGGCGACGCGAGTCCCGAAGCGCCGCATCTGCACTATGAAATCCACCAGATGGCGCCCGGCGAAGGTTGGTGGAAGGGGAGCGAGATCAATCCCTATCCGATCCTCCACGCGCTGCACGGCTGAAGTATCCGATTTCGGGCGAATCCGGCTATACGTTCCGGCTCCATAACGTAGGATGGCTCCTCCTGCAGGAAGGAGAAAGCCATGCTTCGCGCGTTTCTGATCGGGTGTTCGATTTTCGCGGCCGCGCCGGCGGTGGCCCAGGTCGAGCCGTTCCCGGCCGCCTTCCATGAGCAGGACATCGCCACTAACGGCACCACGATCCACGTCCGCGTCGGCGGGCATGGGCCGGCGGTGGTGTTACTGCACGGCTATGGTGAGACCGGCGACATGTGGGCGCCGCTCGCTGCCAACCTGATGCGCGATCATACGGTGGTTGTTCCCGATCTTCGGGGACTGGGTCTCTCGGCCAAGCCTGTTACGGGCTATGAGAAGAAGCTGCAGGGATATGACGTATCGGGCGTCCTCGATGCACTCCATATCGGCAAGGTAGATGTGGTCACGCACGATATCGGCAACATGGTCGGCTTCTCCTTCGTCGAGGAAAACCCGGGCCGCGTGACGCGGCTGGTGCTGATGGACGCGCCGATCCCCGGGATCGGGCCATGGGACGAAATCCTGAAGAGCCCCTTGCTCTGGCACTTCCGCTTCGGCGGTCCCGACATGGAGCGATTGGTGGCGGGACGCGAGCGTATCTATCTCGACCGCTTCTGGAACGAATTCTCGGCGACGCCTGCCCATTTCACCGAGGCGTCGCGCCAGCATTATGCCGCGCTCTACGCGCAGCCCGGCGCGATGCATGGCGGCTTCAGCCAGTTCGCCGCCTTCGATCAGGATGTGATCGACGATCGTGCCTTCCTCGCCAAGAACGGCAAACTCACCATGCCGGTGCTCGCGATCGGGGGCGAAAAGTCGTTCGGCCTGACGATGGCGGTGGTGGCACGCGACGCTTTCACCAACGTGCAGGCACTTTCGATTCCCGACAGTGGTCACTGGTTGATGGAGGAGCAACCGGCGGCCACCGTCACGGCGATCCGCGCGTTTTTGGATAAACCGATCTGACGGGGTACCTTGCCGGTTCGGCATGTCCCGGCTAAGGGCCGCGGCTGCTCTTTCCCATTCGCGAGACCCACATGAAAATCAGCGGCGTGGACATTCGTCCCGGCAATATCATCGAATATGAAGGCGGCATCTGGAAGGCCGTCAAGATTCAGCACACCCAGCCGGGCAAGGGTGGCGCCTACATGCAGGTCGAGATGAAGAATCTCGTCGATGGCCGCAAGAACAACGTCCGCTTCCGTTCGGCCGAGACGGTCGAGCGCGTGCGTCTCGACACCAAAGATTTCCAGTTCCTGTTCGCCGAAGGCGACCAGCTGACGTTCATGGACAAGGAATCGTACGAGCAGATCAGCCTGCCGCGCGACCTTCTGGGTGACGCGGCCGCGTTCCTGCAGGACGGCATGGACGTGGTGATGGAGCTCTATGACGAGCGCCCGCTTTCGGTGCAGCTGCCGGACACGATCGAAGCGACGATCGTCGAGGCGGATGCGGTGGTGAAGGGGCAGACGGCGTCGTCTTCCTACAAGCCCGCAATCCTGGACAATGGCGTACGTGTCATGGTGCCGCCGCACATCGGTTCGGGCACGCGTATCGTCGTCGACGTCTACAATCAGGAATATGTCCGCCGCGCGGACTGAGCTTGTTCCCCTCCCGCTTGCGGGAGGGGCTAGGGGAGGGGCTTTCTCTCCCCGATTGTGATTTTCCCTCCCCCGACCCCTCCCGCAAGCGGGAGGGGGGAGTTTGTTTATGGTAGCCCATTCAGGCCTTCTTACGATCATGGAGCGCGCCGCGCGCAAGGCGGGGCCGCGTCTGCGCCGCGACTTCGGCGAAGTGCAGCAACTCCAGGTTTCGCGCAAAGGCCCGGCCGACTTCGTCAGCCAGGCCGATCAGCGCGCCGAAGAAACGCTGTACGAGGAGCTCAAGCGGGCGCGCCCCGACTGGGGTTTCCTGGGCGAGGAAGGCGGCGCACGCGAGGGCGATCCCAACAAGCCGCGCTGGATCGTCGATCCCTTGGACGGCACGTCTAACTTTCTCCATGGCGTCCCCCATTTCTCGATCTCGATCGCGGTCGAGGAGCCCAAGCCCAACGGCAAGGGGGAGATCACGCAGGCCTTGGTCTACCAGCCCTTCACCGATGAGAGCTTCTGGGCGGAGAAAGGGCGCGGCGCGTGGCTGCATGATCGCCGCCTGCGCGTATCCGCGCGGCGCGATCTGTCAGAAGCGCTGATCGCGACCGGCACGCCCTATTCGGGTCATGGCGATTTCGAGCAGTGGAGCAAGATCTTCAACGCGATCGGACCTAATGTGGCGGGCATCCGCCGCTTCGGCTCGGCCGCGCTGGATCTCGCTTATGTCGCTGCGGGCCGCTTCGATGGCTTCTGGGAAAGCCATCTGAGCCCGTGGGATGTCGCCGCCGGCCTGTTGCTGGTCAAGGAAGCGGGCGGGTTCGTCACCGACTTCCGTGGCGGCGATCAGCCGATGGAGCGGCGCGAATTCCTCGCCGGGAACGACGTGCTTCACTCCAAGCTGCACAAGCTGCTGGCGGGTGCCCTTCGGAAGTAACCAGCCAGCCGTAGCCAAAGAGGCCATCTTACCGTCACCCTGAACTTGTTTCAGGGACCATTTCGCGGCGAGGTACCTGCCTCCCGATGGATGCTGAAACAAGTTCAGCATGACAGAGGAAAGCTGCCGTTCGCGAGAGAGGCTTATTTCCTTCTAATTGCGAGTCATTCTCACGTTCCAGCGACTTGCTTCGCTGGTGCGGCGCGCTTAGGGAAACCCCGACTTCGGAAGCCATCTCTTGCGCTTCCCCCACGGAGTATATCGGAACGATGGCGAACGTCGCCGCAGGTTACCTGCCGATCCTGATGTTCCTCGCCGTAGCGGTTGGTCTCTCGACGGCTTTCGTCGTGCTGCCGATGCTGGCGTCGAAGCTGACCGGCTCGTCCAAGCCCAACCCGGAAAAGCTGAGCGAATATGAGTGCGGTTTCCCCGCTTTCGAGGATAGCCGCGCGCAATTCGACGTTCGCTTCTACCTGATCGCGATCCTGTTCATCGTGTTCGATCTGGAAGCGGCGTTCCTGTATCCGTGGGCGGTCGCGCTCGGCGGCATCGGCTTCGCAGGCTGGGCCGCGATGATGATCTTCCTGATCGAACTTGCGGTAGGCTTTGCCTACGCCTGGAAGAAGGGAGCCTTGGAATGGGAGTGACTCTGCCGGCGTCGCTCGATCCGAATATCCCGGAGAGCCGTCTTCCCGATCCCGATTTCTTCAATAGGCTCAACTCCGAGGTCAACGACAAGGGCTTCCTTGTCACCTCGACCGAAGAGCTGTTCCAATGGGCACGCACCGGTTCGCTGTGGTGGATGACCTTTGGGCTCGCTTGCTGCGCGGTCGAGATGATCCATGTGAACATGCCGCGCTATGATCTTGAAAGGTTTGGCGTCGCGCCGCGCGCTTCACCGCGCCAGTCGGACGTGATGATCGTCGCCGGGACGCTCTGCAACAAGATGGCGCCGGCGCTCCGCAAGGTCTACGACCAGATGTCAGAGCCGAAATACGTCATCTCGATGGGCTCGTGCGCCAATGGCGGCGGCTATTATCATTATAGCTACAGCGTGGTGCGTGGCTGCGACCGGATCGTGCCGATCGACATCTACGTGCCGGGCTGCCCGCCCACCGCGGAAGCCTTGCTCTATGGCGTGATGCAGCTCCAGCGGAAGATCCGCCGGGTGGGGACGATCGAACGGTGAGCGCCCCGCATCCGAAATATGCCAGCAACGACGGCGTGATCGAGGCGGCCAAGAAGGCGCTCGGCAAGGCTCTGGTTTCCGCGACCGAGACGGTCGGCGAGGTGCGTCTCGACGTGAAGCGCGAGAGCCTGGTCGAAGCGATGCGCATCCTGCGCGATGAACTCGCTTACCAGCAGCTGATGGAAATCGCCGGCGTCGACTATCCGGACCGGCCCGAGCGGTTCGAGGTTGTTTATTGCCTGCTGTCGCTGACCAGGAACCACCGCCTGCGCGTCCACGTCTCCACCGATGAGGTGAAGCCGGTGCCGTCGGTGACGTCGCTGTGGCCGGTCGCGGGTTGGCTCGAACGCGAAGTGTACGACATGTACGGCGTGCTGTTCGAGGGTAACCAGGATCTCCGCCGTATCCTGACGGACTATGGCTTCCAGGGCCATCCGCAGCGCAAGGATTTCCCGCTGACCGGCTTCGTCGAGCTGCGTTATTCGGAAGAGGAAAAGCGCGTCGTCTATGAGCCGGTCACGCTGGCGCAGGACTTCCGCAATTTCGACTTCATGAGCCCGTGGGAGGGCGCCGAATATATCCTTCCGGGCGACGAGAAGGCCAAGGCGCCGGAAGCGCCGGGCGCTCCCACGCCCGCCAAGGCCGATGAGGTGAAGAAGTGACCACGCGGACCGTCACCGTCGGCACTTCGGACGCGCCGGCGCACGATACCGAGACGGGTATCGACAATTACACGATCAATTTCGGCCCGCAGCACCCGGCCGCGCACGGCGTGCTGCGCCTGGTGATGGAGCTCGACGGCGAGATCGTCGAGCGTGTCGACCCGCATATCGGCCTGCTTCATCGCGGCACCGAAAAGCTGATCGAGTACAAGACCTACCTTCAGGCTTTGCCCTATTTCGACCGGCTGGATTATTGCTCGCCGCTCAACATGGAGCACAGCTACGTTCTCGCGATCGAGAAACTGCTCGGCATCGAGGTACCGTCGCGCGCGCAATATCTGCGCGTCTTCTTCGCCGAGCTCAGCCGCATATCGAACCACATGCTCAACCTCGGTTCGCACATCATGGACGTGGGCGCGATGACGCCCAATCTGTGGCTGTTCGAGATCCGCGAAGACTGCATGAACTTCTTCGAGCGGGCATCGGGTGCGCGCATGCACGCAGCCTGGTTCCGTCCCGGCGGTGTCCATCAGGATGTGCCGCTCAAGCTGCTGACCGATATCGGCGAGTGGCTCGACGAGCGCATGCCGCGCCTGTTCGAGGACGCGATCAGCCTGGTCGCCGACAACCGCATCTTCAAGCAGCGCAACGTCGATATCGGCCTGGTGTCGCGCGACGACGCGATCGCCTGGGGCTTCTCCGGCCCGATGATTCGCGCGGCGGGCATTCCGTGGGATCTCCGCAAGTCGCAGCCTTACGACGTCTATGACCGTATGGACTTCGACGTGCCGGTCGGCACCAAGGGCGATTGCTACGATCGCTTCATGGTTCGGGTCGAGGAAGTGCGCCAGTCGATGCGCATCATGAAACAGTGCCTGGCCGAAATGCCCGAGGGCCCGATCGCGAGCCTCGACCGCAAGGTCGTGCCGCCCAAGCGCGGCGAGATGAAGCAGTCGATGGAAGCCCTGATCCATCACTTCAAGCTCTACACCGAAGGTTTCCACGTGCCCGCGGGCGAGGTCTATGTCGCGACCGAAAGCCCCAAGGGTGAATTCGGCGTGTTCCTGGTCAGCGACGGCAGCAACAAGCCGTATCGCTGCAAGATCCGCCCGACCGCGTTCAGCCACCTCCAGGCAATGAACTTCATGATGAAGGGCCACATGCTGGCCGACACGACCGCGATCCTGTCCGCGATCGACATCGTGTTCGGGGAGTGCGACCGGTGAGTCGCGAAGCTCTGCTCGACCGGCTGATGGAGCGCTACAACGCGCAGGACGTCGATGCCTATGCGGCGATGTTCACCGAGGACGGCTGCGAAGGCGGCTATCGCGGCGAGGTTGTGCGCCAAGGGCGCGACGGCATCCGCGAAGGCTACGCCAAGGTCTTTGCCGAGTTCCCAGAGAACAAGGCAACCGTGCTCGACAAGTTCGTCTATGGCGACCAGATCCTGGTCCGCGAACATGTCGTGCGCTCCCCTGAAACCGAGCCGTTCGAGGTGATGGCCATCTATTCGTTCAAGGGCGATCTGATCGATCGGGTGGAGTTCATCCGATGAGCATGATCATGATCGCTGCTACCCTGTTCGTCCTTGTCGTGGCGCTGAGTGGCCTGCTGCCGCAGCGCGGGCGTAAGATCGAGCTTGCCGTCGGCATCGTCGGTGCGTTGGCGTTTCTTTTCGTCATTCCGTCGGGCGGGGCGGATAGCCCGGCCGGTATTTGGGCTGCGGCAGCTTGTCTCATCATTGCTGGCGCCGCCGGTGTCGTGATCGCTGCGAGCTATGTCCGCAGCAAATTTGCAAGTGGTAATGCCCATGGCTGATGCAGCCCATATTCCCGACGAGGCCGAGACCCGCGCCCGCTGGGGCAATTTCGCCTGGACGGCGGAGAATGCCGAGCAGGTCAAGAAGATCATGGCGCGCTACCCCAAGGGCCGCGAGCATTCGGCGATCATGCCGTTGCTCGACCTTGCGCAGCGGCAGGTCGGCGCCGAGACCAATACCCAGGGCTGGCTGCCCGTGCCGGTGATCGAATATTGCGCCAAGGCGGTGGGCATGCCCTACATTCGCGCTCTCGAGGTCGTCAGCTTCTACACGATGTACAATATGGCGCCGGTCGGCCGCTATCATGTGCAGGTGTGTGGCACGACGCCCTGCATGCTGCGCGGCTCCGACGACGTGCTCGACGCCTGTTACAAGAAGGGTCTGAAGAAGGGGCATACCACCCCCGACGGCCTGTTCACGCTGACCGAAGTCGAATGTCTCGGCGCCTGCGTCAACGCACCGATGGTGCAGATCAATGACGACAATTACGAAGATCTGACCTTCGACAGCACCACCGCGATCCTCGAGGCGCTGGCACGCGGCGAAACGCCCAAGCCCGGTCCGCAGGTCGATCGCTTCCTGGCCGCGCCCGTCGGCGGGCCGACCGTGCTCAAGGAATATGCGAAGTGATGCCCGTCATTCTCGCCCTGATCATCGGGATCGTCCTATTCGTGATCCTGCTCAAGGTCCTGCTGTTCGTCGGCGCGCTGGTGATTGGGCTGTTCGTCGCCCTCGTCATCTATTTTGCGGCTGAAAAGCTGGTGGGGCAGGGCCGATGATCACGTCGATCGACGACAAGGACCGCATCTTCACCAACATCTACGGCTTCCAGGACTGGAAGATCGCGGGTGCGATGAAGCGCGGCGACTGGGACAAGACCAAGGACCTGATGGCCCGCGGCCAGGACCAGATTATCGAGGATATCAAGGCGTCGGGCCTGCGCGGCCGTGGTGGCGCGGGCTTCCCGACCGGCATGAAGTGGAGCTTCATGCCCAAGGAGCCCAAGCCGGGCCGTCCCAGCTTCCTGCTGATCAACGCCGACGAATCCGAGCCCGGTTCGTGCAAGGATCGCGAAATCCTGCGCCATGATCCGCATAAGCTATTGGAAGGCGCTTTGATCGCGGGCTACGCGATGCGCGCGCGCGCCGCCTACATCTACATCCGCGGCGAATTCATCCGCGAGGCCGAGAACCTCTTCGCCGCGGTCGAGCAGGCCTATGACAAGGGCATGCTCGGCAAGAACGCGGCCGGGTCGGGCTACGACTTCGACGTCTTCGTCCATCGCGGCGCGGGCGCCTACATCTGCGGCGAGGAAACCGCGCAGATCGAGAGCCTGGAAGGCAAGAAGGGTCAGCCCCGTCTCAAGCCGCCTTTCCCCGCCGGCGTCGGCCTGTTCGGCTGCCCGACCACGGTCAACAACGTCGAATCGATCGCGGTGGTGCCGACCATCCTGCGGCGCGGCGCGTCCTGGTTTGCCGGCATCGGCCGCGACAAGAACCAGGGCACCAAGCTGTTCCAGATCTCCGGTCACGTGAACACGCCGACCGTGGTCGAGGAAGCGATGGGCATCAGCTTCCGCGAGCTGATCGAGAAGCATGCCGGCGGCATCCGCGGCGGTTGGGACAATCTGCTCGCAGTGATCCCGGGCGGTTCGTCGGTGCCGCTGGTGCCGGCTGCGCAGATCATCGACGCGCCGATGGATTTCGATGGCCTGCGCGAGCTTGGCTCGGGCTTGGGTACCGCCGCCGTGATCGTGATGGACAAGTCGACCGACATCGTCCGCGCGATCAGCCGCATCAGCTATTTCTATAAGCATGAGAGCTGCGGCCAGTGCACCCCGTGCCGCGAAGGCACCGGCTGGATGTGGCGCGTGATGGAGCGGCTACGCTCCGGCGAGGCCGAGATGCACGAGATCGACATGCTCCAGGAAGTGACCAAGCAGGTCGAAGGCCACACCATCTGCGCGCTCGGCGACGCGGCGGCATGGCCGATCCAGGGCCTGATCCGGCATTTCCGGCCTGAGATCGAACGGCGGATCAAGGAGCATAAGAGCTCCGATTATGCGGTGGCGGCGGAATGATGCGTTTGGCGATCACATTCGCGGCGGCGCTTTCGCTGTCCGCGCCGACGATGGCGGCGGAGCCCGTCGCAGGGCGTTCGTCCGAGGATGTCGCGATCCAGGCAATGCATTTCTATGCCGCCTGCATCGTCAACCAGACGCCGCAGGGCGCGCGCGAGGCGCTCGCGCTCGACAGCGCCTCATCCGAATATCACAAGAAACTGATCCGTATTGCCGAAGGCCACAAGGACCAGTGCGTCGGCGGCAATAACATGCGCTTCAACGACGTACTGCTCGCGGGCGCGCTGGCCGAGCGTTTGCTCCAGCTTTACGATGCGCCGCCCCGTTTCGTGCCGATGATCGCATCCGCCAAGGCGATCCCGGCGCACGACGCGATGGAGGTCATGGCGGTCTGCGTGACGCGGACCGTCCCTGACAAGGTCTGGGCGCTGTTCGCGACCGATCCGACCAGCCAGGACGAGATTGCCGCCTTGAACGCGATGTCGCCGACCATCGTCGGCTGCATCAAGAGCGGCCAGAAGATCGCGCTCAACAAGCCCGGTCTGCGCGCCGCGCTTGCGATCAGCGCCTATCGCCTCGGCCATGAGGACGTGAAGGATTCGACCAACGTGAGCCCCGGCTCAACCACGATGGACATGCCGCAAAATGCCCGCCCCTAATATGGTCAACCTTGGATATGTGCTCGCGATCGGGCTGCTCGGCTGGGTTGCCGGCGTGCATGCCGCGCGTCTGATCCGTCAGCGGCGTACCGGTTCCGTGAAGAGCGGCCAGGGCGATACCGCGCCTGCCGTGGGGTATAACTGATGCCTAAAGTGACCGTCGACGGGATCGAGGTCGAGGTGCCCAACGGCGCCACCGTGCTCCAGG
>Ga0207705_10000871_pt1 | contig 24714 bp, 11 predicted proteins | sample KBSC13metaG_FD_184314 | JGI IMG/M metagenome (GOLD analysis project Ga0207705, IMG submission 184314) | Corn rhizosphere microbial communities from Kellogg Biological Station, Michigan, USA - KBS C1-3 metaG (SPAdes) (version 2) | ecosystem: Host-associated > Plants > Roots > Rhizosphere > Soil ... | reverse complement strand
GGGCGCAACCTGTGGCTGCACGCCAAGGCGCCGGACATCGATCCGGAAAGCGCATTCGACAACTCGAACGTGCAGGGCATCGAGTTCGTGAACTTTCCATCCGCGCGAAGCATCGGCTTCGTGCTGAATGTCACGCCGTGACGGGCCTCCACGACTTTCGCCAACGATGATCCCATGAGACACCATCTGAAGCATCGCGCGGCCCGAGGCCTCGCCTTCGCGCTCGCCGTCGCCGCGCTTGCCGGCGCCTGCGACAACGGCCAGCTCACCGACATCAACACCAATCCCAATGCGCCGGGCACGGTGCAGCCGCAGTTCCTCTTCCCCAATGGCGTGACCGACGTCGTGAGCCGTGCGCGCGGCGGCAGCCTCGACCTGACGCTGACCGCGCTCTGGTCCCAGCAGATCGCCATGGACCGGTTCACGGACGAGGACCGCTACTCCATCCGGCCGGACAACATCACCGGCTACTGGTCCGGCTTCTATGCCGGGGGCCTGGAGGACTTCGCGACGATCCTCGCGCAGAACGACCCGGCCGACAAGCCGGCGCTGGTAGGGCCGACGCTCGTGATGAAGTCGTGGACGTACGGACTGATGACGGACCTCTGGGGTGACATCCCCTACTCCGAGGCGAACTCCGGCGACCCGAGCAAGCCGCCCAAGTACGACGCCCAGAAGGACATCTACGCCGGCCTGTTCAAGGACCTCACCGCGGCGAACGACATGTTGCCGGGCACCGGTCCGACCTACGGTTCGGCGGACCTCATCTATGCCGGCAACGCGGCGAAGTGGAAACGGTTCGCCAACTCGCTCCGGCTGCGCTTCGCGCTGCGGTTGTCCAAGGTCGATCCGGCCACCGCGCAGGCGCAGGCAGCGGCCGCCATCGCGGCCGGGACGTTCACATCGAACGCGGACAACGCCGTGCTCAACTGGCCCGGCGACGGCACGAACAACAATCCCATCTACTCGAACTTCGTCACGCGCGACGACCAGCACGTCAGCCAGACGCTGGTCGACATCCTGAAGTCGCTGTACATCTCGACCACCGGCACGGATACGCTGTTCGATCCGAGGCTGGCGATCTACGCCGACCCGATCGTCTCGAGTCCCACGGTCAAGAAGTACGTTGGTGCGCCGAATGGGCTGCAGGATGACGACGCCATCGCCATCGGCATCAACAACACGTCGCGCGTCGGTGCCGCGTTCCGGCAGAAGACCACGCCCTCGCTGCTCATGACGTATTCCGAGGTGCTGTTCGACCAGGCAGAAGCGGCGCTGCGTGGCTGGGCGCCTGGCGATCCGGCGGCGCTCTACACGGCCGCCATCACCGCCTCGATGCAGCAGTACAACGTTCCCGCGGCGACGATCTCCGCGTATCTCGCCTCGCCACGCGTCGCGTACGACCCGGCGAATGCCATGCAGCAGATCGCGCTGCAGCGCTGGATTGCGCTCTACGGCGAAGGGACGGAGGCATACTCGGAATGGCGGCGCACCGGTGTGCCCGACCTGCAGCCGGGTCCGGCGGCCATCACCGTGCCGCACATCGTGGCGAGGAGGCTCACCTACCCGGTGTCGGAGCAGTCGTTCAACGCCGCGAATCTCGCCGCTGCCGTCTCCGCCCAGGGCGGTGCCGACCTGACGAATCGCGTGTGGTGGGACAAGCAATGAAGCGGCGGACAACGCCGCTCCTTGGCGTCGTTGTTCCCGTCGCGATGGTGGGTCTCTGCGTGGCGATCGGCCACGCAGGACCCAGCCGGTACGGTCACTCGGACCGTGTGGAACGCCACATGCTCCCTGCGGTCTCCACCGGACCACTGGATCCGGTGTTCAGTCCCGACGGCCGGTGGATTGCCTTCTCCATGCGGGGCGACATCTGGAAGGTGCCGGCCGACGGCGGCGACGCGATCGCACTCACGGCCGGTCCGGCGTACCACTTCGAGCCCGCATGGAGCCCCGACGGCAAACGTCTGGCCCTCTCGATGGATGCAGGCAGCGGCAACCTCGACATCGGCGTCGTGAGCGCGGAGGGTGGCGCCGTCACGCGCATCACCACCGACACCGCGGTGGATGTCGAGCCAGCATGGAGCGGCGACGGCTCGGCGCTGTATTTCGTCAGCGCGCGAGGTCGCGGCTTCCACATCTTCCGCCACGACCTCGCGCGCAATTCGGACTCCCTCGTCACGCCGGAGGCGGGTTCGCAGATCCAGCCCGCCGTCTCGCCCGATGGACGCCAGCTCGCCTACGTAGCGACCGTGCAGGGCAAGCTCGGAACGGGCGGAATCTGGGTGCGCCCGATCGCCGGCGGCGCGCCGATGATGGTGCACTACGAGGAAGGCGAGTACCGCACCAAGCCGGCATGGATGCCTGACGGAACGCGCTTCCTCTTCGTCTCCGATGCCGTGGGCTCCAACGACGTGGACATCGTCTCGGCGCGCGGTGGCAATCCGATCCGGCTCACGATCGACGATCGCGACGAGTACTCGCCGTCGCCCAGTCCCGATGGGAAGCGCTTCGCCTTCGTCTCCAACCGCGCGGGCGCCACCACGCTGTACGTTGCGAACATCGGCGGTGGACGCGAGTCCGTGTGGCGTGCCGTCCCGATCCGCTCGTTCAAGTCACGCACGCCGACCGGGCGGCTTCGCGTGACGGTGCTCGGCCCCGACGGCAAGGTCACCGCGGCCCGCATCTACCTCACAGCGAGCGACGGTCGCTCCTACGCCCCGGCGGGTGCATTCCACCGCGTCATCTCGGCGACGGAGACCCACTACTTCCAGGCGCCACGCTCGTTCGAGGTGGAGGTGCCCGCTGGCCGCACCAGCGTAGAAGCAATGAAGGGGTTCGAGTACCGGCCACGTGCGGCCACGGTCGACGTACCAGCCGGTGCGACGCGCACCATCACGCTGCGCCTCGAGCGGCTCGCCAATCTTCCCGCCGACGGCTGGTACTCCGGCGACACCCACGTGCACGATCTCCACCAGGGGCGGTTCGGTCTCTCCCACCAGACGTTCTTCGATCAGCTCCTCTCCGAAGACCTGCACCTGACGAACGCGCTGATCCACATGGACGACTCGAAGATCATGGGTCGCTGGTCGGATCTCACGGGCAAACCTTCACCGCTGTCGACGCGCGATTACGTGCTGCAGTACGCCGAGGAGTTTCGCGGCTCGCTCGGACACATCGCGCTGCTGGGCATCGATCACTTCGTGCTGCCATTCCAGTCGGGCCTGCCCAACTCGGCGTACGCGCAGCCGGAGCTGGACGGCATGTACCTCGACTCGGCAAAGGCGCAGGGGGGCATGGCTGGCTACGTCCACCCGTACCTGAACGAGGTGCGCGATCCCGCTGACGGAAGCAACTCGCTCATTCCCGTGGACGTCGCGCTCGGCCGCGGCGAGTTCTACGACGTGTCGTCCGTCTATTCGGACGAGCTGGCGTCGGACGACATGTATTTCCGCCTGCTCAACTGCGGCTTCCGGCTGCCGGCCACCGCCGGCACCGACAACTTCACCGATGTGTGGCGCGACCCGCCGCCGGGCACCGACCGCGCGTTCGTGCAGGTGCGCGGCCCGCTCACCGTTGCGTCGTGGCTCGCCGGCATCCGATCCGGACGCACCTACTCGTCCACCGCACCCTTGCTCTGGCTCGATGTGGCCGGCCGGACGATGGGCGACGAGCTCGTGCTCGGAGCCTCGGCTCCGGAGTCGGTGCACGTCCGCGCGAGCACCCGCTCCATCGCGCCAGTGGGACGACTGGAGATCATCGTCAACGGCAAGGTGGCGGCGACGGTCACGCCCGGAGACTCCGCGCACCTCGCCTTCGACGGCAACGTGGCCATTCCACTCGGCGGCTGGGTCGCGGTGCGAGCCGTCGGTCCTGCGTCACGTTACGTCGGCGACAGCTACGCGTTCGCGCAATCCACGCCTGTCTACGTGGTGCGCAACGGAAAGCGCTGGACGTCGCCGGACGACGCGCGCTTCCTCGCCGATGTCACCGAGTCCATCTGGACGCGCGTGGACCAGCGCGCACCATGGCGCTCTGCGGCCGAGCGTGATCGCTTTCACGCCGAGATCGAACGCGCGCGCGCAGTCTACGATCAGATCGCGCGCGCGGGCACGACGGCTTCGCGCTAGCCACGGACGCTGAGGTCAGGCCGCCACGATCAGGCCATGACGTCGGAGCTCAGGGCTCCGACGTCATGGTTGAGCGGTGACCCGTGGTGGTAGTCCAGTAATCCATCCAGCGCAGGCGGATGCCGTTCGTCTTCTCCAGCAACTCGGCGCTCGGCACCTTGCCGTGCTCGACGACTACCACCATTCCCGTGTTGAAATCCTTCTGGGAGTGGTCCACGTCGGGCAGGCGCGGCCCCTCGACGGCGATCACGTCCTGGATCGTGACCTTGGTACGATCGGCACGGAAGATCGGGTGACCGTTCCGGTCGCGCCCGGCGGGCGTGAGGTTGCGCAGGATGAAGAAGTCAGGCACCTCGCTCGGTGAGATGAAACCCATCAGGTAGAGGTCGAGATACGACCAGCCTGTCGCCGGCACGTAGTAGTCGTCGTCGAGCTGCGTGAAGGTGCCGTCGTAATTGTCCTGCCAGACGCCGCCGCCCATTGCTGACGCTTCCACCGGCCGCTGGTACGGGAACGCGACCGGCGCCTGCAGCCCGCGCGCCCAGTGCGTGGGGCCGAGCTGAATCGTCTCGCCGTTCACCTTCGCCGACACGAACGCTGCCCAGCGGTGGCCCATCTCGTGGCCGATCTGCGACATCGCGTAGTCATATGGCGGGATCTTACCGTTCGACGTCCGCTCCGTGAGCTCGTGCTCGTACGCCAGGATGTTGTGGCGATTGCTGTCCACCACGCCCGCCGGTGGATACTCGGCCATCTGGTTGGCTCCCACGTACACCGGCTGGATGTACTGCCACTGGAAGCGACCCTGACTGCAGTAGCTCGCGAGGTTGCGCTGCTCGGCCCCGATGCCGGTGACCGCGCCACCAGCGGGGCCGCCACCGAGCGGGCCCGTGCTCGAGGTGCCCGCCTCCGGGTTGTCGATGCGGAAGTCGGAGTAATAGGCGAGGAAATCGTACTTGTCGCCGAGCGCCTTGATCACCGTGCAGGTGAGGTCCATCGCGCGCGGCGGCTTCAGGTAATGGAAGCTCTCGTACGCCACGGCATACGGTCCGTCCTGTCGCTTCACGGACGAGAAATCGACCGCGGGACTGTTGACGCCAGTGAGCTGGACGAGCTGTGGCGGCACCTGATCGGCGGGTGCTGCCGCACCCGGCCCCTGTGCAGCGGCCGAGACGTAGAGCTGCTCGCCGGCCTTGTAGCCCGCCGGCAGCGTGCCACGAACGGAAATCGTGTTGCCTTGCACGGTAACGTTCGGCCGCACGCCGGACCCCGACGCGAAGTAGCGTGACCCCGACGACGCCCTTCCACGTGCGCGGACGCCGAAGATGCTCCACACGAGTCCGTCCGTATCGGCGGTGCAGCCGCCGGCCGGCTTCGTGCGACTGACGCAGACGCGGTAGACGACGCCCGCCGCGGCGGAGTCGCCCTCCGGAAGCACGGGGCCCGCGGTCTCGATGGCGCCGTCGAGGAACACACCGTTCACCGCCGTGAGCCGCAGCCGCCGGATGTCGAGATTGGGCGACGCCCCCGGTGTCGCGCCAGACGGGATGCTGGCGATCTCACGCTCGGACGCGCCGGCGACCTCCGGGTACACGCCGACGATGGCGTCCTGCGCATGCACGTCGTTGTACGAGAGATCGATCGTCCCGTTCGCGTGCAGCACGGCCTGGAAGCGGTTCACCGTCGGCGTCCACGTCATGTCCTGGATGCCGCCAGCCGGCTCGGTGAGGCTCCACGTGACGACGGCGCGATCGCCGAGCTCCTTCAGGTATCGCGTGCCGTACATCCGCGGCTTGAAGAACACCGCAATCGCCGGAATCGTGTTGATCAATCCGGGCGCCGCTTCCGCCAGCTCGGCAAAGCGATCGACGGCGAGACCGCCCCCGCGATTCCGGCTGTCACCGGCGCTCTGCGGCGCCACGCGACGAACGCCGGCGAGGGAATCACCGAAGGTGATCGATCCCGTGACGCCGACCGAGAATGCGCTCCAGCGAGTGCCCGAGAAGGGGAACCGCACGTGCGCGAGCGCGGCGTCGCTGCTCGTCATGGGAGCGCCGAAGTCGCCGTCCCACTGGAGCGGCAGGCGCTCCACCCGGTACCGCGATCCCTGCGGCGTGAAGCGCAGCGTCTGATGATCGAGGTCGAACAGGTTGGCCGTGCCGAGCGCACCTTCGTCGAGCGTGAGGACGATCAGCTTGCCGTCGGTGCGGACGGTGCCGATGGAGTGGCCTGGATCGGGGCGGAACTGCGCCGGCAGGTTGGCAGCGCCGAGCAGCAGCAGCGGGAGCGCGAGGACAACGAGCGAACCGCGGCGAGGGCGTGGGTGCAAAGGTGTCATTTCGTGCTCCGGCGCTGTGGCGTGGTGTGCTTCGCCCAGAACACGTCGATCGGAATGCCGTGATCCCGATAGGCGCGCTCGAAGACGGCATGCAAGATCGGATCGTAAGCGCGAAGATCGTCTGCGCATGGGAGATCCCGTTGGGCTCCTGAACGAGGCTATGAACATGAGCGAGTGGACTCGGCGCCGCCGCGCGTGATTGGCTGGACGGCATCGCGGTAGCGCACCGGCGCGTGCTGCTCGTCCAGCCGCCGGCGCCACGCAGCAGCCTCGCTGCAGTTCCCCGTCGCCGAGTACAGCTGGATGAGCGCGACGACGGATGGGAACTCGAGCGCAAAGGCGCGCACCGCGGCGAGATGGCGGGCGATCGCGGTCGCCGTATCCCGCGACGCGAGGCTGACGCGCGCCGCCTCGCCGTCGAAGCGCGCAATCGCCGGCATCGTCGGCACGTCACGTGAACGGAAGCGGCCATGCTCGAAGGTGAACCGGACCGGACTCGTGTCAGCGACGAGTCGCATCCCACGCTCGACGTACGACGCCGCGCGCTCGGGATCGTTGACGCGGGAGTTCGCGACGAGCGCCGTGATGGTTTCGAGCCGCGTGGAGTCCCTGGCGAGAGCGAGAAGCAGGCGTTCGCGCGTCTGGCCTAGCTTTCCCTCCGCTGCGAGCAGGCGCGCCTCGATCTCGCGCACCCGTGCGTCTTCCCGATCGACCGCCTGCGCGGATTCGAGTGCGGCGCGCGCTGTCACGGTGTCGCTTCGGCTCAGCGCGATCGCCGCGAGGTCCGTCCACGCGCCGACATCCGAGCGGGTGACGTGCTCGATATTGTATCGGTAGAGTCGCTCCGCGAGCGTGTCGTCGGAGGCGAGAAAGGCCAGCCGAGCGGCAACGGCGCCCGGCGTCGAGTACGCGGCGTAGGGGTTGGGCGCCTGGATGAGCGAGTCGGCGCGCGCGACGGCAGCCCGGGTGACGTCCAGCCGCCCTGCCGAGAGCCCGATGTTGGCGAGGCGCATCCAGCTTTCGCCGGACGTCGGGTTGGCGTCGACTGCCCGTTGCAGCGTGGTGAGCGCGCTCGTGTAGTCACGCGCGGCGTACACATGGTCCTCGGCCAGGCCGGCGTAGCCCGCAATCACGTGAGGAGATGCCGCGATCGCCCGCTCGTCGGCGGCGATCGCCGCCGGATAGTCGCCCGACAGTCGCTGCGCGCGCCCAAGCTGCGCCAGCAGCTCGGCGCGATCGCCGTAGCGCGCGAGTGCGTTCGTCGCAGCGTCCACGGCGGCTGCGAGCTTCCCGTCGCCAATCAGCGCGCTGATCCGTTGCGTGATGGCGACGACGGCATTCGCGTCGGTCGCGGGCCGATCGGCAAGCGTGAGGATGAACCGGTAGACGTCGGGGTCCAGGCGCTCGACTTCAGCGCGAGTGTGGCCGCTCGTCCCCTTCTGATCGGAGAGCTTCGTCTCGCTGATCGCGGCCTCGTACGCCTGCGCGAAGTACTCCATCTCATTGAAGTCGGCGTACGAGTCCAGCGTGCGACGCTCACGCTTCGCCTTGGCGAACAGCCGGGTGATCTCGGTGCGCTGCTCGTCCGTGAGGACGGTGCCGTGCACCTGATGCATGAACTCGTGCGAGAGCACGTTGTAGCGACCGTTCATCGCGTCGCGCACCCACTCTTCGCCCGACAGCGCGTGGAACCCGCCCTGCCCCTTCACGTCGTCCCAGAGCCGCAGGTCGAACGTGCGCGTCCCGCGCGTCCGCTCCTTGTCCGGCATCTCCCACATCCGCCGCTCGAACGGGATCAGGCGGAACGTCGCGCCCGCCGTCGCGAGGAGGGGGATGTAGTACCGCACCGGCGACACCGAGAGAAGGATCACCTTCTGCAGGTCGGGATCGAGGCGATCGTAATCGGGGAACACCTCCCGCAGCCGCTCCGGCTCGGCCGGACGCGGCATGGCGCGAAAGCGCTTGCGCGCCGCCTGCACCTCAGGGTTGCGCTGGTCCCGCAGCGCCTTCATCGACGTGGCCGCGCCATAGTGCGCGATGCCGAGGTCGGGATACGCCTTCGCTGCGCGGAGGAACCAGTCGAGCGCCTGGCGATACTGACCGCGTCGATAGTGCACCGAGCCGATGCCGAGCATGGCGGCGGCGAGCGTCGGATGATCGGCGAGCGCCGCGTGATACAGGCTGTCGGCGCGGCTGAAGCTGCGCCGCGCGAGCGCACTGTCGGCGCCGCCGAGCATCCGGCGGAGCGATGGCGGCACGGAGTCGTCGGCGAGCGGCGGATAACGTCCGAAGCTCGTGATGGATCCGCCGTTGCCGATGTAGCTGTGGGCGCCCTCGTCGTAGGGGTCGAGTGCGAGCGCCGCAACCGCCTCGCGGTATGCCGCGTCCACCTTGCCCGCATCACGCAACACGCCTGCCCACGCGAGGTGCGCCGCCGGCGACAAGGAATCCGACGCGAGCGCCGCCTCCACGTCAGCCTTCCACTCCACGGGATGCTGTTGCGCGTGATGGATCGCCGCGCGCAGCAGGAGCGCCGAGGTGACGCCGGGATCGTGCACCAGCAGCGCATCCAGGCGCCCGCGCGCCGAGTCGAGCTCGTTCCGGACATAGCGCACGCGCGCCAGACCGAGGGCAGCGCGCGACGATCCCGGATCGTCGCGCAGGACGCCGTCGTAGAGTTGCGCGGCGCGACCGGCGTCGGTGCGGTCGAGCGCCGCGTCCGCCTGCGCGAGCCGTACGCCGGCGCTGCGCGGCTCGAGCCGTGCGGCGGCAGCGAGCTGCTCATCGGCGGCCGCGAACTCGAGGCGCTCCCGCTCGACGTTCGCGAGTGCCAGGCGTGCATCCACGAGGCGTGGCTGCTCGCGGACGAGCAACCGGAGCAGCGAATCGGCGCGTTCCGCCTGGCCAACGCGCGCGTACAGCGCCCCCAGTGCGCAGCGTTCCTCACCGCCCGTCCGGGAAGCGCCCTCGAGTTGGTGAATCTGCCGCATCGCCGCGCTCATCGTCCGCACGTCATCGGACCGGCAGCCAGCGGAGCGGGACGTCTGAGCGAATACGTGAGCCGGAACGGCCAGTAGCGCGCCGGCCAGGACGAGCCACGGTGCTGCCGGGCGGATGATCCGCCCGGCAGCAGGGAACATCATTGCGGATCCCACCACACGTGCACGAGCATGCCCGTCAGGCCGGGATCGATGCCGCTGGCTGTCACCGCGTCGGCGTTCGTCGCCAGTTCGCCGGCCGGCGTCATGAACCGCACCGGGATCTGCGGCAGCAGCGCGCCCGCCACCGGCGTGAGTGCCGGGTAGCCCGTGCGGCGCCAATCATCCCACACCTGATAGTTCATGAAGTTGATGATGTACTTCTGGGTGATGATGTCGTTGAGCGGGTTCGCCGACGCGCTGAGCGAGGGCAGCGACGCCAGGTACGCCGACTGTTCGGCCGCGCTCACGCCCAGCTTGGTCATGTTGGCGCTGATGCCTTGCCGGTACGCGGCGTCGGCCGCCGCGGCACCGGATACGATCAGCGTCGCTTCGGCTTCCGTCTCCTTGGAGGACGCGTAGCTGATCCAGGTGAGCTTGGCGTTCGGCGCGCTGTAGATCGGGTTGATCGACGAGATCGTTGCCGTATCCACCGCCCCGCCGCCGTTCGGGTGACCGACGTACCCGCCGTTCTGGCGCGTGGGAGACGCCTGTCGCGACAGGCGTGGATCGCCCAAGGACTGCAGCAGGTCCACGTAGTGCTTCGCCATCTGGATGCGTGGATCCACCAGCGACTGGTAGAGCGGGTTCCGCTGGCCATTCGCGTCGTAGTACTTGAAGTCCGGATCGTCCGCATTGCTCGTGAAGCCGTTCTGGAGCGCCGCAAGCGCCGTCTGCGCACGCTGCAGCTTGTTCTCGCCAGGCGCCGAAGAGACCGTGAGATTCAGCTGCGCCTTGAGCACGTTCGCCAGCTTCAGCCACCGCGTCATGTTTCCGCCGTACAGCAGGTCATCCGTGCCCGGCACCGACGTACTCGGCGTGCCGAGATCCGTGATGGCGGAATCGAGGATGGCGAACACTGCGGTGTAGAGCTGCTGCTGGGTGTCGTACCCGGGATGCGGGTTGGACGGATCCCACGCCTGCGAGTACGGCGCCGACCCCCACATGTTGGCGACGACCGACAGGTCCCACGCGTAGAGCAGCTTCGCGATGCCGGCGTATGCATAATTGCCATTCGCCGTGGCCTTTTCGCTGAGGATGCGCGCGTTGCCCATGATCTGGTCGTACGACACGCCCCACAGCCGATCAGGCTCCGTGGGATACATCTCGTACAGCTCGATGCGCATGTTGGCACGCGAACCGTTGTACGAGATCTGCTGCATCCATTCCGCGCTCAGCGTCGACGGCCAGCTGCCGATCACGGCGAGGGAAAAGGTTCCCTCGATCGCCGGCAGGAGCAGCTTTTCGTTGACGCTGGTCGGCGAGTTCGGGTTGGTATTGACGTCGAGAAAGTTGTTGCACGAGGCGACCGCGGTAAGCATTGCGCACGCGGCAAGGCATCGGCCCAGTCTGGGGAGCATGATGGGGATTCCTCTCAGAAGGTCGTGCGCAACCCGAACGCGATGCTCCGGGTCGTGGGAGTGTTGAAGAAGTGGAGCGCAGCGCCGCCGGCATTATCCGATCCCACCGTGTTTCCCTCGGGGTCGCCGGAGGTGAAGTTGGTGTGCATCAGCAGGTTGTGACCGGTGGCATACAGCGACAGCGACTGCATGCGCGAACGGGTGAGGTACTTCGTGGGCACCGCCCAGGACAGCGTGGCTTCGCGGAGCTTCACATAGCTGCCGTCTTCCACCAGGTTCTCCTGCACCGAGGTCGCGTACGCCACGTAGTACGCGCGATCGCGCAGCACGGGAACGGTGTTGGGCTTTCCGGTGTTGACGTTCACCCCAGGGAACACGTACATGTCGTTCCGCTGCTCGGTGATCTTTGCCGTGCCCTGCGGAATGGTGTACCACTTCTCGAAGTTCAGGATGTCGCCGCCGCGGCGGATGTCGACGAGCGCCGACAGGCTCAGGCCGCGATAGGTGACGCCGGACTGCAGGTTGCCGATCCAGTCGGGCTGGATGTTGCCGAGCACGGAGAGCGCGCGGCTCGGAATCGGCTTGCCGTTGTCGTCCACCAGGATCTGGCCTTGGTCGTTGCGCTGATAGGCAAAGCCCCAGATCACGCCATAGCCCTCGTTCTGCATGATGCGGATCTGCGGGTAGCTGTAGCCGGCGAGGTAGATGTTCGACACGCCCGGCGCGAGCGAGATGACGCTCGAGTGGTTCCTCGACCAGTTGCCGCGGATGTTCCAGCTGAAGTCGTGCGTCTGGATCGGCGTCCCGGAGAGCGAGAGCTCCACGCCGCGATTCCGCAGGTTGCCGGCGTTGCGAAGAATGCTCGTGAATCCGGTGGCGGCGGATGACGGCACGGCGAAGATCTGGTCCTGCGTCGTCTTGTTGTAGCCGGTCGCCTCGGCGCTCGCACGTCCGCCCAGGAAGCGCAGCTCGAGGCCGAGCTCCGTCTCGGTCGTCAGCTCGGGCTTGAGATCCGGGTTGCCGAGGCTGGTGCTGAGGAGGTAGCCGTTGACGCCATTGAACGGCACCCGGAACGACACCGGGCTCACGCTGTTCGGATAGTCCGTGTACCCGGCCTGGAAATAGGTGGTGTTCAGCCGGTACGGCGGCGCCGAGTTGCCGACCCGCGCCCACGACGCGCGGAGCTTGCCGTAGTCGAGGATGCGGCTCTTGATCCCCAGCGCGTCGGTGAAGACGTAGCCGACGCTCAGCGAAGGATAGAAGTACGAGTTGGCATTCACCGGGAGCGTCGAGCTCCAGTCATTGCGTGCCGACCCCTGGACGAACAGGTAGTTGCGGAAGCCGAGCGACGCCTGCGCGTAGGCTCCGATCAGCCGCTGCTGGGTACGCTGGTTCGACGCCGTGATCGTGTTGAAGTTGGAGACGTTGTAGAAGCCGGGGATGTTGATGCCGCTGCCCCCGAGATAGGTCGAACGGAAATCGTTCGCCGAGATGTTGTTGCCGAGCAGTCCCGAGAGCGTGAGGCCTGGCCGGAGCTCCAGCTCGTTCAGGTTGAGCGTGAGGTCGTTGTTGATGTTCGTGCGCACGACCTTCTGGTCCCACATGCTGCCGGTCGACGTGGTGACCCACGGCTGCTGGTTCGTCTGGAAGTTGCGCTGGTCGGTGTAGCTGTCCATGCCGATGCGATCGGAGAGCGAGAGCGACCGCGGCAGCGACAGAGTCAGTTCCTGGCCGGCGATCAACCGTCCGACGTCGCTCGAGTAGCCCTGGTTCTGCGCCAACCAGAACGCGTCGGCGCCGCTCGACCTCGGCGTGCCGTCCTCGAAGAAGGGATCCTTGCTGTCGTAGCTGATCGGCGCCAGCGACAGCCACCGCTGCGGGCCATACCAACCGTCGTCCAGGTAGTCGTTGCCGTCCTGGGTGTACATCGCGTTGGTGACGGAGCTGAGCAGCGGCCCGACCGTGGTAGTGAACTTCGCGGTCAGCGACGTGCGTCCGAAATCGCTGCCCGGCGCGATGCCCGTCTGGCCGGTATGCGTGCCGCCGAAGTAGTACGAGCCTGTTGGGATGCGACCGGAGATGTTGGCCGAGTTCTCGAGGAGACGGCCCGTCTTGTAGAAGTCCCTGCGTGGGTCGAACGTCGGGATGCTGGTGACGCCGAGCGCGGTGAGCACGCTCGGATCCACCTTGTTCTTGTCCGGTCCCCAGCTGAGAAGCGTGACGGGATTCGTCCCCGGGTAGCCGGGCTGCACGTAGCCGCCGCGCGCCAGCGGAAGTCCGTTGCTGTAGAACCCGTTCTGACCGGCGAGGTAGGTGGTCTGGTACTCGCCGAGAATCGGCGTCTCCGCGGAGTAGCGCGAGGAGATGGAGAGCGAGGTGTTGCCGGCGCCCTTCTTGGTGGTGATGAGGATGGCGCCGTTCGCGGCGCGCGATCCGTACAGCGCCGTCGCGGCAGCGCCGCGGAGCACGGACACGTCCTCGATCGAGTTCGGGTCGATGTCCACGGCGCGGCTCGTCATCTGGCCGCGATCGAGGTTGAACGCGCCGGACACGTTGGCGTCGACGTCATTGCTGACCGGCACGCCGTCGATCACGAACAGCGGCTGGCTGTTGCCGAGGAAGGAGGACTCGCCGCGCAGCACGATGCGCGAGGAGGCACCCGGCCGGCCGCCGGAGCTCGTGATGGTCACACCGGCGGTCTTTCCCGCCAGCGCGTCGATGACGTTCGGCACGGGCGCCTGGGCCACTTCGGCGCCGCTCACGCTCTGCACGGCGTAGCCGAGGCTTCGCTCCTGTCGCTCGACGCCGAGCGCCGTGACGACGATTCCCTCGAGCGCGAGCGCGGCGGTGCTCATGCGGAAGTCCTGGGTGACCGTGCCCGGCGTGAGAGTCAGCTGGCGCGAGACGGGCTCGTAGCCGAGCGCCGTCACGCGGACGATCTGCTGTCCTTTCGCCTGCGCCGCGGGAACGACGAGTCGGTACACGCCGCCGGAGTTCGTTTCGGCCGCGACACCGAGCGTCTGGATCATGACCCGCGCGCCTTCGATGGGCACCTGGGTGGTGTTGCGAACGGTGCCCGTGACGACGGTCTGCGCGAACGCGGCCATCGGCAGCAGCGGCAGGACGAGCGCGTACAGCAGGGGAGGTCGGAATGCACTCATGGAGGCTCCATCGGAGTGCCACGCGACGGCGTAGCGCGGGGAGGCGAGCGCGAAGGCGGAAGGGGTCCGCTTTCAGGATCGCATAAAGTATCCACTTCGGGCGCTCCCGCAAGATCGACCCGCGACCTGCATCGGTGCGCTCGCCGTACGCGTCTGCCGATCAGGGCTTCGGGTGCTTCATCCGGATGATGATCACGCCGTGCGCGCCACGCGTGCCGTAGACCGCGGTGGACGCGACGTCCTTCAGCACGTCGATGCTGGCGACATCCTTCGGATTGAGGCCGTGCAGCACCATCGACACGCTCTGCTCGGCGACGGGTGCATCGTCGAGGATGATGAGCGGCTCGCCTTCACTGTTGATGGAGTCGTTGCCGCGGATGCGGAGCGAGATGTCGCTGCCGGTGCGGATGACCTGGAGGCCGGGCACGCGTCCCTGCAGCATGTCGGCAACGTCGGCCATGTGCTGCCCTTGCGTGTCGCCCGCCTGCACGGAATCCGCCGAACCGGTGCGGATCCCCCCGATGCCCATGTCGCGTCCACGCGGGGTGGCCGGACCCGGCGGCGTGGTGGAGTGGTGACAGCCGGCCAGCAGAACGGAGAGAGCGGCGACGGCGGCAGCAGCCCGGACGCGCATGGTGCCCTCCTTGAGGGGGTGGAGCTCCATCGGGCGCCGGGATCCCGGCGCCCGATGGTTGAATCTAGTACCCGGGGTTCTGCTTCAGGTTGGTGTTGGTGTTGATGGCACCCGTCGGCAGGGCGAAGAGCTTCCGGAAATCGCCGTTGGGCACGTGGTTGAACCAGGTCTTCGTCGTGAACACGCCGAAGCGGATCATGTCCGAACGGCGATGTCCTTCCGCGGCGAACTCCCAGCCCAGCTCATCGAGGAAGCGGCCGTACTTCACGTCGGCGCCGCCGTTGGTGGTCGGCGTGCCGCCCGGGCCTGTCTTCACGATGCCGTCGGTGTCGCTCCAGCCGTAGTTGTACGAGCTGCCCTGCTGGAGCTGCGCGCCCGTGACTGTCGCCAGCGACGGGTTGGTCGGGAAGTCACGCTGACGCACCTGCGTGACGATCGCCGCCGCCGCATCGGGCTGGCCGGTGCGGAGGAGCGCCTCGGCCTTCATCATCAGCACTTCGGCGTAGCGCACGATCGGATAGTCCACGTCCGACGACCCCGTCTCACCGGCGTAGATCTCGTACTTCCACACCGGGTAGCCGTTGTTGAAGTCCGTCTTGGTGATGGACGGGACGAACTTCACGAAGTTGTAGCCGTGGCCGGCGTTGTCGAACTGCGGGCCCATCAGCCACGTGTCGGACAGGCGCTTGTCGGCCGGGTCGTACGTGTCGATGAACTGCGGGTTGGACGCGCTGCCGCCCCAGGGCTGCGCCTGCATGTTGAACACGAAGCGCAGCTCCGGCTTCAGCGTCTTCATGTGGAAGCTGCTCTCCGGGGCGTTGATGTGGTCGTACGGCACGTCCCAGATGTTCTCGACCGACTTGTCGTTCGTGCGGGCGAACGGGGCGCGGTAGTTCGCCTCGAGCTTGAACTTGTTGCCGTCGATGATCTGCTGCGTCGTGCTGATCACCTTGTCGTACGCCGGCGTGCCCGTGTACACCTCGGCGTTAAGGTAGACACGCGACAGGATGGCGAGCGCCGCCCACTTGTTCATGCGGCCGTACATCGCCGATCCCGTCTGTTCGGACAGGTTCGGGATCGCGTCCGTCAGCTCCTTCACGACGAAATCGTACACCTGCTGCCGGGTGGACTGCGACGGCAGGTCGGTGGCCGTGAAGTCCGTCACGATCGGCACGTTGCCGAAGTTGTCGAGCAGGAGCGAGTAGTTGTACGCGCGCACCGCGCTGAGCTCCGCGGTGACGGCCGTCTTGACCGAATCGGACACCGGAATCTGGCCCGACTGGATCTGGTAGATCACGCGATTGGCGGCGTTGATGCCGGCGAACGCGTTGTCCCACAGGCTCCACGGCTGCCCCTGGTTCGCATCCCAGCGGTGCTGGTGCATGCGGATGTAGGTGCCGCCGTCGTACCAGCCGTTCGGGCGCACCGGCGTGAGGAGCTCGTCGGACGACTCCTCCTGCGTGTCGATGTTCCCGTACCACGCCATCCACAGGTCGCGCAGCGGCGTATACGCCGGCGCGATCACCGAGCCGAGGTCCTTGGCCGTGGGATGGAAGTTGGTGTCGGTGACCTGGGTGTACGGCACTTCCGTCAGATCGTGGCAGGCGACGATGCCGCCGACCGAGAGAGCAGCGCACAACAGCACGGGCGCGCTCCGGGAATTGAGGAATCGCATTCTAGAACCTCAGGCTCAAGCCGGTGGTGAACATGCGAGAAGTCGGGTACGTGTCGCGATATTCGATGCCCGGGCTCAGACCATCGAGGCCGCGGGTGGAGACTTCGGGATCCATCCCCTTGTAGCCGGTGATGGTGAGCAGGTTGCTGCCGGACACGTAGATGCGCGCGTCGGACACGGCGCCCCCGAGCAGCTTCAGCGCGCCCTGTCCGAGCGTGTACCCGAGGGTCACGTTGTCGATCTTCCAGTAGTCGCCGTTCTCCAGGTAGTAGCTGACGTACGCGAGGTCGTAGTTGACCGGACGCTTGCCGTAGACCGGATCGAACGCCGACTTCAGCATGTTGTACTGCGTGATGGTCGGGTTCTCGTAGAACATCCGCCCGAAGTTCAGGATCTGGTAGCCGAACGCGCCGCGCATGTTGACGTTCATGTCGAAGTGGCGGTAGCGCGCCGTGTTGTTCCACGAGAGGTACTGCTTGGGCAGCCCGTTGCCGATGACGCGCTTGTCGCTCTCCTTCGCGTCGTCGATCGAGATGCGCTTGCCGGCGGAGTCGAGCACGATCCAGTGGCCGGCGGTGTCGATGTCCACCGACTGGTAGCCGTAGAAGTTGCCGATCGGGCCGCCGATGTCGATGCGGTGCGTGGACTGCTGGATCGGCTCACCGGTGTAGCCGGCGTAGAAGTAGTCCGCCGTCTGGAACACGCTGTTGGACAGGCTGACCAGGCGGTTGCTGTTCCGCGACCAGTTGACGCTCGTCGTCCAGCTCGCAGTCGGCCGGCGGATGACGTCGAAGTTGACCTGCGCCTCGACACCCTTGTTGGCCATGTGGCCGACGTTGGCGAGGATGCTGCCGTACAGGTACGGCGGCACCGGCACGGAGTAGTTGTACAGCATGTCGCGCGTGTCGCGCTGGTAGACATCGAGGCTGCCGTTCAGTCGCGAGTCGAACGCGGCATAATCGATACCCGTGTTGATCTCGCTCTTCCGCTCCCAGCGCAGGTCCGGGTTCGGATTGCGCGCCGGCTCCAGGCCCTGCACCCACTGGCCGTTATAGAGGAACTTGTTCTGGTAGCGGTAGCTGGTGAGCGAGAGATACGACGACGTGGGCGCGATGCCGGTGACGCCGTAGCCGACGCGGAGCTTCAGCTCGTTGAGCCACGGCGCCGCGTGCCGGACGAACTGCTCGTTGGCGAGGCGCCAGCCGGCGGAAATGGCGGGGAACATGCCCCACTTGTGCTCGGCGCCGAACCGCGAGTTGCCCTCGTAGCGCAGGCTTCCGTTGAGAAGGAAGCGGTCCTGCCAGTCATAGTTCAGGCGCGTGAAGTAACCGATCAGCTTGTACGACGACTTGTAGCTGCTCATCGCCGCGTTGCCGGTGGACAGCGCCGAGCCCTGCTGAAGCTGGTTGTAGCCGAACAGGTCGGTGGGGAAGCCGTAGTTGTACGCGCTGAACCCTTCGTTCTCGAAATCCTGGTAGCTGTATCCGCCGAGCAGCGTGGCGTGATGATCGCCGAAGCTCGGCGTGTAGGTGCCGGTGAGCTCGAGGATGTGGTCGGTCTCCGAGCCTGTGCCGCGGTTCGCGGTGCCATTGAGGCCGGACTGCGTCGTGGCGACGTTCTGGAAGGTCGTCGCACTGCCGCTGAGGTCCGAGAAGCGCTCCGTGCCGGCGAGCAGGGAGAGATTCACCTTGTCGATCGGCGAGTACTTCAGCGTCCCGTTGAGGCGCAGGTCGCGACCCTCGTCGGTGCCGTTGTCGGTGTTGAGGAGGCCGAGCGGGTTGGTGTAGAAGTAGGTGCCGCGCTCCATGTAGGAGCCGTCCGCAGCCATCGTGGAGTCGGTGGGATTCCGGATCAGCGCCTGGCGCCAGATGTACTGGTAGTCCGGCCCGATGAACTGGTCATTGATGCCGGTGAGCATGTTGAACTCGGCGCGCAGCCGATCGGCGAACATCGACTGGTTGAGGTTGATGCGCGCCGTCATCGACTGCTTGTTGGAGCGGTCGAAGATGCCCTGGGTGTTCTCGTAGTTGAACGATGCCGTGTAGCTGGTGGCGTTGCTGCCGCCGCTGAGGCTCACGTTCTGCCGCGAGCTGATCGGGCTGCGGAGCACGGCGCTTTCCCAGTCGGTCGTGGCGCCGAAGTCCTGGAAGTCGTACCCCTGGGCGATCAACGAGCGATAGTCGGCGGCGGTGAGGAAGTCCGGGCGCTTGTAGATCGTGGAGCGGCTGACGTAGCCATCGTAGCGGATGGTCGGCGCGCCGCCTTCGTACTTCTTGGTGGTGATCAGCACGACGCCGTTGGAGGCGCGGGAGCCGTAGATGGCGGCGGCGGAGGCGTCCTTGAGGACGCTGATCTGGTCGATGTCCTGCGGCGCCACCGTGTTGAGGTCGCCCGGCACGCCGTCGATGAGCACGAGCGGGCTGGTGGGTCCGATGAGCGTCGTCACGCCGCGGAGGCTGATCTCGGTGCCGGCCGTCGGGTCACCGCTTGGCGTGGTGACGGCGAGTCCGGGGATCTTGCCGGAGATGAGCGAGGCGGCGTCGCGGGCCGGCGTCTGGTTGAAGTCCTTGGCGTCGACGCTGGAGACGGCGCTGGTGATCTGCTCTTCCTTCTGCGTGCCGTAGCCGACGGCGACGACCTTGTTGAGGAGGACGGCGCGGGCCGACACGGTGAAGTCGACGGTGACGCTGCCGCCGGCGGGGACGGTGACGGTGCGTTCGGCGAAGGCGTAGCCGAGTCGCTGGGCGCGGACGGTGGTGCGTCCGGCAGGGACGTTGCGGAGCGTGTACTGCCCCAGGTTGTTGACGGTCGTACCGAGCTTGCTGCCCGGGACGAGGATCTGGGCGCCAGGGAGGGGCTGACCGCTCGCCGAATCGCGCACCGTGCCGGTGATCTCGCCGGTCTGCTGTGCGGATGCGGGGGTGACGATCGCCACGGCGAGTGCGGCGCCGATCGTCAGGCGGAGGATCCAGGTTCGCATCATCGATCTCCTGTGCTGTGGATTCCGGCTCACGGTGCGGTAGAGGGTCCGGGAGAGGAGCGGGGACACATGTGACGAACGGCGGTGGGAATCATATGGATATTGTATCCAATTGATTGCGCCAGAAGTCGGGATATTGTATCCAACGAGGTGACGGCCGACACAGTACGGGGCCGCAGAAAGACTGTCAAGAGAATACGGACGCGGGGCCGGCGATCGATCGCCGGCCCCGCGTCGTTACGATCAGGGAAGCTGGTCCGCCCGCACCATCCGAAGGCCGTACACCGCCGCGACCTGGCTCCCCGCCTTCGCCTGGAACTTCACCGTCACCGCTGACTTCCCCTGCACCAGCGACGCCGGAATCGAATACGTCACGTCATAGAACCGCCCCGGGTCCGTGCGCGGCACCTCCTGCTCGGCGATCCGCTGCCCGTCCACGAGGACCTCGAACGACGCCGGCGAGGTCCGACGGTCGGCGCTGTAGTACGTTGCGATCAGCGCCATCGGATGCCCGGCTTCCACCGGTATCTGGTACGAGAACCCGCTCCGCGACGCGCGGCCCAACCGACCGCTCATCCGCTGCACGGTCACGTCGTTGCCGCCCTCGAAGTGATACTGCGCTTCGGAGGCCTTGTTGACCGGCTTCACCTCCGCCACCGTCGCCGCGTCCAGCTTCCGCAGCCGCTCGGCCTCCGTCACGTAGCCGGCGTGCCGCGCCTCCCACACCGCTGGCGTGAGCACGTCCCAGTAGGTCGCGTAGATGCGCTGGTGCAGACGGTAGAACGGCACGAGGTCCACGTCGTGCACCTTCCCCTCGGCGTTCGGGTCGCGGCCCACCCCCGCCGTGCGGAAGTGCCCCGGCTCGCCCGCCACCGGCTTCACCCAGTTCTCCACTGGCACCTCCTCCGTGACGAACACAGGCGTCACCGGCGCCGAGCGCGGCGTGTCCTGCTCCAGCAGCTCGCCGTTCTCGCCGCGCGCGCGACCGCGCACCGGCTCCGGGCCCAGATCGCCCGCCAGCACCAGCGGCCCCCACATCAGCGCCACGCGATTCGGCATGTCCGGCGTGGGCTCGAGCCGCAGCGTCTTCGGCAGCGTCACCTTCACCACGTCGCCGCTGCGCCACGTCCGCTTGATGTCGACGTAGCTGCTCTCGGGGCCGGCCTCGTGATACTGCGTCCGCCGCGTCCGCCGCGCCGCCTGCTCCTCCATCGGCGAATCCACCGTCACGGGCGTGCCGTTCACCGTCACGGCGAAGCCCTCGCCCACCCAGTACGGCCGGCGCATGGAAACGGTGAACTCGCGCGGCTTGTCGAGCGTGAGCGTGAGCGCGGCGTCGTCCCCCTCGGGGAAGCTGCTGTCCATCGCGAGGTGCACTCCCTTCTCCGCCCAGGTGGCCGTTGAGGGCACGTACACGTTCACCCACAGGCGATCGCCGTTCTCGAAGTACAGGCCGTCGCCGATCAGCGCGTGGTTCTCCATCCCGGTACCCACGCAGCACGTCCAGCTGTGCTGCATGTCCTGGTACTCGTGCACCACGCCCTGCCCCACCGGCACCATGTAGCACATCTGGCCCGTCTGCGGGTCGTGCGACGCCATCTGGTGGTTGTACAGCCCGCGCTCCTGGTAGTCGGCATAATGAATGTCCGGCTCCATGGAGAACAGCAGACGCGAGTACTTCAGCATGTTGTAGACGTTGCACGACTCGGCCGTGCGTCCCTCGACGCGGGCGCCGATCACGTCGGGCGGCCCGTAGTACTCGTCGGTGCCCTGTCCGCCGGTGGAGAAGCTGTGGTGCTGCGTCACCGTGTCATAGAAGAACGCCGCCGCGGCGAGGTCTTCCGGCCGCCGGGTATATGCGTACCGCTCTGCGGAGCCGATCACCTTCGGGAGCTGGGTATTGGCGTGGGTGCCGCCGAGCACGTCCCGGTGACGCTGCAGGGGCTCGATGAACACGCGATGCTCGAAGTCGTACGAGAGCTTCAGCCAGCGCGGATCGCCCGTATCGGCGTAGAGATCCACCAGCACTTCGTTCATGCCGCCGAACTCGGTCTCCAGCATGTGCTGGATCTGCTCGTCGCTCAGCGGTGCGAGCACGCCCTCGGCCCAGCCGGCGAACTTCCGCTCCACGTCGAGCGCGGTGCGGTTGCCCGTAAATCGGTAGGCGTCGCGCAGGCCGGCGAAGGTCTTGTGGAGCGTGTACCACGGGGACCATTCGCCATTGAGGTCGAACGCCGCCGCCTTGATCTCGCCCTTCTTCAGGTTGCCGAAGCAGCGTCGGCCGTTCTCGAGCGCCACGAGGTAGCCGTCGCCGTTCTTGTCCTGCACCGTCTTGAACTCGTTCACCATGTAGTCGACGCGGTCCTTGAACCGCTTGTCGCCGGTGGCGGCGTACATGGCGCTGATGGCCGAGAGGTAGTGGCCGGCGATGTGTCCGGTGAGGTTGCGTCCCCACCCGTCCCAGCCGTCGTAGCCCTCGGCCTTGGGAGTCAGCCCCGCCACCTTTCGATAGTAGGCGAGCATGCGGTCCGGCTCGAGCTCCAGCAGGTACTTTGCGTCGGCTTCCTGATGGACCTTGAGCGGGCCGCCGGTGAGCCGCGTGCGGTGGAGCGGGATGGGGCGGGCCGCCATGAAGCGTTCGCGCGCCGTGGGGGCGAGCAGCGGATTCGCGGGACTCGCGGCCGCGGTGGCACCGATGGGAAGGCTGTCGAGCAGGGAGACGGCGCCGGCGCCGAGGCCCAGTTTGAGGACGGTGCGACGTGACAACGACATTTGGTGCTCCTCTCGTGGAACGTCGGGGACGGAGGCGCGCTGGCGACCGCCAGGGTGTTCGGATATTGTATCCATTGTGAGACCTTCCGCAAGCACGACCCGTCACCCCGACAGGTCGGCTGCCCCACCGTGCGCATTGCGAGGCTCGTCGACATGACCGACCCCGTGTCCCGCCGCGACTGGCTCAAGACCATGGGCGCCGTCGGAGTCGGCGCGCTCGTCACGCCCGACGCCGTCCGCCTGCCGCCCGCCCTCGCCACGCAGGCCGTTCAGCCATCATCGGCGCCGACGGCGGCCGCGCCACCCGGCACGATCGTCGACCTCACCTCCACGAGCGAGATCTTCATCCCGCCCCGTGGCAACGGCTTCATGAAGTTCAGCTTCGACTTTCCGGAGCCGTCGGTCACCTTCGGCGACCTGCGCTTCGGCTTCCTCGTCTTCACGGGCGAGAACACCTACGGGCTCGATCGGACGAAGATGTCGGTGAACGGCGACGACAACGCGCTGACGCTCACCTGCACCGGCTTCGTATGGGCCGGTGGTCAGGAGAAGGCGCCCGGCACCCTCACGGCGAAGCTCCGCCGCAACGGCGCGAACGTGGAATGGGACACCGTGGTGGAGATGCAGGTTCCCGTGAAGACGGTGACGACCATCATCCGGGGCGTCCCGCGCGGGAAGGTGTCGTTCAGCGGCGGCGGCTTCTTCGATCCCAAGGACAACGAGCTGCTCTCCGGCTATCCGTTCGCGGCTGGCGACCTCAACGGGCCGAGTGGCAGCATGAACACGCCGCTGCTCATGATCCAGGCCCCGAGCGACGTCTTCTTCGTGTCGTCGCTCGATCATCGCGTGCGTCCGAAGCGCTTCTACCTCGCGCCCGGCGAGACGAGCTATCGCGTCGAGGCCATTCACGAGCACGACGCGTGGCGTGAGGACCGCCAGGTCACCGTCCCCACGTGGCGACTGGGCCGCGCGGCGACGCGCGACGCGGCGGAGCAGCTGCACGTGAAGCACGTGGAGCAGGCGTACGGTCTGAAGCCCTGGGCGGAGCGCACCGACGTGCCGGCCTGGATGCGCGACATCGCGCTCGCCACCACGCTGCACGGCATGCACTACACCGGCTACATGTTCAACGATTACCCGAAGATGCTGGAGACGCTGCGCTGGATGCGCACGCAGATTCCCGGCGACCGGGTGCTCGTCTTCATCTCGGCGTGGGACGGCCGCTACTACTGGGAATATCCGGAGTACCGCGTGTCGGAGCGCATGGGCGGCGAGAAGGCGTTCCGTCAGCTGGTGGACGAAGGCCGGAAGATGGGCTTCCGGATCATGCCGATGTTCGGCACCAACTCCGCCAACATGAAGCTTCCGTCGTGGCCGAAGATCGCCGCCGGGATGACGCACAAGATCGACGGCAACGCGTACTACCTGGACTGGGTGGATTGGAACAACGATCGCCACGACGACGGCTGGCTCGCCTACATGAACCTCGGCGCCGACGTGTGGCGGGAGCACCTCGAGGGCCGCATCGCCGACATCATTGCCCGCTACGGCGTGGACGCGTACTTCCTGGACATCGTCGGCGGCCACGTGAATAGCACCAACGGCGACATGCACGAGGGAACACGCAAGCTCGTGGAGAACCTGCGGGCGAAGTATCCGCAGGTGGCGTGCGTGGGCGAGATGCCGTACGATGCGCTGTTCGGCTTCATCCCGATGTTCCAGGTGGGACTCGGACCGGTGTGGGGCAAGTACGCGCGCAACTTCTCGCACCTGAGCAGCCCCGCGCCCGGTCGCGGCAGCAGCGGCGTTCATGAATCCGGCTTCGGCCGGTTCAACACGGAGAACCTCGGCCTCTATCCGAACACCATCCCCACGCTCCAGGTGGTGGATGACACCTTCGCCAAGCATCGTGACGTGATGGCAGAGATCATCAAGCGCGCCAAGCAGCGGGCCGGCATCTCGTGACGGCGCCCACGGCATCGCTCGAGGCGCTGCGCGGCGAGGTGTGCGCGGCCAACATCGAGCTGTTCGAGCGCGGGCTCGCGCGGTTCACCTTCGGCAACGCGAGCGCGATCGATCGCGAGTCGGGGCTCGTCGTCATCAAGCCAAGCGGGCTGCCCTACACCAAGCTCCAGCCGAGGCACCTCGTCGTCGTGTCGCTCGACGGAACGATCGTCGAGGGCGACCTGCGCCCGTCATCCGACCTGCCCACGCACCTCGAGCTGTACCGCGCGTTCGACGCGATCGGCGGCGTGGTGCACACGCACTCGCACTACGCCACGGTGTGGGCGCAGTCGCAGCGCGAGATCCCCTGCCTCGGCACGACGCACGCGGACTACTTCCACGGCCCGGTTCCGATCACCGAGCACCTCTCCGATCCCGACATCGCCGAAGCGTACGAGGCGAACACGGGGCGCGAGATCGTGCGCCGTTTCGCAACGCTGGATCCGGTGCGCATCCCCGCCG
>Ga0207705_10000868_pt1 | contig 24791 bp, 25 predicted proteins | sample KBSC13metaG_FD_184314 | JGI IMG/M metagenome (GOLD analysis project Ga0207705, IMG submission 184314) | Corn rhizosphere microbial communities from Kellogg Biological Station, Michigan, USA - KBS C1-3 metaG (SPAdes) (version 2) | ecosystem: Host-associated > Plants > Roots > Rhizosphere > Soil ... | reverse complement strand
TGTCGGCGCGGCGATGCCGGCGGTGACGTCGCCATAAGTGATGTGCGTCGAATCGAACCAGTGATGGGTAATCGGCGCCTCGGGGTTATACATCGCGCTCGCGCGGTGCATGAACGCACTCGGGCCGAGTGCCGGCTCGGCCACCGGGCCGCCGTAGAGGAACGCGGTCGTGCCTTGCGCGATGTCGAGGTCGAGCCGGCCGGACAGCTCCATGAACAGATCGTGCGGGTGCTGGCGGTCGACCAGCGGCTGCCCGTAAGCCTCCTCGCCGGTGCCGAACAGCAGCGGGTACCCGTCGTGCCGCATCGCCGGGTCGAGGCTCATCATCGTGTTGAACGTGAACTTGCCGCCGGTGAAGGGCGCGGTCAGCATCGCCATGGCCATCGACTGGGCATAAACCTTGTCGCCGCCGCGCGGGCCGGTCTGGTCGGTATAGATCGGCCAGACGTAACCGCCGAGCATCAGCATCGTGCCGCCGCCGAGGCCGAGCATCTCGCCGCCCATTTTCTCGTTCGCCGGCACGCGCGAGGTCCCCGAGCCGACGCCCGACATCGTCATGCCGGCCATGTTCATGTGGGACATGTCCATGCCGGCCATCGTGCCTTCATCGGCCGGGGGTTGGCCGGATGATGAGGTGTCGCTCGATTGAGGCTCGGCCGATGGCCCATGCTGGTCTGGTTGCGCCAAAGCTGCAGTCGACAGCAGCGCCAATGCGGCAGCTTCCGCGAGAAAGAGCAGTCCTCTCACAACCGTTCGTGGTGAGCCTGTCGAACCACCAGCGCTCCGCAAGCGTCCTTCGACAAGCTCGGGACGAACGGGGCTGGTATGGGGTTGCCGGATCAATGGCACCGTCACCTGAACAGCATCCACAGCGCCATGCCGATCATGAACAGGTTCTCGGTCAGCGAGACGAAGCCGAGCGGCACGTTGCTCGACCCGCCGACGCAGGCGCACCTGATCGCGCGCTTCTGCACGTAAACCGCCTGGTACACGCTCACCGCGCCGATGGTGCCGATGGTCAGCGCCACCGGGATAGACAGCCAGTTAAGCGCGTGCGCCGCCATCAGCACGCCGGCGCCGGCTTCGAGGAACGGATAGGCATAGGAATAGGGCACCCAGCGCCGCGCCAGCAGGTCGTAGCCGACGAACATCGTCGAGAACTTCTCGATATCCTGCAGCTTGAGCATCGCCAGGATCGCCATCGTGAAGCTGACGAACCATTCCGCCGCCCGTCCGGTAAAGGGCGAGCCGAACGCGGCGAAGCTGACGGCCAGGGCCAGCAGCGAGGCGATGGCGAACACAGCGATCACCGGCGTGTAGCTGACCGCACCGGCCTCGGGCAGGGGCTTGCCGAGGTACTTGCGCAACTCCGTATAGCCGCCGATGCGCGCGCCTTCGACGAACACCTGCGGCGTGGTCTTGACCTTGTGCAGTTCCTTGAACGCGTCGGTCTGTTCGCGCGTGGTCAGCCAGCGGTCGTCGACGATGTAGCCATCCTTCTCGAGCAGCCAGCGCGCTTTGACGCCATACGGGCAGACGTGCTCGGGCATGACCATGCGATAGAGGCGGGCGGTCTTGGGAACATCGATCTTGGGGTGATTGTGAGTGGTCATGTCCAGTCCTATAGCCCCTGTACCACGGTACGGAGTCAAGCATGAAAGCGATGCGCATTTCCGATCTCGCGCGGGCGGGTGGGGTCGGCGTCGAAACGGTTCGCTTCTACCAGCGCAAGGGGTTGCTCGCCGTTCCGCGAGGAAGCGCCCCGGCGGGGCGACACTACGATGAGGAGGACTTGCGGCGCTTGCGCTACGTCAAGCAGGCGCAAAGGGCCGGCTTCACGCTCGCCGAAATCGCCGAGCTGATCGCCCTCGATCGAACCGACGACCGGCCGCGCGCTCGCGAAATGGCACGCGAGCGGATCGCCGCTCTCGATGCCGAGATTGCGGCGTTGCAGGCGGCGCGGGCCTCGCTGGCCAAGCTGGCGCACGCTTGCGCGAAGGGCGGGGCCGGGCCGTGCCCGATCCTAGATGCGTTCGGCTGATCAACCGAAGGCGGGTTTCAGATCCTGCCTCTCGACCCGGGCGACGATCAAGTACCGTGCGACGATCAGGCTGAAGGCGCCGAACATCATCACCCCGACGACCACGACCGAGTAGAGCAAGCCACGTCCCGCATAGCCGAAGCGCACCCACCAGCTGAACTTTTCCGGCGCGTCGGCCGTGCTGCTCCTTGAGCTGCTTGCCGATCAACCGCGCGAGCGCGCGAAGGTGCCGACCTTCACAAAAAAGCGCTTTCCTACAGGAACTTGGGCTGCCATCCTCCGGACCGGCTCTTTCCAATCGCCGTCCGTTCACCCTCTTTGGACTTCCCCGCGCGAATGTCCGCGCATGTATTTCGTCAATTAGCGCACCCGCTTCACGTAAAGGCGGCCGTTGCGCTCCTCGACGCGGAAGCTTTCGTTGGCCCGGAACAAGTCAGAAAGCCGCTTGAAACCGTGGTTGCGGACATCGAAGCTCGAGCGGTTGCCGGCGATATTGCCGACCTCGCTGATCAGGGCGAACCCTTCGCGATCGCGCTTGGCAGCTTTCCACGCCGCTCCGAGAAGGTCGTTCAGATCCTGGCCGATCGGCGGCCCGTCCGTGTTTGCCGGTTGTTCTTCGACGTCGTCCTGAGCCGAAGTTCTGATGAGCTGATCGACGTCGATGTAGCGGGTGCAGGCGGTCTTGAACGCTTCGGGGGCCTTCGCGCTGCCGAAGCCATAGACCAGCAGGCCGTCCTGGCGCAGGCGAGTGACCAGCGGCGTGAAGTCGCTGTCGCTGCTCATGATGCCGAATCCGTCGACCTTGCCGCCATAGAGCAGGTCGACGGCATCGATTGTCATCGCCATGTCGGTGGCGTTCTTGCCCTTGGTCAGGTCGAATTGCTGGATCGGCTGCAGGCCAAAGCGATGCGTGATCCCGCTCCATTTGCTGAGCGCGGGCTTTGCCCAGTTTCCGTAGGCGCGGCGGATATTGACCTGGCCCAGCTCGGCCAGGACGGTGAGTACCGGATCGATTCCCCGCGCAGTCGCGTTGTCGGCGTCGATCAGCAGGGCGATATTCTTGAGCGCTTCGTCGTCCATGCACGCGTGATGCCGCCCGCAGAGCACTCTGGCAAGCTAGGCGATGGGGGCGAACTCGCCGGTTTCCTCGTCCAGCAGATGCAGCACGCCCTCGGATATCGCGAAAAAAGCGCCGCGCAGCCGCAGCTTGCCTTCGGCCTCCAGCGCGCGGACATTGGGGAAGGTCCGCAAGTTCGCCAGGCTGACCTTGACCGCGGCGTGCTCCATGGCTTGCTCCGCTTCGCGTCCGGTCGTGCCGAGCTCGGCGGCTATCGGCGCGCGGACTTCGTCGAGCATCGATATCCAGTCGGCGATGAAGCCGCCATGGCCGCGCTCGGCCCCGTGCAGCTCTTGCGTCAGCGCCGCCTTGCAGCCGCCACACATGCCGTGGCCCATAATGACGATCTCGCGCACGTGCAGCGCTTGCACGGCGAACTCCAGCGCGGCCGAGACGCCGTGCAGCCCGGGGTTGGTCTCGAACGGCGGGACCATCGCCGCGATGTTGCGGACGACAAAGATTTCGCCCGGATCGGCATCGAACACCATTGCCGGATCGGTTCGGCTGTCGGCGCAGGCGATCACCATGACGCGCGGTTCCTGTCCCTGGCGCAAAGCTGCCCAGCGCTCTCGCCGTTCGGCCCAACCGGTTTCGCGGAAGCGACGGTAGCCTTCGATGAGGCCGGCGAGGTCGAGACTGGGTTCGATTGCCATGCCTCGCCCATGCCGCTTGCCATTGCCTATGGCAAGGCTGGCGCTGAGGCCCTATGTGGCGGCGCATGAACGACCTTGCCCCGAAGGACTTTGGCGCTCCCCGGCCCGAACGCCAGCGCAAGCCGGACTGGATCCGGGTCAAGGCGCCGGTCAGCAAAGGCTATCAGCAGACCCGCGCGCTCATGCGCGAGCTCAACCTCAACACGGTGTGCGAGGAAGCGGCCTGCCCGAACATCGGCGAGTGCTGGACCAAGAAGCACGCGACGGTGATGATCCTCGGCGACGTGTGCACCCGGGCTTGCGCCTTCTGCAACGTCAAGACGGGGATGCCGCGCGCCGTCGACGCGCTTGAGCCGGAACACGTCGCGGCCGCCGCGGCGCGCCTCGGACTGGAGCACATCGTCGTCACCAGCGTCGACCGCGACGACCTGCCGGATGGCGGGGCAGGGCAGTTCGTCAAGGTGATCGAGGCCCTGCGCCGCGAGACGCCCGCAACGACGATCGAAATCCTCACCCCCGACTTCCGCGGCAAGATGCGCCCGGCGGTCGAGGCGATCTGCGCGGCGCGGCCAGATGTTTACAACCACAATCTCGAAACCGTGCCCCGGCTCTATCCAACCATTCGACCCGGCGCCCGCTATTACGCTTCGCTGCGGCTGCTCGAGGAAGTGAAGGGGCACGATCCGGCGATCTTCACCAAGTCGGGAGTGATGCTCGGGCTGGGCGAGGCGCGGCTGGAAGTGCACCAGGTGATGGACGACATGCGCAGCGCCGATGTCGATTTCCTGACGATGGGGCAATACCTGCAGCCCACACCGAAGCACGCGAAAGTCGAGGAATTCGTCAGCCCGCAAGCCTTCGGCGCCTACGGCGCGATCGCGCGGGCCAAGGGCTTCCTGCAGGTCGCCGCCAGCCCATTGACCCGCTCCAGCTATCACGCAGGTGACGACTTTGCGCAAATGAAGGCGGCCCGCGAGGCCAGATTGGCCAAGCGATAAGCGCGATGCCGGGTATCCGCGAGACGCGACGGCTGCCTTACAGCTGCGAGGAGATGTTCGATCTCGTCGCCGACGTCGCGCGCTATCAGGAGTTCCTGCCGTGGGTCGTGGCGACGCGGGTACGCTCCAACAGCGAGACCGAGATGGTCGCCGACATGCTCGTCGGCTTCAAGGCGCTGCGCGAAAAGTTCACTTCGAAAGTGGTCAAGGACCGGCCGCTGCGGATCGAGGTGATATACGTCGACGGCCCGCTGAAGGATCTCGACAACATCTGGGAATTCGCCCCGCTCGATGACGGCGGCTGCGAGGTTCACTTCTGCGTCGACTTCGCGTTCAAGAATGTCATGTTCCAGGCGCTGGCGGGGCAATATTTCGATCGCGCCTTCCGCAAGATGGTCGCCGCGTTCGAGACGCGGGCGGAAGAGCTTTACGGCAAGAGAAGCTCGAGCGCGCAGAGCGTCGCCTGACGGCGCACTTCCGACCGGTCGCCGCCGGCGAAAAGCTTCGATTCCGCCTCGCGCTCCTCGGCGTTGCGCACAGCGCGGGCGAATACCACGGTTCCGACCGGCTTCTGCTCGGTGCCGCCGTCGGGGCCGGCGATGCCGCTGATAGCCACCGCGACGTCGGCATCGCTGTTCTCCAGAGCGCCCTGCGCCATCGCATAGACGCAGGCGATCGAGACCGCGCCGAATGCGTCGATTACATCGCCGGCGACGCCGAGAGTCTCCCGCTTCGCTTCGTCCGAATACGTGACGAACGCCCGGTCCAGCACGGCCGAGGAGCCGGGAATTTCGGTAATCGCGGCTGCGACGAGGCCGCCGGTGCAGCTCTCCGCGAGCGCGACGGTGCGGCCGGCGGCGCGGTTCTCCTCCACAACCCGACGAGCGAGGGCGATGATGTCGTCGGGCAGCAGGGATTGGCTCATCGCCTAGAGGTCAAGTTCTCGAGACTGGCGACGAACTTGTCGCTGGTCGCGGCAATGTCGAACAGCACGCCGAGGATGCGGCTCGCGTCGATCGGATCGAGCGGCGAGATTGCTTCGGCCATGCGCTCGATGTTACGGCACGAATGGGGATGGATTTGGGCTGCGACTTCTTGCTGGATGAGCGCGTCGGCCAGGGGCCGTATCGCCTTGTCGGGCAACGCAGCGAACGTCTTTGCCTGCTCGGGCGCCTTGACGCTGGCGATTCTGAGCAGCGCCGAACGTGCCACCGGCCACGCCGCGTTCTGTGCGGCGGCATAACGCTGGGCCAACCCTGGGCCCTGCATCGCCAGGAAGCCGTTGGGCGAAAGCTCGCTCGCGCATGTCTGCCGGGCTGCGGTGAGGAAGCCTGGCATCGCGTAAACGGCCAGCGCGGAAGCCTCGTCACCCGACATGTCGGGCAGTTTCGGCATAGCCGAGAGGGCGGCCGTGGAAATCGTCGTGGCCGCCAGTGCCGCGGCGGCAAAAAGAATGGCAAACCTCATCTGTCGGGATCCTCCCGTGAAACCAGTGTCGCCACGGCCTGGGCAGCGATGCCCTCAGCGCGGCCGGTGAAGCCGAGTCGTTCGGTGGTCGTTGCCTTGACGCTAACTTGCGACATTTCGATGGCGAGCAGTGCCGCCAGCTTGGCTCGCATCGCTTCGCGGTGAGGGGCAATCTTCGGCGCTTCGCAAATCAGCGTGACGTCCACGTTTCCGACCCGGTAGCCCTCCTTATCGGCCAATTCGACTGCATGGGCGATGAATTTTTCCGACGACTCGCCTTTCCAGCGCGGGTCGCTCGGCGGGAAGTGCTGACCGATGTCGCCTTGGGCGCAGGCGCCGAGGATGGCGTCGACGACCGCGTGCAAGCCGACATCGGCGTCGCTGTGACCGGCGAGGCCCTTGTCATGGGGCACCTTCACGCCGCACAGCCATAGTTCCTCGCCTTGCGCGAGGCGATGAACGTCGTAACCGGTGCCGATGCGGATCATCGGCGCGCCGGTGCGAAAATCCTCGGCATAGGTCAACTTCCGCGTGCGTTCGTCGCCTTCGACAACAGCAACGCCGAGACCGGCAGCATGGGCGACCTGCGCGTCATCACCTGCGTTGGCTTCGCCTTGCCAGGCGCGATGGGCGGCGAGGATGTCCGCGAACCTGAACGCTTGAGGCGTCTGCACACGGCAAAAGTGTTCGCGCGGCGCCGAGCCGGTCATCAGCCCCTCGTTAGCGATCGCCACGCTGTCGACCACCGGCAGGACCGGAATTGCGCCATGATGCTCGCCGAGCGCAGTGAGCAAGCGCTCGACAACGGCAGGCGCGATCTCGGGCCGCGCGGCATCGTGGATCAGGACGCAGGAGGGCGAAAGCGCAGCGAGCGCCTCTAGCGCGTGCCGCACTGAATGCTGCCGTGTCGCTCCGCCCGTAACCAGGCGCACCCCCGCGATGCCCTGGAGGGCCTCGCGTGCCAACGGCTCCGCGCCTTCGGGGATGGCCACCACGATCGGCTCAGCGCCCAGCCCTGCCAAAGACTCAACTGAATGGCGCAGCAGAGGTCTTCCGCGCCAGGTCGCGAATTGCTTCGGCGTCGGCCCTCCGGCGCGTAAGCCTTGGCCGGCGGCGACGATCACAGCGGCGAATGGAGGCAACGAGGCCATGGCGGGCGCCGCTAGGCGCTTGCGTGGCCGCGGGCAATCCACTATGCGCTGCCCAAATTTTAGGCATCGCTCGCTCCATGTCCCAAATCCCAACTCCTCCGCCTGTGCGGCCTATCGCGATCGGCGACGTCTCGATCGATTGCCCGGTCGTCCTGGCGCCGATGACCGGCGTGACCGACCTGCCATTCCGCCGCCTCGTGCGGCGCTACGGTTCCGGCCTCAACGTCACCGAGATGATCGCCAGCGAAGCGGCCATTCGGGAGACGCGGCAATCGGTGCAGAAGGCGGCCTGGCACGCGAGCGAAGACCCGGTCTCGATGCAGCTTGTCGGGTGCGATCCGAACTCGATGGCCGAGGCGGCGAAGCTGCAGGAGGGAAACGGGGCGGCTATCATCGATATCAATTTTGGCTGCCCTGTGCGCAAAGTCGTGGGCCAGTACGCCGGCAGCGCGCTGATGCGCGAGGTCCCGCTGGCGGTAAAGCTGATGGAAGCAACCGTCCGCGCGGTTTCGGTGCCTGTGACCGTGAAGATGCGGATGGGCTGGGACCACGCCAGCCTCAACGCGCCAGAGCTTGCCCGGATCGCTCAGGATCTCGGCGTGAAGATGGTCACCGTCCATGGTCGAACGCGCAACCAGATGTATCGGGGAGAGGCCGACTGGGCCTTCGTTCGCAAGGTCAAGGATGCGGTGTCGATCCCAGTGCTCGTCAATGGCGACATTTGCAGCATAGAGGATGCCGCTCGGGCACTTGAGCAATCGGGCGCCAATGGCGTCATGATCGGGCGCGGTGCTTACGGCCGCCCCTGGCTGCTGGCCCAAATGATGCATTGGTGGCGCACCGGAGAGGTGCTGGCGTCACCGGACCATGACGAGCAATATCAGCTTCTTGTCGAGCATTATTCAGCGATGCTCGAACATTATGGGCGCGACACGGGGGTGAAGATCGCGCGCAAGCATCTCGGTTGGTACACCAAAGGGATGCATGGCTCCGCCGAATTCCGCAACCAGGCCAACTTCATCGACGACGCGGATCAGGTTCTCGGCGAGATCGAGCGGTTTTACGAGCCGTTCCTGCGGCGCCGGGCGGCGTGACGCTGGTGGCGGACGAGCCTTCGGCCGCCGAGCAGATTGCGGGCCTGACTTTCGCGCTCCTGCTGGTCGACGATGAACTCGCCATTCGCCAGGCAAACCAGGCGGCCGAAGACGTGCTCGGGGCCAGCGAGCGGCGCCTGATCGGCCAGAAGCTGCTCGACGTCGCCCGATTCGCCGACGAACGGATCGCTCAACGCATTGCCCAGCGCGACGCGCAACTCACCGCGCGCGGTCTCACGCTGCGCTTCGGCGAGCGCGAGCATCGTGTGAACTTGACCGTTTCCGCGTTGATGTCTCACGCCGGTTGGCGCGTCGTGACGTTTTCGGACACTGGGCAAGGCGAGCGGTTCGGCGACGATGATCATGTGCCCGCGCTGCGCGGGCCCGCGATCCTCGCCCATGAGATCAAGAACCCGCTGGCGGCGATCCGCGGCGCCGCGCAACTCCTCGCGCGCAAGGCCGACGCCGCGCAAAAGCCGCTGACGAACCTGATCGCCGATGAGGTCGACCGCATCGCGCAGCTAGTTGACCGGATGCAGCGCCTCGGGCGCGAGCAGCCCGAACCTGTGGCGCCCTTCAATCTCCATCAGGCGGTGCGGCGGGCGTGCGACACGGTGCTGGCGGGGGGCGATCCAGGAATAACTCTGCGTGAGGAATTCGATCCGTCGCTACCGTCGGTCCTGGCCAACGAGGGAGCGCTGGTCCAGGTGCTGGTGAACCTGATCGCTAACGCCCGGGACGCAAGTAGCGACGCCGCCAAGCCCATGATCGCCATTCGCACCCGTTTCGTTAGCGGCCTGGTTCTCAACGTGCTTCGGTTGGGCCGTCCGGTGAAGTTGCCAATCGAAGTGCAGGTCAGCGACAACGGACCCGGGGTCGATGCCGCTCTCGCCGACCACATGTTCGAGCCGTTCGTCACTAGCAAGACCAATGGGCAGGGGCTGGGCCTCGCGCTCGTCAGCAAGCTCGTGCGCGATATGAATGGGCGGATCACCCACGAACGCGACGAAGCGGCGGCCCTCACGCATTTCCGCGTCCATCTGCCGATGGCCCGGCAGGAGAAGTCGAAATGACGAGAAGCGTCTTGCTGGTCGAAGACGACGGCGCGATTGCTACGGTGATAACCGCCGCACTGGCCGAGGATGGTTTTGCGGTCGATCGCTGCGATTCCATCGCCGGCCGCGACCGCCTGCTGGCCGAACGGCGTTACGACGTCATGCTGACCGACGTCGTCCTCGGCGACGGCGACGGCATCGAGACGCTGGGTGCGGCGCAGGCCTCGGCGCCGGGCATGCCGGTAATCATCCTCTCGGCGCAGAACACGCTCGATACCGCCATCCGGGCGACCGACACCGGCGCGTTCGAATACTTCCCCAAGCCGTTCGACCTCTACGAGCTGGTCCGCACCGCCCGGCAGGCGGCGGACTCGCGCTCCTCGGGCGGCGCCGATGCCGACGAGCCCGCCAGCGCCCTGCCGCTGATCGGTCGCAGCCAGCCGATGCAGGAGGTTTACCGGATGATCACGCGCGTCCTGCGCAACGATCTCACCGTCCTGATCCTCGGTGAATCCGGTACCGGGAAGGAATTGGTGGCTGAAGCGATCCACCAGCACGGATCGCGCAAGGCCGGCCCGTTCGTGGCAGTGAATACCGCCGCGATCCCGTCCGAGCTCATCGAAAGCGAACTGTTCGGACACGAGAAGGGCTCGTTCACCGGTGCCGTCGGCCGGCACATCGGCAAGTTCGAACAGGCCAACGGCGGGACCTTGTTTCTCGACGAGATCGGCGACATGTCGATCGAGGCGCAGACCCGGCTGCTGCGCGCCTTGCAGTCCGGCCGCGTCCGGCGGGTAGGCGGCCGCGAGGAGATCGCGACGGATGTGAGAATCGTCGCGGCGACCAATCGCGACCTGGCGCCGCTGATCGCCTCGGGACGCTTTCGCGAGGACCTCTACTATCGCCTCAACGTCGTTCCGATCCATCTACCTCCGTTGCGCGAGCGGCCGGACGACATCGCTGCGCTGACGCGCCACTTCCTCAACCTTGCTGCGAGCGAAGGTCTCCCTCGCCGACGGATCGGCGATGCCGCTCTTGACCGGCTGCAGCAACAGCCCTGGCGCGGCAACGTGCGCGAACTGCGCAACTTCGCCTATCGCGCGGCTTTGCTGGCGCGCGATGACGAGGTCGACGTCGCGACGGTCGACCAGTTGCTCGCGGACCCGCCAGCTCCCAACGGACACGATGTCGACGCAGGCTTGCCCGAAGCCCTGTCGGCCTGGCTGATCAAAGCGGAGGTCGCCCCCGGTTCGCTTTACGACGCGGCGCTGGCAGTGTTCGAGAAGCCGCTGTTCGAATATGCTTTGGCGCGAACCGGCGGCAATCAGCTGCGCGCAGCATCCCTGTTGGGCATTAATCGGAACACGCTGCGCAAGCGGCTGACCGAGCTTGCTATCGATCCGGAGCGGTTCTCCGCCGCAAATTAACGCAATGCAGGCGAAAGCCTCTTGCAAATTTGCAACAGGTCCGTTGTAACCTTGCAACGGATGGCCGAAACCTCAATGCCGCCAAGTCCGCCGCACCGGCGGCGCTTTCCGCGTTGGTGGCGGCGCGCAATGCTGGCGTCGCGCCGGGCCAACCTGTATTTGTGGCTTGCCCTCGTCGCATGGGCGGCCCTGACCGTGATGTTGCTGAGTTGGTACCTCGCGCTGTCGAGCAACCACACCGGGCCGTTGCCCGGCTTCCAGGCAGCCGCGTTGCTGATCGGCACGTTGATACCCGCGCTCGCCTTAGTCGTACTTGCTGGTCGCAGAGTGGCGATCCGGCGCGCTGGGGACACAGGCGCCCGCCTTCACGTCAAGCTGGTGTTCTTCTTTTCGCTGGTGGCTGCGGTGCCGACACTGCTCGTGGCGGTGTTCGCCAGCGTGCTGTTTCAATCGGGCGTCGACCTATGGTTCTCCAGCCAGTCACGCGGCATCCTCGAAAACGCGCGAACCCTCGCGCGGGGCTATTACGATCAGACGCAGCGTTCGGTGGCCAACAACACCACGACGATGGCGGCGGACATCCGTTATTACCTGCAACGCTATTCGATTAATCGCCCGGACTTTCCCGAGGAATACACTTTCCAGGTCGTGCAGCGCGAGCTCAACCAGAGCGCGCTCTTGCAATTGACCGCCGAAGGGCAGCTCAACACGCTGGCGATCTCGCCGATCGTCGGACCGGCCAAGACCAACCTCATCAAGCAGGCCGTTGCGGCGGCGATCCCGAAGCTGCGGGCGGGGCAGGGCTTCGTCGTCAGCGCGCATCAGGACCGGGTGGAAGCTATCGCCCCGGTGGACGCCAAGGAGGGCCTCTATCTCTATAACGCGCGCAATTCCGACGTTCGGGCGATCGAGCAATGGAACAGGGCGCAGAATGTCCTGACGGCCTACGATGTGCTCACCAACAAGTCGCGTGTCACCCAGCTTCGCTTCAACCTCGCGCTGCTCGCATTTTCGCTCGCCTTGGTGTGGCTCGCGGTATGGTTCGCCTTGCGGTTCGCCGACCGCCAGGTCCGCCCGCTTACGGAGCTCGTCGCGGCCGCCCGGCGCGTCGGCAGCGGCCATTACGACATGCGCGTGGAAGGCCGTACCGGGGCGGACGAAATCGGGCTGCTCAATCGCGCGTTTAACCGGATGACCAGCCAGATCGAGCGCCAGACCGCCGCCCTGGTGGGCGCCAACCGGCAATTGGGAGAGAGGCGGGCCTTCATCGAGACGGTGCTACAATCGATCACGGCCGGGATCGTCTCCGTGAACCGCGACGACCAAATACAGCTGATGAACGCCTCGGCGCAGTCATTACTGATCGGCCACGCCGGGCCGTCACCGCTCGACCTCAAGCTCGCCGACATCGCACCGGAAATGGCCGCCCTGATGCGCAGCGGCACCGATCACGGCATCGTCCATTTCAAGCGCGGCGGGGAGTTGCTGACGCTTGCGGTTCGGCTAGCGCCGGCGGCCAGCGGCTGGGTGATCACCTTCGAGGACATCACCCGCCAGCTGATCGACCAGCGGCAGGCCGCGTGGTCGGACGTGGCTCGGCGCATCGCTCACGAGATCAAGAACCCGCTGACACCGATCCAGCTCGCCACAGAGCGGCTCAATCGTCGCTATCGCAAGCAGATCGAACAGGACGGCGAACTCTTCGACGAGCTGACTGGCACGATCATCCGTCAGGTCGGCGACCTGAGAAAGATGGTCGACGAATTCTCATCGTTCGCCCGCCTGCCAAAGCCAGTGTTCCGGCAGGAGGATGCGGTGGATCTTGTGCGCCAGGCGCTGTTCCTGCAGGAGGTCGCCCGACCGGAGATCGATTACAAGTTTTCCGCGGGCGCGGACTTGCCGGCCATTGCCTGCGATCGCCACCAGTTCGGCCAGGCGATGACCAACGTCCTCAAGAACGCTGCCGAAGCGGTCGAGGCGCGCCGACGGGAAGCCGAAGCGGACTATCGCGGCCGCATCGCCATCGAAGTTGGTGCCGACGCGAAATTCTTCACCGTGACCGTGGCCGACAACGGCATCGGCTTGCCGAGCCAGGGCGCCGAACGGATCCTCGAGCCTTATGTGACGACGCGCGAGAAGGGCACGGGCCTCGGTCTGGCGATCGTCAAGAAGATCGTCGAGGAGCACGCTGGCGAAATGGGCTTTGAAAGCAACGAGGGTGGGGGGGCGAAGGTGACGTTGCGGTTTGCGCGCGATCCGTTGGCGGGCGCGCGTGTGGAGGCCGCGGAGTGAATGTGATGGAGATTAGCTGATGGCGCTCGATATTCTCGTGGTCGACGACGAGCAGGACATACGCGATCTCGTCGCGGGTGTTTTGTCGGACGAGGGCTACGAATGTCGCACAGCCGGCGACAGTACCCGCGCGCTCGCCGCCGTGGACGAGCGGCGACCGAGCGTGGTGCTGCTCGACGTTTGGCTTCACGGGAGCCCAATGGACGGCCTCGAAGTGCTCGACGCCATCAAGCAACGTGAGCCGGATCTTCCGGTCATCATCTTCTCCGGCCACGGCAACATCGATACGGCGGTTTCCGCGGTCAGCCGCGGGGCAATGGACTTCATCGAGAAGCCTTTCGAAGCCGAAAGGCTGCTGCATCTCGTCGCCAGGGCGACCGAAACCGAGCGGCTGCGGCGCGAGAACGCCCGGCTGCGCGAAGGCTTTGCCCAGACCGACGAGTTCACCGGTAATTCGACCGCGATCAACCAGGTCCGCGCGACGCTGAAGCGCGTCGCCAATACCGGCAGCCGGGTGATGATCACCGGCCCTGCGGGGTCGGGCAAGGAGGTGGCGGCGCGGCTGCTTCACGCGTGGAGCCCGCGGGCCGACAAGGCGTTCGTCACCGTCAATTCAGCGCGCATCACGCCCGAGCGGTTCGAACAGGAGCTGTTCGGGGAAGAGGCCGATGGCAAGCTGGTCCGCGCCGGCCTTCTCGAGCTTGCCGACGGGGGTACGCTCTATCTCGACGAAGTCGCCGACATGCCGATGAGCACGCAAGCGCGGATATTGCGGGTACTGACCGATCAGAGCTTCGTTCGCGCCGGCGGCAACCGCCAGATCGGCGTCGATGTCCGGGTCGTCTCGTCGACCGCGCGCGATCTCGAAAAGGAGATCGAGGACAAGCGTTTCCGCGAGGATTTGTTCTACCGGCTCAACGTCGTCCCGGTCGCAATTCCTTCGCTCGCGGACCGCCGCGACGATGTCCCCGCGCTCGCCGACCACTTCTTCACGCGCTACGCCCGTGAACAAAGCGCCGAGGCGCCGGAGATCGGGAGCGAGGCGATGGCCGCGTTGCAGGCATACGACTGGCCGGGCAACGTGCGCCAACTGCGCAACGTGGTCGAACGCACCGTCATCCTGGCGCCGCGCGATCGCCTCAAGCGGATCGAAACCGATATGCTGCCCGAGGAGATCACCGGCGGATCGAGCAGCAACGGCAACGGCATGTCTTCGCTGATGGGCGTGCCCTTGCGCGAAGCCCGCGAGACGTTCGAGCGGGAATACCTGCGCATCCAGATTCGCCGGTTTTCGGGCAATATCTCGAAGACCGCCGGTTTTATCGGCATGGAGCGCTCGGCGCTGCACCGCAAGCTGAAGCTGCTCGGCATGGGCGAGCGGGAAGGAGAAGCGGAGTAAGCGATTGGGCGCCTTCGCCTGTCTTTGCTTGGGTCGCCGCTCCATTCGGCGAACTGAACTCGCGCTCGTCGGTCGTGGAACTGCAATTGACTAAAGTCATTTGCTGAATCTGGCTGGCCGGGCATAAGAGGCGCTTCGAACGCCGGCCCGGCTGCCACTGGGCCAGAATGCGGACAGCCGGCAAGGCGGCCGCCAATAAAGAAGAAGGAATGCGGTTTATGCCCAAGGGAACCCTCACCGCCCGGCCCAAGCCCGCCAGTGAAACACCCACACCGGCGGCCACGCCCACCAGTTCCGCAGCCATCGCCCGCAACGCCAACTTGCAGGACGTGTTCCTCAACCACCTGCGGCGCGAAAAGATGCCGGTGACGATGTTCCTGGTGAAGGGTGTCAAACTGCAAGGGATCGTTACCTGGTTCGACAACTTCTCGATCCTTCTGCGGCGCGAAGGGCAGTCGCAACTGGTTTACAAGCACGCCATCTCGACGATCATGCCGAGCCAGCCTGTTGAGGCGGCGCAATTCGGCGGCAGCAACGATAATGGCCGCAAGCAGCGGCTGCTGCAGGACATCTTCCTGACCCGGGTGCGCGATGCCGCCGTGCAAGTCACCATGTTCCTGGTCAACGGCGTGATGCTGCAAGGGCGGATCGCCGCGTACGATCTGTTCTGTATGCTGCTGGAGCGCGACGGGTTCGTTCAGCTGGCCTACAAGCACGCGGTTTCCACCATCCAGCCTGCGGTTGCCGTCGACCTGACGACCGAGTGGGACGAGGAAGAGGGCGATGTCGCCTGAGCTTCGACGAAGACATCGGTGAGGTGGCGCGTGGGGCGCGCGCGCTGGTCGTGTGCCCGGAAATCCGGGGCGCGCGCGACGGTGCGGACCCACAGGCGCGCCTCGAGGAGGCCAAAGGCCTGGCGCTGGCGATCGGCCTGGTCGTTGCCGACGCGATTACGCTGCCGTTGCGCCAGGTGCGCCCGGCGACCTTGTTCGGCGAAGGCCAGATCCAGCGCATCGCCGCCGAATGCGACATGGAGAACGCCGAACTGGTGATCGTCGACGGTGCGCTGTCCGGCATCCAGCAGCGCAATCTCGAGCAAAAGCTCAAGCGCAAGGTGATCGACCGTACCGGCCTGATCCTGGAGATTTTCGGCGAGCGCGCCGCGACCGCCGAAGGCCGCCTGCAAGTCGAACTGGCGCATCTCGATTACCAGCAAAGCCGTCTGGTGCGCAGCTGGACCCACCTCGAGCGCCAGCGCGGCGGCTTCGGCTTCCTCGGCGGCCCGGGCGAGACGCAGATCGAGGCCGACCGGCGGATGATCCGCGAGCGGATGGGCCGGCTGCGGCGCGAGCTGGAGCAAGTCCGCCGCACCCGCGCGCTGCATCGCAAGCGGCGGGGCAGGGCGCCGTGGCCGGTGATCGCCCTGGTCGGGTACACCAATGCCGGCAAGTCGACGCTGTTCAACCGCCTGACGGGCGCGGATGTGATGGCCGAGGACTTGCTGTTCGCCACGCTCGACCCGACGATGCGGGCGATTGCGCTGCCCGGCGTCGAGAAGGCGATCCTGTCCGATACCGTCGGTTTCATCTCCGACCTGCCGACGCAGCTCGTCGCCGCCTTCCGCGCGACGCTGGAGGAAGTGACCGAGGCCGATGTCGTCCTCCACGTTCGCGACATCGCCAATCCCGAAAGCGCGGCGCAGAAGCGGCAGGTCGAGCAGATCCTCCACGATCTCGGGGTGATCGACGAGGAGGCTGGCGAAGCCCAGGTGCCGATCCTCGAATTATGGAACAAGTGGGACCTGCTCGATGACGAGCGCCGCGAGGAGCTGGCGGCCCAAGCCGTGAACGACCCCGACATCCTTCCAATCTCGGCGGTGACCGGCTTCGGAGTCGAACGCATGCTCGACCACGTCGGCCGCCTGCTGACTAAAGGCGCCCGCGTCCACCGGATCACCGTCCAGGCCAGCGACGGAGCTCGGCTCGCGTGGCTCCACGCCCACGGCGAAGTCCTCGACGAACGCGACGCGGGGGAAGGGGAGGCGGGGCCCTTGCGGCGCCTCGACGTTCGCCTGACGGACAAGGAATTCGGCCGTTTCGCCGCGCTCGACGCTTGACCGTTTCCGGCGGCGCACCGATGCTGCGGGCCATGCTGCCGGGGACCGAAACGGGTTACGAGGCGGAGTTCGACTTCCCCTCCTTCCGCGGCGTTCCTCCGCGCCCGTACCTCCTCGCCAGCGTCCCCCGTTCGGGCAGCACTTATGTCAGCCACTTGCTGTGGCAGACCGGGTGCCTCGGCGCGCCGCTGGAATATTGCAATTTCGAGCCGACGGGTCCGTATGGCCATGCGGCCAACTTCCCGGCGGAGCAGCGGCGGCTGTGGCAAGAGGTGCTGGAGGGGCGCACCTCGCCGAACGGGGTGTTCGGTCTGAAGGGCTTTCCGGGGCAATTCGAGCAGTTGCAAAGCACGAACCCGGCGCTGCTGGCCGACGTCATGCGGACGGTGCTGCCCTCGCGCCAGGCGGCGCGGGTCGTCCTGCTGCGCAGACGTAACCGCACCGCGCACGCGATTTCCTACGCCCGTGCGACGCTCTCGGGCATCTGGCGCGCCGAGCAGGAACGCGGCGGCAGGACCGAGCCGGAATACTCGCGCATCGCCGTCGAGCGCACCGGCCAAATGATAGAGGTCCAGGAGAGAGCCTGGCGCGCGATGTTCGCCGACCTCGGAATCGCCCCGCTGGAGCTGTGGTATGAAGACGTCCTGGCGGACCCGGCGGCCGCCATCGACAGCGTCGCCGGCCACCTGGGCGTGGAGATCGTTCCGGCGGCGGCGGTGAAAGTGCCGCCGATCGAGCGCCAATCGCAACAAGGCGCGCGCGACTGGGCGCAACGCCATCGCCAAGCGGACTAAGGTCACGGCAAAGTCACTAAAGTCACACCGTGTGATTGTCCATTTTACAAGAATAAGGGTTGATATTCAGCTAGTTATCAGCCTTTCCTCAAAGTCACACCGGATACCCGATTTGTGACTTTAGGCCTCACCAGGACGGCGCCGGGTCGATCGGCGCGAGACACCGGTAAGGTTGGGGACTGAGGCATCCGCACGGCTCGGACATAAGCGGAACACTCGCGTGTAGGAAAGCCGGTTCTAGCTTTCACCCGCCTTGACCCGCTGCCACAACGCCTCTTGCTCGTCGAGCGACAGGGCGGCGAAGGTCTCCTGACCGCCCGCCAACGCTTCCATCGCCCGAAATCGCCGCTCGAACTTGATGTTCGCCGCCCGCAGCGCGTCTTCCGGCGCGATCCCGTAGGCGCGGACGAGGTTGACCGCGGCGAACAGCAGATCGCCGGCTTCCTCGGCGCGCTTGTCCGCGACGGCTTCAGCCAGTTCGGCCATTTCCTCGGCGACCTTGTCGGCGGGTCCCTGGGGATCCGGCCAGTCGAACCCGGCGCGCGCGGCGCGGCGCTGCAGCTTGTCGGCCCGCATCAGCGCCGGCAGCGCACCGGCTACGCCGTCGAGCGCGCTTTGGGTGCCTTTTTGCGTTCGTTCACCGGCCTTCAACGCTTCCCAACCGGGCGATGCCTCGGCACCGCCGAAGATGTGCGGATGGCGCGCTTCCATCTTGTCGGCGATTGCCCGGGCGACGTCGGCGAAGGCGAAATAGCCGGCTTCCTCGGCGATGCGCGCGTGGAACACGACCTGGAGGAGCAAGTCGCCGAGCTCGCCGCGCAAGTCCGCGATATCGCCGCGCTCGATGGCATCGGCCACCTCATAGGCTTCCTCGATCGTGTACGGCGCGATCGTGGCAAATGTCTGCGCACGATCCCAGTCGCAGCCAGAAGGGCCGCGCAGCCGGGCCATGATCGAGAGGAGGCGGTCGAGTGGCTCGGTCATCTTAGGATGATAATATATATTATGTTAAATCGAGGAAGAACGCGGTAGAGGTCATTTCGGCCCTATCGCCACGAACGCCGCAGCCACGGCGAAGAAGATCGCGCCCCAAATCAGCGCATAGACGACCGTCTTGCGGGCGTTCACGCGTCGCGCACGCCACGCCGAGAGTGCCAGCACGAGCCAACCCGCCAGCGCCACCAGCGAGATCCAGCTCACGGTCATCCGAGATCAATCGCCATGCCGTCGTAACCGACCACCACGTTCTCCGGCAATTCGGCCGACAGCGTGGCGTAATCCATGCTCTTGTCGAGATGGGTCAACACCGTCGTTCCGGCGCCGGTGCGTCTGGCGAATTCGAGCGCCATTTCCAGGCTCGCGTGGGTCGGGTGAGATTCGCGCCTGAGACAATCGGTAACGAGAATGTCGACACCGCGGAACAGCTCGATCATCTCATCCGATATTGCATTGAAATCCGTCGCATAGCCGATAGTCTTGCCATCGGATTCAAACCGGAAAGCGGTGCTGGTAATCGGACCGTGCGGCATTTCGCATGTCTTGATGCCGAACCCGGCGACGATCTTGACGCGCGCGAGCGTCTGGAGGTCGACGATCGAGGGATAGCCGTGCCGCCCGGCGAACACATAACTGAAGCGCTGCTTGAGCAGGCGCACGGTATCGGCGGAGGCAAATCCGGGCAAGGCGGCGCTACGATCGAAGCGCATCGGCCTCAAATCGTCGATCCCGTGACAATGGTCCGCATGATCGTGAGTCCAGACGACCGCGTCGACGGTGCTTATGCCCGCCGCCAGGAGCTGATTCCTGAGATCGGTCGAGGTGTCGACGAGGACCCGCGAACCGGTGGCGCTTTCGACGACGATCGACACCCGTGTCCGGCGGTTCCTCGGCTCGTTGGGATCGCATTCGCCCCACTCGTTGCCGATCCGAGGCACCCCGGTCGAGGTCCCGGACCCGAGGACGATAAGCTTCACCTGACAGCTTTCTTGAATAATCCGAAGAAGTTGCGCGTGGTGTTTCGGGCCAGCTCTTCGACGGTTTCGCCGCGCAGATCGGCCATGAACCGCGCCGTGTCGGCAACGTAAGCCGGCTCGCACGTCCGCCCGCGATGGGGCACCGGGGCGAGGAACGGACTGTCGGTTTCGACCAGCAACCGGTCCGCCGGCACGGCGGGGGCGAATTCCTGCAGCTCGCGGGCGTTCTTGAAAGTCACGATACCCGAAAGCGAGATCGTCAGGCCTAGTTCCAGCACACGCTGGCCGAACCCGGCGCTGGCGGTGAAGCAATGGATCAGCGCCGGGAAGGCGCCCTTCCCCAGCTCGTCCTCCAGGATCGCCACGGTGTCCGCCTCGGCGTCGCGGGTATGGATGATCAACGGCAGGCCGGTCTTGCGAGAGACCGCGATGTGGGTGCGGAACAGAGTCTGCTGCACCGCGCGGTCGGACTTGTCGTAATAGTAATCAAGCCCGGTCTCGCCGAGACCGATGACCCTCGGATGGTCGGCCGCTTCGAGCAGCGCCGCTTCGCCCAGGTCCGCGTGCCCGTCCGCTTCGTGCGGGTGGATGCCGATACTGGCCCAGACGTCCGGCTCTCGCTCGGCGGTCCCGACCACGCGGCCCCATTCGCTTTGCCGCGTGGAGATATTGAGGAAACCGCGGATGCCGGCGGCCCGGGCACGGTCGAGCACGCCTTGCTGGTTTTCGGCCAGGCCTTCGTATTCGAGGTGGCAATGGCTGTCGATCAGCGTCACGCCGCCTCGCTTTCGGCCAGCTCGATGCGCGGAAACAGCCCCTCGGGCTTGGCCAGGCGGAAATCGCTTTCGGCCAGCTGGGAATACCACTGCGACCACACGCCTTCCAGGCTGCGCACCGCCTCGGCGATGCCCATCGCGTCGAGCAGCCTGGCGCTCGATTCCGGCATCACCGGCGAGACCGCCACGGCCAACTGCGCGATCGCGATGTACAGCGTCGCCAGCACGGTCTGCATTCGCTTCGGATCGGTCTTGCGGAGCGCCCACGGAGCCTGCTCGTCGACGTAGGCGTTGCAGGCATACACCGCGCTCATCCAGCTCTCGAGCGCCTGCGCGAAGGCGAGCTTATCGTAAGCGGTGGGCACTTCGTGGCGCGTCACCTTGTCCAACAGGGCGAACAGCGCGTCGTCAGCCTCGGTATGCCCGTTGATCGGGGGAAGGCTGCCTTCGCAGTTCTTGTAGATCAGCGACAGAGTGCGCTGCGCGAGATTGCCGAAGCTGTTGGCTAGCTCCGCATTGGACCGGTTTACAATCGCTTCGGCCGAATAGCTCCCATCCTGCCCGAAGGTGAACTCGCGCAACAGGAAATAGCGCAAGGCATCGACGCCGAAGCGGTCGGCCAGTTCGTTGGGATCGGTGACGTTGCCGAGCGACTTCGATTCCTTCTGCCCGCGGTTGAGCAGGAAACCGTGGGCGAAGACTTCCTTCGGCAGCGCGATGCCGGCGCTCATCAGGAACGCCGGCCAGTACACCGCGTGGAAGCGGACGATGTCCTTGCCGATCAGGTGCACCGAAGCCGGCCAGAAGGCGCGGAAATCCGCGGTATCGTCTGGATAGCCGAGGCCGGTGAGATAGTTGGTCAGCGCATCGACCCACACGTACATCACGTGGTTCTCGGCGCCCGGAACCTTGACGCCCCAGTCGAAACTGGTCCGGCTGACCGAGAGATCGCGCAGGCCCCCTTCGACGAAGCTGCGCACTTCGTTGAGACGCGTCGCCGGGCGCACGAATTCCGGGCTCGTGCGATAAAGCTCGAGCAACGGTTCCTGGTATTTCGAGAGGCGGAAGAACCAGCTTTCCTCCGCGGTCCATTCGACCGGGGTGCCTTGCGGCGAAAGCCTCTCGCCCGCTCCATCGTCATCTGGCCCTACGGTAAGCTCGCTCTCGTCGTAGTAAGCCTCGTCGCGCACCGAATACCAGCCTTCGTAGCGGTCGAGGTACAAGTCGCCGTTGGCCTCCATCGCTTGCCAGATCGCCTGGCTGGCGCGGTGGTGCGCGTCTTCCGAAGTGCGGAAGAAGCGATCGTACGAAATATTAAGCCGGTCGAACAAGGCGCGGAAATAGCTCGACATCTCGTCGGCAAGCTGTCGTGGCGTCACGCCGAGGTCGCGCGCCTTCTGGGCCATCTTCAGGCCGTGCTCGTCGGTCCCGGTCTGGAAGCGGACCTCCCGCCCCTGCAGGCGTTGGAAGCGGGCGGCGACGTCGGCGGCGATCGTCTCGTAAGCGTGGCCGATGTGCGGCTTGCCGTTCGGGTAATGGATCGCGGTCGTGATGTAATAAGGCTCAGCCATGCGCCCGCTCACTAGGAGCGCCCACCGCGGCGAGCAAGCTGCCGATTTCCATCACCAGCAGCCCGGCGTCGTAGTTGTAGAGCGGCGCCTGCGCGGCGAGGCGGCTCAGCTCGGCGTGCGCGTCGGCGAGAGGCGGGATGTTGTGGCGCGCGACCGAGCGCATCGCGTCGGCCACCACCGAGCGCGCCAGGTCGATCGCCGCGAACTGCCGCGCCCGGTCGGGCCGCGCGCCGATCGCTTCGGCGAGCCGGCCGCGCAGGGCGAAATCGGCGTCGCCCGAGACGATCAGCTGCTGCATCAGCCGGTGCAGCTCGCCCAGGCCCATGCCGACGAAATCGAGCGCCGCGCCGGGAGAGCCGCCGGATGCGGCGATGGCCGCCGCGCGCGTCGCGGCATCGGCCTCCGGGGCTTCCCGGCGCAGCACCGCGTCGATCGCATCGCCCGGCACCGCCGGGAAGCGCAGCACGCCGCAACGCGACCGGATCGTCGGCAGCAGCCGCCCGATGCGATGCGCGACGAGCAGGAAGAAGGTGCCCTGCGGCGGCTCCTCCAGGCTCTTGAGCAGCGCATTTGAGGCATTCGCTTCGAGATCGTCGGCGGGATCGATGATGACAGCGCGCCGCTCGCCGAACGTGGGCCGAGTGTTGAGGCGGCGCTGCATCGCCCGCACGTCGTCGATCGGTATGTTGCGCTTCTTTTCGTACGGCTTTCCCTCGTCGCGCTTCTCGGCTTCCTTGTCGTCCTTGGGTGGGTGGGTGAGCACGAGGATGTCGGGGTGATCGCCCGTGGCCGGCCCGCCGACCAGCTCTCGCGCCGCGGCCAGCGCGAACGCCGACTTGCCGACGCCCTTTCGGCCCGACAGGATCCACGCGTGATGCATTCGCTCGCCGGCGAGCGCGGCACGCCACGCGCGCCACGGCTCCTCATGCCCGGCGTAGCTCACCGGGTTTGCGCCAGCGGCGCGATCGCGCGCAGGATGGCTTCGTGCGTGGCGGCGGGGGGCCCGCTGCCATCGATCGTCACGAAGCGCGCTGGCTCGCCGGCCGCGAGGTGGCGGAAGGCTTCACCCACGCGCGCGTGGAACGCGGCTTCACGGCCGCCGATGCGGTCGGTTTCGCCCCCGTCGCGGCGCGAAAGGCGGGCGGCAATCTCCGCCTGTGCGGCTTCGAGCAGAATCGTCAGGTCCGGCAACAGGCCGCCCGAGCCGATCCGGTGCAGCGCCATGATGTCCTCGTCGGCAAGGCCCCCGCCCCCACCTTGATAGGCGCGCGTCGAATCGACGAAGCGGTCGCAGACGACCCAGGCGCCGCGCTCCAGCGCCGGCCGGATCAGGCGCTCGACGTGATCGGAGCGGGCCGCGGCGAACAGCAGCGCTTCGGCCGCCGGGCTCCATCCCGACCCGGCGGAGTCGAGCAGCAAGCCGCGAATCGATTCGGCGCCCTGGGTCCCACCCGGCTCGCGGGTGAGCACGACTTCCAGCCCGCGCTCGCCGAGCGCCTTAGCCAGCAAGCGCGCTTGGGTGGACTTTCCCGCGCCTTCGCCGCCTTCGAAGGCGATGAACCGTCCACGCGCGCTCACAACAGCGCCTCGAGCCCGTTGCGCAGCCGCTGCCAGGCGTTGGCATTGGCGACGTTCGCGCCCGCGACGAGCGGCACGTCATGCGGCTGCTGGCCGGCGATCACGACCCGCAGCGTGGCCACCTCGTCGCCCTTGCGGATCGGCGCTTCGAGCGGGCCGCGATAGCGCAGCTTGAGCACCGCCCGGCTGTCCTGGCCGACGGGCAGGTTGGCGAACACGTCGGATTCGGTAAGTAGCGGCACATGGGTGGCCGAGCCGCCCTGAACCAGCGCCTGGCCCACCGTCACCCCCCGTGCGAGCATCTCGCGGCTGCTGAAGTTGTCGAAGCCCCACTCGATCAGTTGCCGGGCCGTCTGGGTGCGAATCTGCGGCGTCGGCGAACCGGCGATGACCATCGCCAGGCGTCTCCCGCCGCGCTCGGCCGAGCCGAGGAAATTGTAGCCGGCCTGGCGGGTGTAACCGGTCTTGATCCCGTCAGCCCCGGGGACGACGCCGGTGATCGGATCGTGGTTGTTCTGGGTGATGCCGTGGAAGGTCATCCCGTGGTGGCCGATGAATTCCTTGTAGAGGTCGGGAAAGCGCGTCGTCAGCGCCGTCGTCAGCCGGATCAGGTCGCGCGCGCTGGTATAAGTCCGCCCTTCGTCCATATAGCCATTGGGCAGCCCGAAGTGGCTGTCATGCATGCCGAGCTTGGCCGCGTTCTGGTTCATCAGCGCGACCCAGTTATCGATCGAGCCAGCGCCGGCTTTGGCGAGGGTTACCGCGCCATCGTTGGCGGAAACGGTCGCCACGCCCATCAGCAACTCGGCGATGGTCACCCTGTCTCCCTCCTTAAGGAACAACGACGAGCCGACGCCTTGCCAGTCCTTCGCCAGGTCCTTGTCGAAGGTCGTCTCCTGATCGAGCGAGAGCTTGCCGCGCTTGATCAGGTCGAAGGCGGTGTAAAGGCTCATCACTTTGGTCACCGAAGCCGGAACGAAGCGCCGGTCCGGCTCGCGCGAGAACAGCGTCTGGCCGGTCGAGAGGTCAACCAGCAGCGCGACCGGGATTTCCGGGTTCACCGGAGCGCTTGCGAACGCCGGAGCTTTCGGATTGGCGGCAGGGACAGCGCCCGAGCCGGCGGACGCCAGCGCCGCGAGGCAAGCAATGATCGTCGAAATCGGTTTCAAGCCCGCTCCTGCCGCCGGGACGGCAGGATGCCGCGCCGCGCGCTAGCCGTTGGTTAGGATTCGCGCGTCGCTATAACCCGCCGCCCGCACCTTTGCGAGCGAGGCTTCGGCTTGCTTGCG
>Ga0207705_10000866_pt1 | contig 24804 bp, 22 predicted proteins | sample KBSC13metaG_FD_184314 | JGI IMG/M metagenome (GOLD analysis project Ga0207705, IMG submission 184314) | Corn rhizosphere microbial communities from Kellogg Biological Station, Michigan, USA - KBS C1-3 metaG (SPAdes) (version 2) | ecosystem: Host-associated > Plants > Roots > Rhizosphere > Soil ... | reverse complement strand
CGGGAATCGCGTGCCGCCCGTGACGCTGGAAAAGTCGCCACCCGATTCCCGGATCACGGGCGCCGATTCTCCCGTGATCGCGCTTTCGTCGACCGAGGCGACACCCTCGACGACCTCGCCGTCGATCGGCACCACGTCGCCCGCTTCGATCAGGATGTGGTTACCCTTGCGCAGGTCGGTGGCGGGGCACGGCAGCCACGTTGTTCCGTGCTTGGGCGTGGCCATCTTCTTGGCAACGACGCTTTCTTTCAGGCCGCGCAGCGAGGCCGCTTGCGCCTTGCTACGGCCTTCGGCCAGCGCTTCCGCGAAGTTCGCGAACAATACCGTGAACCAAAGCCAGACGGCGCAGGTGAGGATGAAGCCGGCCGGGGCCTCGCCGGTGCCGAACAGCGCCTGCACGTACAGTAGCGTCGTGATGATGCTGCCGACGTACACGACGAACATGACGGGACTACGCAGCTGCGTGCGCACATCGAGCTTGCGGAAGGCGTCGACCAGCGCCGGACCGACGAGGCTCGTGTCGAACATCGTCAGGCGCTTGCCTGCCGTCGGTTCGGACGGCGCGTCCACGGGCGCCGTCATGGGGGAATTCAGTTGGGACATGGCGACTCCAGATTATTTGGCAAACAACTGCAGGTGTTCGACGACCGGTCCGAGGGCAAGGGCGGGCACGTAGTTCAGCACGCCGACCAGCACGACCACGCCGATCAGCAGACCGATGAACATCGGACCGTGCGTGGGCAGGGTGCCGGCCGTCGTCTGCAGGCGCTGCTTGGCCGCGAGCGAGCCGGCGATCGCCAGCACGGGCACGATCATGGCGAAGCGGCCGAACCACATCGCGATCGCCAGCAGCCAGTTGTAGAATGGCGTGTTGGCCGACAGTCCGGCAAACGCGCTGCCGTTGTTGTTCGCGGCCGAGCTGAACGCGTACAGGATCTCCGAGAAGCCGTGCGCGCCGGGGTTGGCGACGCCGGCCTTGCCGGCCGCCGTCAACACGGCGATCGCGGTGCCGGCCAGCACCAGCACGGGCGTGACGAGAATGGCGACCGACGTCATCTTCATCTCGTAGGCCTGGATCTTCTTGCCCAGGTATTCGGGCGTGCGGCCGATCATCAGGCCGGCGATGAAGACGGCCATGATCGCGAAGATCAGCATGCCGTACAGGCCGGAGCCGACGCCGCCGAAGATCACCTCGCCGAACTGGATGAGCATGAGGGGCACGGCGCCGCCCAGCGGCGTGAACGAGTCGTGCATCGCGTTGACCGCGCCGCACGACGCGGCCGTGGTGACGGCGGCGAACAGGGCCGAGGCGTCGATGCCGAAACGGGTTTCCTTGCCCTCCATGTTGCCGCCCGCCTGCAGGCTGCTGGCCTGCTGGTCGACGCCCAGCGCGGCGAGCGCCGGATGGGCCTGGTGCTCGGCCACGATCACGCTGCCCGCCATCACGATGAACAGCACCGTCATGGCGGCCAGGATCGCCCAGCCCTGGCGCCGGTCCCCGACGAGCCGGCCGAACGCGAAGCACAGGCCGGCCGGGATCAGGAAGATAGCCACCATCTGGAACAGGTTGGACAGCGCGTTCGGATTTTCGTACGGGTGCGCGGAGTTGGCGTTGAAGAAGCCGCCGCCGTTGGTGCCCAGCATCTTGATGGCTTCCTGCGACGCCACAGGGCCCATCGCAATCGCCTGGGTGGTGGTCGTCAGGGTCTCGGTGACGGGCTGGCCCGTCGCGTCCAGCACGGGCTGGCCGTCGGCGCCCGTCTTCGGCTGCGTGTACGTGAGCGGCTCGAGCAACTGGACCTGCTGGTAGCTCGAGAAATTCTGGATCACGCCCTGGCCCATCAGGAACACGGAGAACACCAGCGACAGCGGCAGCAGCACGTACAAGGTGCTGCGGGTGAGGTCGACCCAGAAATTGCCGATGGAGCGCGCCGACTTCGACGAGAAGCCGCGAATCAGCGCGAACACGACGGCCATGCCGGTGGCGGCCGAGAAGAAGTTCTGACAGGTCAGCGCCAGCATCTGCGTGAGATAGCTCATCGCCTGCTCGCCGCTGTAGCCCTGCCAGTTGGTATTGCTGACGAAGCTGACGGCTGTGTTGAACGCCGAATCCGGGCTGACGTTGGCGATGCCCTGGGGATTCAGGGGCAGCCAGGCCTGCACCCGCTGCAACAGATAGACGACCAGCGTGCCGAGCGCATTGAATGCCAGCAGGGCCAGGGCATAGGCCTTCCAGTCCATGCCCGCGCCCGGGTCCACGCCAGCCACGCGGTAGAGAAAGGCTTCGGCCCGATGCAGCCAGCCGAAGCCGCGTACGCGACCGCCCTCGGCCACACGGGCCAGCAGTATCCCGAGCGGCCACGACGTGGCCAGCAGGATCACGAAAAACAGCGCCGGTAGCGCCAGCGAATGCATGTCCATTACAGATCCTCCGCACAGAACATGGCGTACAGCAGGTACACGAGCAAGGCGCCGGATGCGAGCGCGCCGATCAGGTAGAACAATGTCATTTGCGTTCTCCCAGTCTGGCGCAGCCGTTCGTCATGCCCCAGATCAGGGCGGCGAACAGGACGATCGCGCCGATGAAGACGATATCCATGGTGACCTCGTTAGTAAGGTTGATCAGAGAGGCCTGGCGGCGCCGGTGGCGAGCGCCCTCCTCCTTGTTCTTTTAAAAAATTGCCCGCCTGACTCATGGGCCATGCCGGCCGACATCACCTGGGCCGCATAGGCGCGCATGGCGCACAATTCCCCAGACACCGGGTCGCGCTCGCCGCCCACCGCAACGAGTTGGCGACCATGACGATCATGGCCGTGGCGTTCCGGTCGAACGGCCGTCCGTTTTGGGCATTGCGGCGTGCATGTCGTGCTCCTTGCTGTCGAATCTTGATGCAGGGAGTGTAGATACGGGGACGTAAAGATTTTCTAAAAAGATGTCGGGCGCGGATAAACGGTTTATATACGGCGGAAGTGCCGCCGGGCCGTATCTTTTTACAAAATCTTTATGTGCCGCCCGCTACGATATCTCCCTCGCATACCGTCTGGAGAGCTTGGTTGGATACGCAGCAAAAAAGCAGGAACATCGCCGGCCTCGCGCTGGCCGCCATTGGCATCGTGTACGGCGACATCGGCACCAGTCCGCTGTACACGCTCAAGACCATCTTCGACCCCGCGCATGGGCTGGCGCTCACGCCGGCCAACCTGATCGGCGTCGTGTCGCTGATCTTCTGGGGCCTGAGTATCATCGTCTCCTTCAAATACGTGGCGCTGGTCCTGCGCGCGGACAACCGCGGCGAAGGCGGCATCATGGCACTGCTGGCGCTCGTGCTGGCCGCCATCGGCGACCGCAAACGCCTGCATCTCGTGCTGCTCCTGATCGGGGTGTTCGGCGCTGCATTGTTCTACGGCGACAGCGTGATCACGCCGGCGATTTCGGTCCTGTCGGCGGTCGAGGGCCTTGAGGTCGCCACCCCGGCGCTGCAACCGTATGTCGTGCCGCTGACGATCGTCGTCCTGGTCTGCCTGTATGCGGCCCAGCGTCATGGCACGGCCGGCATCGGCCGCTGGTTCGGACCGATCATGCTGCTGTGGTTTGCGGCGCTGGCGGCCATGGGCATCGTGAATATCGCCCACAGCCCCGGCATCCTGGTCGCGCTCAACCCTTGGCATGCGCTGCGCTTCTTCATCGACAATCGCGGCCTCGGGTTCCTTGCACTCGGCGCGATCGTGCTGGCCTTCACCGGCGCGGAGGCGCTGTATGCGGACATGGGCCACTTCGGCAGGAAGCCGATCCGGCTGGCGTGGTTCGCCGTGGCCTTCCCTGCCCTGGCCCTGAACTATCTCGGCCAGGGTGGCCTGCTGCTGGCGCGGCCTGAAGCCATCGACAACCCGTTCTACCAGCAACTGGGCAGCTGGAGCGTCTACCCGTTGGTCGTGCTGTCGACCATTGCGACCGTGATCGCCTCGCAGGCGACGATTTCCGGCACCTTCTCGATGACCAAGGAGGCGATCGCGCTGGGTTTCCTGCCGCGCATGCGCGTCGTGCACACGTCCGAACGCGAGATCGGACAGATTTATATCCCGTCGGTGAACTGGCTGCAGCTGATCGCGGTGCTGCTGGCGGTGATCGGCTTCGGCTCATCCGAACAACTGGCCTCGGCCTACGGCATCGCCGTGACCGCGACGATGTTGGCGACCACCATCCTCACCTACTTCGTGATCCGTTACCGCTGGCGCCTGAACCTGCTGCTGTGTCTTGGTGCGACCGGCTTCTTCCTGGCGATCGACGTCGCCTTCTTCTCGGCGAACGTGCTCAAGATCCTGCACGGCGGCTGGTTCCCCCTGCTTCTCGGGACACTGCTGTTCACCTTGATGCTCACCTGGCGCCGCGGCCGCCAGCTGGTATTCGACAACCTGCACAAGCATGCGATCCCGCTCGGCGCCTTCCTCGAGTCCGTGTTCATCGCGCCTCCCCTGCGTGTCGCGGGCACGGCGATCTTCCTGCGTGGCGAGAGCGATGGCGTGCCGCACGCGATGCTGCACAACCTGTCGCACAACAAAGTGATGCACGAAAGAATCGCCTTTCTCACCGTGCACATCATCGATGAACCGCACGCCGAGCGAGAAAACCAGGTGCGCGTCACGTCGCTCGGACACGGTTGCTACCAGGTCGACGTCACGTTCGGGTTCAAGGACGAGCCGGACATTCCCGCCATGCTCGCCCTCTGCTCGGACCACGGGCTGCCGTTCGACATGATGCAGACTTCGTTCTTCATCGCGCGGCAAACCGTGATCTCGACACCAGGCGCGGGCATGGCACCATGGCTTGAGCACCTGTTTGTCGCAATGCAGCGCAACGCGCGGGATGCGGCCGACTACTACCAGATTCCGACCAACCGGGTGATTGAAGTGGGGACGCAAGTGGAAATCTAGGCGGGGCCGCCATCGCCGCGCAGCAGGGAAATGTTGCCGCTCAGTTTCAGGAAGCCATGACCTGCCACGACGACGTGCTCGCAATCCTCGAGGCCAGCGTTCCCCTAGACGATGCGCCGCGTCAGCTGCAGCGGGCGTTGGAGTTGGCCCGGATGCCGGCGAGCCGCGCAGCTAACACGCCGCTGACCGCATGCAGGTCGCGCCACCAACGGCGCACCGCGAGACGGTCGAGCACGGCGAGCGCGCCCTGCTGCCCGCGTGACCATCACAAATTGTCTCCGATAATGACCCGCACCATTGCCTCGAAAGCACCGGCGATGTCGTCGTCGACCGAGATCGTAATGCGTCGCATACGTTCCTCCTGGTATCAGAAGCTGTGCTGCAGCGTCAACCGTGTGGAGCGCGGCTCGACCGGATGAAAGTGGATGTCGTTGACGCCGTCCGCCGGCTCGCCCGGCAGGCGCGACGCGTAGTAGTAATCGATGTCGCTCCCCTTCCGGTCGAACAGGTTGAACACGTCCAGCATCAGGCGCGTACGCGGTGCAAGCCGGTAGCCGAGGCGCGCGTACGCCAGCGTCGTGGAGGCCGAGCGCACGCTGCCGTCCTCGATCAGCGGACGCGGTCCGAAATGGCGCAGCTCGAACCCGCCGGACCAGCGCCCCCGATCTTCCAGCGTGACGCCGAACGACACCACGCGCCCGATCGATCCGGGGATGTCGTCGCCCACCGGATCGTGCTGTGTGTAGCGCGCGTGCGAAGTGGCGATGTCCAGGTCGAGCAGCACGCCCGGGGCGGCGATGTAGTGGTTGTTCCATTCGATGCCGTGACGGCGGCTCGCACGGCTGGGTTCCGTCTCGCCAGCGTCGCCGACGAACACGAGTTCCGACGCGATGTCCAGTCGCCACAACGCGAGCGAGCTTTGGAGGCCGGGGACGATTTCCGTGCGCAGCCCAAGCTCCATGCCGCGCGTCGGTACCAAGGGGGTGACGGGGGACGCGGGCTCGCCATCCGGCAGGCGGGTCTGGGTCGTGCCGCGCGCGTCGTTGCTGTGGAAGCCGCGGCCGACGTTGACGAAGAATTCCGTGGCGTACCATGGCCCGAAAATCAGCGACAGCTTCGGCGACACGATGTGCGCGTCGGCCGCACCACTGTCACCCGCGATGCTGCTGTTCACACGAAACCGGTACGCGTCGTAGCGCAGCCCGGCCACGCTGCGCAGCCACGGCTGCCACTGCACGACGTTTTCGACGTAGACGCCGGCACTGCCCTCGCGCACGCGGTCCTCGCGTACCGTATCCGTACGCGTGCGCGCGACGGTGTCGTAAATGCCGACCGGCGCAAGGCGGTCGTAGCGCGCCTGCAGGCCGACCTTGTTACGCACGGCCAGGCTGGCCCACGACGTCGCCCAGGACTGGGCCACGCTCAGGCCCGCCATGTCGCGCCGCTCGCTCTGCTGGAACTGGTCACCACGGTCCGGATTCGCCAGGAAATAAGTGAAATCGCTGAACAGGTCGAGGCGCGAGCGCAGCACGTAAGCATCGAGCTCGAACAGGGTGTCGGCGCCGCGCTTGCGCAGCGCGTACGACAGGCTGTAGCGGGAGCTCTCCCCGCCGTCGCTCGGGTCGATGCTGCCGAACCGACCGATCGCGCCGGATTCCACGGCCCGCAGCGGAATCTGGTCCGTCGAATTCCAGCGGTTGCGATAGGCCATGCCCGTGAGGCTGTAGCCGTCGTCCGCGCTGCCGCGGCTGTAGCGCAGTAGCGCATTGAGCTTGCGGACGTGTTCCGGCACGTCCCATGGACCGTCGTTCAGGCCGGTCTCCACGCCATACAGCAGCGTGCCGCCGGCCGCATCCAACGAATCCGCCAGCAGGCCGCGCCTGAAACCGTAGCTGCCCAGCGACAGGCTCGCAAGGCCGGCCGGCAGCCGGCCCGCCATCCGGAAGCGGGCCACGCCGGCCGACGCGAAGTCACCTTCGTCGGCGAAATACGTACCCTTCCTGTAGTCGATGCGCTGGACCAGTTCGGGAATCAGGAAGTTCAGGTCCGAATAGCCCTGCCCGTGCGCATGCGTGCGCATGTTGACGGGCATGCCGTCCACGTAGGTGGCGAAGTCCGTCCCGTGGTCGAGGTTGAAGCCGCGCAGGAAGTACTGGTTCGCCTTGCCGTCGCCGCTGTGCTGCGTGACGATCATGCCCGGTACGAATTCGAGCAGTTCGCCCGTGCGCAGCGCCGGTCGGTCGGCGACCAGGTCGGCCGTGATGACGCCCTGGCTGGCGGCGTCCGACGTGCCGACGGCGTTGTCGTAGTGGCCGACGACCGGAACGACGTGGACAGGCGTAACGTCGGAAGAGTCTTGCGCTGCCACCGGGACGACGTACATGCTGAAGGCGGCCATGATGGCCAGGGATAGGAGACGGCGGATTGGGGTCATGATGTGAAGAATAATCGAAAGTTCATCCCTTCCCATATACGTCGCCCGGCGTAGTTCGGATTTGGAGATTTGCCGTTGCCGGGTGCGAGTACGGGCAACGGCGTGTCGTTGGCATGCAGCCTGGCGGCGGCAAACACATGGCGGCGCAACGCAAACGACTTTACGGCTGGACCGTCGTTAGCGTTGATCAGATTAGGGGTTATTGTTCCATGTTTCACGAAGATGTCTCTCAGCGCGTCCAGCATCTCGTCGTCAGTCCACTGCCTGCGCCGACGCTCGCGCTCTGCGCAGGCTGCTTCCAGCTGTTCACGGGATACGATCGCTTCAACAGCGTCCTCAACCCTCACCCACGAGCTCGGCGTATTCGCGCGCCACGAGGTTCTGAGTCGCTGCGTACTTCGGTTAAACACGAGCGTCCGGCGTATTTGTCGTTCGTGACGATCTGCTTGACGTGGTATGGCGACCACGGTCGGCCGAATTCGTTCGTGACTCCTTCACCGTTCAGGCGCCAGGCAATAGCAGTATCAGAAGCGGCGCGGCGCCGGCCCTGATGTATGCTGCCTAGTCCACGCCTTTCCACAACCTTGGTGATGCGCATGCTGACTACCCATCTTCGCCCTGCGGCCCCAGCCGATGCCGCCTCTATCTGTGCCATCTACAACACGCACGTCACCACCACGACCATTTCCTTTGAAGAGAAAGCTGTCACCGAGGGGGACATGGCACAGCGCATCGCCGACGTCGGCACCGCCAACCTGCCGTGGCTGGTTCTGGAGGTCGACAGCAAGGTCGTGGGTTATGCCTACGCGACAAAATGGCGGGCGCGTCCGGCGTACCGTCATTCCGTCGAGAGTACGGTCTACCTGGACCAAAATGTCGCCGGTCGTGGATTCGGGCGTGTTCTCTACAGCGCGCTCTTGGACGAGCTGCACAAGCGCGAACTCCAACTCGTCATCGGCGGCATCGCGCTGCCGAACGAAGCCAGTATCGGGCTGCACAGACCTTGGGCTTCTCCAAGGTCGCCCATTTCAGCGAGGTGGGCATGAAGTTCGGACGGTGGGTCGACGTGGGCTACTGGGAACTGAATCTCAGCAAGTGAGCGGAAGGCCGGCATCAACCGCCAGGGCTACAGCGCCCCAACCGCGAGCTTCAGCTGCTGCAAGCGCTCTTGGTTGACGCAGTAGCACACGCGCTGCACGTCCGACGACCCTTCGATCAGGCCAGCTTCCTTCAGGATCGAGACATGGTTGGAGATCGTCGAAGGCGCCAAGGGGAGCACGTCAGCCAGGCTGCCGAAGTAGCAGTCGCCATAGTCGATCAGATGCCGCAGCAGTTGAAGGCGAGCTGGATGCGCGAGGGCCTTGCACATGCGCGCAAGGTCATCGACGTCGATCTCCGTGGCGCGTGTGCGAGGGGTAGTCGGGGGACAGCAGGACTTTGACATGGAGTTCATTCGTTGTTTGACGAACACAGAATAAACACTAGGCGGCGCTCTTGTCAAAATCTTTGACGGCCTGCGCCTGGCGAGGGCCGGCGACCGCCCGCAGGTAGAACCCGAGCGAAGCGATCGACATGGCCAGCAGCACGAACAAGAGCACCTCCGGGCCACCGGCTTTGCGCAGGACTGCTGCCGCGACGAGGGGACCGGCCGCTTTCGAGAGCAGTGAAGGACCCGCCAAGGCACCGGCGATGGCGCCGTAGTTTTCGCGGCCGAACAGCGCCTGGGGAATCGAGCCGCGCACGATCGTCAGGACGCCGTTGCTCAGCCCGTACAGCACGCAGAACACGGCGGCCGCCCAAGCATGCAAACCGAAAAGAGCAAGGACGAGCAAGGCCGCAGGCAACATGGCGAAGGTCAGCTTGCCCACCGTCTGCGGTGGGGTATCCCGTGCGATCGTCATCTCCCCTACCCGTCCCAGCACCTGCATCGGACCGATCAGCGCGGCCAGCAGGACCGCCGTCGTCGCGGACTGGCCCAGGCGTTCGAGCAAGGGAATCAGGTGCACCGCCATGGCCGAGAAGGTGAATGTGTTCGCGGAGAACGCCAGCGCCAGCGGCCAGAACGCGGGGTGCCGCAAGGCTTCCGCCAGGGTGTGGTCGCGGCGCGGGCTGGCGGGTTCCCTTTGGCGGTCGCGGGCTGGGTCGGCGCCCAGCCGGAAGTGCAGCGGCATGCACACCGCCAGCTGCAGGACGCCGTACCACAGGTAGGTGTCGCGCCAGCCGAGCACCGCTTGGAGCTTGGCGGTCAGCGGCCAGAACAAGGTGCTGGCGAAGCCGCCGAACAGGGCCAAGGTGGAAATCGCCCGCCGCGAGCCGGTCTCCAACTTGCGGTTGATCGTGGCGAAGGCGGCCTCGTACAAGGTCAGGGCCATGCCCACACCGATCACCGTCCACGCGAGGTAGTAGGACGCCGCGCTGTGGCAGCGGCTGATCCAGGCCAGCCCGAGGAAGCACAGGAGCGAGCCGGCGGCCATGACATGGCGGCCGCCGCAGCGGTCCAGCAGTATGCCGACCGGGGTCGCCGCGAGTCCGGCGACCAGCAACGCCCAGGAAAACGCGCCGAACACGACTTCCGGCGCGAGCGCCAGGTCGTGCTGGATGCCGGGCGCCAGGATGGTGAAGGCATAGTAAAGCGATCCCCACGACAGGATCTGGGTGACGGCGAGGATGCCGATGGTCTTCGAGGACTGATGCATGGGTGGCTCCAGCGGTTCACCGCCGGCGCATGCCGGCGGCGGATCCCGTATGTCAGGCGCAGCAGCTTGCCTCGACGGGCTTGCTGCAGCCGCACGCACCGGATGGCGACGGTGCAGGCACACAGCACGACGCCGCGGCGGCAGCCGGCACATTACAGCACGAGCTTGCCGGATCGGCTGCGGCATCCTCGTAGGCCAGGCGCGTATTGCAGACGCCCGTCTCCGGCAGGTCGAGCTGCACGTCGTCGGCCGCCGCCATGTCACCCACAAGGGCCGCAACCACCGAGCGCACCTGCTCGTAACCGGTCGCCATCAGGAAGTTCGGCGCGCGGCCGTAGCTCTTCGCGCCGACGGCGTAGTACCCTGCTTCCGGGTGCGCCAGCTCACGGTGTCCATGCGGGCGTACCGTGCCACAGCTATGCTCGTTCGGGTCGATCAGCGGCGCCAGCGCATCTGTGCTTTCGAGCCACGGATCATGGCGCACACGCAGCTCCCGGGTCAGCGCGAGATCGGGGCGCGCACCTGCCGCGCAGACGATCCGGTCGATCCCGTCGATGACCGGCACTACGCCGCTCACCGGTTCTCCGCTCACACGAACCTGCCGGCCGACCTCGGTCAGCGCCTCGATGCGGAAGTTCTGGCGCAATTCCAGACCGCCCGAATCGCGCAGCGCCTTGAGACGCATGCCCAACTGCCCACGTGCCGGCAGCCCGTCGGCTTCGCCGCCGCCGAACACCCGTGCCAACTGGCTGCCGCGGGTCGCCCACACGATACTGGTCCCTGGATGCTCCTGGGCCAGCTGGGCGAGGGCAAGCAAGGTGCCGGCTGCGGAGTGCCCGGCGCCCACGACCAATACCCGCCGGCCGGCAAAGCGCTCGCGCGCGGTGCCGAGCACGTCGGGCATGCCGTATTCGATCCGCCAGGCCAACGTCGCCTCGCCGAGGGCTGGAATGCCGTCCGCGCCCAGCGGATTCGGATGCGACCAGGTGCCGGTGGCGTCGATCACCGCGCTGGCAAGGTACTGGCGCGGACCGTCAGCAGTTTCGGCACGGATGAGGAAAGGCGCGCCCTCTCGGCCTTGGGTCTTCACCTTGTCGAAGCCAACGCGCGTGATGGCAACAACGCGGTGCCCGGGCAGCAGGTTGGGCCCAATCTCCGGCGTCCTGGCCAGTGGGACGAGATAGTCGTCAAGCAGCTCGCCAGCGGTCGGCAGTCCATCGTCGGCCGGCGCCTTCCATCCATGGCCCTGCAACAGGCGTCGGGCCGCCTTGTCGACGTTGTACTGCCACGGCGAGAAAAGCCGCACATGGCGGTAGGTGGCCAAGTTGGCCGCAACGGTAGGGCCTGCCTCGAGAATCAGCGGTGTCAATCCGCGTTCGATCAGATGCGCAGCCGCTGCAAGACCTACCGGACCAGCGCCGAGTACCGCGACCGGAAATTGTTGTCCATCTTTAAGATTCATGTTGTTCTCCTCATCCAATCCGGCCTAAGGCCCGGTCATCAATGTGCAGCTGCGGCGCAGCCGTTCCTATTTCGACGAATTACGAATCCACTCCGGGAGAAGTTCCTAGGAGGGCCTCGATCCCGCAGATATTCGTAATTCGACGAACACAGAATACGAACTTGTCATCAAATCGTCAAGATATTTCGATATATTTGGAATAGTCGTATCACACTGAACCGCTAGAGAGGGACTGCCATGACTGAGAACAGAGGAAGCCACCCAACGGGCTCAGTCCATCCGTTGGCGCTCGAACAGATCGAACGGCTCGGCTTTCGATTTGACGGCTTGCGCAGCAAGAGCTGGTTCGATTTTGCGCGCCCTGATGCACCAAGGATGGACTTCATCATCACCGTATGCGACAGCGCGGCTGGAGAAGCGTGTCCACACTGGCCAGGTCATCCGACAACAGCCCATTGGGGTTACCAGGATCCTGCCCAGGTGACTGGAAGCGATGACGATAAACGCGCAGCCTTTCATCTGGTCTTCAAACAGATCCGCAAGCGCGTCGATCAGTTTGTCGCGTTGCCGATTGAATGGATGGACGACGATACGGTCCGACGCGAAGCGGTGAGAGCGGTCGCCGCGATCAAGCTGTGATCTCCCGTGTGAGACCCGGTCCGACCAGGACAACACCCGGCTTGTTGCAAGTTCTTCTATTCGACTATACTAGAATTATCAAATATTAGGACGTCATCATGGATACCAAACCGGCTCTTGCTGCTCTTGCTGCCTTGGCCCAGGAATCACGGCTGGCGGCTTACCGCCTGCTCGTGCAAGCCGGTCCTGCAGGTCTTTCTGCCACCAGGATCGCGGAAGCCCTGAACGTGCCGCCGTCGTCGCTGTCCTTCCACCTGAAAGAACTGACCCACGCGAATCTGGTGATTCCGCGTCAGGAGGGACGCTTCATCATCTATGCGGCGAATTTCGACACGATGAACCAGCTGCTGGGCTTCCTGACGGAGAACTGCTGTGGCGGCAATCCTTGCACACCAATCAGCGGTTCAAGCTGCGAGTCCAGCGCTTCCAGCGCAACTGCCTGATTTCTTACTCAACACTTTCCATTCCGATCAAAGGTCTACCGTGAATGTACTTTTCCTCTGCACCGGCAACTCGTGCCGCTCGCTCATCAGCGAAGCCGTCTTCAACCACCTGGCGCCGGAAGGATGGCATGCCATCAGTGCCGGCAGCCAGCCTACCGGCAAGTTGAACGACAAGGCGCTCGCATTGCTGGCCAAAAAAGGCATCTCCACCGAGGGCTACTACAGCAAGTCCTGGGACAACCTGCCGGTGACGCCGGACATCGTGGTGACCGTGTGCGCCAGCGCCGCCGGCGAAACCTGCCCGGCCTATCTCGGCCCGGTGCTGCGCACGCACTGGGGCGTGGAAGATCCGAGCCATGTAGTTGGCACCGAAGAAGAGATCGACGCCGCCTTCGAGACGGTCTACGCGACGCTGCGTGCGCGCATCGAAGCCTTCCTGGCCCTGCCCCTCGACGAACTGAAGAATGACAAGGCGCGTTTCAAGGCGGAACTGGACCGCATCGGGACCCTGCAGCCGGTAGCGGCTTGATGATGAACGGAGGATTCAAACAATGACATTTGCCAGACGAATCGTCGCCGAGGGCCTCGGCACGGCGCTGCTGCTGGCCGTGGTCGTGGGGTCGGGCATCATGGCCGAGCGGCTGGCCGGCGGCAACGTGGCCATCGCCCTGCTGGCCAACGCGATTGCGACCGGCGCCGGTCTCGTGGCGTTGATCCTGATGTTCGGGACCATCTCGGGCGCGCACTTCAATCCGGTCGTCACGCTGTCGGAAGCGTGGCAGAAGAACTTGCCGGTCGCCGACGTCGTCCCGTACATCGTCGTGCAGATCATCGGCGCCTTCGCCGGCGTGGCGGCGGCACACCTGATGTTCGACGTCCCTGTCTTCGTCGCCTCGGAACACGTGCGCACCGGCGCCGCGCAGTGGTGGAGCGAATTCGTCGCAACCTTCGGCCTGATCGCGGTCATCATTGGCTGCTCGCGCAGCCGGCCGGGCGTGACGCCGTTCGCGGTCGCGGCCTATATCACGGCCGCCTACTGGTTCACCTCGTCGACCTCGTTCGCCAACCCCGCCGTGACCCTGGCGCGCAGCGCCACCGATACCTTCGCCGGCATCCGTCCCGCCGATGCATTCGGGTTCATCGCGGCGCAGTTGCTCGGGGCCGCTGCAGCGACGCCGCTGTTCTGCTGGCTGTATCCCGCGGCGCACCGGGAGGCGACGGTGGCCGGCACGGTGGCGCACAGCGACTTCGCCGGCGCGCAAGGGCAACAGGAGGCCAGACATGGCTGAGCGACTACCGGATCTTCCCAACATCAAGCCGGAACTGCTGGATCTGCCGACCGTCGAAAAGCTTGAACCGGTCGGCGACCTGAACCACCCGCCGCGCATCCTGATGCTGTACGGCTCGCTGCGCGAACGTTCCTTCAGCCGTTTTCTCACCTACGAGGCGGCGCGCATCCTCGAACACTTCGGCGCCGAGGTGAAGATCTTCGACCCGATGGAGCTGCCGATGGTCGGCAGCGTGCCCGAGACGCATCCGAAAGTGGTCGAGCTGCGCGAGCTGTGCCTGTGGTCCGAAGGCCAGGTATGGTGCAGCCCGGAGCGCCACGGCGCGATCACGGCGGTGATGAAGAACCAGATCGACTGGATCCCGCTGGAGCAAGGTGCCATCCGGCCGAGCCAGGGCCGTGCACTGGCCGTGATGCAGGTCTGCGGCGGCTCGCAATCCTTCAACGTGGTGAACACGCTGCGCCTGTTGGGTCGGTGGATGCGCATGTTCACGATCCCGAACCAGTCGTCGGTACCGATGGCGTACAAGGAATTCGACGAGGCCGGCCGCATGCGGCCGTCGGCCTACTACGACCGCGTGGTTGACGTGATGGAGGAGCTGTTCAAGTTTACCCTGCTGCTGCGTGGCCGCGCCGATTACCTGACCGACCGCTATAGCGAGCGCAACGAACGCGCGTTGAAAGCAATCGACATAAAAATCCAGCGCCTATGATCCTGGGCATCACCGGTAATTCACCTATAATGTGACGACTCACATTCCGCCCAATGATCCGCTCCCGTCGAATCCGCCACCTGAGCGCTGTTATCGCGCTGTTGAGCCTGCTGTTCATGCAGCTGGCCATGGCGGCTTACGCGTGTCCGAAACTATCGCCTGCCCAACAGCAGTCGACCATGCTGGACGCATCGGGCCAACCGATGAAGGACTGCGCCCAGCTCGATAAGCAAAACCCGAGCCTGTGCCACGCGGACAGCCATCAGGCACCACAGTCGAGCGACACGCCGAATCCCCCCTCCATCCCGCCGTTCACCGCCACCGGCCTGATCGTCCACATCGTCGCAGCGGACGAACCGGTCCCGGTCGGGTTCATGTTCCCCGCCGCGTTCCTGCACGCGTCGAGCACGGCGCCGCCCATCGCCATCCGCAACTGCTGCTTCCGCCTCTAGCCATCCAGTTTGCCTGATCCTGTCGCCGCTTCGTCACGCACGAGGCGGTGCCGTTCATTGCATTCTGGAGTGTCTACATGCAGGCTCGTTCTTTCTTAAAACGGGGCGGCGCTCGTCCATCCGCTGCGCCCCCACAATCGATCGCGCTCGCAATGCTGGTCGCATTGCTTGTTTCTGCACAGGCCGCCTTGGCGGTGCCCCCTGGCCTGTCGCTGGCCGAGGCACAGCAGCGTGCACTCGCGCGCTCGCGCCAGTTGTCGGCGCAGGACGCGGCGATCGCGGCGGCGCACGAGATGGCGGTCGCCGCCGGCCAGCTGCCCGATCCGGTGTTCAAGGCCGGGGTCGATAACCTGCCGGTAAGCGGCCCCGACCGCTATCACATCGGCAGCGATTTCATGACGATGCGCCGGATCGGCGTCATGCAGGAACTGACGCGCGCCGACAAGCGGCAGCTGCGCGCCGCGCAGTACGAGCGCGCCGCCGCCAAGGCGTCGGCGGAGAAAACCCTGGTGACGGCCAACATCGAGCGCGACACTGCGCTGGCCTGGCTGGACCTGTACTACGCCATCAAAGCGGCCGATGTCGCGCGCGACCAGGTCGGCCAGGCCGGGCTGGAGCTGCAGGCGGCCGAGGGCGCCTATCGGGGTGGAAAAGGAAGCCAGGCGGATGTCTTCACCGCCCGCAGCGCGATTGCAACCGCCGAGGACCGGGCGAGCGAAGCCACCCGGCGAGTCAAGACCGCGCAGACCATGCTTGCGCGTTGGGTGGGCGCCGACGCCGATATCGCCTTGTCGGCACCGGATATCGATCACGTCAGGCTCGATCCCGCCACCCTCGAAACTACGTTGGCCCATCATCCGGACATTGCTGTCCTCGACCGGCAGCAGGATATCGCCCGCACCGAGGTCCAGCTGGCCCGGGCGAGCCGCAAGGCTGATTGGACGGTCGAGGTGGCCCTGCAGCAGCGTGGCCAGCCCTATTCAAACATGGTGTCGGTCGGGGTGTCGATTCCACTGCAGTGGGACCGCAAGAATCGGCAGGACCGCGAACTGGCCGCCAAATTGGCGCTGGCCGACCAGGCAAAGGACGAGCGCGAAGAGATGTTGCGCGCGCACGTCGCGGAAACCCGCGTCATGTTGGACGAATGGCAGAACGGACGCGAACGCCTGGCGCGCTACCGGGATGCGCTCGTGCCGCTTGCGATCAGCAGGAGCGCCGCAGTACTGGCGGCCTACCGCGGCGGCAAGGCGACGCTGGCCGACATGCTGGCGGCACGGCGTAACGAATTGGACGTCAGGCTGCAGGCGCTGCAGCTCGAGGCCGACACCGCAAGGCTGTGGGCACAACTGAACTTCCTTTATCCGACCAGTATGCCGATGCCATCCCCGGTGTCGCAGGAGGGCAAACAATGAACCGTCGTTTCATCCTTGGTGCGGCCGGCGCAATCATTCTTGCGAGCGCTTTCGGCTACGGCGCTTATCGCCTCGGTGTCAACGCGGGGAGCCGGAACGCGGTGGCGACCGCCCAGGCTGCCCCGGGCGCCGGTACGTCCACGCCGGACAAGCCGGGCAAGAGGGTCCTGTACTGGCACGACCCGATGGTGCCGGGCCAGAAATTCGACAAGCCGGGCAAGTCGCCCTTCATGGACATGGACCTGGTGCCTGTCTACGCCGACGAAGCGCAGGCCGAAGGGACGGTGACCGTGAGCCCTGGTGTGCAACAGAACCTCGGCATCCGGATCGTCGAGGTGCAAAGAGGAAGCGCGGCCGGTGGCCTGCAGGCGGTGGGCAACGTCGCGTTCAACGAACGGGACGTTGCCCTGGTACAGGCGCGCAGCAACGGCTATGTCGAACGTCTGTACGCGCGCGCGCCACTTGACCCGGTACGCAAGGGCCAGCCGCTGCTGCAACTGTATGTCCCCGACTGGGTCGCCGCCCAGGAGGAGTACCTCGCCATCAAGCGCATGCCGGCCAGCGCGAGCACCGAGGGGCTGGAAGGCGCCGCGCTGCAGCGCATGCGGTTGGTCGGCATGACGGATGAACAGATCCGGCAGGTGGCGGCGCGTGGCAGCGTCAGCCCCCGCATCACGATTACCGCCCCGGTCGGCGGCGTGATTACCGACCTCGCTGCACGCGAAGGCATGACAGTGGCGGCCGGCGCGCCACTATTCCGCATCAGCGGCTTGCGTACCGTCTGGGTCAATGCCGAAGTGCCGGAGGCCGCCGCGGCGCAGGTCCGGCCAGGTGTGCAGGTGCAGGCGACAAGCCCGGCATTTCCGGGGACGACGTTCAGCGGAAAAGTCGAGTCATTGCTTCCGGAAGTGGACGCAGCGACGCGCACCCTGAAGGCCAGGATCGAGCTGACCAACCCGGATGGGAAGCTGGTACCCGGCATGTTCGCGGCAGTCCGGTTAACGCCTGCCACGAGTCGGGACGTGCTGCTGGTCCCGTCGGAAGCGGTGATCCAGACGGGTACCCGCACAGTGGTCATCACCGCGCTCCAGGGCGGCAGGTTCGCGCCCGTGGAAGTGGTGACCGGCGCCGAGTCGGATGGCCGGACCGAGGTGCGCGAAGGCCTTTCGGCAGGTCAAAAGGTGGTGGCCTCGGGCCAGTTCCTGATCGATTCCGAGGCGAGCCTGCGCGGTACCTTGCGCCGCCTTGGCGAACCGGCGCAAGCGGCCACTACGTCAGCACCTGCGCCGAAACCCACGCAGGCGCCGGCCACGCATCACGCAACCGGAAAGGTCGAGCAGATCGCCCCTGACGCGGTGACGATTTCGCACGGGCCGATCCCCAGCCTGAAATGGGGACCGATGACCATGGGCTTCATGCCACCGGCAGGTGGCCTGCCAAAGGACATCAAGGTCGGAGACACGGTGCAATTCGAGATCCAGGCGACGGACGGCGGGATGTTCAAGATCGTTGCCATTGCGCGGACGGCCGGTGCGGGCACGGCTCCCGGAGGCGGAAAATGATCGCACGCCTGATCCGCTGGTCGATCGCCAACCGCTTCCTGGTGCTGCTTGCAACCGTGGGACTGACGGCATGGGGTATCTGGTCGGTGCAGCGCACCCCAGTCGACGCGCTGCCCGACCTGTCGGACGTGCAGGTCATCATCCGCACGACCTATCCGGGACAGGCGCCGCAGATCGTCGAAAATCAGGTCACCTATCCGCTGACGACCACGATGCTGTCGGTGCCCGGCGCGAAGACGGTGCGCGGCTACTCGTTCTTTGGGGATTCGTTCGTCTACATCCTGTTCGAGGACGGAACCGACCCGTACTGGGCGCGCTCGCGCGTGCTGGAGTACCTGAACCAGGTGCAGGCGCGCCTGCCCGCCCAGGCGCGGGCGTCGCTCGGCCCGGACGCGACCGGCGTCGGCTGGGTGTACGAGTACGCGCTGGTCGACCGCAGCGGCCGGCACGACCTGTCGCAGCTGCGCGCGCTGCAGGACTGGTTCCTCAAGTACGAGCTGAAGACGGTGCCTAACGTGTCCGAGGTGGCGAGCATCGGCGGCATGGTGCGCCAGTACCAGATCCAGCTTGATCCGAACAAGCTGCGCGCCTACAACATCCCGCAGGCTAAGGTGATCGAGGCGGTGCGGAGCGCCAACCAGGAGGCCGGCGGTTCGGTGCTGGAACTAGGCGAAGCCGAGTACATGGTGCGTGCGTCCGGCTACCTGGCGTCGCTCGACGACTTCCGCAAGATTCCGCTGGCGACGACGGAGGCCGGGGTGTCGGTCACGCTGGCCGATGTGGCGCGCGTGCAGATCGGCCCTGAAATGCGGCGCGGTATCGCGGAGCTGAACGGCGAGGGTGAGGTTGCCGGTGGCGTCATCGTGATGCGGTCGGGTAAAAATGCGCTGGAGACGATCGACGCCGTCAAGGCCAAGCTGGAACAGCTCAAGGCAAGCCTCCCGGCCGGTGTCGAAATCATGCCCACATATGACCGCTCGGGCCTGATCAGGCGTGCGGTGGCCAACCTCGAGCACAAGCTCGTCGAGGAATTCGTCGTCGTCGCACTGGTCTGCGCCGTCTTCCTGTTCCACGTCCGCTCGGCGCTGGTGGCGATCGTCTCGCTGCCCCTGGGCGTGCTGGCGGCGTTCATCGTGATGCATTACCAGGGCGTGAACGCGAACATCATGTCGCTGGGCGGGATTGCGATCGCGGTCGGTGCGATGGTCGACGCGGCGGTGGTGATGATCGAGAATGCGCACAAGCATATCGAGGCGTGGAACCACGAACATCCCGGCAAGCGGCTCACCGGCGAGGCGCACTGGCGCGTCATCGGCGAGGCCGCTGCGGAAGTGGAGCCGGCACTGTTCTTCTCGCTCCTCATCATCGTCCTGTCGTTCGTGCCGGTGTTCACCTTGCAGGCGCAGGAAGGCAAGCTGTTCGCGCCGCTGGCATTCACCAAGACGTATGCGATGGCCGCCGCCGCCGGCCTGGCCGTGACCCTGATTCCGGTACTGATGGGCTACCTGATCAGGGGCCGGATTCCGGACGAACAGGCGAATCCGCTCAACCGTTTCCTGATCCGGGCGTACCGGCCGCTGCTCGATGTCGTCCTGCGCTTCCCGAAGACGGTCCTGGCGGTCGCCGTCGTCGTTGCACTCGTCACGGTGTGGCCGGTCACGCGGCTGGGCGGCGAGTTCCTGCCGCCGCTCGACGAAGGCGACCTGCTGTACATGCCGTCGGCGCTGCCGGGGATCGGCACAGGCAAGGCAAGCGAGTTGCTGCAAGAGACCGATCGCCTGATCAAGACGGTGCCCGAGGTGCAGAGGGTGTTCGGCAAGGCCGGACGTGCCGAATCTGCCACCGACCCGGCGCCGCTCGAGATGTTCGAGACCACCATCCAGTTCAAGCCGCGCGACCAATGGCGGAGCGGCATGACGCCGGAGAAGCTGGTCGAGGAACTGGACCGGGTGGTGAAGGTGCCGGGCCTGTCGAACGTCTGGGTGCCGCCGATCCGGAACCGCCTCGACATGCTGGCGACCGGCATCAAGAGCCCGGTCGGCGTCAAGGTCGCCGGCACCGACCTGCAGGAGATCGACCGGATCACGAGCGCGATCGAACGGGCCGTCAAGAAGGTGCCGGGCGTGTCGTCGGCGCTGGCCGAACGGCTGAACGGCGGCCGCTACATCGATGTGCAGATCGATCGTGACAAGGCCGCGCGCTATGGCTTGAACATCGCCGATGTCCAGAGCGTCATCTCGGCGGCGGTCGGCGGTGAAAACATCGGCGAGACGGTCGAGGGCCTGCAGCGCTTTCCGATCAGCGTGCGTTATCCGCGCGAAGTGCGCGATTCGGTCGAGAAGCTGCGCGAGTTGCCGGTGCTGACCGGCCGCGGCGCGCAGATCCGGCTCGGCGACGTCGCGGCGATCGGCATCACCGACGGCCCGCCCATGCTCAAGAGCGAGAACGCTCGTCTGTCCGGCTGGGTGTACGTGGATATCCGCGGCCGCGACCTGAGTTCGGCGGTGCATGACATGCAAAAAGAGGTGGCACAGGAAGTGCGCTTGCCGGCGGGGTACTCGGTGTCCTGGTCCGGCCAGTTCGAGTATCTGGAGCGGGCCGCGGCGCAGCTGAAGGTCGTCGTGCCGGCCACGCTGCTCATCATCTTCGTGCTGCTGTACCTCACCTTTGGCCGGTTCGACGAGGCGGTGTTGATCATGGCGACCCTGCCGTTCGCGCTGGCGGGCGGCGTCTGGCTCCTGTGGCTGCTCGGGTACAACCTGTCGGTTGCCGGCGGCGTCGGCTTCATCGCCCTGGCCGGGGTGTCGGCCGAGTTTGGCGTGATCATGCTGCTCTATCTGAAGCAGGCCTGGGACGACCGCCTGGCCGACGGCAGGTCGTCCGAAGCGGATCTGCTCGATGCGATCCGCGAGGGTGCTGTGCTGCGCGTGCGGCCCAAGGCGATGACGGTTGCGGTGATTATCGCCGGCCTGGTACCGATCGTCATCGGCTCCGGCACCGGTTCGGAAGTCATGCAGCGGATCGCTGCGCCAATGGTCGGCGGGATGATTACGGCCCCGCTGTTGTCGATGTTCGTGGTGCCTGCGGTGTATCTGCTGCTGCGCCGCCGCGAACTGCAGAACGCGCTTCGGCAGGCGTCCGATCAACTACGAAAGAATCATGAAGACGCATAAAGCAATCGGGGGATCGTGCTTGCCACGAACTACATGACGTGCTGCCCGGCCGCCAACCGGCACCGGCAGAACACCGATCGATGTTTATCCGTATTTGAAAAGGGAACTATTATGAAACGCATTTCTGCATTCTCACTCCTGGTCGCTCTCACGGCTTCCGGCGTTGCCATCGCACAGTCCGGAGAAATGAAAGGCATGGACATGATGAACAATCACGCTCAGGGCACGTCCAAGAACGGGACGGTACACCGGACATCAGCCGTCGTGAAGGCGGTTGATCCCGCCAAAGGCACGGTAACGCTTGCGCACGAAGCGGTGCAGAGCCTGAAATGGCCGGCCATGACCATGGGTTTTTCGGTCAAAGACAAGTCCTTGTTGGACAAGCTCGCCGTCGGCAAAAAAGTCCATGTGGAATTCACGCAGCAAGGATCCGATTACGTCATCACGGCGGTGAAATAAGGGAGGAGAACCGCAGCGCCTAATGGTGGGCTTGCCCCCAAGTTTGGCGATGACAACTCCGCCGCGCGATTTTCTGCGCGGCGGCGTGCGGGCACAGGCTTGTCAGAAGGAGATCGAAATGAACGCGCAGTTTTCGCTCATCAAAATATTGGTGGTCGCGTTTGCCGTCATCGGACTGCTGGCTGTGCTTTCCGTGCTGAGCATGACGTTCATGCATTCAGGGATGGTGATGTCGTTTGGGAACATGATCGCTGCATGTGGCAATATGATGTCACGGCGTCCCTAGCTGCGGCGCGCACCCTGCGGCCAAGCAGCATCCTGGCCACGGCCTCCGGCTACCCGTCCACTTTCTAGCGTCGCCTGCAGGGACAGCAACGTACCAATGTCCGACAGACTCATCTGCAGGGCCCGGCAATGCAGGATGAACCGAAGTCGTTCAAGATGCGCCGGGCCGTAGGACCGATGGTTTTTAATGAAGCTGTATCGACATAAAGAAGTTACCTGATGCCAAATGAAGCGGATCAGCGATTGAGTTGCTGCCCGGGCGGGTGTTCCGATTCGCTCCCGCCCGAAGGCCCGTTCAATACGGCGGATACGTCACGAAGCGATTCGGATCTGCAACTGACGCAGTATCGGATCGCCAACATGTGCTGTCCGACCGAAGAGCGCCTCATCCGCAACAAGCTGGAAGGCATGCGAGGCATCGAGCGCCTGGATTTCAACCTGATGATGCGCGTGCTGAGCGTGCACCATCGCCTGGACAGCCAGGAGACGCTGTTACGCGCGCTCGATTCCATCGATATGCCGGGCGAACCCATGCGCCTCGATGCGGCTGGAACATCGGACGCGCCGGACGCGGCGCGGCTCACGACATCGCAAAAGACCTTGCTCGCCGTCTCGGGCGTGGCAGCGGTCGCCGCCGAGGGGCTGGCATGGGCAGGACATTCGGACTCATCGCCACTGGTGATCGCCTTGGCCGTCGTCTCGATCGCAACCGGCGGGCTGCCGACCTTGCGCAAGGGCTGGATCGCGCTGAAGAGCCTGACGCTGAACATCAATTTCCTGATGAGCCTTGCGGTCGTCGGCGCCGTCGGGATCGGGCAATGGCCGGAAGCGGCGATGGTCATCTTCCTGTTCGCCGTGGCCGAGATGATCGAGTCGATGTCGCTGAACCGCGCCCGCAACGCCGTTCACAGCCTGCTGCAGATCGCGCCCGACACGGCGTCCGTGCGCACGCCGGCGGGTGAGTGGGAAACGACCCGCTCGGACCAGGTCGTGGTCGGCGCCGTCATCCGTGTGAAGCCGGGCGAGCGGATCGCGCTGGATGGCGTGGTCGACGACGGTGAATCGGCAGTCAACCAGGCGCCGATCACCGGAGAGAGCATGCCGGTCGAGAAGCGCCGCGGCGATGCCGTCTATGCGGGCACGATCAACGAGCACGGTGTGCTGGACATTCGCGTTACCGCGAACAGTGCCGACAGCACGCTGGCGCGGATCGTGCGCGTGATCGAGGAAACCCAGGGCAGGCAGGCGCCGACCCAGCGCTTCATCGACCGCTTCGCACGCTGGTACACGCCGGTGGTGGTACTCGTAGCACTTGGCGTCGCGGTCGTGCCGCCGCTGGCTTTCGGTCTTCCGGCCGTGGCATGGTTGTACAAGGCGCTGGTAATGCTCGTCATCGCCTGTCCATGTGCGCTGGTGATCTCGACGCCGGTCACGGTGGTCAGCGGGCTGACGGCGGCGGCCAGGCGCGGCATCCTGGTCAAGGGCGGCGAGTTCCTCGAGGCCGGCCACCGCATCAAGGTCCTGGCATTGGACAAGACCGGCACGCTGACCACGGGACAGCCGACGGTGACGGCGGTCGAGCCGGTGGCGGCCGCCCGTCCGGCCGACGTCCTGCTGCTGGCGGCGAGCCTGAACGCGCACTCGACCCACCCGCTGGCGCGGGCAATGCTGGATGCAATGCCCAAGGGGCGCATGATGCGCCAGGTGCGCAGCTTCGCGGCACTGCCGGGGCGTGGTGTGAAAGGCGACATCGGTGGCAAGACATATTATCTCGGCAACCAGCGCCTGCTCGACGAGCACGGTCCTTTCTCCGCCGACGTGCAGGCGCTGCTGGAGCGACTGGAAGCGCAGGGGCAGACCGCGGTGACGCTGTTCAGCGGGGACGAGGTGGCTGGCGTGATCGCACTGGCCGACGTGCCGCGTCCCGAGGCCGCAAGCGCCGTGGGCGAACTCGCGGCGCTGGGCGTCAGGACGGTCATGCTCACCGGCGACAACGCCCGGACCGCGCAGGAGATCGCCCGCACGGCCGGCATCGACGAAGTCCGGGCCCAGTTGCTGCCGGAGCACAAGCTCGACGAGATCAGGCGCCTGCAGTCCGCGTTCGGTGCGGCCGGCATGGTCGGCGACGGCATCAACGATGCGCCGGCGCTGGCCCAGGCCGAGGTCGGGTTTGCAATGGGCGCCGCCGGCAGCGACACCGCCATCGAGACGGCCGATGTCGCGCTGATGGACGACGATCTGCGCAAGCTGCCGCTGTTCATCCGCCTGAGCAGGTCGACCCGCCGCGTTCTGGTGCAAAACATCGTGGCGGCGCTGGCCATCAAGGCCGTATTTTTTACGATGGCGCTGGGTGGTGTCGCCACGCTGTGGATGGCTGTGTTCGCCGATGTGGGCAGCAGTTTGCTGGTGGTCGCCAACGGATTGCGCCTGTTAAAGATGTTTGCCGAACCGCAGGCGCAGCCGCGTGCCGCTGCGAATCGCCGAGCCGGTCTAGTTTAGAATCTTGGGGGTATTTTGGGGGGTATCTCGAACATCGTTGTACCGACTTGCCCCCTTGTTTTCATAGATGCTGCTGTGCCCCAGTTCGGTAGACTCCGCCTCCACCAGTATTCAAAACAAAAGCCCTGCCGGCGCAAGCCGGTGGGGCTTTTGTTTTGAATACCTCTCGTGCAGACCAAGGAATCGAATCCTCGTCCGGCACGGACGAGGGGCGAGCGGGGATTTCGAGTCGCACAGCGACGAGCCCGCGAGCGCCTTTGCGCTTGCAAGCGCAAAGGCTCTTCGATTCGCCTGACCAAGGAAAACCGCGCAGCGGTTTTCTGCCTTTCACTCCAGACTACGGCCTGGCAACGAA
>Ga0207705_10000864_pt1 | contig 24824 bp, 18 predicted proteins | sample KBSC13metaG_FD_184314 | JGI IMG/M metagenome (GOLD analysis project Ga0207705, IMG submission 184314) | Corn rhizosphere microbial communities from Kellogg Biological Station, Michigan, USA - KBS C1-3 metaG (SPAdes) (version 2) | ecosystem: Host-associated > Plants > Roots > Rhizosphere > Soil ... | reverse complement strand
TATCGTCTCTACATCGCAACACCTTCAGGAGTCTTGGATGAAAACGATCCTTATCACCGGCTGCTCTTCCGGATTCGGCCTTGATACCGCCCGGCACTTCCTCGATCGCGAATGGAATGTCATTGCCACGATGCGCACGCCGCGCGAGGACCTGCTGCCGCGCTCCGCGCATCTACGGGTGCTTGCCCTCGATGTCACCGATCCGGAAAGCATTCGGCATGCGGTGGACGCTGCGGGTCCCATCGATGTCCTGGTCAATAACGCAGGCATCGGCGTGCTGAATGCGCTCGAGGGCATGTCGATGGAAGCCGTGCGTGAAATCTTCGAAACGAATACGTTCGGCACGATTGCAATGACGCAGGCCGTGCTGCCTCAATTCAGGGAGCGAAGGGCGGGCGTGATCGTGAACGTCACGTCGAGCGTGACACTGAAGGGGCTACCGCTCCTTTCGGTGTACACGGCGAGTAAAGCAGCCGTGAATGCGTTCACCGAAACGCTCGCATTGGAATTGCAGCAATTCAATGTCCGCGTGAACGTGGTGTTGCCCGGGCGGGCGCCGGAAACGCGCTTCGGCGAGAACGCTCGTGCGCGCATGAAAGCAGGGGTTCCCGAGCCCTACGCCGAATTGGCGCAGCGCTTTTTCGCAGGAATGGAGCAATCGACCGAGGGCGAGATCACGTATTCGATCGACGTAACCGAAGCGATATGGCGCGCGGCGAACGATCCATCGAGCCCGATTAGGATCGCCGCCGGCGCTGATGCGTTGGCGTTGATGAACAACGCGTCAAACAACGCGTCAATCTAGTCAGTGGCGTTAGACTGCGCCGTACCCGCCTCCGCCGGGCGTTTGAATCACGACGACGTCGTCTTCGGTCACTTGCATCTTATGGCGTGCGCCGAAGTCCTCGCGCGTTCCATCGCTGCGCTCGATCCAATTCGCGCCGCACGCGCCCGGTGCTCCGCCCTCAAGCCCGAAGGGTGGCACAGCACGTCGGTTTGCAAGCATCACTGCGGTCATCGGTTCGAGAAAGCGCACGCGCCGCTCGGTGCCGTCGCCGCCGCGATGGCGTCCCGCGCCGCCGCTGCCGCGACGAACGCCGAATGCATCGAGCCGGACGGGAAAGCGCCATTCGAGCACTTCGGGATCCGTCAAACGCGAGTTCGTCATATGCGTCTGCACGGCGCTGCAACCGTCGAACGTCGGCCCGGCACCCGCTCCGCCGCAGATGGTCTCGTAGTACTGGTGATCGTCGTCGCCGAACGTGAAGTTGTTCATCGTGCCCTGCGCGCCCGCCATGACGCCCAACGCGCCGTAAAGCGCATCCGTCACGACCTGCGATGTCTCGACGTTCCCCGCCACGACGGCGGCGGGATAGCGCGGGTTCAGCATCGAACCTTCGGGAATCCGAATGTCGAGCGGCTTCAAGCAGCCGGCATTGAGCGGAATATCCTCGTCAACGAGCGTGCGGAAAACATACAGCACGGCGGCCTTGCAAATCGCAGACGGCGCGTTGAAGTTGTTGGGCTGCTGCTCGCTCGTCCCGGTGAAATCGATGACGGCCGAACGCTGGACCTTGTCGATCGAGACGCTGACAACGATCTTCGCCCCGTCGTCGAACGCATATTCAAAGCGTCCGTCCTTGAGCACGGACAGCGTACGGCGCACGACTTCCTCGGCGTTGTCCTGGACATGCTGCATGTACGCGCGAACGGTATCGACGCCGAACTGCCCGCACATGCGGTCGAGCTCTTGTGCACCCTTGGTGCAGGCAGCCACTTGCGCGCGCAGATCGGCAAGATTCTGTTCGACGTTGCGCACCGGCCAGCGGCCCGAAAGCAGCTTGTCGCGAACCCGTCCTTCGAGGAAGCGGCCTGCGTCCACGAGATGAACGTTGTCGAGCAGCACGCCTTCTTCGTCGACATGGACTGAATCGGGGGGCATCGATCCCGGCGTAACACCGCCGATGTCGGCATGGTGCCCGCGTGCCGCGACGTAGAACATCGGTTCCGTGGAGCCGGTCGCAAATACCGGCATGATGACGGTCACGTCCGGCAGGTGCGTGCCGCCCGCATACGGTGCGTTCAGTGCGAAGGCGTCGCCGGGGCGCATGGTACCGATACGGCGCTCGATCACCGTCCGCACGCTTTCGCCCATCGAGCCAAGATGAACCGGCATGTGCGGCGCGTTCGCAATCAGGTTGCCGTCGCCATCGAACAATGCGCAGGAGAAGTCGAGGCGTTCCTTGATGTTGACCGAGTACGAGGTATTCGCGAGCGTCACGCCCATCTGCTCGGCGATCGACATAAACAAGTTGTTAAAAACTTCGAGCAGCACGGGATCGGCCTGAGTGCCGGCCGCGTGGCGGGCTTCGAGCGGCACGGTGCGTTCCGCGACCATATGATTGTGGCGCGTTACGACGAGCTGCCAGCCCGGCTCGACGATCGTCGTGCCCGTGCGTTCTTTGATGATCGCGGGACCCTCGATCGTGGCACCCGGCGCCATGGTGTCGCGATCGTAGACGGGTGTCTCGCGCCATTGGCCGTCGGTGTAGATGCGGGTTGCCGCGAGGGGGGTGGGTTCGGCCGAAGCAGCGTCGGCGAGCGGCCAGCGCTCGTCGTCGGCCTGCTGGGTGCGGCCGATGGCTTCGACGGCAACCGCTTCGACGATCAACGCGCGATTGGGCATCAAGAAGCCATAACGCGTACGGTAGAGGGCCTCGAATTGCGCGATCACGGTCGCAACGTCATGGTCGAAGTCGACTTCGAGCGACGTGTCGGTGCCATCGTACTTCACGTGCAGCTTGTAGCAGAGCGCAATACGGTCCTCGCTGATTCGCTGCTCGGCCACTTCGCCGCGTGCCGCCTCGGCTAGCTCGGCGAATGCCGTCTGACACGACGCCAGCGCGCGATCGCCGAGCGGCACTTCGAGTGCGCGCTGACGCAACGCACGCACATCGGCGAGACCCATGCCATAGGCGGACAGCACGCCGGCAAGCGGATGAATGAACACGCGCGTCATGCCGAGCGCATCAGCCACCAGACACGCGTGTTGACCGCCTGCCCCGCCGAAGCACGCGAGCGTGTATTGCGTCACGTCGTAGCCGCGCTGAACGGAGATCTGCTTGATAGCGTTGGCCATGTTTTCCACGGCGATCTTCAGGAAGCCTTCGGCGATTTCCTCCGGTTTGCGCTCGATGCCGGTCGCGGCTGCCACGTCGCCCGCGAGCGCCGTGAAGCGCTGGCGCACGATCGCATCGTCGAGCGGCTCGTTGCCGTCGGGACCAAACACGGTCGGAAACCATTGCGGGTCGAGCTTGCCCGTCATCACGTTGCAGTCGGTAACGGTCAACGGGCCGCCGCGGCGATAGGACGCCGGGCCCGGGTTCGCGCCCGCGCTTTCCGGTCCCACGCGAAAGCGCGCGCCGTCGAAACTGCAGATCGAGCCGCCGCCGGCAGCGACGGTATGGATTTTCATCATCGGGGCGCGAATGCGTACGCCGGCCACTTCGGTAATGAACTCGCGCTCGTATTCGCCCGCATAGTGCGTGACGTCCGTGGACGTGCCGCCCATATCGAAGCCGATGATGCGATCGAAGCCGGCCAAGGCGGCCACCTGTGCCGCTCCGACGATGCCGCCCGCCGGTCCCGACAAGATTGCATCCTTGCCTTGGAAACGATGCGCATCGGTCAAACCGCCGTTGCTCTGCATGAACTGCAGCGGAACAGGCCCGAGCTCGCTTTCGACTTGCCGCACATAGTGGCGCAGCACGGGCGAAAGATAAGCATCGACGACGGTGGTATCGCCACGCGAGATGAGCTTCATCAACGGGCTGACTTCATGACTCACGGAAATCTGCGTGAAACCGACCTCCTGCGCGATGGCCTTCAGCGTGCGCTCGTGCTCCGGATGTCGATACGCATGCATCAGTACGATCGCGCAAGCGCGAATACCGTCGTCGTAAGCGCGCTGCAGTGCGGCGCGCGCGCTCGCTTCATCGAGCGCGCGCACAGCTTCGCCGCGCGCGCCGATACGTTCATCGATTTCCACGACGCGTTCGTAAAGCAGCGTCGGCAGCTCGATGTTGCGCACGAACAGCTTCGGGCGGTTCTGATAGGCGATACGCAGTGCATCGGCGAAGCCCTGCGTGATCGCGAGCACCGTGCGCTCGCCCTTGCGTTCGAGCAGTGCATTGGTCGCGACCGTCGTGCCCATGCGCACGCATTCGATCAACTGTGCGGGCACTGGTGCACCGCTCGGCACGCCGAGCAAATCGCGGATGCCCTGCACGGCGGAATCGCGATAGCGTTCTGGATTTTCCGACAGCACCTTGTGCGTGACGAGCATGCCGTCGGGGCGCCGTGCGACGATGTCGGTGAACGTGCCGCCCCGATCGATCCAGAATTGCCACCGTTTGGAATCCGAAGCGATTTCGGTAGGGGTTTCGTAAGTCATTTTTTGACCGGAGATAACAGATAACAGAAAACGAGGGTGACTTAATTAAAGCTTCAGCTTGGCGCCACGCGTCTCGGGCAGCGTCAGGGCGGCGAGAATCACGATGCCGTAAGCGCCCGCGGCGAAAGCGCCAATCGCGGAGCCGAGCGACATTTGTTGAGCGACGTAGCCGATGAGGAACGGGAATGCCGCGCCGACGGCTCGACCGAAGTTGTAGCAAAAGCCTTGGCCCGAGCCGCGGATTCGCGTGGGGAACAACTCGGACATGAATGCGCCCATGCCGGAGAAGATGCCCGATGCGCAGAAACCGAGGGGGAAGCCGAGAATGAGCAGCAAAGTGTTGTCGAGCGAGACGTGCGTATAGGCCAGTGCGATGACCATCGATGCGAGCGCGAAGCTGATGAAGCCGAATTTGCGGCCAATTCGATCGGATACCCATGCACCGAACAGGTAGCCGGTGTACGAACCCGCGATGATCACCGCCAGGTAGCCGCCCGTACCGATGACGCTCAAGTGCTGCTCGGTCTTGAGGTACGTCGGCAGCCAAGTCGTGATCGCGTAATAGCCGCCTTGCGCGCCCGTGGCGAGCAGGGCGGTGCGCAGCGTCGTCAACCACATGCCGCCGCTGAAAATTTCCAGGAAGGAGTGCGTCACATGCGTTTCGCGCTCTTGCTGTTTAGCCAAGCGATGCACGGCGGGCTCTTCGACGAAGCGGCGAATGAAGATGACGAAGGGTGCCGGCAAAATACCGAGCGCGAACAGCGCACGCCAAGCGATGTCATGCGGCAGCAGCGAAAACACGAGCGTATAGAGCCCGGCCGATACGGCCCAGCCGATCGCCCAGCCCGCCTGAACCATACCGACGGCCTTGCCGCGATCGCGGGGGCGGATGACTTCGCCCATCAGCACCGCACCGGCGGTCCATTCGCCGCCGAAGCCGAGCCCCATCAAGCCGCGTGCGACCAGCAACTGCGTGAAGTTCTGCGCGAACGCGCAAGCCAACGTGAAGACGGCGAACCACACGATCGTGATCTGCAGCGTACGCACACGCCCGAACCGGTCCGACAAGATGCCGGCGAGCCAGCCGCCCACCGCCGACATCAGCAGCGTGACAGTGCCGATGAGCCCTGCCTCGCCTTTGCTCAAGCCCCACGTCGCGATCAACGCCGGAATGACGAAGCTTAAGAATTGCGTGTCCATCGCGTCGAGCGCGTAGCCGATCTTGCAGCTCCAAAACGCGCGGCGCTCGTTCGCCCTAAGGTGTCCGTACCAACCGAACATTCCGCCGCTATCGCGGCCCGTGTCGGGTGTGCCGGCTACGTCGTCGGTGTGTTCCAAATCTGGGTAATGGGCTTCGGTATTCATTGTTAGGGTCTCCTTGCTACCCGTGCGTGTATTAAGCGAGCCGTGTGTCAGAGTACGGCAAGCGATGCGTTGGGGATGTCCGTCACGAGCATGTGGCCGGGGCGATGTGCAATCACGAACGGCAGGCGTGCGGATTCGATCGCGCTTTGCGGTGTGACCCCGCAGGCCCAGAACACGGGCACTTCGTCTTCGCGAATCGTCACGGCGTCGCCGTAGTCGGGGCGCGATAGATCGGCGATCCCGATCGCGCTGGGGCTGCCCAGATGCACGGGAGCACCATGGACGGAAGGAAAGCGGCTCGTGACTTGAACGGCGCGGATCGCGTGCGCGCCCGTCATCGGCCGCATGGATACGACGAGATGCCCGCCGAACGGCCCGGCTTGCACGTTGGGGACGTCGGTGCGAAACATGGGCACGTTGACGCGCTCGTCCACATGCCGAAGCGGAATGCGTTCGTGCGTCAGCATTTGCTCGAATGAGAACGAGCAGCCGATCGCGAATGCGACGAGATCGTCGTTCCACAGTGCAACGATGTCGTCGGGCTGTTCGCTGAGCACGCCGTCGCGATAGACGTTGTAGCCGGGCGCGTCGGTACGGACATCGAGATCGCGCCCGAGCGAGGGCACGTTCCATTGGCCGCGCTCGCCGACGCCTAACAGCGGGCAGGCCTTCGGATTCCTTACACAGAACCGCAGGAAGTCCTCGGCATAGGCGCTCGGGATGATGACGAGATTGGCTTGAGCGTACTCGCCGCAGTGGCCGGCGGTCGGACCTTTGAAGTCCTTCCGACGCACTAGCTCGCGAAAGCGATGGGGCATGACGGCATTCCTCGATGAAGATGGCTTGAGTGGAGATTAGGGTTGACAGAAAGTTAGCGCCAGCAAGTTATTCCGCGCGCTGCTGTCAATTTTTCCTTAACGGTTTGGTTCGGGTTTTCCCGAGCGATGCGATGAAGTAAACGTATCTATAAAACAATGACTGCCTTATGGTACAAGCGGTTGATCGTAATATTCACACCTATCGAGGCTGTTTCCAGGGTTGACTGACCCCGCACGAAACGATCGAGGAAGCACATCGAAAAGTCAGGCGGCCTCTTTTTATTCTGCTTAACATCCACCCATGGATGTCGATAAAAGGGATGGGTGCCCGGGTGCCTTCGCGTGGCACATCAGCAATGAGAACAAGCCTTATTTAAACCAACCGTATTCGTCGGATGACACATCATGTCCCACTTGACTCTGCGACAAAAGCTTTGGATACCCCTGCTCCTCACGTGGGTCGGGCTGCTGACACTGACGCTCTGGCATGCATTGCAGATGCGCGAGATGCAGCTAAACGAGCGCAAACATGCGCTGGCCGATATCACGGAAATGGCCTCCTCGATCGCGGCGGGCCTCGACCGGGACGCACAGGCGGGAAAGATCGGCGCCGATGCCGCCAAACAGCAAGCGCTCGCGCGCATCGCAGACTTGCGTTATAGCGGCAACGGTTACGTTACGGTCGTCGGTGCGGATTCGGTGGTTGTCATGCATCCTATGTCGCCGAAACTCGACGGCAAGGACATGTCGGCGTGGCAGGACGCCAAAGGCAATCTGCTCTATAAGGCTATTGCCGCGGCGGGTGCATCGCCGAGCGCGATGGGCTACGTCGAATACTGGTGGCCGAAGCCCGGCGAGAAAGAACCCAGTTCGAAGCTCGGCTTCGTCGAGCGCTATAAGCCTTGGAATTGGGACTTGGTAGCGGGGGTTTACCAAGACGACATTCAAACGGCGTTCTATCACACGCTCGTTACGTCGTTCGCGGTCCTGATCGGCCTCGGCGCGGCGATTTCGTTGCTGACTTCCCTGGCGGTCAAGAGCGTACGACGCTCGGTGGGCGGCGAGCCCGCGAAGGCCGCTGAGCTGGCACGCCAAATCGCATCGGGCGATTTGACGGGACGCATCGAGGTTGCGCGCGGGGACGACGACAGTATCGTGTCGGCTATCGCTTATACGCGCGATACGCTGGCCGGCACCGTTTCGCGTGTGAAGTCGGCGGCGGAGACAATACGCACCGCGGCAGCTGAGATCGCAACGGGCAACGGCGATCTATCGACCCGTACGGAGCAGCAAGCCGCGTCGCTTGAAGAAACGGCTGCGGCCATGGACGAACTGACGTCGACCGTCAAGCAGAACGCCGAGAACGCTTCCCGCGCAACCGAAGTAGCGGCAAGCGCTTCGTCGGAAGCCGAGCGTGGCGGCGGCGTGGTGGGCGGCGTCGTCAGCAAGGTGCGTGCGATTGCCGAAAGCTCGAAGAAAGTCGCCGATATTACTTCCGTCATCGACAGCATCGCTTTCCAAACGAACATCCTTGCGCTGAACGCTGCGGTGGAGGCAGCCCGCGCCGGTGAAAACGGCCGCGGCTTCGCCGTCGTGGCGAGCGAAGTACGCAGCCTCGCTCAACGCAGTGCTGCCGCGGCCAAAGAGATTCGCGTGCTCGTCGATACGTCGATCACGCAGGTCGAAAGCGGTGCCACGCTGGCGGAGAGCGCGGGCGAGGCAATGGACGGTATCGTCGCGGCAGTCAAGCGCGTGACGACGATCGTCGGCGAAATCGCAACGGCATCTAGCCAGCAAAGCATGGGAATCGAAGAAGTCAACCGCGCCATCGCGCAGATGGATGGGGCGACACAGCAAAACGCCACGCTCGTCGAACAAGCCGCCGCCGCTGCCAGGTCGCTCAACGAACAGGCGCAGCAACTCGGCGACGCGATGGACGTGTTTCGCGTGGCGGCCGGTACCTCACACGCGGCAATGCGATGAACACACGCTTCGTCGAAACATTTGTCATGCTGGCGGAGTTGGAAAGCTTCCGAGCGACCGCCCGGGTGCTGCATGCCACGCCGGCGACGATCTCCTTGAGAATCAAATCGCTCGAGGACGATTTGCGCACCGAGCTGATCGATCGGTCGACGACGCAATTTCGCCTGACTCCCGCCGGCGAAAGCTTGCTCGGGTTGGCGCGCAACATTGTCGATGCCGCGCGCGCGTTGCGCGAGGCCGCCGGGCAGGAAGTCGTCGTCGGCGGCAAGCTCAAGCTAGGCGTGATCGAGACGGTCGTTCATTCGTGGCTCTCGCATTACGTCACCCATCTGAACGCAAAGTTTCCGCAGCTCGATGTCGACCTGACGGTCGATTCCAGCGCGGTGCTTCAGCAGCGGCTGCTTGCGGGCGAGCTCGATCTCGTGATCCGTGTGGAAGGCATCGACAGCACGAAGATCGCGTCGAGTGCGATCGCGAGCTACCCGGTGCGCTGGATTGCGCGACGCGGCTTGCTCTCGCGCCGCGCAACGGGACTCGCATCGCGCGTGCTGCAGCGGCCGATCTTGACGTTCGGTCGTGGTACCGCGCCGCAGGTCGCTTTGCAAAGCATCGTATCGGCGCTTGCACAGCAAGAGCAGATCCGGCCCGAGCAAACGCGTATCACGTGCTCGCCTTCGGTGGCCGCCATCGTGCAGCTCGTGCGCGACGGCTACGGCGTAGCGTGTATTCCGAGCCTATTCGTTACCGACGAACTGCAAACAGGCGAATTCGTCGAGCTTTCACTCAAACCCGTTCCGCCGCCGATCGTCGTGTCCGTTTGCAAGCCCACGAATTCGAGTGCGATGGTCAACGCGGCGGCGAGCGCGGCGCATCTTGCTTGCTCCGCTTATTGTCGGACCAAGCGGCGCGATCTGGTCGAAGCGCTGTGAGGGGGCAGCGCCTTGGATGCTGAAGGGCAGACCCGCTAGGCGCTGCTTGCGCAAGCGGAAAACAACCACCGTCTGAACGCGGGGGCGGCGGGTGTCTCGGGACGCGCCGGCGGGCACACCAAAAAGTACCCTCGCGGTGTCGTCACCGGCTTGTCGAAAAGCGCCACGAGTTGGCCGCTCGCAATGAGTTCATCGACGAGCGGCATCCATCCGAGCGCAACGCCTTGGTGGGCGGCGGCCGCATTCATGACGAGCGCGTAGCTGTTGAAGGTCGACCCGTGTTCGTCGGGCGGCGCCGACAAGCCATGCACGGCGAACCACCCATTCCAACCGAGCCAGCGCTCCGGTTCCGCGGGCTGCACATGCAGCAGCGGTGCGGCGCAGAGATCGGCCGGCTCGACGATCTCGGGATGCGCACGGCGAAACGCGGGCGAGCAAACGGGCACCACCTGCTCCGGAAAAAGTCGCGTGGCCGTGCAGGGCGACCAATTGCCGTCGCCGAATGCGATCGCCACGTCGGCATGGTCGCGGCGCGGATCGAACGCTAGCTGCGAGGTCACGACCTTCACGTTGATGTCGGGCAACAGGCGCCGCAAGTCCATGAGGCGCGGCACGAGCCAATACGTTGCAAAGCCGGCGTCGGTCACGATCGTCAATGCGCCCTTGGCGCGCGCGGCACGAATATCGGTGACGGCGTCGCGAATCGTTGCCATGCTTTGGCGCACCGCTTCGTAAAGACGCTGGCCGTCGGCCGTAAGCGTGACGCCGCGGTGCCCGCGCTCGAACAGCGGCGCGCCCAATTGCGCCTCCAACTGCACAATGCGCTGACTGACGGCTGGCTGCGTCGAGCCGAGCTCACGTGCGGCCGCCGTGAAGCTGGCCAAACGAGCCGCGGATTCGAACACCGACAACATTTGAAGCGGTGGCAAACGATCTTGCTCAGACATAAGCACGCCTTATGGGGCCATAACTAACGGCCGTCTTCACACGCGAATTGTGGGCCCACATATTGGTGTCACGCGCTCGGGCCATCGCCATCGTGCAATGCAGCGAAGACGGACTCGCCGTACGTTGCGTCGCCCATGCCTCACACGTTCCACCGAATCCAACGCATTGTAAACATCCGTTCATGAAGCCCAACATCGAAAAGAATATTCTCGTCTTGATGGCCGACCAGATGACGCCTTCGTCGCTGCGCCCCTACGGCAACACGGTATCGAAAACGCCGCGCATCGATGCGCTTGCCCGCGAGGGTGTGGTATTCGACTCGGCTTATTGCGCGAGCCCGCTCTGCGCGCCGTCGCGCTTCGCGTTCATGGCCGGCAAGCTGCCGTCGAAGATCGGGGCCTACGATAACGCGGCAGAATTACCCGCGCAAACCCTGACTTTCGCTCACTACCTACGGGCCGCGGGGTATCGCACGGTGCTGTCGGGCAAAATGCATTTCTGCGGGCCGGATCAGTTACACGGTTTCGAAGAGCGGCTGACGACCGACATCTACCCGGCCGATTTCGGTTGGGTGCCCGATTGGGCGCAACCGGACGTCCGGCCGAGTTGGTACCACAATATGAGCTCGGTGCTCGACGCAGGCCCGTGTGTGCGCACCAATCAGCTCGACTTCGACGACGAAGTCACCTTTACCGTGCGGCAAAAGCTCTACGACATTGTGCGCGAGCGCGAGGCCGGCACCGACGCACGGCCGTTCCTGGTCGTCGCTTCGCTCACGCATCCGCACGACCCGTATGCGATTCCGCCCGAATACTGGAATCTCTATTCCGACGAGGCAGTCGATCTGCCCCGCACGACGCTGAGCTATGACGAGAGCGATCCTCACTCGAAGCGGCTGCGGCACGTTTGCGAGAATGACCGCACGCCGCCGACCGAGCAGCAAGTGCGCAATGCGCGACGCGCATACTACGGGGCGCTGTCCTACGTCGACGCGCAATTCGGATCGATCCTCGACGCGCTGCAGACGACAGGCCTCGCCGACGACACCATCGTGATCGTTACGTCCGATCACGGCGATATGCTGGGCGAACGCGGGCTTTGGTACAAGATGACATTCTTCGAGCATGCTGCCCGTGTGCCGTTGATCGTGCACGCGCCAAAGCAATTTATGCCGCGCCGCGTGACCGAATCGGTGTCGACGATCGACTTGTTGCCGACGCTCGTCGAACTCGCGACCGGCAAGCGCGAAACGGCGTGGCCCGACCCCATCGATGGCCGCAGCCTGGTCCCCCATCTGAACGGGGACGGTGGGCATGACGAAACCCTTGGTGAATATCTGGCGGAAGGCGCGCTCGCACCCATCGTGATGATTCGTCGCGGGCGGTACAAATTCATTCATACGCCGGTCGATCCCGATCAATTGTTCGATCTGGAGGCAGACCCACAAGAACTCGTGAATCTTGCAGGCGATCCGGCGTATGCGAACACCGTCGCGCACTTTATCGCCGAGGTCGACGCTCGTTGGAATCTGGACACGTTGCATGAGGACGTATTGGCCAGCCAGCGCCGCCGGCGTTTCCACTATGCGGCGACTACGCAAGGACGACTCCAAGCGTGGGATTGGCAACCGTTCAACGATGCCAGTCAGCGCTACATGCGCAATCACATCGAGCTCGACACGCTCGAGGCGATGGCGCGCTATCCGAGAGTCATCCACGAATGACCGGTTATCGACGAGCGAGATCGATCCACACGAAGTTGACTCATCAGGAGCGGGAATGAATCGAAACAAGCTTTTTCCGGCACGGCGCTTCGTATGCGCCGCCCTATTAATCGCGGCCTCCATGGCAACGCTGGCGGTGACGGACGCGGCAAATGCGGCAGAGCCGACCACCTGCACGCAAGTGCGCATGGCCGATCCCGGCTGGACCGATATCGACGCGACGAATGCCATCACCGGTGTCGTACTCACGGCGCTCGGTTATCGGCAGAACGTCGCCAATCTCTCGGTGCCTATCACTTACGAAGGACTAAAGAAAGGGCAGATCGATGTATTCCTCGGCAATTGGATGCCGGCACAGGGACCGCTAGTGAAGCCGTTCGTCGAGAGCCACTCGATCGAGGTGCTGCACGCCAATCTATCGAACGCGAAGTTCACGCTCGCAGTCCCCGATTATGTCGCAGCGGCCGGTGTTCATTCGTTTGCCGATCTCGCGAAGTACGGCGACAAATTCGGCGACCGGATCTACGGCATCGAGCCCGGTGCGCCGGCAAATCAAAACATCTCGAAGATGATCGGGGACAAGGCTTTCGGTCTAGGTAGCTGGACCTTAGTGGCATCGAGCGAAACCGCGATGCTGACGCAGGTCGAGCGCGCCGTGCGCGATAAGCGATGGATCGTGTTTCTCGCATGGGAGCCGCATGTCATGAACACGAAGTTTCATTTGACGTACTTGTCGGGCGGCGATGCTTACTTTGGTCCGAACTATGGCGGCGCGACTGTCAACACGGTTACGCGTTCGGGCTTCTCGCAGCAGTGCACGAATCTCGGCCGGCTGTTCAAGCAGATGACGTTCAATGTCGACCTTGAAAATCACATCATCGCGAGCGTGCTGCAAGACAAAGTCAATGTTAATGCGGCGGCACGGGATGCGTTGAAGGCCCACCCCGATTTACTCAGCGCTTGGCTCGATGGGGTGACGACAGCGAGCGGGGCGAATGGCTTGCAGGCAGTCAATAGCGCGCTTGCCGGCCACTAAACGAAAACCAGACAAAGCACAGCGAGACCTATCATGAAAGCATTACGCGCCCCAATCCAATTGGGCTTGGCGCTGGCGCTAGCCAGCGTGCCGGCCCTCAGCCACGCACAAAGCAGCGTCACGCTGTACGGCATTCTCGATGCGGGCATTACTTACGCCAGCAATACGGGCGGCTCGCACGTCGTCAAGTTCGATGACGGCATTGCCTACGGAAACCGTTGGGGCCTGAAAGGCACCGAAGATCTCGGAGGCGGACTGTCCGCCATATTCGCACTCGAAAGCGGATTCAAGCTCGGCACCGGACGGCTCACGTTCGGTGGTTCGCAGTTCGGCCGCCAAGCATACGTGGGTCTGTCGAACCCCTGGGGTACGCTGTCGTTCGGCAACCAGCTCGATATGACCAACGAAATGCTGTTGCTGTACAACGTTTCGGCATGGGCGAGCGGCTATGCGATTCATCAAGGCGATTTCGACCGCTTCAACGGCGACCGCCTGCCCAACTCAGTGAAGTTCTTGTCGAAGGACATCGATGGCTTCAAGTTCGGCGGCATGTGGTCGTTCGGCAACGTGGCCGGCAACTTTCATCAGGGCAGCGCATATAGTGTCGGCGCTCATTATGCGCACGGCAACTTCACGATGGGCACCGCCTATACGCAATTGAACAACCCTAGCGGAATCTATGCGTTCGATCCGTACGCGATGATCGGCACGCATACATTCCTTGGCCGGCCGACAGTCAGTGTGGACCCGACAACAGGTGCGATCACCGATCTTTATTCGAGCACGTCATTCCCCGTCGATAAGCAAGGTACGTTCGGCGTGGGCGCGAGCTATGCGCTCGGGCCTGTAACGTTGATGGGCAATTACTCGTATACGACGATCAAGGCGTTCGGGCAATCGTCGCATATGCAGGTCGGCGAGGGCGGCGCTGCATGGAACGTGACGCCGGCGTTCAGCGCGATCGGCGGCTACCAGTACACGCGTTTCGAAGGTCACCATTGGAATCAGGTTTCGGCGGCGCTGCATTATCTGCTTTCCAAGCGTACCGATGTCTATATCTCGGGCGACTACCTGAAAGCCTCGAGCGGTGTCGACGCGGTGATCGGATATAGCTTCACGCCTTCGACCAGCACGACGCAGGCCGACCTGCGAATCGGCATGCGGCACTCGTTTTGATTTGACTCCTCGTCGTACTTGGGCGGGCGCGTCGTCGACGCCGCCCGCCGTTTTTTTTCAATAATGAATGACGGTACGAATCGACTTCCCTTCGTGCATGAGATCGAATGCTTCGTTGATCTCATCGAGCGGCAGCTTATGCGTGACAAACGGAGCGAGCTGGATCTCGCCGCGCATCGCGTCCTCCACCATGCCTGGCAGCTGCGAGCGGCCCTTGACGCCGCCGAATGCCGTGCCCTTCCAAGTGCGGCCCGTCACGAGTTGGAACGGGCGTGTCGAGATCTCTTGTCCGGCGCCTGCGACGCCGATGATGATCGACTGGCCCCAGCCGCGGTGTGCGCATTCGAGCGCCGCGCGCATCACGTTGACGTTGCCGATGCATTCGAAAGAGTGATCGACACCCCAGCCGGTCATCTCGACGATCACTTGTTGAATCGGCTTTTCGTGATCTTTCGGATTCACGAAGTCGGTTGCGCCGAACACCTTTGCCAGTTCGAATTTCGACGGATTCATATCGACGGCGATGATCCGGCCGGCTTTGGCCTGCCGAGCGCCTTGGATGACGGCAAGGCCGATTCCGCCCAGACCGAAGACCGCGACGCTGTCGCCGGGCTGCACTTTCGCGGTGTTATGCACTGCACCGATACCGGTGGTGACGCCACAGCCCAATAGACAGACTTCCTCGTGATTCGCGGCCGGATTGACCTTAGCCAGCGAGACTTCGGCCACCACCGTGTATTCGCTGAACGTCGAGCAGCCCATGTAGTGATAGACGGGCTGGCCGTTGTAGGAAAAGCGCGACGTGCCGTCGGGCATGACGCCTTTTCCCTGTGTGGCGCGCACCGCCACGCACAAATTCGTCTTGCCGGATTTGCAGAATAGGCACTCGCCGCATTCGGCCGTGTAGAGCGGAATGACGTGATCGCCGGGCTTGACCGAGGTGACGCCTGCGCCGATTTCGACGACGACGCCGGCGCCTTCATGGCCGAGCACGCAAGGGAACAGGCCTTCGGGGTCGTCGCCCGACAGTGTGAAAGCGTCCGTATGGCAGACACCCGTGTGAGTGATTTTGATCAGCACTTCGCCTTTCTTCGGCGGTGCGACGTCGATTTCGACGATTTCAAGGGGTTTTCCTGGACCGAATGCAACTGCGGCACGTGATTTCATTTGAAGGCTCACTGGGCTGGTCGACAAAGACAGAGAATGCGGACAGTAAAGTGCCCGCGGCTGGACTGCATCATCGCAAGTAGGTACGGACGAGGCCGATGACGTCATCGATCGACGACGTCGCTTGATTGGTGCCGGCGGCGCTGGAAAACTCCTCGCGCAAATGGCTTTCGAGGACACCCGCCATCAAGCCGTTGACCGCGCCTCGTACGGCGGCAATTTGCTGTAAGACCGGTGCGCAGCCGGTTCCTGCCTCGAGGGCTCTTTCCAATGCGTCGATCTGCCCGCGCAGACGGCGCACGCGCGCGAGCACGAGCTTCTTTTCTTGCGGTGAATGGGGCATGCGCACTCCGATCAGGTACTACCGGGGAGTATATACAAGTCGCTACGGCCGATGTCGGCGTTTTTGAGGGTAGGATCGCAAAGAACGCGATTGTGATGAGCGCGTGCCGAAGTTCACGTAAACTGCGCTAGATCTCCGTTGGCTGGCTCCCCATGAGCGGCGACGGTTGAAGCTCCCTGACAGAAGGAGGCGTCACGCATGAGTTCAGTGCCTTTGGTGGATAGCAATAGCAGTACGATCGATTCGCGCGATTCGCGTGCCGGCGCACCCGTACGCGACCTGCGCCGTGTGCCTATCCACCCTGATCATTGGTATCCCCTCGCGTGGTCCAAGGAGGTTAAGCGCGGCAAAACCTACGGCACGCACTTTGCCGGCGATCCGATCGTGCTCGTGCGCACCGAGTCGGGCGCGGTATTTGCGCTCGAAGATCGCTGCGCACATCGGCAAGTGCCGCTGCATGCGGGTGTGGTGAAAGGAGAATCCATTCGTTGCGGCTATCACGGCTGGACCTATGACTGCACGGGACACTGTGTCGAAGTGCCTTATCTCGGGAAGGAGCGTTTGCCCAACGGCGTGCGCGCCTATCCCTGCCGCGAGGCCCACGGCCTGATTTTCGTCTTTCCCGGCGATGCGGCGCTTGCGCAAACGCGGCCGCTGCCTGGTTTGGCCTCGGTGGACGATAAGGCCTACAAGACGCGTCGTTTCGGTCGCGAGGTCAAGTGCCACTACTCGTTCATGCACGAGAACCTGATGGACATGAACCATCAATTCCTGCACCGGCGGTTGATGGGCAGCATGCGCACGCGTTCGCTGGGCCGCCGGCGGGGCGAGGACTGGGTTGAGGTCGATTACACGTTTGCGCGCATGGAAGGCAAACAGCCTGTCGGCGAAGCCCTCGTATTCGGCGCAAGCAAAGCGCGTCGCGAACAGGATAAAGACGTGATGACGATACGCACGGGCTATCCTTATCAAACGCTGCAGATCCGCTCGCCCGAAGGTACATTGGTGATGGACCTTTGGATCGTCTATGTGCCGCTCGATGCGCAGCAGCGTACCAATCGCACATTTGGGCTGCTGTCTATCCGCAAGCCTAGTTTTCCTTTTGCGCTCGACCTGGCATGGCCGCTGCTGGTTTGGTTCACCGAAGGCATCTTCAAAGAGGACCGCTGGATCGTCGAGCTCGAGCAGCAGGCGCATGATAAGCAGGGCGCCGATTGGAACCACGAAGTCTTTCCGGTCATCAACGATTTGCGCGACGTCCTGCGCAACTGCGGCGGCCCTACCGTTATCCCCATCCGCGAGGTTGGAGGTACGGCCTAACAGTGAGCTCGGGCTTTCGGCAGTGGCAAAAACGGGCGAGCCCGAAGGCCCGCCCGAAACGGCAATCCGGCTTTATAAACAACAGGCCGGTATCTGCCTAAAAAACCGACGGGGTTATTGCGTCTTCGTTGCGGTACCGGTCTTCGCGTTTGCGTGAACGTCTGCGTCAGAGCCGGTCTTCACGTCGGTCTTCGCGTTAGCCTTTGCTGCGACCGGTTGCTTGTCGGCACTCGCGGCGCTTTCCTTCTCGGTCTTCTTGCTGACCTTATGCGCATGGGTCTTCTTAATGTGCGCGGTCGGCTTCTTCGTGGCTTTGCCTTCCGTCGTCGCCTTTTCCTGTGCCGTGCCGGCTTCGTTCGTTGTCGCGTCGGCTTTGGCCGCGCCGCTTTGCGCTGCCGTGCTGGCCTTCAGATTGGCTTGGCCGGCTTGAACCGATGGGGTTGCATTGGCGGACGGCGCCGGTGCCGCGGTTTGTGCGAAGGCCGTCGAAACGAGCAGGGCGGAAGCGAGAGCAGCGAACATCGTCTTCATGTGTGACTCCTATCAGGGCGGCCGAAAAAGTTCAGCGCTGCCGGTTTAACGCCGGCACGATGACGAGAGTTGACCGCGCCCTGGTGACAAAAGGTAAGCGCTGTGACAAACGCTTCTAACGCTCCCGGAGTAATCAGCGCTAATGGAGGATGGCGGATGTCGGTGACGGCAATAAATTGCGTATGACCACTCGACGGACCCGATGCGCTCTCGAACTGTGCGACGGCATTCGCGGCGCGCTGATTGTGAGCACCTCGCGAAGGCTGTTCGCAATACGGTGTGCGCGTGCGGCACGTTGCATCGCTGTCGGACCAAACCTGCGTTATGCTTGCGTGTCGATTCCTAACCCGATGTCGCGTATCCTTCGGGTCACCTTGAATAGAGATGCTGAAGAAGCGATTCGAACTGGTTACCGTCGTTTGCGTTTGTGTGGGCGCGACGATTGCGCTAGCCGGCTGCGACGACCGAGATGGCGAGCGGGTCATGGGAAAACTCAAGGATTTTTTCAACGCGATCAAACCGGATTCCCTGCTGCTTAAGGGGCTGACGCCGGGTGTGTCGACCGAAGCGCAGATTCGCGAGCAAATGGGGCGGCCGGAGACCGAACGTATGCGCGAGGACGGCTCTAAAAGCTTCGAATATCCGCGCGGCCCGCAGGGCACCGCCACTTATAGGGTCGACATCGATCCACACGGCAAGCTGATCGCCGTCACGCAAGTGTTGACCGCCGAAAACTTCGCCAAGATACGCATCGGTATGACGGAGGACGAAGTGCGGCAACGACTCGGAAAGCCGGGGGAGGTTGCCGTTTATCGACTCAAACCCGAAACCGTTTGGAGCTGGAAGTGGCAGGAGGGCGGGGCGTCGGGTGACGCGTTCTTCAACGTTCATTTCGATGCGTCGGGTGTCGTTTATACGACCTCCCGATCCGACATCATTCGTGGACGTTAGGCCGGCGTCGGCTGTTGATCCATCCGGAACCCGCACCCGAGGACTTCGCGCGTTGGCCGCGCTGCCGCGCGTGTCGGTGAAGGTGTAAGAATTCGGGCTGCGCGACGCGGCTTGGAACGACGCGGAGACCTCCGGATCATCGACGACGCGATCGCGATGTTTGGCGCGGAGCGCTGCATGTTCGCGAGCAACCTCCCGGTCGCCGCATGGTGGGTCGCCTATCCGACATTTTTAGCGGCCACTAAGCTAAACCCCCGGCACCCGCACCCATCCCTCCATCAACACGCGCGCACTGCGGCTCATAATCGCCTTTTTAACGACCCATTCGCCGCCGACTCGCGCCGCCTGCGCACCGACACGCAACGTACCCGACGGATGACCGAACCGCACAGCCTCGCGCTCGCCGCCGCCCGCGGCGAGATTGACGAGCGTGCCGGGAATCGCCGCCGCCGCGCCGATCGCGACGGCCGCCGTGCCCATCATCGCGTGATGCAATTTGCCCATCGACATCGCGCGCACCAGCAGATCGACATCCCCTGCACGCACCGGCTTGCCGCTTGATGCAATGTAGTCCGTCGGCCGTGCCACGAATGCGAATTTCGGCGTGTGTTGCCGCTTCGAGATATCGTCGATGCGCTCGATAAGTCCCATGCGCAACGCGCCATACGCACGGATCGTCTCGAACTTCGCGAGTGCTTGCTCGTCGCTGTTGATGGCATCCTGCAACTCCGTGCCCCGATAACCGATTGTCTCGGCATCGACAAAGATCGTCGGAATCCCAGCATTGATCATCGTCGCTTTAAGCGTGCCGATACCCGGCACATCGAGATCGTCGACGACGTTACCGGTAGGAAACATCGAGCCACCCGGGCCGTCTTCATCGGCCGCCGGGTCCATGAATTCGAGCGCAACCTCAGCCGCCGGAAACGTCACGCCGTCGAGTTCGAAGTCGCCGGTCTCCTGGACGGTGCCGTCCGTCATCGGCACGTGCGCAATAATCGTCTTGCCGATATTGACCTGCCAAATCCTCACTGTCGCAATGCCGTTGCGCACGGCGCGGTCTGCATCGACAAGCCCGCTCGAAATCGCGAACGGACCGACCGCGGCCGATAGGTTGCCGCAGTTTCCGCTCCAATCGACGAAGGCCTTATCGATCGCCACTTGCCCGAAGAGGTAATCGACATCGTGATCGGGCCGCGTGCTCTTCGAGACGATGACAGTCTTGCTCGTGCTCGACGTCGCGCCGCCCATGCCGTCGATCTGCTTGCCATAGGGATCGGGGCTGCCGATTACACGCATGAGCAGCGCGTCTCGGGCCGGACCGGGGGTCTGGGCCGCCGTAGGCAAATCCTGCAGACGAAAAAATACCCCTTTGCTCGTGCCGCCGCGCATATAAACAGCGGGGATCTTGATTTGCGGTGAGTGCGTCATTCGTTATGTGTCCCTTGCGTTAAGCCGCCGTCGCCGATTCCAAGAAATCCTGGGCGAAACGCTGCAGCACGCCGCCCGCTTCGTAGATCGAGACTTCCTCGGCCGTATCGAGCCGGCACGTGACGGGTACGGCGATGCGTTCGCCGTTGCTGCGCGCGATGAAAAGCGTAAGCTCCGCGCCGGGTGTCCGCTCGCCGGTGACGTCGAAGGTTTCGCTCCCGTCGATGCCAAGCGTCGCGCGCGTCGTTCCGGGCTTGAATTCGAGCGGAAGCACACCCATGCCGACGAGGTTGGTGCGGTGAATGCGCTCGAACCCTTCGGCGACGATGGCTTCGACACCCGCAAGGCGCACGCCCTTGGCCGCCCAATCGCGCGATGAGCCTTGCCCGTAATCGGCGCCCGCCACGATGATGAGGGGCTGCTTGCGTTCCATATACGTCTCGATCGCTTCCCACATCCGCACGATGCGGCCTTCCGGTTCGATGCGCGCAAGCGAGCCCGTCTTGACCTGGCCGTTTTCGACGACCATCTCGTTCCTGAGCGTCGGGTTGGCGAAGGTCGCGCGCTGTGCGGTCAAGTGATCGCCGCGGTGCGTCGCGTACGAGTTGAAGTCCTCCTCGGGCAAACCCATTTTTTCGAGGTATTCGCCCGCGGCGCTGCTGCGCATGATCGCGTTCGACGGCGAAATGTGATCGGTCGTGATGTTGTCGCCGAGCACGGCGAGTGCGCGCATGCCCGTGAGTGCGCGCGCTCCCGCGAGCGCGCCTTCCCAGTACGGCGGACGGCGAATGTAAGTGCTTTGCGGACGCCAATCGTAGAGCGCCGGCGCTGGGTCGGTGCTTCGCGCGGCAATGGCGAACATCGGCTCGTAGACGCGCCGGAATTGCTCGGGCTTCACACTCGATGCGACGACCGCATCGATCTCTTCATCCGTGGGCCATAGCGTATTGAGCGTGATGGGCTTGCCGGAAGCGTCGACGCCGAGCGTATCCTTCTCGATGTCGAAACGGATCGTGCCGGCAATCGCGTAAGCGACGACGAGCGGCGGAGACGCCAAGAACGCTTGCTGCGCATAGGGATGGATGCGCCCGTCGAAGTTGCGGTTGCCCGACAGCACGGCCGTCGCGTACAGGTCGCGCTCGACGATTTCCTTTTGAATATGGGGTTCGAGGGCGCCCGACATACCGTTGCACGACGTGCACGCATAAGCGACGACGCCGAAGCCGAGCTGCTCTAAGTCACGCAGAAGGCCGGCTTCCTCGAGATAAAGGGTGACGGCCTTCGACCCCGGCGCGAGCGACGTCTTCACCCAAGGTTTGCGCACGAGCCCTAACCGGTTTGCGTTGCGCGCGAGCAAGCCCGCGGCGATCATGTTGCGCGGGTTGTTCGTATTGGTGCAGCTCGTGATGGCGGCGATGATGACCGCGCCATCGGGCATCTTGCCCGGTTCGTTCTCGACCTTCCCGCTGATGCCGCGGGCCGCGAGCTCGCTGGTGGGCACTCGGCGGTGCGGGTTCGACGGGCCGGCCAGATTGCGGGTCACCGTCGACAGATCGAAACGCAGGACGCGCTCATAGTGCGCATGCGATAGCGAATCGGCCCAGAGCCCGGCTTCCTTCGCATAGGTCTGCACGAGACTCACCAGCGCGTCGTCTCGGCCCGTGAGCTTCAGATAACGAATGGTCTGATCGTCGATATAAAACATCGCCGCAGTGGCCCCGAATTCCGGCGCCATGTTCGAGATCGTCGCGCGATCGCCCAGCGTCAGGCGCGATGCGCCTGCGCCATAGAACTCCAAATACGCGGACACGACTTTTTCTTTGCGCAGAAATTCGGTCAGCGCAAGCACGATGTCCGTTGCCGTAATCCCGGGCTGGCGTTCGCCCCTCAGCTCGACGCCGACGATATCGGGCAGGCGCATCCACGACGCGCGGCCGAGCATCACGCTTTCGGCTTCCAGGCCGCCGACCCCGACGGCAATGACGCCTAGCGCATCGACCATCGGCGTATGCGAGTCGGTGCCGACGAGCGTATCCGGAAAGGCCACGCCGTCCCGTACTTGAATAACCGGGCTCATGCGTTCGAGATTGATCTGATGCAGGATGCCATTGCCTGGGGGGATCACATCGACGTTCTTGAATGCGGTCTTCGTCCAATCGATAAAGTGAAAGCGATCTTCATTGCGGCGGTCTTCGATTGCGCGGTTTTTCTCGAACGCGTCTTTATCGTATCCGCCGCATTCTACGGCGAGCGAATGATCGACGACGAGTTGAGTCGGCACCACGGGATTGACGAGTGCGGGATCGCCGCCATGGAAAGCGATCGCATCGCGCAGGCCCGCGAGATCGACGAAAGCCGTTTGGCCGAGGATGTCGTGGCAGACGACGCGCGCGGGGAACCAGGGGAAGTCGAGGTCGCGCTTGCGTTCGATCAATTGCCGGAGCGCATCGGTGAGCATCGACGGTTCGCAGCGGCGTACGAGGTTTTCGGCGAACACGCGCGAGGTGTATGGGAGCGCGTCGTAGGCGCCTGGTGCAATTGCTTCGACAGCCGCGCGGGCGTCGAAGTAGTCGAGCGGAGTGCCAGGCAATGCTTTGCGGTATTCGGCGTTCATATTTTGCAGTGCGTCAGACTAGAGTCGGTCTGCCTTGCCCGAGAGGATCGTCGGGCAAGGCGTGCAACGGTTAGCAGGGTGAGCGGACGAGGCAAGCCTCACGAATGAGAATCGTCGATCGCGGACATGGATCTCGCAAGCTTGCGCAACTCGAATTTCTGAATCTTGCCGGTCGCCGTTTTAGGCAGTTCGACGAACTCTATCGCGCGCGGTACTTTGAAGCCCGCGAGGTGCGCTTTGCAATGCGCGATCAAATCGGCGGCGGTGACCGTTGTTCCGGCCTTGAGTTCGACGAACGCACAAGGTGTTTCGCCCCAGCGAGGATCGGGCTTAGCCACGACGGCCGCAGCCATCACGGCCGGATGCCGATACAGCACGTCTTCGATTTCGATGCTCGAAATGTTTTCTCCGCCCGAAATAATGATGTCTTTACTGCGATCCTTGATGCGCACATAGCCATCGGGATACGCGACACCGAGGTCGCCGGTATGGAACCAGCCGCCGCGGAACGCTTCATCGGTGGCGGTCGCATTCTTCAGATATCCCTTCATCGTGATGTTGCCGCGGAACATGATCTCGCCGATCGTTTCGCCGTCGGCGACGACGGGCGCCATCGTGTCGGGATCCAACACAGCGCAGCCGTCTTGCAAGTGGTAGCGCACGCCTTGACGAGCGTTCAACCGCGCCCGTTCGCCGATATCGAGCGCGCGCCACGCCTCCTGCTGAGGGCAGACCGAGGCGGGTCCATAGACTTCCGTGAGACCGTACACATGGGTGAGCTCGAAGCCGAGCCGTTCCAGGCTTTCGATCAGCGCGGCGGGCGGGGCGGCGCCGGCCACCATCGCATTGACCCGATGCGCAATGCCGGCTTTGAGTTCGTCGGGGGCATGGACCAGCATGTTGTGCACGATCGGTGCGCCGCAGTAATGCGTCACGCGTTCGGCCCGAATGAGATCGAAGATGGCTTTGGCTTCCACCTTGCGCAGGCAGACGTTGACGCCTGCGCGTGCCGCAATTGCCCAAGGAAATGTCCATCCATTGCAATGGAACATCGGCAGTGTCCACAAATAGACGGCATGCTTGGGCATGTCCCATTCGAGGATGTTGCTGATCGCAGCGGTATAGGCGCCGCGATGGTGGTAGACGACGCCTTTAGGGTTGCCCGTCGTGCCCGATGTGTAGTTCAGGCTGATAGCGTTCCATTCGTCGCTCGGTAGTTGCCACGCGAATTCGGGGTCGCCGCTCGCGAGCAGCGCCTCGTATTCGATTTCGCCGATGTGCTCGCCTCGGCCCGTGTAGAGCGGATCGTCCACGTCTATGACCAGGATCGGTCGTTCGAGTGCGGGCAGCACCGTGCGCATCACCTCGGAGAACTCGCGGTCGACGAGCAGGGCCTTCGCTTCGCCATGATTGAGCATGAAGGCGAGCGTGGCTGCATCGAGGCGGGTATTGAGCGCGTTGAGCACGGCACCGGCCATGGGGATGCCGAAGTGGGCTTCCACCATCGCCGGCGTATTCGGCAGCATGACGGCAACGGTATCGCCGGTGCCGATGCCACGCGCGGCGAGCGCAGAGGCGAGGCGTCGCGTGCGGGCGTACGTTTCCAGCCAGGTTCGGCGAATCTCGCCGTGCACGACGGCAAGGCGCGTCGGATAGACGCTTGCCGCGCGCTCGATGAACAACAGCGGTGTCAGTGCGGTGTAATTTGCGGCGTTCTTACCGAGCCCTGCTTCATACATATCGGCGCTCATCATCGTCTCCCCTCTGCGATTCATCGATCGCGAGCCCGTGGTCGGCGCACGGGCCCGCACCCCGATCAGCGTTTCCCGATCGGCACGAACTTCTGATTCTCCGGTCCAGTGTAGTTCGCGCTCGGGCGGATGATCTTGTTATCGATGCGCTGTTCGATGATGTGCGCGCTCCAACCCGCGGTACGCGAGATCACGAACAGCGGGGTGAACATCGCCGTGGGCACGCCCATCATGTGATACGAGACGGCGCTGAACCAGTCCAGGTTCGGGAACATCTTCTTGGCG
>Ga0207705_10000862_pt1 | contig 24872 bp, 22 predicted proteins | sample KBSC13metaG_FD_184314 | JGI IMG/M metagenome (GOLD analysis project Ga0207705, IMG submission 184314) | Corn rhizosphere microbial communities from Kellogg Biological Station, Michigan, USA - KBS C1-3 metaG (SPAdes) (version 2) | ecosystem: Host-associated > Plants > Roots > Rhizosphere > Soil ... | reverse complement strand
CCGCTCCCGCATGGCGCTCATCGACAACACCGAAACGACCGAGGAGGTGCCACTGGCAGCGATCACCGCCTAACATCCACACCGGATCACGCGGCGGTAATCACACACCACGCCGGCGGACGCGACCGACCAGCCAAAGAACATCAGAATGCACCGCGCAGTCCTGCGTTGCGTGAAAGGCGACGGTGTTGAGGTGGACCACGTCGATGGAACAAGCTAAACAACCGCAAGGAGAACCTTCGGCCAGGGAATCGCCGTGACAACATGCAGAACACCCGTGGAAGAAAAACAGCAACAACCACATCGACCGAGCGAGGTGTCAGCTACGACGCCATCCGCGGAGCCTGGATTGCTCAACACAGGTACCAATACGAAGTGTGGAGTCGGCGCTTCCCCACCGAGGAAGCGGCGACCGAGGCGGTCAAGGCCCGTCGACTGGGGGTGCTCGGTTACTACTACCGCCCTGGCGACGCCGCGTAGTTGGCGATGCGTCCCCCTTGGATAGTGACCGGTCGGTCCGGGCCGGTCAGTAATACTCGCGGACGTACCCGAGTGCCTTCTCGTACACGTCATTGTCGCGGATCTTGAACTTGATGTAGAGGGTCCGGCGCAGAGCTTGCTGAACGAGTCGATCGCCATCACGGGTGTTCTGCCAACCCTCGAACCGGACGGCTCGAACGACCTCATCGACCTCGTTGACGACGTTCTCCACGATGATCGGTGTGTCTTCACCCTTCAGCGACTCAAAGAGTTCCGTCAGCGCGGCCTTGCCACGTTCCTCGCGTGGGATCTCGGCCGCTGCCTTCTCGGCGGCGACGGTGTCGCGGGCGAGCTCGAACAGCTCCTTCAGGAAGTCGAGGCTGGCTTGCTGGGCATGGGCGTACTTCTCCCGGAGGGCGTTCAGTCGCTTCCCGAGGTCGATGAAGGTCGGGTCGCCGATGTGCTTCGCGATCCGTGCGGTGATCCACTTCTCGACTTCGACTGGGTCGACGTCCTTCTTCTTACCGGTCATCAGGTCCTCGATGACCTGAGCGTCGAGCACGATCGTTTCCAGATCAGTGCGGGGCACCTCGACAGTGACGTGTTCGTTGATGAGTTCCAACGTCTTGGCGCCGAGGGTGTGCCACACGAGCCGGCCGGTGATGTCTGCGGGTCGCACGGACTCGTACACGTCAGTCAGCCATCTGTAGTCGGTCTCGTACCGGCTAAGAACCGGATCGGGGCTGATGGTCTCCCAGAGCTGTGAAACGACGCTGTACGCGGCACCGTAAGCATCCTTGGCTGCTTCCGAAGCGATCGCTGCCTGCGCCTGGATGAGCCCCTCGTAACCGCCGACGGTTCGATCGACACCGGGGAAGAATGCGACGGCGGACGCGATCGCCGGCCCCAGTTGCTCGCGCAGGACCGCGATGTTGCTGATGACCTGCTGCACCGACTTGTCGTCGAACTCCAAGGACTTCGCCACGTCGTCGAAGATGCCGAGGTAATCGACGATTAGGCCGTGTGTCTTCTGCGGCGGATAGACCCGGTTGGTGCGGCAGATCGCCTGCAGCAGGTTGTGCTCCTTGAGCGGCTTGTCGAGGTACTGCGCGTACAGGATCGGCGCGTCGAAGCCGGTGAGCAGCTTGGCGGTGACAATAATGATCTTGAGCGGATCTGCAGAGTCATTGAAGCGGGTGGTGATTCGCTCTAGTTCGTCGCGGTCCGGGGTGTACTTCTCCTTCCATTCCTGTGGATCGCGCGCGTCCCGGCTCATGACGACGGTTGAGACGTCTGGACCGAGTAGGTCGTCAAGGGCGTGCTTGTAGGCCACGCAGGTGGGCTTGTCATAGACAACGACCTGGGCTTTGAGCCCCTGTGGTTCGACCTTCTCGCGAAAGTGCTCACCGATGTCCGCAGCGATCTTCCGCACCCGTTCGGGTGCCTTGATCAGAGATTCCAGCGATGCTGCGTTCTTCGACAGGGTGGTCTTGTCCGCTTCGGTAAGTTGGTAACGATCCGCCAGCTCTTCGAACGCAGCGTTGATGGCGCCCTCGTCGAGGTGGATCTCAGACAAACGTGGCTCGAAATGCAGCGGCAAAGTCGCGCCGTCGCGTATCGACTCCTGGAAGGTGTAACGAGAGAGATAACCGCCCTCGTCTTCCTCCGATCCGAACCACATGAACGTGTTTCGATCTCGCCGGTTGATTGGTGTGCCTGTCAGCCCGAAGAGAAACGCGTTGGGCAGGGCTTCCCGCATCTTGCGGCCGTAGTCGCCCTCCTGCGAGCGGTGAGCCTCGTCGACCATCACGATGATGTTTCGGCGGTCGTCCAGGACGCCGGGGGCCTCGCCGAACTTATGAACCGTCGTGATGATGACCTTACGAGCGCCGCCGGCCAGCAGTTCCTGTAATTCACGCCGGCTCTCAGTGGAGACGAGGTTCGGCACGTCCGAGGCATGGAATGTCGCCGTGATCTGAGTGTCCAGGTCGATGCGGTCGACGACGATAAGCACAGTTGGGTTCGTCAGGCCCGCAGTCGCACGCAACTTCTGCGCTGTGAACACCATCAGCAGCGACTTACCAGAACCCTGGAAGTGCCAGATCAGTCCCTGCTTGATCAGACCACGTAGCACCCGCTCGACGATGAGGTTAGTCGCTTGGAACTGCTGGTACCGTGCAATCAATTTGATCTTGCGGTACTTACTGTCGGTCGCGAAAAGCGTAAAGAAGCGCAGGAAGTCCAGAACCGCCGCAGGGGTAAGGACGCCTTCTACCGACTCCTTCACGGCGGCGAGCCCTATGGGTACCGGCGATGCCGGTTCGGGCTCCTCGCGCCACGGGCCCCAGAGCGCCACCGGCATGCCCACCGAGCCGTAGCGGAAGTCCTTACCCTCGGTCGCGAAGTTGAGCACGTTCGGCACGAAGAACGCCGGTACGTTCACTTCGTAGTCCTCGTTCAACTGGGCCGCGGCGTCGATCCACGTGTACGACGGTCGAACCGAAGACTTTGCCTCACCCACCACGAGTGGGAAGCCGTTGCACCACAGCACCAGGTCGAACCGTCGCTCGATCCGGCCAAGGCCATAGGTGACCTCGGTCGAGACAATCCATTGGTTGGCGCTCGGATCGGCTCCGTTTTCGAAGTCGATCAGCCGGATTGTGACGTGCTGGCCCGAGGGACCGAACGGCATCGACTTCTGCCCGGTCAGCCAAGCGGTGAACTCCTCATTTGCGACCACCGGGCTAGGCGTATCGCGTGCCGAGATCTGGATCGCGCGAAGTTGGTAAATCACCTCGTCCGCAAGACGGGGGTCAGCCTCGATCTCTGGATTGAGGCGGATCAGCGCCGACTTGACTAGCCCCTCGAGGAGCACCTCATCAGTACGACGAGGCAGCTCGTTGCCTGAGATGAAAGGGATGTCCTCCGACTCGACCAAGTCACGGACGAAATCGCGAACAGTATTCGCCTCAGTGAACGTCATGGGCCCCACCCAAGGCTTGCGCCAGTACGGCACTCTTACTCGCGTCGAGCGACCAGAGCGCACGGTCTGAGGAGGCGATGGCATCCGTGAAGGGAACCAGCTGGGCAAGAACCTCCCGTTGCTGGACGCTCGAAGCGCGAGGGAACGGGAACTTGCCTAGAGACTGCCGATTGATCTTGACCATGCTCGTGGCGCTGCCGGCCGCAGCTTTCCGCATGTATCGGCGCCCATGAGGACTAGCGAGTACCGCCTCGGCGAACTCTGGTCGCACATCCTCACTGACATGGAGCCGCATCATGGTGTCAGGGAATGACACGTCATCACGGGCTTCTGAGTAGATGCCGACGCGTCCAACGGCATCGGCCGTGTTCGCGCGGGAGATCAAGAGATCACCCGCCGTCAATCGTACGGAACGTAGTTCCGCACAGTCGTGCACCTTCTTCAAGTGCCCAGGCCTGTAGCCGTCTGGCCCAAGTGCCGATAGGGAGAGAACGTACGCTCCCGTCGCCTCATCGACTGGCGGTGCCGACCAGCCGCTCTCAGGTGACCGCGACCAAAGCTGTTCGAAGGGAACCACCGTGGTATCGAGCAGTCGATCCACCTCGCGCGAGATCCACGTCTGCCGCGCGACAGCAATCATCTCGTGTTCGGCCACCAGCGCCACACGATGGCGCTCGAATGACCAGAGGAGATCGGCCAGACGCCTTTGTTCATCGAGAGGCGGCAGGTCGAATTCGTATCGCTCGATGTCAGACCAGTTGACGTATGGGTTGACCGAGCCCTTCGATTCATGGATCGCGAACGCGTGAAACGGCTCCGAGATCATGACGAACGGCAAGAACTCCTGCAACAGCACCGATCGATCCTTGGTCTCGACCACAAAAGTCGTGTTGGCCGTAACCCCCTCGAACTCGGCGACAGCAACTTTGCGTAAGTACGTCCTTCGCGAGCCGTAGAGCACTTGGCCCCGGTGAAACCTGCGGTGAAAAGCCGGCCCTAGGTATCCGTCACCGATCTGACCCCAGCGGGAGAGTTTGAGGTTGTCCGTGTCCATGTGCTCGCCAGCGACGTATCGCTCAATCTGCCCCGACGTTGGGTCGACCTTCTCCTTCGATGCCGCCGCGACGTCGCCGAGGGCCACACGCTTCCAGTTACCCCGGTCCAGTTCGAAGATCAATGGGACGCCTCCTGCCGGAGCAGCGACAGCACACCTTCGCAAGCAATGTCTGCTTCTTCAAGCGAAGTCCGCCAGGCGCCGAGGGCTTCGTTCACTGTGCGCGCTTCGTTGTTCGCGTAGGTCGTCGTCGTTGCGACATAGAGGGGTATGGCGAGGCTGTACGCCTTCGCGGCGATCTGATCGAGCGTCGCTATGGCTGCGAAGCCCTCGTGCTCGGTGAACGTCTCGTAGACACTGAGGATCTTCTCCTGATGCCGGTCGCGCAGGAACGACTGAGCTTGTTCGCGGGCAACCTGGCTGACTGCATTCACGAAAAGCACCTTGCCGGAGCGATCGCGGTGCTTGTCGGCGCGGAGGACCACGACAACGGCCTCCATCGGAGCGTTGTAGAAGAGGCCGGCACCGAGGCCGACGACGGCTTCGAGGACATCAGACTTGACTAGCGCTTCGCGCAGATCAGCTTCTTCGCGGCGAAACAGCACCCCATGCGGAAACAAGATCGCGGCGCGGCCCGCCTTAGCATCAAGGCTCTTGGCGATGTGCTGGAAGAAGGCGTAATCAGCACGGCCTTGTGGCGGTACCCCCCACATGTTGCGGCCGTAGGGGTCGTTGGTGAAGGCGGGTCGGTTCCATGCCTTGATGGAATACGGCGGGTTGGCGAGGACCACGTCAAACGTGTGCAGTCGGCCCGCGCGGTCGAGGAAGGCGGGCTTCGCGAGTGTGTCGCCATGGGCAATGTGGGCGTCGGCGATGCCATGGAGGAACAGGTTCATTCGGGCGATGGAGGAAGTCCCATAGTTGAGCTCTTGCCCGTAGAGCCTGAGGCTGCGCCATTCCTTGCCCTGGCGTCGCAACTCGGCGACGGTGGAGATGAGCATCCCGCCGGTTCCACAGGTTGGGTCGTAGACGGACTCTCCTGGCTCGGGTTTGAGCATCAACGTCATGAGGTGGACGACGGTGCGATTCGTGTAGAACTCCTGTGCCGTGTGGCCGGAGTCGTCGGCGAACTTCTTGATCAGGTACTCATAACCTTGGCCGAGCTCGTCCTCGGGCAGGTTCTCTACCGACAGGGTTTTGGTTGAGAAGTGCTCGATCAGGTCATTGAGCGTGGCGTCGGGAAGCAGGTCCCTGTTGCCCCAGTCGCCGTCGCCGAAGACGCCTTGAAGAGTGTCAGGATTCGCCGACTCAATGGCCCGCATTGCCGCCAGAATGGCGGCGCCGACGTTCGTGGTAACCCCGCGGATGTCCTGCCAGTGGGCGCCGTTGGGAATGGCGAATCGGTGGTTCTCTGGGAGGTCGGCTAGCTCGTCGTCGTCGTAGATCTCCATGGCTGCAGCATGTTCTTCGTCGTAAACGTCGGAGAGACGCTTCAGGAATACGAGCGGAAAGATGAATTGCTTGTAGTCGCCGGCGTCGATCAGCCCGCGCAGCAGGACGGCTGCTCCCCAAAGATAGGACTCGAGCTGCCGTTGGGTTATGCGGGCCCTCACGTGCTCACCTCGCGCGACGCACCGTGCCACTTGGCGAGCTCCACTTCGAGCGCGGCCCGTGATTCGCGCACGGCGGCGTGAGCGCTTTCGAGGTCGACGAGCGCCCGTTCGAGCGTCAGTCCGTCGCTAGCGTCCGCAGCTTCGACGTAGAGCGGGATGTTGAGCTTGTACGCATTCTTGGCGATGTCGTCCAGCGTTGCGACAGCAGAAAGCCCTAGTTCGTAGCCGTACAAGTTGTAGGCATCGAGAATTGTCGCTGCATGCTCAGGTTCGAGGGTGTTCTGGTTGCGGCCTCGCTTGAAAAGTGTCTCCGCGTTGATGAAGAGCACCTTTCGCTTGCGGTCGTCAGCCTTCCCCTGACGGAGGATGAGCACGGACGCCGCGAGGCCTGCCCCGTAGAACAAGTTCGGCGCCAGCCCGATGACTGCTTCGATCAGGTCTGCCTCGAGGACCTGCTGACGGATCTCCGCCTCAGCGCCCTGACGGAAGAGCGCGCCCTGAGGCAGCACGACGGCGACTCTGCCTGTCGTCGGCGCCGCGGAGGCGAGCATGTGCTGCACCCAAGCCCAGTCGGCGTACGCCTTGGGTGGAACGCCTCCAAGCTTGTTCCGGCCCCAGCGGTCCGCAGCCCAGGCCTGCTCGCCCCAGTTCTTGAGAGAGAACGGTGGATTGGCGATAACACAGTCGAACTGCGACAGTCGGGCTCCCGTGAAGAACGCTGGTTCGCGCAGCGTGTCTCCCCGCACGACCTTGAAGTCCTCGACTCCGTGCAACAGCAGGTTCATTCGAGCAATACCGGAGGTGGCGAGCACCTTTTCCTGCCCGTAGAGCTTGCCCCACAGCGTTCGCGGATTTCCGCCTGCCCGCCGCACGTGCTCGATGACTTCGAGGAGCATGCCGCCGGTGCCGCATGCTGGGTCGTATACCGTCTCGCCTTCTTGGGGATCAAGGATGTTCACCAGCAGGGCGACAACGGAACGGGGGGTGTAGTACTCGCCGGCCTTCTTGTTGGACTGGTCGGCGAACCTCTTGATCAGGTACTCGTAAGCCTGCCCCAATACGTCGGGAGGGACGGCTGCGTTGTTCAGCAGTTTCGACGAGAAGTGGTCTACGAGGTCGGCGAGCTTGCGATCTGGCAACTTGTCCTTGTTGGTCCAGGACGCGTTGCCGAAGATCCCATACAGCGTCTCCGGATTAGCTTTCTCAATCTCACGGAATGCAGTGACGAGGGCCTGTCCGATGTTCTCGGTACGCTGTCGCACGTCGTCCCAGAGGTGGCCTCCGGGGATGGCGAAACGATGGTTCTCCGCGAACGCCGCGAACTCGTGATCGCCACCGGAGTCGGCAAGGGCCTGCCTGTACTCCTCGAGGTACACGTCGCTGATCCGCTTGAAGAACATCAGCGGGAAGATGTACGCCTTGAAGTCAGCTTGGTCGATGGCGCCCCGGAGAAGGTCCGCCGCCTTCGCGAGATGACTCTCCAACTCCGAGAGAGTCAGCGAAGCGTTGGCAGGAGGCGTCAATGGAGGGACGCCGCGCGAATCGACTGCTCTCACACCCGCCCCCGTGGTTCCAACTCCGTCAGGCGTCTGGTCATCGTCCCGCACGTTATCTGCCAGGTGCGACTAGACCCGGCCGCGACACCGAGACCCTGAGCGGCAGGCCCAGCGCGCCGTCACCGGGACCAGAATGTCACCACCGGGTGATGACGAGCAGCACTAACCGGACCGTGCGTCATGATCGACAGCTCGTCGATTCGGCTGAACCGCGGAAACACTCGTCGAACGGCCAGTTCGGCGCGGAACACGGCGGACGAGTCGGCGTTCAGGTCTGGGGGCTCCATAGCGACAAATCGGACGGCGGCCAGCCCGAGCTGCGAAGTCGCAGGTGAACGGACCGATGAGCCCCTACAACTGCCCCTAGAACTAGGTGTCAGCCGTGTCATGATGACGTCGTGGTTGTGACGGATCACCAAAATGATGATCGTCATGACCTGGGTCAGCGTTTGCCCTGGTCAGCGGCCAAGTGGCGGCCGATGACCATGCGCTGGATCTGGTTGATCCCCTCGAAATCTGCATGACCTTCACCTCTCGCAGGTGACGCGCCGGCGGGGCAGCGGGGACCATCGTGGGGCATCCCCCATCCGCGTGCGATGATCCGCGTGTTCACATTGGGAACACCGATGCGGAACAGCACGGACCCAGCCGGAGCAATGCGGAGCCGGATGGCTGCCTGAGCTGCGGGTTTACGTGAAGCCGCAGGTCAGGGTGTCGTGTCGAACGGGTTCAAGTCCCCCCTCCGACACCAGGGTCGGGCAAGTTGTGGTCACTCTTCTGCATCATGTCGGGGCTCTCGTGCCTCTTTGTCCCCGTGACCGGGATCACCAGGCCGAGCAGTAGGAGTGTGTGGGACCGCGACAGCACGGTGCAGTTCTATGCGCGCCGCGAGGGACTGCTCCCGGCCGAGGAGAATCTGTTCTCGCGCCGCTTGAGTCACGCTCGCTCCATCCTGGACCTGGGCGTCGGCGGCGGACGGACGACTCCGTTTCTCGCACCGGGGCGCCACTACCTCGGCGTGGATCTCGTCCAAGGGATGGTGGACACCTGTCGTGCCAAATACCCGGAGCTTGATTTCCGCACCGGTGACGCGGCCGACCTCTCGTGGTGCCGGTCGCACAGCTTTGACGCCGTCGTGTTCTCGTACAACGGGTTGGACTACCTCTTCCCCGACCTGGAGCGGCGATCAGCCTTGCAGGAGATCCACCGGGTCTTGCGTCCCTCAGGGACTTTCATCTTCTCGCGACATGATCCCGTGGGGGGCGTCGGACGACGCAGGTTCTTTCGCGCTCTGCGGCTCGGCTACCGCGGAGGCTATGCGCTGGATCATCTGAACGGCGGTTGGCAGACGACGCATTATGCGACGCCGATGCGAGTGACGAGCGAGCTCGACGCTCACGGATTCAGTGTTCTGGACGTCGTCCCCGACGGTCCGGGCATACGCCCGGCGTGGTGGTACTACGCCGCGCGCCGTCTGGACTGACGGCTGTGGACAGGCGCCGCGTTCTCCGAGCCCTGAACCGGCCCGGAACTCGATGGGCGGGACCACTCGTGGGGACCGTCGTGATGTCCCGCCGTGGGCGGGAGCTCTGCACGGTTCGCTCGGTCGGCGACGGGGTCTACGTCCACAAGGGCCGCCGCGCCACCTTCGTCCGGGCCAGTCCGACGGGTATGCCCCCCTCTTTGCAGGAACGACAAACGCTCGACGTGTTTTGCCACACCTACACGCCGCGCGCCGGCGACGTGGTGGTCGACATCGGCGCCGGAATGGGCGAGGAGGCGGTGACGTTCGCGCGGCTGGTCGGGCCCGCCGGCCGGGTCATCAGCGTCGAGGCACATCCGCGCACGTACTCCCATCTACAGCGGGTGTGCGCCATCAACGGCCTCGACAACGTCACGCCCGTCTTGTGCGCAGTCTCCGACCGGCCGGGCGTCACAGTGATCGATGACGGCCCGGAAGGGGACGCTGGATGGGCATCCGCTCGAATCGGCGCGGGCAACACCCGTGTCGAGGCAACGACGATCGATGCGCTGACAGCCGAGCTGACGCGCGTGGATCTGTTGACCATGAACATCGAGGGGGCTGAACAACTCGCGATCCGTGGCATGGTCGAGTCGCTCCCGAAGATCCGGCATGTGGTCGTGTCGTGCCACGACTTCGTGTTGGAGCCGGGATATCCGGGCGGGGACCCGGCTTGGTTCGCGACGTACGAGCGAGTGTCGACGTTTTTCCGCGACGCCGGTTTCACTGTGGCGCCGCCTCGGTCGACCGATGAACGCGCGTGGTTGCGCTACCACATGTACGCCAGCCGCTGACCTGCTCGCTGAATCAGGCGCTACCTGTCGTTACTCGTTCACCGTGTGAAGCCTGCGCGAGCGGCGGCGCTCGCGGCGATCGCCGCCGTGCTTGTGCTGGCCGCCGTCGTCGCCTGGCTCGCCCATCTCGGGCTCGATGCCCGCCGTCATCTCCTGGCCGCCCGCGAGGCGGCACTGCGGGTCGAGCATGCGCTGCTGGCAGGAGACCCGGCTCAGGCCCACAGCGAACTGGATCGGGTGCAGCGCGAGGTCGCGGACGCCCGGTCCGACACGTCGGGTCCGCTGTGGTGGCTGGCAAAGCAGGTTCCGTACGCCGGCCGGACGCCGCGCACCGTAACCGGCCTCGTGGCCGCCGTCGGTGTCACCGCCGATGCAGTCCTGCCCGACCTGGTCCGCGCCGGCGAGGCGCTCGACCCGACGAAGGTCAGCGCGACCCGGATCGACCTGGCGCTGCAGCCGTTGCTCACCAGCCACGACTCCCTCGCCGCAGCGGGGACCCGGCTGGCAGAAGTCCGGCGCTCGCTCACCAGCCTTCCGTCGTACGGCGTGATCCGGCCCGTGGACCAGGCCCGCACGCGCGTCGTCAACCAGCTCGCGACGCTCGCGACGGACGTGTCGCGCGCGCAAACCGCAGTCGCCCTCGCGCCCGACATCCTCGGCTGGCACGGTCCGCGGCGCTATCTGCTCGCCATGCAGAACAACGCCGAGTCGCGCGGCACCGGCGGGCTGATGGGCATCTGGGGCATCCTCGCGGTCGACGACGGCCGCCCGCGACTTGCGCAGCTCGGCACGATCGAGGATCTGCCCACCACGCCGGTCGACGTCAGCGCACTCGGCGCGGGCTACACGAATCTATACGGTGACGACCCTGCACTTTGGGCCAACGCGAACGAGAGCCCGAACTTCCCGGACGCCGCTCAGCTGTGGCTCGCGATGTGGCGTCATCGCACCGGCGTGCAGCTCGACGGTGTGATCGCCATCGACCCGGTCGGCCTGAGTTACCTGATGAAGGTGATCGGACCGGTGACGATGTCAGACGGCACACGGATCACCGCGCGCACCGAGGTATCCGTCGTCGAGCAGCAGGCCTATGACCGGTTTCCGGACAACGCTGCGAGAAAGCGGTGGCTGCGTGAGCTGTCGCGGTCGGTGTTCACGGCCATGCAGCGCCGTCACTACAACTCCCGCTCGCTGTTGCTCGCACTGGCGCGGGGCGCGCGCCAACAGCGGGTGCTTGCCTACAGTGCGCACCCGACGGAACAGAGCCTGCTGGCGGACTCACCGCTGGCGGGAACACTGCCGCAGGGGCCCGGGCCGTTCGTTTCCGTGGTCGTCGACAACGCCGCCGGCAACAAGCTCGACTACTACCTGCGCCGCCGCCTGACGTATGCGCTCGGGACGTGCACCGCGGGCGCTCGCCGATCGACCGTGACGGTGCAACTGTTCAACGACGTGCCCGCGCGACCGCTGCCGGCGTACGTCACTACCCGGCACGACGCAGGTGGAGACCGCACGGCCGGGTCGAGCAAACTTCTCGTCTACGTCGTCCTCACGCAGGGCGCGGCCGTCACGGGCGTGCACCTGGACGGCGTCAGCACCCATGTGGTGACGGGCAGCGAACGCGGACACCCTGTCGTCGAGTTGCCGGTGGAGTTGCGGGCGCATCAGACCCGTCAGATCGTGCTGCACCTTCTCGAGCCGGCATATCCGCAACGGCCCACGGTGCGCGTGCAGCCGTTGGTGGCGCCGCAGCAGACCGATGTCATTGCTCAACGCTGCGGAAGCTGATGTGCACGCCACGTATCACTGCGGCGCCGCGAAGGTCTAGCCAGTAAGGCCAGGCATGGGAGGATTCATGACCGCACGTCGCGCATTGGCAGTCGTCGCTCTCGCCGTAGCGGGTGCCGCAGCAGCTGCACCGGCGTGGGCGGACACCGGCACCTATCCCCCGACCGGGCCGACGGCCACGCCGTCGGTCGCTCCTTCCGTGCTGGGAACGACGATCGTGCAGGCGCCGGCACCTCAGCCCAGCACACTGCCGTTCACGGGCGCGGAGATAGGCGGCATGGTCGTCGGCGGCACGCTACTGATCGGCGGCGGCGTTCTCGCCGTCGTTGCGGCGCGTCGGCGCCGTCCCGGGCAGCACACCTGACCCCGCGCGCAGCACGCGTCAGCAGACGCGCGACAACAGACCGCTGTCCAGGTCGTAGATGAAGCCACCGACCGCGACATCCGTCAGGTAGGGCCAGGAGCGAATCCGCTGCAGGTCCGCGGAAACGGCCGCAGCCTGGTCGGTGGTCGTGAGGAACGACAGGCTGCGTGTGTCGGGTCCCCCGGCAGAGGCGATTGCCTCGTGCACCGCCGTCTCCGATCCACTGGCCATGCGGCATCGAGTGTGCGCGACGATCATCACCCGATCCACATTGAGCAAGTACCTCGCCAGGACAAGCGTGCGCAGCACATCGTCCGTCACTCGCGCGCCGGCGTTGCGCAGGATCTTCGCGTCACCGCGTTGCAGCCCGAGCATGCCAAGCGGATCGATCCGCGAGTCCATGCAGGTCAGCAGCGCGAGACCTCTCGCCGCCATTCCCTCCATCGGGGGGCGCCGGAACGTCTCGGCATGCCGCACATTCGCGGCGAGGACGTCGGCGAACACGTCGTCAACGGCGGTCACGGTGGCAACATCCTTTACTCTTCGGCGCTCTATTTGCGACGCAACACGAAGACGGTCACGTCGTCGTCGTGCTGGCGGTCGGCCGCGGCGGTGGTGATGATGTGCGTCAGCAGGCCCTGCGCAGACAGGTCACGAGCCTGACGGGTCGCCTGCAACACGCGTTCGATGCCTTCGTCGATGTCCTCACCGCGACGTTCGACCAGCCCGTCGGTCATCGCGACCAACGACGCACCTTCGGGAAGGTCGATCGTGGTCACGCGCCGATCCTCCAGCCCGACTCCGAACGGCAGGTCACCCGCAGTCGGTACCGCGACCGTCTTGTCGCGCAGCACGAGCAGTGGGTCGAGGTGGCCGGCGTTGGCGATGTGCACGGTTTCGCGGCCCGGATCAACCAGGAAGTAGAGAACAGTGACCAGCTGCGACAGGCCGAGCGTTTCGAAGAATCGGTCGACGCGCCGGAACACCCGCACCGGGTCGGGATCGTCGAGGGCGTAGGCGCGAATCGTGGAGCGGATCTGGGCCATGGCTGCGGCCGCTTGCACTCCCCGACCCATGACATCGCCGACCATGGCGGCCAGCTGGCCGCTTTCGAGCTGGATGACGTCGTAGAAGTCCCCACCGGCCTCCTGCTCGCCGGCCGGACTGTAGTAGGCCGCCACGTCCCAGCCGGCGACGCCGCTGATCTGCTCGGGAAGCAGCGCGCGCTGCAGCTGCAACGCCGCTTCACGCTCCGCCTCATAGACCTCGGTGCGTTGCAACGTCTGGGCGGTCTGCGCGGCGAGAGCGAGCACGAAGGCGCGCTCGTCCTCGTCGAACAACTTGCGCCCGTCGAAGCTGAAGCGCAGCGCACCGATCGTGTGCCCGCCGACCGCCAGTGGCACTGCGCACATCGCGAGCGTCGACGCCTCGAAGCCCTTCAGCTCCGGGAACTGCCGGTCGCGCTCCGCCCGCGACTCCAGCCACACCGCCTCGCCGGTGCGCAGCGCCGTGGCCGCAGGCAACGGCGCGTCAATGCGCTCGTCGCGCAGCTGACCGACCAGGCCTTCGCCGTAGCCGACGGCGCCCGGGACCGAGAGGTGCTCGCCATCTTCGGCCGGCACCAGCAAACCGCCACCGGACGCGCCGAGGGCCGCGACGCCCTCGGACACCACCACAGCGGCCACGTCTTCCGGCGTCGTGGCGCGCGCAAGCGCCGCGGTCACGCGTTGGAGCCGGGTTGCCCTGTCCCCCGCGCGTTGCGCCGCCGACAGCCGTCGTACCTCGTTCACCAGCCGCTGTTCGAACGGGATGATCGGTGCCGGGGGGCGCCCGGCGGCGAGATCGCGGAGCTGCCGCACCAAGCCCTCGACGTACCAGCGTCGGAACAAGCGGTGCTCAGGCGGTGTCTCCAGCGTGAGCAACCGCGCGGCGCGCGCGTAGTCATCGGCCTCGTCGAGCGCCGTCAGGTAGGCCTCCCCCGCCTTCGCGGCCGTGATCGGGAGATTGAGTGTCAGGCGGGTGCGCGGGTCGCCGCGCTGCGAGGCGGCCAGTGCCTGCCGCTTGATCGCCACGCGGGCGTCGGAGAAGCCGTGCACAACGGTGGCAACGAGCCGCGCCAGATGCTCGGGGACCGGGTCCCCTTCGCCGGCCCAGGCAGCGGCAGCGAGCGAGAACTCGCGCACGAGGTTGTCGATGTGTGCCTTCGCCTCGATCAGCAGGTCGGTCGGCACATCGCCGAGAACGACGGTGAATCGCTGTTCGGCCGTAGTGGGACCGTCCTCCCACGCCGCGATGATGCCGTTCACGTCGGCCCGCGGGACAGGGTCCCCGCGATCGAGGAACCGCAGCTCGCACCACACCGACTTTCCACCGTCCCGGCTGCGGTCGACGCCCCACCGGTCGGACAGCTCCTCGACGAGGGCGAGGCCGCGCCCGGTCATGTTGACAGTGCTGGGCGCCAGCCGGACAGGGCTGCGCGAGCTCGCATCACTCACCTCTAGCCGCACACCGGTTGCGGTCTCTACGACGCAAGCCGTCACAGGCGGCAGGCCGTGCTGCACCGCGTTGGCCAGCAGTTCCGCGGCGATCAGTGCCGCATCGTCGGCGAGGTGGTCGCCACCACGCCGGCGCACGGCATCGGCGACAAAACGGCGAGCCGTGCGCACCGCGTCGGGCGCGCCGTCGAGCTGATGGCAGTCACGACCGACCGCCGGACAGCCGTCACGGCCTCCGGCTCGGGCAGCAGTCCCGCCATCGGGCACTTTGCCAGTTTGTCATCCCATCCGCCCGGCCTGGCGGGACCCGCTCAGTGCGCGTACCGTGCTGATGGGAGAAGGGCCGCATGCAAGCGACAGCGACTTTGCGAGTGAGCGGCGGCGAAGCCCGCATCGTCGCCGTCGGCGAGTTCGACCTTGCCACAGCGTCCACGCTCGCCTCCGTGCTGGAGCAGGCGTGCGCGATGGGCCTTTCCGTCACTCTCGACCTCGCCCAGGTGGACTTCATCGACGCGACCGCGATGCGGTCCCTCGACTGGGCGCGCAGCCGGCTGCACGCGGCCGGACACGACCTGACGGTGGTGCATCCGCAGCCGCTCATCGCCCGGGCGCTGGAAATCGGCGGATTCGCTGACGTCGTGTCGATCTAGCTCGTGATGTGATGGCGGGCGTGAGTGCCGACGCCGACACCGAGATGAGCGCCCGCGTGATGGACGGCTTCAACGCCGTCCTCGGGACCGAATTCATCGAAGCGAGCGGCGACCGCGTCCTGCTCAGATGCCAGATCAAGCCGCACCTGCACCAGCCCTACGGCATCGTGCACGGCGGGGTCTACTGCTCACTTGCCGAAACCGCGGCGAGCGTCGGAGCCGCGCTCTGGTTCGGCGAACGCGGCAACGTCGTCGGGGTCGCCAACCACACCAACTTCATCCGCGCCACCCGCGAGGGCGTGCTCGAGATTGTGGCCGTGCCGGTGCAACGCGGCCGCACGCAACAGTTGTGGCAGGTTGACATCACTGACGACCAATCCCGGTTGGTCGCCCGGGGCGAGGTTCGCCTGGCCAACATCACCACCGCGGAACACATCGGCCGCTAGCGGACAAACGGTTTTCCGCACCGAGCCGCCTGGGGAGGATGACCGCGTGGCCTTCGGATTGCCAGCAGGAATCACCGCCTGCCTGTTCGACCTCGACGGCGTGCTGACGCAGACGGCGACGGTGCATGCGGCTGCGTGGAAAGAGATGTTCGACGAGTTCCTCCGCGATCGGTCGGAGCGGACCGGACAGCCGTTCGTGCCCTTTGACGCGCACGACGACTACGACAGCTACGTCGACGGGAAGCCGCGCCTCGATGGCACCCGCGACTTCCTGCGGTCCCGTGGCATTGATCTGCCGGAAGGCAAGGACGACGACCCGCCGGGCGCACAGACCGTGCAGGGTCTCTCCAACCGCAAGAACGAGCTCGTGCTCGAGAAGATCCGCACGCAAGGAGTGCAGGTCTACGACAGTTCGGTCGACTATGTCCGCGCTGTTCGCGCCGCGGGGATTCGCACGGCCGTGGTCTCCTCCTCCGCCAACACCGTGCAGGTGCTCGAGTCGACCGGCATCGCGGATCTGTTCGAGACGGTCGTGGATGGTGTCGTCGCCAGGCAGCGGCACCTCGCCGGCAAGCCGGCGCCGGACACGTTCCTCGCCGGCGCCGAGGCGTTGGGCGTTGCCCCGAGCGCCGCAACGGTCTTCGAGGACGCGCTCGCAGGTGTTGCGGCAGGCCGGGCGGGCCGGTTCGGTTTCGTGGTCGGTGTAGACCGTGTCGGTCAGGCGGAGGCGTTGCGCGAACACGGCGCCGACGTCGTCGTCCAAGACTTGGGCGAGTTGCTGTCGACCCCCGTGAGCGCACGGCGGTGATAGACGAAACCGGCTACCCGGTCGAGCCGTGGCGGTTGCGCGAGACCACGCTGGACCTGGACCTGCTGGCGCAGAGCGAGTCGCTGTTCGCGCTGTCCAACGGCCATATCGGCATGCGCGGCAACCTGGACGAGGGCGAGCCGCACGCATTGCCCGGCACCTACCTCAATTCGGTCTACGAAGTGCGGCCACTCCCCTACGCCGAAGCCGGCTACGGCTACCCCGAGGCCGGCCAAACGGTCATCAACATCACCAACGGCAAGCTGATCCGCCTCCTCGTGGACGACGAGCCGTTCGACGTGCGCTACGGCCAGCTGCACTCGCACGAACGCATTCTCGACCTGCGCGCCGGCACGCTCGACCGAGTCGTCGACTGGACGACTCCTTCCGGGCGGCGCATCAAGGTCACCACCCGCCGGATGGTCTCGCTGACCCAGCGCGCGATTGCCGCGATCCGTTACTGCGTCGAACCGCTCGACGGGCGTCCAGTCCGCGTCGTCCTGCAGTCCGAGCTGGTGGCCAATGAACAGCTGCCTGTCACCAGGGGCGATCCGCGTGTCTCTGCCTCGATCGACCAACCTTTGCGTGCGGAGCACCAAGCCGCGCACGAGCTCTCCGCCGTGCTCGTCCACTCGACCAAGCAGAGCGGGCTGCGGGTGGGAGCGGCGATGGACCACGAGCTCTCCGCCGACGAGAGCTGCTCCTGCCACAACGAGGTCTACGCCGACTTGGCGCGATTGACGGCGACGTCGACGCTGCAACCGGGCTCCAAGCTGGAACTCGTCAAATACATCGGTTATGGCTGGTCCGCTCAGCGCTCCGTTCCAGCGGTTCGCGACCAGGTCGCCGCTGCAATCACCGCCGCCCGGCACACCGGATGGGAGGGCCTGCTCGCAGAGCAGCGGGCCTACCTCGACGACTTCTGGGAGACCGCAGACGTCGAGATCGACGGCGATGCCGAGATCCAGCAGGCAGTGCGGTTCGCGATGTTCCACGTCATGCAGGCCGGTGCCCGAGCCGAACGTCGACCGGTGGCAGCGAAAGGCCTCACCGGCAGCGGCTACGACGGTCACTGCTTCTGGGACACCGAGACGTTCGTGCTGCCGGTGCTGACCTACACAGTGCCGGGCGCGGCCGCGGACGAGCTGCGCTGGCGGTGCTCGACGCTCGACCTGGCGAAGGATCGCGCCCGCCAGCTCGGACTCGAAGGTGCGACGTTCCCGTGGCGGACGATCCATGGCGAGGAGTGTTCGGCGTACTGGCCGGCGGGAACGGCCGCGTTCCACATCAACGCCGACATCGCCGACGCCGTCATCCGCTACATCTTGGCCACCGGCGACGAGGACTTCGAGCGCGAACCGGGGATCCGGCTGCTCGTGGAAACCGCGCGTCTGTGGCGCAGTCTCGGACACCACGACAGCGCCGGCCGGTTCCGGATCGACGGCGTCACGGGGCCCGACGAATACAGCGCGATCGCCGACAACAACGTCTACACCAACCTGATGGCGCAACGGAATCTGTTGGGCGCCGCAGCTGCTGCCGAGCGGCATCCGGACGTCGCCCGCGAACTCGGCGTCGACGACGAGGAGACCGCGTCCTGGCGCGACGCGGCGGGCGCGATGATGATCCCGTACGACAAGCACATGGGCGTGCATCCGCAAGCAGAAGGCTTCACCGAACACGCCACCTGGGACTTCAACAACACGCCGGCCGACCACTACCCGCTGCTGCTGCACTATCCGTACTTCGACCTGTATCGCAAGCAGGTCGTCAAGCAAGCCGATCTCGTGCTCGCGATGCAGCTACGGCCCGATGCGTTCACTGCCGACCAGAAGCGACGCAACTTCGACTACTACGAGACGCTCACCGTTCGAGACTCGTCGCTGTCAGCGTGCACACAGGCCGCAATGGCAGCCGAGGTCGGACACCTGGATCTCGCCCTCGATTACGCAGCGGAGGCCGCGCTGATGGACCTGCGCGACCTCGAGCACAACACCCGCGACGGACTGCACATGGCAGCGCTGGCCGGCACCTGGATCGCACTGGTGATGGGTTTCGGGGGTTTGCGCGACCACCGGCAACTCTGTTTCGCTCCGCGTCTACCGGACGTGCTCAGCCGGCTGTCGTTCGGCCTCTTGTACCGCGGGCAGCGCCTCCGCGTCACGGTGACCCCGGACGTCGCGACCTACACCGCCACCGGAGACGAAGAGCTGCGCCTCGTGCATCACGGCACCCCCTTCGATCTCAAGCCAGGCACCGACGTGACCCTCGACATCCCGGCCGGCACCGTGACCCCGCGACCGCAGCAGCCCAAGGGGCGGGCACCGCAACGCCGCCATCCAGACGTCGGTCAGCGACGCCGCTAGCCTGGTAGCCGGCGCGCCGGGAAGTCTGGTCGGCACCGAGAGATGCTGACCGGACGAAGGAGCGGGCGTGCGAGACGTCGATGCGATTGCCGCACTCGTTGTCCTCGCCATCATTGTCGCGGCGCTGGCGCCACGGCTGCGCCTGCCGGCGCCCTCGATCCTCGTGCTCGTCGGCCTCGGTGTGGGCTTCGTGCCCGGCGTCGAGGCGCTGCACCCGACGCCTGAGCTGATGACGCTAGGTGTGCTGCCGCCGCTACTTTTCGCCGCCGCGCAACAGATCTCTCTGCTCGACCTGCGCCAGGTGTGGCGACCGGTCGCGGTGCTCGCCTTCGGCCTGGTCATGGTGAGCGCCGCCGCCGTCGCCGCGGTCACGCAGGCGGTAGTGCCCGGCATGTCGCTGGCCGTGGCGTTCACGTTCGGCGCCGTCCTCGCGAGCACCGACCCGGTTGCGGTGACGGCGTTGTCGCGCGAGCTGCGGCTGCCGCCGCGGGTGGCCACGCTGGTTCAGGCAGAGAGCCTGTTCAACGACGCAACCTCGCTCGTGTTGTTCGAGGTGGCCGTGGCCGCCGCGGTCGGCTCGCATGTCGGCACGGGGAACGCAGTTGGCCGCTTCGTCGTGCTCGCCGCGGGCGGGACGGCGGCCGGCGTGATCACCGGCTGGCTCGCAGGCCTCGCCTTGCGCCGGGCCCACGACCCGACCGTGCAGGCCGCGATCGCGCTCGCCACGCCGTACGTCGCCGCCATCGCGGCCCAGACGACGCACGTCAGCCCCGTGACGGCTGTCATCGTCGCCGGCCTGATGCTGGGACGCCGGCGGGCGCGCGCACGCCACTCGGAGGGCCGGCTGCTCGCCGGCAGCGTCTACGAGGTCGTCGTGTTCGTGTTGGAGAACGCGGTCTTCGCGGTCATCGGGCTGCAGCTCGCGACGTTCATGCGCGGCCTGTACCGGGACGAGGCAGGCACAACCGCCGTGCTCGTCGTGGTGGTGGCGGTCACGTTGCTGGCGGTGCGCGCCATCGCACTCGCCGCTCCGAGACGCCAGTGGAAGACCACAGCGGTGATGACCTGGGCGGGGGCACGTGGCGTCATCCCGCTCGTTGCCGCGCTCGCCATTCCGACCCAGACCGACGGCGGAGCACCGTTCCCGCACCGCGCGATGCTGCTCGTAGCCGCCACCGCGGTCGTCGTCGTCACGCTGGTCGTGCAAGGCACGACGCTGGCCCCCTTGGTACGCCGGCTTGGTGTTTCCACTCCGCCGGCTGCGCTGCGCGAGGAACTACAACGAGCCGAGCGTGCGTTGGCACTGGCAGCGCTCGACAGTGTCGACCGACTGGCCGAGTCCGTCGATGCGGACGACGAGGCAGCGGACAGCGTGCGGGCGGAGCTCCGTCGGCGCGCAGAGTCGGCCCGCGAACCGGTCGGTCACGGCTCGCCAGACGCTCTGAAGCAGCTACGCCGAGAACTTCTCGATGTCGAAGCGGCCGAACTCGCGCGCCTGCGGGTGGCCGGCGAGATCAGTGCCGCCACGTTCCAGCAGCTGCAGCGTCGACTCGACATCGAGCACAGCCGGCTCGCCGATCAGTGATGACGCGTCAGTAGTACCAGGGGTGGCCGGCCCAGTCCGGGTCACGCTTCTCCAGGAACGCGTCGCGACCCTCCGCTGCTTCGTCGGTCATGTAGGCGAGCCGCGTGGTCTCACCGGCGAAGAGCTGCTGCCCGACCAGGCCGTCGTCGACAAGGTTGAACGCGTACTTCAACATCCGCACCGCGGTCGGGCTCATGCCGTTGATCTCGCCGGCCCACTCCAGCGCCACCTGCTCGAGATCCGCGTGCGGCACCACCGCATTGACGGCACCCATGCGGTGCATCGTCTCCGCGTCGTAGTCGCGACCGAGGAAGAAGATCTCGCGCGCGAACTTCTGCCCCACCTGGCGAGCGAGGTACGCCGATCCGTAACCGCCGTCGAAGCTGCCTACTCGGGCATCGGTCTGCTTGAAACGCGCGTGCTCCCGGCTGGCAATCGTCAGATCGGCCACGGCGTGGAGGCTGTGCCCGCCGCCGGCCGCCCACCCCGGCACGACGGCGATCACCACCTTGGGCATGAACCTGATCAGTCGCTGGCACTCCAGGATGTGCAGGCGGCCGGCCCGCCCCGGATCGATCGTGTCGGCGGTCTCCCCTTCCGCGTAGCGATATCCGTCGCGGCCCCGGATGCGCTGGTCGCCACCGGAGCAGAACGCCCACCCGCCATCGCGCGGCGAGGGGCCGTTGCCGGTGAGAAGGACGCAGCCGATGTCGCTCGACATCCGGGCATGGTCAAGCGCCGTGTAGAGCTCGTCGACCGTGTGCGGTCGAAAGGCGTTGCGGACCTCGGGCCGGTTGAACGCGATGCGCACCGCGCCGACGTCGACGGCCCGGTGGTAGGTGATGTCGGTGAAGGCGAAGCCGTCGATGGCCCGCCAGGCAGCCGGATCGAAGAGTTCAGAGACCACCCGCGGAGGATGTCACGCGCGCTAGGCGACCTCTGGCACGCCTTGGCCGCGGAACGTCCGGCGGTAGTTCACCGGCGCAACACCGACCGCGCGGGTGAAGTGCTGGCGAAGGTTGGCCGCAGTGCCGAACCCGGCGAGCGACGCCACGCGTTCGACCGGTTCGTCGGTCGCCTCGAGCAGGTGCTGCGCGCGTCGTACGCGCTGCGCGAGAAGCCACTGCAGCGGCGTCGTGCCCGCTGCGGACTGGAAGCGTCGCACCAACGTGCGCGTGCTGACGTTGGTGTAGCGAGCCATGTCATCGAGCGTGAGCGGCTCGTCGAGGTGGGCAAGTGCCCAGTCGAGCAGCGGGCCCAAGTTATCCGAGTCGCAGCGCGGGATCGGCACGTCGACGAACTGCGCCTGACCGCCGTCGCGATGTGGCGGGACGACCATGCGCCGGGCGACAGCGTTGGTGACATCGCTACCGAGGTCGATCCGCATCAAGTGCAAGCACAAGTCGATGCCTGACGCGGTGCCGGCCGACGTGTAGATGTTGCCGTGCTCGACCCACAACACGTTCGGATCCACATCGATGGTCGGGAACCGCGTCGCCAACACCTCGGCATGCGCCCAATGCGTCGTCGCCCGCCGGCCGTCGAGCAGGCCGGCGGCGGCCAGCACGAACGCTCCCGTGCAGATCGAGGCGATCCGCGCACCGCGCGCATGTGCAGCCGCGAGTGCCGCGTGCAGCTCGCTGCTGCCGTCACCACCGCCCGGCAGCACGATGATCGTCTCCGCCTCGCGCAGCGCTCGCAGTGACCGGGTTCGAGGCACGGTCAGCCCCGCCTCGGTCGTGATCGGGCCGGGTGCTGCGGCGACGAGCATGAACTCGTACCAGTCCGGAGACAGGGCGCGGCGGTCCTGCCCGAACACCTCGAAGACGATGCCGAACTCGAACTGGGAGCACCCGTCCGGCACGACTGCAGCGACAACATGAGCCATGGCGAGAATCTATCGCACCCTGTCAATCTTGCCACTGGTGATCAACCCCGCGGGGGCGCAGAGTTATCGGTGGAGGTGAGCGCGATGTACCACCCGGATCTGATGAGGAACGTCGCCAGCCAGCGACACAACGAGCTGGTCGACAGCGCGACGAAGCATCGGTTGGCGCGCGAGTCATGGCGTGCCGGCCTGCACAAGAAGTCGGACAGGAGGCGATAACCATGGCGTTCTTGGTCGTTCTAGCGGTTTTCGTGGCACTGGGAGTGCTGGCGCTGGTGGCCGGCGTCGACAGCCGGCCGTCCGCGGCGGCGCGACCCGAACCGCAATGGCCGTTCTACCGTCATCGCAGCTGAGGGTGCGCTCGTGGTGCACTAGTGGTCCGCCACGTCAGGAGGATCTCTATGCCCGTCGACCCGCAAATCCAGGCGATTCTCGACCTGCTCGCCCAAGGCGGGGCACCGTCACTGGCGAGCGGCAGCCCGGAGCAGGCGCGGGCCACCTTCCGGCTCACCACGGTCGACATGCGCGACCCCTCGACGTTGGCGCCGGTCGGCTCGATCGAGAACACACAGATCGACGGGCCGGCCGGGCCGATCCCGATCCGGATCTACCGGCCGGAGCGCATCGACGGGGCCGTGCCGACGATCGTCTTCTTCCACGGTGGCGGGTTCGTCATCGGCGACCTCGACACCCATGACGACGCCGGGCGACTGCTCTGCCGCGACATCGACGCCGTCGTCGTCAGCGTCGACTACAGGCTCGCCCCGGAGCACCGGTTCCCGGCTGGGTTCGAGGACTGCTTCGCGGCCGCTCAGTGGGCCGCGAACAACATCGGCTCATTGGGCGGCGACGGCGCCCGCCTCGCGGTGGCCGGCGACAGCGCCGGCGGCAACCTCGCCGCGGCCGTAGCGATCGCAGCTCGCGACAGCGGCCAGCTGGCGACACAGATCGCGGCGCAGCTGCTCATCTATCCGGCGGTCGACTTCCACGTCGAGAGCTCGCACCAGTCGCGCGTGGACAACGCCGAGGGCTACTTCCTGACCCAGGCCGACATGGAGTGGTTCCGGGAGAAGTACCTGACCGACGAAGAGATGCTCGACCCGCGCGCCTCGGTCCTGCACGTCGACGACCTCAGCGGACTGCCGCCGGCCGTCATCGGTGTCGCCGAGTTCGACCCGCTGCGCGACGAGGGCGAGGCCTACGCCAAGAAGCTGGCCGACGCCGGTGTGCACACGATCCTGCATCGGTTCGACGGCATGGTGCACGGGTTCTACGGCATGGGTGTGCTGTCGGCCGCTGCCGCGGATGCCGTGCGCACGCTGAACGGCGACTTCAAGAAGTTGCTGGCTTAGGCGGGCGGCTGGCCGTCAGGGCGCCGGAGGCTCCGGTGCGACGTACGTCGTGGCCGACAGCCCGGCGGCCCGAAGTGCCTCTGCCGTCTCGTTGGAGACGTTGACGACGAGCAGTTCCTGGCCGCGCAGCGCGGCCTTGCCGCTCGCGAACGCAATCACGTCGATCGCCACGGCATCGACCACTGCTACGCCGCGGAGGTCGACCACAACGATCGCGGCGTCGGTCTCTCCGGCTGCGGTCAACGCGGGCTCGAGCCCTTCGGCGGTCGCGACCCCGTCATCGGGTTGCACCACGACCAGGTTGCGCAGCCGTCGCTGCACCCACCCGGTCAGGCGGGCCGGCACGGACGCTTCCTCGAATGTCGCGACACCGGTCAGCCGGGCAGTGGCCTGGCGGAACCCGACGATGGACACCTGTCGGTCGCGCTGCCCCTCCTGTAGATGCAGCAGCTCCTCCGCGCCCTCGGTGTCGAAGGCCGGGATCGCGGTCAGGTCGATCACGACCGGCGCGCTCGGCTCGACGCGCTCGATCCGGCGGGCCAGGTCGATCGCGGTTTGCCGGTTGAGTGGCGTCGTCACGGACAGCACGACGGGATCGACAGATCCACGCGGCGTCACTTCCCGGCGTCGCGGCCAGCGCATAGCCAACTCCTCGGCTCCAATACCCCCGCCGTCGATATCTTCGGCCAATCCGCCGTCCGGGTTGAGTATTTGTCCCCCGTATGTCGTAATCACTTAAGGCTTTATCACCCGGATGTCGTAATCAGCGGGGCGTTACGCTCCCGACTCGTGAGCATTCTGGGAACCCGCGTGCTGCGGGTCGAAGACCCGAAGTTCCTGACCACCGGCGGCGTCTACGCCGACGACCTTCGCGATCCCCGGTTGTCCGGCGCCGGCCACGTCACCTATGTGCGCTCGGTCATGGCGCATGGCCGGATCACCGTCGACGCCACCGCGGCGCGCGAGCACCCCGGTGTGGTCGCGGTCTTCACGGCCGACGACTTCGCCGATATCGGCCAGCCGCCGCCGCCGATGCCGTTCATCGCACCCACGCTGACCCGGCCATGGCTGGCCCGCGACGTCGTGCGCTACGTCGGCGAGCCCATCGCGGCGGTCGTCACCGACAAC
>Ga0207705_10000861_pt1 | contig 24881 bp, 16 predicted proteins | sample KBSC13metaG_FD_184314 | JGI IMG/M metagenome (GOLD analysis project Ga0207705, IMG submission 184314) | Corn rhizosphere microbial communities from Kellogg Biological Station, Michigan, USA - KBS C1-3 metaG (SPAdes) (version 2) | ecosystem: Host-associated > Plants > Roots > Rhizosphere > Soil ... | reverse complement strand
GGCGGAGTCTTCGGCGTATTCTCGACGATAATATCCGGCACGATGCCGTGGTTCTCCAGGTTCTCGCCCTTCTCGTTATAGTAGGCCCAGGTCGGCAGGCGGAACTTCGTGCCGTCTACCAGAGTAGCCTCATAGGTGCCGATCAGGTAGCCGGGCGTGGGGACGCCGACCATCTTGCCGAGCTTTTCGGCGCGGAAGGCGGAGGGGAAGGTCTCCGCTGCGCTCGCGGAGTGCTGGTCGATGAGCAGCACCACCGGCTTCGTCCAGGCTTTGGTCGGCAGGGTCTCCCGCTGCGCGTCCCGAGGCTGGGTGTATCCGTAGACCTGCGGCGAGAGCGACTGAAGGATCGCCTCATCGACGGCGTTCAGGCCGCCGCCGTTGCCGCGGATGTCGAGAACCAGCCCTTCCTTATGGATCGCATCGCTGTAGAGTTCCCGCTTGTACTGTTTGAGCGCCTCCTGGTTCATCCCGGAGATGTGGATGTAGGCCAGGCGACCGCCGGAGATCTTATCGACCAGATCCCGGTTCTGTCGGAGCCGAGCGGTCTCGTCCAACTGGGTCCACTCGCCGAGTCCGATGGTGCGGATGCGGACGGTCCGCGCGCCGTCTTTGGTCGGCTTGCTGTTGACCGTCAGTTCGACGGTCTTGTTGCCTTTGGTCTGAAGCATCTCATAGAACGTTTCATCGAAGGTGACATCCGTGCCGTCTACCGCCAGTATATATTCGCCGGGGGCGATACGCGCGCCCGGTTTATCGGCCGGCCCTTTCGGCAGAGGCGCCAGCACTTTGAGGCCCGCTCCGCCATAGGAGGGATCGAAGGTCACCCCCAGGCTATACTGCGTGGGACCCAGCGTGGGGACATTGGGCGAGATCTCCGAATGCGACGAGTTGACTTCGCCCACCATCTTATTGAGCAGATCGCCGAACTCCTGCGGAGTCGCGATGGCATCGAGTTGGGTAACGTATTTCGCCCGAATGGCTCTCCAGTCGACGCCGTGCAAGTCTGGATCGTAGAACTGCTGCCCGAACCGCCGGTAGAACTCTTCGAACGCCTGGGTGTAGAGCGCGCGTCGGTCAAAGAGGTAGTCCGCGCGGAATGGGATCGCCTGCGGCGGCTGCCCCGGCACATGCAGAACCTTCAGAGCGCCCGCGCCGTCCGGGTAGGGAAGGGTCGTGCCGGCATAGGGAGGAGCGTTCAGGGTGATGGTGCGTGGCACGCCTCCGGCGCCGAAGTAGAAGATCCGCTGATTGTCCGGACTGAAGATAGGGCGTCCGCCCGGCTCTCCCGAGGTCGTCAGCGGAACGTTCTGCCCGGTTGCGAGCGCGCCGAGCGCCCAGTTGCCGTTGAGCTGTACGGCGACCAGTCCGCTATCCGGTGATACGGCGAAGGTGGTCGCGATCGCTCCGGCCGGAGTCACAGGCTGAGCGCGCTGGGAGATGTCGTCGAAGTCGATTTTGACATCCTTGCTGCGATCTCCCGGCGCGGGCTTGGCATCGGGAGCGGCGGCTTCGGGGTTTTCCAGATTGACCTTGAACAGGCCTGGCAGCGTGTTGCGGTCGTTGAGAAACAGCAGTTTCTTGCCATCCGGGGTAAACGTGGGATCGCTGTAGCGGCCGGGGTAGCGGGTCACATTGACCGCTTCACCGCCCACCGTTGGAACGACCCACAGGTCCTGAACTTCATACTTGTCGGTGCGCGCAAAGGCCATCCACCTGCTGTCCGGCGACCAGGCGTGGGAGGTGATGCCGAGGCCATAGCTCTCGTTGTTGATGCCGTTGCCGACTGCGACGCGGCGTGGGGGAGCGCTGCCGTCCGCCGGTGCGACATAGAGGCCCGGCTGTCCGCCCGCCTTCACGAAGGAGACGGATTTGCCGTCGGGAGCGTAGTGCGTATCGCTCTCCGTATCGGCGTCGTTGGTGATTCGGGTAAGCGCTTTCGTCTTGGTATCGATCACGTAGACATCGGTCTGATTGCCCCGGTCGGAGATGGTGACGAGTTTGGAGCCGTCGGGCGACCAGGCGAAATCTTCGTAGTGACCGTCGTTCGGAGTCAGTTGGGTCGCGGTTCCTCCGCCGGAGGGCATCAGCCAGAGTGCGCCCTTCATGATCAACGCGAACTGTTTGAAGTCCGGGGACATCTCGCCGCCGTCACTGGTGGTGAGGATCTGATGTTCGGTGTTATTGACCTTGTCATCCGTGCGGATGATCGTGTTGACTTTGTGTGGGTCGCTGCCATCGAGATGCACCGTGTAGATGTCGCCATTGTAGAGATAGGCGATGAGGGAGCCGTTGCGCGCCATGGTTGGGAAACGCACGGCATCGGAGGTGTAGTGTGTGATCTCTTTGGGGGAGCCGCCGTTGACGGGCACGCGCCAGAGGTTGGGCGTCTTGCTGTCGCCGTGCAGCGTGGTCAGGAATACGGAGCGGCTGTCCGGACTGAAGAGCGGCCAGAACTGCTGCGCATCGGACTTGAGTACGGGATGAGTCGCATTCGTCGCGAGATCCTTGACAACGACGCTGGAGGCCGCGCTGCCCCGATACCAGGGGCGGGACCACGGAAAACCGCCGCGTACATAGGCGAGCAGTTTGTGATCCGGCGAGATGGTAGGATACCGCAGGGCTTCGCTATCGGTGGCAAGCTGTTTGAGCGCGCGCGTATGCAGGTCGATGGTATAGAGGCTGAGATTGCGGGTGTCGCGGGTGCTGTAAAAGATCAGTTTCGAGCCGTCGTCCGACCAGTCCGTGACCAGATTGAGGCTTGCATAGGCGGTGACCTGCCGCACCTCTCCACCGGTGGAGGGTATCAGGAATATATCCGCATGTCCGTTGCGAAAACTGGAAAACGCGATCCATTTCCCATCCGGCGACCAGCGCGGCGAGTAGTCGATCGTTTCGTGGATCGTCAGACGTGTCGCAACGCCGCCCGCCGAGGGAACGGTCCAGAGGTTGCCGAGATAGGTGAAACAGATCGTCTTACCGTCAGGAGAGGGCGAGGGATAGGTGGCGCCATGCGCGATCTTATCGGTAGGAGGCGCGAGCAGATCCTGTGTGGGCTTCGGCGGTGCGGTGACGGCGGCAGGGGGCTTCGGCGTCTGCGCCTGCCTTGCATAACCGGACGGAACGCCAAGGCACATCCCTGTCAGCCCGACCAAAAGGGAAGCGACGGCGCGATGTCGCGCCGTCACGGAAAAAGACTTCATTCGCGTTGGCTCGCTTTCGTAGTTCGAAGAGGCAAGGCGAAGCGTCTCGCTCTTCGAAAAGGAATAGTGTAGGGCAATCAGAATTGACGCCGCGAAGGCGCAGAAGTTACGCTCTCTTGCACAGGAGAGGGACGTTACGTCTATATACGCACGATGATAGTCCGGAATACACCTTCCGTTTACGGAGATTACCTCGGTTTGGCGATTCCGTTCATTTTCGAGAACTCAGCATCGGTCCGCGAGCGCCTTTGGTACTATCCATCACTCTTATTGTCGGCGTCGCGGTCGTAGCCGACGAAGTCGCCGGACTCCAGGTTTTCCGGCAGCGGTTGGGGGGCGGTCTCTTCGCCGGTCAGGCGTTTGTCCCTGGGGACGGCGACCTCCATGCCGCCGATGTGGCGCAGCGGGATTGGCTGAAGGGGCAGGGGATCGGGCAGGCCCGTAGCGGCTAGGCGGCTGGCGAGGTGCGCATTCAGCAGTTCGGTAAGTTGGGTGACGACTGCGGGGTGCTCGGAGGCGACGTTGTGCAGTTCGCCGGGATCGGTCGGGAGGTGATAGAGTTCCGTCTCCGAATTGCCGTGCAGGTCGGGGACTTCGAGCGGCACGATCAGTTTCCAGGCATGGGTGCGGAGGCCGCGTTTCTTCATCCAGGTGTTTTCGGTGATGTAGAGGATGTCGGTGGTGCCGCGGGCCGTGGCGGCAGGCGATTCGATCAGCGGGACCAGGCTGGAGCCTAGCATCCCTTCGCGCGTTGCGAGATGGTTGAGGCCGAGGAGGTCGAGAATGGTGGGCGCGACATCGAACATGCGCGTCAGGCCGCCGAGGCGCTTCCCGGCAGGCAGCAGCGAGGGACAGCGCATGATGAGCGGGATGTGGATATTGGTATCGTAGAGGCCGTGGTGGTCAAACCAGTGTTCGTGCTCGTCCAGCTCTTCGCCATGATCTGCGGTCAGAATCAGCAGTGTGTCATTGCTGATGCCCAGCTCATCGAGACGCGTCAGGATGTGGGCGAAACAGGCGTCCATGTAGGCGATTTCGGCGTCGTACTGGGCTTTGGGAAACTCGATGTCCGTCACACCCGGCATCCACTCCGCGAAGTAGCCTCGGAACGGCTCGAAGTCCCAGAGGGCATCCATACTGGTGTTGGCGGGGTCACGCTCGTCGCCCTCGTAGAACATGCGGCTGAAAGGGGCGGGCGGCAGATAGGGGGTGTGCGGGTCCCAGAAGTGCAGAAACAGAAAGAACGGCTTGTCCTGGGCGGCGGCCGTGTTCAGGACTTTGAGAGAGGCTTCCAGCACGGCTTCGCCCTTGCGCAGGCTCTGTTTCTGGTTGTAGTCCCATCCGTAGGTCTCGATCTGCGTGAAGCCACGCGCGAACCAGCGGCCCAGGTTGTCAGCCGCTGCCGTGTAGTAGCCCTGCTCCTGCAGCATCTCCGCCAGCATCTTCACACCTGGCGTTGGCTCCGGCGTCCCGGATTGGCACGTAACCTGATGGGCATAAATATCCTTGCCCGTCATCAGCGTGGTATGGCCGGGATAGGTCGGGATATGCGGGCTGAAGTGATCCGTGAAGACCACTCCCTCCGCCGCCACACGATCGATATGCGGACTGGTACGTCGGAAATACCCGTAGCAGGAGAGATGATCCGCCCGTGTTGTGTCTAAACTGACCAGTATTACGTTTGTCATCGTTCTATCTCTCCTGCTTCTTGATGAGTTTTCGCTACGGTTTGCGCGGGTAGCGTTCCGGCGACTGGGCGGCGGTGTAGCCCAGGATGGCGAGGGCGCAGACGCCCTGTTTCAGGTCGTCCGGGCGGACCTTGTCGAAGGTATCGGACTGGGAGTGGTGGGTCAGGCTGTACTCCGCAGGCTCCTGATTGAAGGCGAACGCCGGAACGCCCGCGTTGTCGAACGAGGCGTGATCAGTGCCGTTCATTTTGCCGGGGTTCAGGGTCAGATCGTCCGTCAACAGTTTCAGGTCTTTCAGCATCCCGAACTGCGCTTCCAGCATTGGGCGCGCTTCCGCGCGATCCTGGAGAGAAGCGCCTCGGACACGACCGGTGCCGGTGTCATGGACAAAGACGACGTCGAACTTGTCCATCTCCGACTTGTGCGCCTCGACATAGGCTTTGGAGCCCATCAAGCCCTCTTCCTCCCCGGTGAACATCACGAAGCGCATCGTACGTTTCGGAGTCACGCCCAGAGATTTGATGATGCGCGCCGCTTCCAGGACCGCCATGCTGCCGGTGCCGTTGTCGGTGCTGCCGGTGCCGAGGTCCCAGGAGTCGAGATGCCCGCCGAGCAGAACGATCTCATCGGGCTTTTCGGAGCCTTTGATCTCCCCAACCGTATTGTAGACCGTGATGGGGCCCTCGACGAACTTGCTGGTGACTTCGACGGTGGCATGTACGGCGACGCCACGTTTCAGCATCCGCTGCATCATGGCGATATACTCGTGACCGACGTAGAGAGTCGGCATGGTGGCGGTCGAGGTCCAGCTTCCCGACATATTCAGGAGCGCATGCGGCTTGCCGGAATCCGTCAGCGTCACGGCAGCGCCTTCACTTGCCAGAAACTCCGCGCGTGCCTTGCGGAATGCCGCGTTCCCCAATCCTTGCCGTCCTTCCCTTGGGCCTCCTCCACCTACTATGCGCTGCGGTGCTGTGGGCGGCGAGATCCCCAGGATCGGGACGAATGGTTTGGGATCGGGCAGACTGGTCGTAGTGATCGTATCGCTGCTGAGCAGGATCGCGTCTTTGAGTTTGCCCTTGTAGGCCGCCAGGTCGGCTTCCGTGCGGGGATTGAAGACAACGACGGGGCCGGTGATCTTGCCGTTGGTACCCGGCGTCCATGCCCCTTGCGCCGCTTCGACCGTCAGGCCGTTTTCGACGATCGTCATCTCGCATTTGCCGCGCTGCCAGCCTCGTGGGATCGTATACGGTTCGAGATGGACATTCTCCAGCCCATACTCTTTCATTTTCGCCATCGTCCACTCATTGGCGCGTTTGAGGCGGTCGGAACCAGTCAGACGCGGCCCGATCATATCGCTCAGATACTCCAGGTTGTTCATCACCTCGGAGTGTTCGCGCTCGATCTCGATAAACTTTTGCGCGGCCTCTTTGGGGTCTGAGAGGTCGCCTGGCTTGACGCCTGCGCCTGCCAAGGTGGAAGTCATGCAGGGAATGAGGAGGGCGAGCAGCAGGCCGGATCGCCTGCCGAGGCCGGAAAGGATGTGCATAAGAAATGGCTCCTTCAAAAAAGAGTAGCGCTTCATCGACACTGCCGTGACTTTCGGCATCGCCGCCGTAGAGTCCTGCATTCCTCGATGTCCATATCCTCTGCGTTCATCGCGGGGGTAGGAGCCCTTGCGGGCAGCCTCTCTCCCTACAAGTATTGACGTGCTTTCCGCTCCAAAGGGCGTTTGTTTGCCCTCGTTTCCACATGTTTCCCTCATGCACCCCATTTAACGGAAAATTTGCGCTTTGCTAACGGTTCACTCGCTAGACTCTTCGGCGGGGGATTTTACCGGATCTTGTCCTCACCCATTCGGATAAGGAATATTTCCGTAGGATCTCGAAACATAGGTTGCGGCGAACGCAAGCGGATCGCCGGTCATGAGGGACGCCGTGGAGAGGCTGGATGCCTTCTATTCACATTGTAAAACCCGATTGGAAATTCCAAGATGAACGATGCGAGTGCGGAAGGACCGATTTACCGAATCGAGATGTTCGGTGGATTGACGGTGATCATGGGAGATCAGGCAGTCACGCGGTTTCGTACGCAGAAAGATGCGGAACTGCTGGCATATCTGGCTTGCTACGACAAACAGAGCCATCTGCGTGAAAAACTGATCGACGTTCTCTGGCCGGAGGTCGAACTGGAGACCGGGCGTAACCGCCTGCGTCAGACACTGGCTTCCCTACGGCGTACGCTTGGCGCCAATGCAGATTCCGACAAAGTTCTCCTGGCGGATCGGCATACGATTGGAATTAACTCCACCGGGGTCTCGATCGATGTGGCTATCTTTCGAAGTCTACTTCAGCAGGTGCGCCGAGCCACGGAACCGGAGCCAATAGAAGAGGCGCTGCGCGAAGCGACCTCCCTATTGCAGCGGGATTTCCTGAACGGCTGCTATTCGGAATGGGTAGTTCTGGAGCGCCGGAGGTTGGAAGGAGCCTACCAGCAGGCTCTCTTGAACGCGGTCAGCGTCCTCGGGAAATCGAAAGAGTACGGCGCCGCATTGGCTCTGGCGGAACAGGCATGCAGTCGCGAGCCGATGGAAGAGCGCATTCACCTTACCATCATGCATCTGCATGCAGCGCTCGGTGACTATCCTGCGGTTCGCGGGCACTATAAGATGTGGGAACGCGTTCTGCTGGAAGAGTTGGGAGAGCGCCCGCCCACCTCCGCACAGGCCCTTCTTTGGGAACTTCTGGAGCCGGAACGCCGTGCCGCTCAGGCAGCGGAGCAGGCGCCGGCCACAGAACTCCCACGTGCCTCTCAAGCGTCTGCAACCCGGCCTGTAGATGCCGTACACGCAAGCAACGCCGACCCTGTTGCTCAAGAAGGTAACGCCCTCCCGGTGGTGATGGAAAGACGACCCGCCACAATGCTGGTTCTCTTCTTCCTGTGCGTTGCAGGGATCGCGATGGCAACTGTTTTCGTGCAGGCGACGGCCCGGTTTCACGCTGGTCGCAGCCTCCACAAATATCCCGCGCCGGATATGCGCCTTCAGGCAGTCCTGAACTACCCGTATCACGTACTCTTTACGAACATCTCAGATTCCGGCCGGGCCCTCTATGTCATGAGTCCGGACGGGCGCTGCCAGGCAAAACTCGCCGACGATGCGATTTGTGGTTCCTATTCGCCGGATGGCAAACAGATCGTCTTTGTGAGCCGACGCACCGGCATGGATAAGATATGGGTCATGAATGCGGACGGCTCGCAGCCTCGTCAGATCACCTTCGGGGACTATACGGACGAGGCGCCGTGCTGGTCGCCGGATAGTAGACAGATCGCGTTCAGTTCTCAGCGTGAAATTGTGGATGCCATCTATGTGATGAATGCGGATGGCAGCAATCCACATCGCCTCACCTACGGGCTGCACGACTCGACAGCGCACTTTTCGATCTCCTGGTCTCCGAACGGGAAACAGATCGCGTACAGCGCCCAATCCGAGAAATCGCATGTTTCGGCCTGCTTTCTTATCGATGTGGATGGAAAGAACAACCATCAGATCACGCAGATGGACAGCGCGATTCCCTGCTGGTCTCCCGACGGTAAGTGGATCGCATTTGATGGGGTTGAAGGCCCGAAGAGGCCGTGGAGTATCTTCTTGATGGACCTAGCCCATCCGGATCGTTCTCATATGACTCGACTGACCATCGGATTTACGGCCGATTGGGCGCGTATGAGCTGGTGCCCGGACGGCAGGCATATTATGTGCGCCTCTCTGATGACGCGTGAAGCGTGCCAGATCTATTGCATTCCAACCGACGCAAGTCATGTGCTGAAACCCGAGATGGAAGTTCCTCTCACTGTTCGCCGCAATATGTGCGTCTGGCCCTCGTGTTCTCCCCTCCGGGATGCCCGGTAATTTCTGTCTCTCCCGACCTCTGTATGGGGCATCGCCCTGATCTTTGGCGCCAACTCTCCCATTTAACGGTAATCTTGCAGTTTGCTAACGTCTTCCCGCTAGAATCTTCATCAACGAATGGACACGCATCCCACCTCAGACCGAAATCTACACTCGTGCACGCCCTCCTAAGCGCATGTTGTACGGTCGGCTAAAGCTCAAACCATGGCTGAAGGCAACGGCCCTGCGTACATGGTTTTCGATTCGGCCGACTGCACCAGAGGAGTCGCATCACGATCCGTCACGAAAGGGTATTTTACGATGCGAAAGGAAAACCCTGTATGAACCGCAAAAATCGCGCCGATCTTCTGTGGACCGTTGCCGCTGCCGGTCTTAATCTCGCTTGTTTCCCAGCCCTTGCCCAGCAACCGAGTTTGAACTACTCCGGATCTGCTTCGGCAAACGATGGCGGCGCCGGATTTGCCAGCAGCCATTTTGAAGGAACCGATGTGAATCCCTACGCGAGCCCGCTTTCCGATGGCAGAGCGGTCAGATACGATCTCTTTGTCGGCAATGAGGATAAGGGCATTTTTGCCATGGCGAGTAGTGGGATCACCGTCTCCAAAGACGACATCACTCTCATCGTAAGGGCCGAATCCGATGTAACTTCGGACGCGGTTCGCTATCAACCCAATGCCGCCGGCATTGTGAACTACGCAACATATAAGATTCCCTTGACCTATCATACGGAATTGCCTTTCCAATCCTGGAACTGTACCGTTAAGTTCGTGGATCCCGCTGTTACGTTACACGCAGGACTGGGGGCTGGCGCTCAAACCGATTTCCACGTCGGATTTGACAATGGGCCGCACATTTATGAAACGTTTGAATCTCTTTACGACGGCGGCGAACTGTCGGTCACGCACTATGGACCTCAGGTTACGAGTCAGAACGGGACCGGGGACGAAACGATCGACTTCTATGAAGAGGTCGGAGCGAGTGCAGTGGTGAACTACAACCCTGGAAACGGGGCCGCCTCAGAAGCGATCATCGATCCGGGGCTGCCCATCCTCTTTTCCGATCTCTCCCCAGGGTTGACGATCTCCGGGCCGGACGGGCACATCTACGCCTCCAGTGTCCCAAGCGCCGTACCGGAGCCGTCCCTGCCGGCTTATTTGGCAGTGCTCATGTGCGCAGTCGGCCTTTCACTACATTGGCGACAGGCAAAACGCCGTCGTTCTTCCGGCAGCGGGATCCTCAGGAACACCGTCTTGCTGTCCACCTCGCCCCACAAATAATAGATGACTTCACCCCAACCATCGGCAATATATCTCTGCTTTTACAAGGAGCTGTCGTGATGAACACAGGATACTTTCGCCACGCAAGAAAAAGGTGGCGGCTCTTTCTGATCCACATCGCATTCATCGGTATCTTCTTAGTGCGATGTAGCACATCTGCATCTGCGGCCGAACTAAAACTGCATCATGTGCAGATTACCACTTCCGGTTCCAATGGCATGCTCGGGGTGCTCACCCTGCAAAACGGAATATTCCAGGCCGGCGACCCTGCATCGGATGTCAATCCAGGATATACCGATGCGTTGACCGGTAACGGTCCTGCGGGATACGTCGGGACATATCGCTATTACAATCATGGGCAAACCGTTGAGTGGCAATATGGCGACCCCAACCATCAGCCTCAGTTTGTGCTGAACCTGATCGTCGCATGTCCGTCCGGAGAGAATATCGTAGGACACCTGTTCGTGGATCAATTCGCCGACAATGGCCTCATTAATGTGAAAGTCGATGAGGTTAGCGTCGCCTCTTACTCGGGACCGACGACGGGGCAACCGGATCTGCAGTTCGAGTGGGGAACGAAGAGCGGGAATCCCAGCCCTAACCTGGCAGGCACTTTGCACAGACTTAAGTTCACCTGGAAGAATCTGAATTCCCTGGCGCCGGTTTTCATACAATTAAGCAACGGCACCTTCGTTGTAGCCGACCCTGCGAATATAACAGGGATCGTCGCGAAGCCGTGGTTTAACCTCTTCCGGTACCTGGGCGCGGGAAAAGCAGTCGAGTGGTCGTATGGCAATCCCACGGCCGGTATTGATGGCGAAGTGGATCTGGCTGTCAAGTGCACGAGTGCGGTTTTAAGCGGCACAATCCAGATTACTGGTTCCTCAGACGCTTCGCTGGAAGTGGAAATCGATGGTGTCAGTATCCGGAGTTACGGCGTCGGCGCCTCCCAGGCATTTAACTGGCTCATTCCCCCTTCCCCTACCAACTTCTTCTGGAGGAATGGCAGTTCCGGGGAGAACAACTACTGGCAACTTGACAGAACGGGTAACAGTATCAGTATCGTCAATAGCGGTTCGTTGTTGAAGGTGACCGATCTCAACTGGAAGATCGTGGCGGCGGCCGATCTATTTCAGCAAGGCACCACGGACATAATCTGGCGGAATTCCACAACCGGAGACATCGTCTATTGGGATGTTAAAGACGGAGATGTCCTCGGTTCCGGCTACATCTCTACTGTCCCGGACCAGAACTGGAAGATTGTAGGAGCTGCGGATTTGCTGCACCAGGGGCATGTGGGACTGGTCTGGCAAAATACCTCTTCCGGTGACATTGTCTACTGGGAACTGAACGGGGCGACCCTCATAAAGGGAGATTATATCAAGAACGTATCCGACCTCAACTGGCGGATCGCTGCCGTCACCGACCTTTTCCATCTAGGCAATACCGATCTCGTATGGCAGAATACTACCAATGGTGACATCGTCTATTGGACGATGAATGGGATCAGCATCGCCTCCTCAGGCTACATCTCTACGGTCCGCGACAGAAACTGGAAGATCGTAGGAGCGGCGGACCTGTTCCACCAGAACCATACCGATCTTATCTGGCAGAATAGTTCCAGCGGCGATGTCGTCTACTGGGATCTCGCCGGCGCGGCCATTTCGACTTCCGGTTACATCTACACCGTTCCCAACCTTCAATGGACACTAGGCGCGGTTCGCTAAGAGCCGTTTCGAGATCGCGCTGTCGATCTCCACAGATAACCTCCAACCGTCCGCCTATCGCGAAAATCGATAGGCGGACGCTTGCGTCACCTGCCGATGGCGCGGAGACTAAACGCACTCCGTCGACGCCGGAACGCAGTCACAGACCCGCCTATAACGGCTCGGAACGCTTACCTGGCCTGCATCCTGCCACGAGTCTCTTCATGAATATCGTGGTTCAAGACAGAGTGGAAGGATTTTCCGAGAAGGCGGGCGAATTTAAGCGCATCGGGCCGGTTTGCGCGTCGTCTGCGGATGCGCGGCATGGTCAGGAACGCTCAGGAGGTCGCCTTGGAGACACGCTTCAAACTTACCCGCCTTGTTCGCACGCAGTCCTCCGAAATCTATCTGGTTTGGGATGGAGAGAAGCGGGTCGGACAGATCGATGTGCATTTCGCGCACGATACGATTCACGCGACGGTCATTTTCGAGGCCGATCTGACGGTGAATGAGGAGGAAGAGCTTCTCGCCCAGATCGACGACGATGTCGTGTCTTCCTATCTGCCGCGCTTCGAGCGCGAGGATTTCGTGGCGCATGTGTTTCGCGGCGAAGAGATCAGCCGCTATACCGACTGCTCCGGTGCGATCGACGATATGGAAGACGACGACGAGCACGAGGAGTAGAGCTTCTTCCCTTTTGAACAACACGATGTCTAAAGCCAATCCCCCTTCACGCCCCGTCAAGCAGGGCGCGCCGGAACCTATCGCTGCGCTCAACCGTGTTCGTATTCTGGAGCAGAACCTGCCCTTCGCACAGCGAGAGCCGCTGGTCGATGTGCGTACCGCCTGCCCGGAGGTCGTCTGGGCAGCGCATGTGTGTCCTTATCTGCGTGCTTCTGTGGCCGAGATGGTCAACAGGGCGCAGGCCGCGCTGCCGCCGGGACATCATCTGCGTGCCGGAACGGCTCTGCGTACGCTTTCGATGCAGCGCGGTGGCTGGGACAGTTACTATCACCGGATGCAGTATGAGCATCCGAACTGGCCGCTCTCTGCCCTGCGTCGCGCCACCAACAAGTATTTCGCTCCCTACGATCAGCCCGCGCCGCCCGGCCACTGCACCGGCGGCGCGATCGATGTCGGTATCAATGCGCCGGACGGCAGCGCCCTGGATATGGTCGCTCCGACGGAGGGGTGGCAGGCAGCCTACACCTGGTCCGATCTGCTCTCCCCGGAGGCGAAAGCCAACCGCATGATGATGGTCGAGGCGATGCTCGGCGCGGGATTTTCAAACTGCCGTGATGAGTACTGGCACTACTCCTATGGCGACTCGGCCTGGGCCGTGCGGGTAGGGGAGAAAGAGTGTCCGTACGGGTGGGCGCACCCGCCGGTCGTGCTGGAGACCAACTACGAGGGCGCCTCGGCAGTCGATCTGCACTTCGAGAGTACGCGCGACGTCAAGGGCAAGGTGCTGCACGCGGAGGTCGCCTGCGCCCTGCCTCCGGATGCGCCGCTCACGCCGGAAGGCAATCCACGTTTCTCCGTCGGCCTCCACTGGGCAAACAACATCCCGGTGACCCTGTATCTCCACTGGCCCGCCTGCCTGCAGATGCCCGACCTCTATCTAGGTGATGGTAAGGAAGATGGCCAACCCGTCGTCGAGTTCGAGCGGCAGGGCGATACGTTGACGATCCCGATCCTCACCGATCGTGACCGCCGTATCCTCACCAATGTTCCCCCCACTCCTGCCGACGAAGAGCCTGCTGCAACCCGATCAGAGATAGGATAGAGTCGTGGAAGATTTAGCGGGCGCGTTACAGGAACATTTTGGCCATACCGAGTTTCGGCCCTATCAGGAGCAGATCATTCGCTCGGTGCTGGAAGGGCACGATACCCTCGGAGTGCTGCCGACCGGCGCGGGCAAGTCGCTCTGTTACCAGTTGCCCGCCCTGCTTCTGCCCCGCCCGACGCTCGTGATCTCCCCCTTGATTGCGCTGATGAAAGACCAACTCGACGGTCTGCCGCCTTCACTCTACCCGCAGTCCACGCTGCTCAACAGCAGTCTGGATCGCGAGGAGATCGAGCGGCGCACGGAAGCGATCCGCGCCGGTGAGATTCGGCTGATCTATGCCGCTCCGGAGCGTCTGCGCCAGGAGAGCTTTCTGCGACTGCTGGAAGAGGTCGGACTATCGCTGGTGGTCGTGGATGAGGCGCACTGCGTAAGTGTCTGGGGCCACGATTTTCGGCCCGACTACCTGTTCATTCGCAAGGCATTGGAACGGTTCGAACCCGTGGAGCCTGCGGATGCGGACGATCCGGAAGGTTCCGCCATGCCCGCTGCGGTGCCGCGGCCTGTGCTGTTGGCGTTGACCGCCACGGCGACACCGGAGATGCAGGGGGAGATCGGGCAGCAGTTGGGGCGGGAGTTGATACCGATCATCGCGCCCGCCTTTCGGCCCAATCTGCATTTCTATGCGATCCCCTGCACCAACGCAAACGCGAAGATGGAGCGACTGGCGGAACTCTGCAAGGAGGTGCCTGGCTCGATCATCGTCTATGCCAACTCACGGGACCGCTGCGAGCGGCTCGCGGATTTTCTGCGGCGTCAGCGTCTCCCTGCCGGGCACTACCACGCAGGGATGGAGCGGGAGGAACGCCAGGCCGCGCAGGAATCCTTTATGCTGGATCGCACGCGCATCATCGTCGCGACGGTCGCGTTCGGCATGGGAGTCGATAAGCCCAATGTGCGCCTGGTCGTGCACTTCACACTGCCTGAATCGCTTGAATCGTATACGCAAGAGGCAGGAAGAGCCGGGCGAGACGGCAAGCCCGCGCGCTGCGTGCTGCTCTACGCCTCCTCTGATAAGACGACGCTCAGCCGGTGGAAACGCCAGGAAGAGGTCAAAATCGAAACGGTGCGGGATGTCTATCGGGCGCTGCAGGCGGCGCTGGGGAAAGGCTCCGGACCGGTGGCTCCAGAGGCGTTGGAGGCGATCGTAACCGGGGAAGGGGAGCCGGATCCGGGCGCGGGGAGCAAGGCGCGGGTAGCGGTCAGTCTGCTGGAGCGCGTCGGACTGGTGCGGCGCACGGCCGATTTTGGCCGGGACATGCGGATCACGATGCTGCGTGCTCCCGCCGATGCCCGCGCGGAACTGGATCGCCTGCTTGCCGCGCGTCAGACCCATGCCGACGCCCGCCTCACCGAAGTGCTCGCCTTCGCGGAGGGGCACGACTGCCGCCATGTCGTGCTCTCACAGCATTTTGGACAGGAGTTGGACCCCTGCGAAACCAGGTGTGACAACTGCCTCGGTATCGAACGTGAGGCTCTTGCCGTCCGCGCCCTGCCGCCTACCGCTGAGAAGGTCCCCGACTTCGGGCAGGTCATCCTGGCGGTCGTCCGTTCGCTGCCATACCCTCTCGGCCGCACCGGGCTGGCCAAAGTCCTCACCGGCGCCGCCGACAGCTCCGTCAGCAAAGACCGCTGTCCCGAGTTCGGCCTCCTCGCAGGCATGACCCTCAAATCGATTCGCGAACATACGGATACCCTCGTTCAGCGCGGCCTGCTCGCCATGACCACCGACACCGAGTATCCGCTCCTCCGCCTTACCAGAGCGGGCATAGAAGCCATCGAGAGCGGCGAAACTCTGCTCCCCAACCTCCTCAAACCCGCCGCCCCCAAACCTGCCCGCACCTCCACGTCCGCCTCCGGCTCCGCCACCTCACGCAACGAAACCGTCGCGTCTACACTCACAGAAGACGAAGACGATCGCTTCGAACGTCTCCGTGCCTGGCGACGCCTGGAAGCCCAGCGTGCCCAGGTCCCGCCGTATATCATTTTCTCCGACGCAACCATGCGCGCCATCGCCCAGTTCAACCCCGACTCGCCGGAGGCTCTCCTCGCGGTACCCGGCATCGGCCCCGCCAAACTCGCTTCCTACGGCGACGCCGTCATCGCCCTCCTCCACGGCGACAGTTGAAGCGTAAGGTTGCGTACCATCACCAGAAACAGGGAAAGGGCACAGGCATAGCTATGCGATTGCGAGACATCCGCCGCTTTACTCTGGTGCAAACACGGTGGGTACACGCCGTTGTCCTGTGGATATTCCTTGTCCATGGTGTGGTTTCCTCTATCCAGGCAGGAGCGCAACAGATGCCGCACATTTCCGAGATCGACCGTGTCCGATTGGCCGAGGCGTTTCGGCTGGGGGACAAACTTCAGGATCGTGTGTGGGAGGGATGGCATAAAGCGCCATTTGCAGTTCTGCTGGTGACACCCGACTACGAGTTCCTGGTGCGCCATCCGCATCCCTCAAAGGATTTTCTGGATGCCGGTTATGATCGCATGCTGCGCAGTCGCGTCTACTATCGGCAACGCCAGTTCTCCACGGCTTTCCTCGCGACCTTTCCGGCGGTTAATGGGATTTCGACGATCGTGGTCGGGCAGGCGGAGAACACCTCTGTCAAAACCTCGACGCCGTGGGTAGTGACGGTGCTGCACGAGCATTTCCATCAGTGGCAGGATTCGCAGCCGAAGATTTTTGAGGAGATTGCGGCGCTCGGTCTGGCACATGACGATACGACCGGCATGTGGATGCTCAACTATCCCTTTCCTTATGGCAAACCTGCGGTGAATACCGCCTTCTCCACGGCAGCAAATGCGCTGGCCGAGGCGCTGCACGCCGTCAAGACGCCGGAGTTTGCTGATAAGGTCGCGGCATTCCGGGCCGCACAGCAACAGCTCCAACAGACGGTGTCTGAGGAGGAGTATCGGTATCTTCAGTTCCAGTTGTGGAAAGAGGGTGCGGCGCGCTATACCGAGTATCGTATCGCCCTTCTGGCTGCGGCTCACTACCAGCCCGGCAAAGCGTTCGCAGCTCTCAAGGACTTCACTCCCTATTCTCAGGTGGCTGTCGGCCTGCACGTCGGGATTGTCAAGGAACTCACAACGGCTTCGCTGGAACAGGCGCAGCGGGGCATGTTCTATGCCTACGGTGCAGCCCTCGCCCAGGTGCTGGATGCCGCGAATCCACACTGGCAACAAAGCTATCTCCACGAAAAATTCCGGTTAGACACCTACTTTGCGCCGCAGAAGGGGGATTGACAACCCCATTTTCTGGAGAGGAGCGGCTACTTCTCACTGGAGACTTCGTCTGTGGGTTGCTCGTCGGCGCCCTGCGTGCCGTAGAGGGCGTCTGCTTCATCCTCGGCTGGTTGGCTGGGCTGAATTACAAGAGGCTGGATCAGGCGCAAGAGTTGGACCAGATCGTTCAGATCCCGTGCGAAAACATGGTGAGGGAAAGATGCGAGCTTCAATAGGGCCGCGAAGGGAAATTGAGTGGAGCCGTTGGAACGTGCCTCGTAAATCTTGATATAGATATGCGGATACTCGCCCCAGACACGCGCCGAGGCAGTGTATCCTTGCTCTTCGAGAGGCATACTCCAATCCGTCTCCGTCGGGTTAGGCTCCGGGAGTGGTAAGAAGCGCCCGTTCTCGAATACGTAGCTATCGGATCTGCCTGTTGTCATGTCGCCGCCTCGCCTCCCCAAAGGTGAACTTGCCAACCCTTCCGTGCCTCTATCTGATGGGTGAAACGACGGTAAAAGGATAGGTCAAGGTTCCCGGAGATTACGGGAGCCGGAGGCTTCGGCTGCCGCAAGCAGTGCGAACACTCTGCCCCGGGCGTTATCGATTCCTGCGATCGTCTGCTTTGTTCCCTCCTTATCGCCGATTGCCGCCTGCGTTTCGGCGATCTCTTGGAGGGCGGCGGCTCTGTCATCGGCGTCGCGAATCGCTTTCGCCTTTTGTAGGGCGTGAAGGATGGTCATGTGTGACGCTTCGCGATCGTACGCTTGCGCCATCGCGATTGCCAGGAGAACCGGGACTCGGATGTTGAGATTTTCGCTTCTCTCCGCGGTCTTCGTGGCGCGCAGGAGCGTTCGCTGTGCGCCTGCCTTATCGCTTTTCTGTCGCTGCATAATGGCGATCCGTGTCAACGCAGAGGCTCTGAGGGCTGTATCCTGGATGCCGCCGGCAGTCTGTTGTGCGCCCGTCAAATTCTGCGCTTCTACGAGTGACAGTAACGCCTGGTCGCGATTACGGGCATCCTGAATGGCCAGGGCAGTCTGTTGCGCGCCGACGAGATCGTGGGCCTGTATTCGGCCCCGCACGATCGCTCCCTGAGCCGTGCCCCGGTAGAAGGCATCCTGAATTTTTGCGGAGGTTCGGAGTGCAGCGGCCAGCGTGCGACGTGCGCCCGTCATGTCTCCCGCCCGAACCTGCGCGGCGGCGATGCGTGTCAGTGCCCAGGATTTGCAGTCAGGGTCTGGGATCCGATTGGCGGTCTGTTGGGCCTCAGCGGTCATTCGGTTCTGCGCCTGAATATCGGCCATGTCGTGGAGCATCCGGTTTTTGAGATCCCCCTGGTCGGTCGTTTGTGCTATTCGGAGTGCACTTCGGATCGACTTTCGAGCAGCGGCGCTGTCTCCCGCTTTCGTCTGGGCCAGGGCGATGGTGAGAATATGCCGGATAGTGGTGTCATCCCCATAAACTGCATGCTTCTCTTCCTTCTGTTGGGCCAGAAGCAGAGTCTGCTGCGCTCCTTCTTTGTCGCCTTCCTGTTTCTGGGCCGCTGCAATGGATAACTGCGCGTCGTACTGGAAATTGGGATTTTGAATGCTCCCTGCAGTCTGCTGTGCGCCGGGCACATCCCCTGCCTCTGCCTGGGCACAGGCGATGGCGCTCCGCATCTGATCTTTGAGATAGATATTTTCGTGTTGGGATCCGTCCGGCAAGTTCGCTACAACCTGTTGAGCTATGCTGATCTCGCCGAGTTTTGCCTGAAGCGTTGTCAGGATCGCCAGCGGATAGGTGCGGTCAAAATCACGTTCGATTTTCTGTAGCGTCTGCTTCGCCATCTGAATGGTTTGCAAGGCTCCTGGCTTGTCTCCGATTTGCGCCTGTCTCTCGGCAATGCGTGTCAGCGCCAGAGTTGCCGCCTTGGAGTCAGGCATTGCATTCGCCGTCTTTTGCGCCGCCCCAAGGAGGTCATTGGCGAACGTTCTCCTACGAGGCTTCTCGTCATTGGAGATTACGCTCTGTTCTCGAAGCAGTGAGGCAAGTTCCGGATGATCGTTCCGTATCGCGAGCGTCAGGGCCGTCTCTCCATCATGGTTTTTCGCCTGGAGGTCTGCACCCTGCTTGAGGAGACGTTTGAGGATCGAGAGGTACGCTTCCGGATTCGGCAGGCCCGTATCTCCAGGCAGCCATCCCGCCGCGAGGATCAGCGCCGTGTTGCCATCGTGATCGCGTTCATTCACTTTCGCTCCAGCGTCCGCCAGAACTTCGACTGCGGAGGCGCCACCATAGTCCGCATAGATCATCAACGCCGTGCGCCCTTCACGGTCGCGGATCTCAGGGTCTGCTCCAGCCTTCAGAAGCATCCGCATTACCACGGGGCGCATCGGCGGCCCGGGCGCTTCTGTCTCTCCTACTGAATTTAGCGCGGTCTCCCCCAGATTATTCCGCAGGTTGACGTTGACCTTTCGATCCAGGAGCAATCGAACCGTGTCGGGATTCGCGGTGTGGACGCTGAAAATTAGCAGACTGGTGCTATCGGTCTTCGTTCGGACCTCGGGGTTCGCGCCATGATCCAGCAGCGTTTTCAATATCGCCGTCTGTCCACGCCGCGCCGCCAGACAGGAGACAGGATATTCGTCATATTCGTCACGAGTATCCGGAGCGGCCCCTTGATTGAGCGCCTCCAGCACGGCTTTCAGATCGTTCTTCTCTACCGCCGCAACGAGAAGCTTGTTCGGATCATCGGCCTGCGCCCTGGCTGTACGGACACCGACTATCCCCAACGTCGCCGACATAGCGAGAATCGTCAGGCGAACATAGGGTCGGAAGCAAGATGCGGAGCGATCTAAAATGGTTCCGGGAGGGTGGGGAAGTGGAGGAGTGGAGAACGGTCTCTGTGCGATCGTGAAACTTCTATGTGAATAGCCCATCTTGATCTCCCAGGCGTCTCTGCTTACGGAAAGGGTGTCGTTGTACCAGAGCCTTGTAATTGAACGGTATACTTTAGATGTTTGGTTGGTCAAAACAGTTCATGCTCCGGAAAGCAGGTCGTATGCCGTTCCGACGTACGCAAACGCAAAATCTCCAGATTCTCAATTCAATTGCAGAGGCGTTGAACAGTGCGGCGGACGTTCCGCAGGCGCTTCAGCGGACTCTGGCGCTTGTGGCGGAGCTGTTGGGATTAGAGACAGGATGGGTCTGGCTGCTGGACCCGGAGACCGATGCGTTTTTCAGCGCCGCCGCCCTGAATCTTCCGCCCTATCTGCTGGAACCGCTGCGTATGACAGGCAGCGCCTGTTGGTGTATCGAGAACTTCCGGAAGGGGGAACTGACACCCCGAAATATTCGGATCATGTCGTGCAGCCGTCTCTGCACGCAAGTGGAAGAAGCAGAGTGTAGTAGAACCGGTGGACTTCGCTACCACGCCACGATTCCGCTGACGTTCCAGAACAAGCCGTTAGGCATCATGAACCTCACCGGGCCGGATTGGCGGAGGCTGACGAAAGACGAGTTGCGCTTGCTGGGCACGATCGGGTATCAGGTGGGCATCGCTCTTGAACGGGCGCGACTGGGAGAAGCGGGTATTCGGCTGGCACGCGCCGAAGAGCGTACCCGGATCGCACGGGACATCCACGATACGCTGGCACAGGGATTGACCGCCATCGCCCTGCATATCGAGAGCGCCCTGAATCACATCGAGGGGAATCCGACTCGCGCCCGCGAGCTTTTGAACCGCGCGCTGATGACCACACAGGAGAGCCTTGAGGAGGCGCGCAGGTCTGTGCTGCATCTGCGCGCAAGTCCCTTGCTGAACAAGCCGCTGGCGGAGGCTCTGACTGCTTACGGACGCGCCTATACCTCCGAGACAGGCGTTCGCGTGAGCGTTCGGGTGCGGGGAGAGGTCGATCTGCCGGCTCAACGCGAGACAGAACTTTTTCGGATCACCCAGGAGGCGCTGACCAATGTGCGGCGTCATGCCAACGCGACCTCAGTGGTGGTCGCCTTGCGTCAGAATCCGGAGACCGTGCGCCTTGTGATCCACGACGATGGGTTAGGCTGCGATACGACACAGATATTCGGAACAGGCCACGGCATCGTCGGAATGATCGAACGTGCACGCAGCGTTGGAGGAAACTGCCGCCTGCTGAGTCGTCCGGGCCGGGGAGTGACCGTCGCTGTCGTGATTCCGCTCAAGGAGTTCGAGGGACAGACTGAGCCTGGACAGAGTTTTCGTTCGACACAGAGAGAGGTCCTATGATCCGACTCTATATCGTGGATGATCATCCTATCGTGCGCCAGGGGCTTGCGGCGGTGCTGGAGGACGAGGGCGACTTCCAGATTGCCGGAACCGCCGGCTCGGCGCGCCAGGCATTGGAAAACGTCATGGGGTGCCGTCCAGATGTGCTCCTGCTGGACCTGGAGATGCCGGAGGAGAACGGAATGACCGTGATACCGGATCTCATGCATGCCCTTCCTGCCTTGCGCATTCTGGTCTTCACGGCCTATGAGACGGATGACCTCGTTCTGAGTGCTGTGCGCGCAGGTGCAGCAGGTTATTTGCTGAAAGGTGCGCCCGCTGCAGAGATCGCAAAGGCGATCCGCGCCGTCCTTGCAGGCGAAACCTATCTCGAAGCACGAATTGCCGGCAGGATCGTCGCACAAGTCGCCCATCCGACGAAGCCTACGGCAACGCTGACAGGCCGTGAGGGACAGGTCTTGAAGTGTGTGGCTGAGGGCCTAGCCAACAAACAGATCGCGCATCGCCTCTCCATCTCCGAACGCACCGTAAAATTCCATCTGGCCTCCATCTTTCAAAAACTCGGCACCGAGAACCGCGCGCAAGCCGTCGCAGTCGCAGCCCAACGCGGATTGCTGTGATGGCGAGGTAAGAAGCACCCTGTACCAAAAGACAGGTCTGCACCCTGTCCATACCGAGGTTGCGGGAGGCGGTCAAAGCGCGTTACAATGGTGTATTCTGCAATGAGGCGAAAGGCATCCGAACCATGACCACACAGACCACACATCACTCCCGTTGGCAAGAGGCTGCACGGCTGGACGAGATCGAGCCTGAGGGCAGCAAGGTCGTCCAGATCGAAGACCAGACCATCGCGCTTTTCCGGCATGAGGGCGCGCTCTATGCGATCGACAACCGCTGTCCGCACATGGGCTTCCCGCTCCATCAGGGCAGTATCCAGTGCGGCCTGCTCACGTGTCACTGGCATCATGCGCGCTTCGATCTGGTCAGCGGCGGCACGTTCGATCCCTGGGCGGACGATGTGCGGGCCTATCCGGTGCGAGTGGAGGAGGGAGTGGTCTGGGTCGATGTCGCGCCGCCTTCGACGCCGCCGGCCGAACGCTACCGCGCGCGTCTCGCCGACGGGATGCGCCAGAATCTGCGCCTCGTTCTCGCCAAGTCCCTCATCGGATTGCAGGCGGCGGATGCGCCCGCTTCGATCGCCCTGGAGGTCGGGGCCGACTTCGGCACACGCCTGACCCGCAACGGCTGGGGCTCCGGCTTGACGATCCTGACCGCGATGGCGAATATCCTGCCCGCACTACATCCGGAGGACCGCCCGAGGGCGCTCTATCAAGGGCTGACCAACGTCGCGGCGCAGATCGCCGGACAGGCGCCCGATGTGCCTCTCGATCCCTTACCCGGCACCGAGCGGGATCCCGCCCTGCTCAAACAGTGGCTGCGAGACTTTCTGGAAGTGCGCAACGCCGACGGAGCGGAACGCACGATCGCCACCGCCATCGCCGCCGGACTGCCGATGCCGGTCCTTGCGGATATGCTCTTCACGGCAGCCACCGACCATCTCTACATCAATGGCGGGCATACGCTCGATTTCATCAACAAAGCGTTCGAAATGCTCGACATTATCGGCTGGCAGCACGCCGGACAGGTGCTGCCCAGCCTCATCCCCAATCTTGCCTCCGCCTCCCGCAGCGAAGAGATGTCCAGTTGGCGGCATCCGATCGACCTGGCCCAACTGCTCTGGGACGCCTTCGCCGAGCTGCCCGAACTCACGGAACAGGGCAGAACCGTAGACGCCTGGCACTTCAGCCGGGCGCTGGTCGAAGACCTGCTGATCGACGATCCCAAGGTAGTCGTCTGCGCTCTCAAGACCGCCCTCGCGGCCGGAGCCACCGGCGAGCAACTCGCAGCCGCTGTGGTGCAGGCCGCCGCGCGTCGCATCGCTCAGTTCCGCACCTCGAACGAGTTCGGAGACTGGATCACGGTGCTCCACACCTTTACCTATGCCAACGCCGTGCATCAGGCGATGCGCCGCGCGCCTTCGCTCGATCTGCTGCGGGGCGTCTTCGATGCCGCCGTGAGCGTCTACCTGGATCGGTTCCTCAACATGCCGCCTGCGCCGCTGCCGCAGCCCCGCACGGGAGAATCCCCCGACCCGACCCAACTCCTGGAACTGATGAACACCCAACAGCAGGTCAATGAAGTCGCCCGCCTGGTCTCCGACTGCCTCACCGGTGAGGGCGACGAAGCCGCCCTGCTCGCCACTCTGGGGCGCGCCCTGCTCCGCGAGGATGGGGAGTTCCACTCCTTCCAGATGGTCGAAGCCGGTTTCCGCCAGTACACCGATCTGCGCGGGACCGAAGAGGGCCGTGTCGTCCTGCTCGCCGTCGCGCGCTACCTCGCCGCCCACTCGCCTACCTCCCGCGCCAGCGGCCAGACCTACCAGACCGCCCTCCGCCTGCAACGCGGCGAAGCCCTCTACTCTGAGTAGAAACTCCGTGACGCACAGAGAGGCTTCGGAAGGAATTCGCGATGACACAGCTCAATCCTGGTTACAGAATATGCCCCGGCAGTTGTCTCCTGATGCTGGTGTTTGTTGCCTGTCTGATGGTGCTCGGCGGCGCTAGCCGCGCCCAACGCCTTGCCCCGGTCGCGGCCGGCAGCGTTGTGGTGGTCAAGAACCTCAACAATGCCGACTCGGTCGCCATCGCCGACTACTATATAAACAGACGCAAACTGCCTGTCGAAAACGTCTGTGAGGTGCGCTGTCCGGAGGTGGAGGAGTGCAGCTACAAGGAGGTTGCGGACCAACTGATGGGGCCGTTGAAAAAGTTTCTGGCGAAGCTCAATCATCCCATCGACTACGTCGTCCTCACCAAAGGCATTCCGATTCGCACCCACGAGGGGATTGTCGGCGGCATGAGCGTCGATAGCCTGATTGTCACGATGGATCAGCCGGGAGTTCAAAGCGGCCCGCCAGGTACGGCGGACGTTTCCCAGGGCAGGATCAATCCCTACTTCGGCCACGCAGAGCGGTTCAGCCATGCCCGCTTCGGCATCTATCTGGTGACGCGCCTGATCGGCTATACGCGCGCGGACTGCCTGCGCCTGGTGGACAACTCCCTGGCCGCCAAAGGGCGGGATGGACCGTTCCTGCTGCACACCGGTCCCGGCCACACCGACGAAGGCTACAAGACGATCAACGAGCAGATGCACCGCGCCAACGAGATCCTGACGGCCAGGCACCTGAACAGCATCCTCAGCACCGGTGATAAGTTTCCGGGGAGCGACAAAGACCTGATGGGCTACTACTCCTGGGGCAGCAACGACCTGAAGTTCGATAAGAAAACCTACAATAGCCTGGGTTTTGCGCCTGGGGGCATCGCCGAAACGGCGGTCTCCACCAGTGGCCGCACCTTTGCAGATCCCAAAGCGCCGTGGCAATCGCTTATCGCCGATCTCGTCGCGCAGGGGGTGACTGGCTGCAAAGGCTACGTCTCCGAACCCGGTGTCATGGCCATGGCCCACGCGGACATCCTCTTTGATCGCTATACAGCCGGCTTCAATCTCGCGGAGAGCTTCTACAGTGCAACCTGGCTGTTACGCTGCAAAGAGATAGTTGTCGGCGACCCGCTCTGCGCGCCCTACGCAAGCGAGCAGGCAGCAGTGAGTAGCAAGTAGCAAACAGCCGGACCCCAATAACGGCTCAATCGTGAATTGCCCGCTTGGACATGCTCTCGCCTTTGGAAGGCGGCCGGTTTGCATGGGCCATCG
>Ga0207705_10000860_pt1 | contig 24893 bp, 22 predicted proteins | sample KBSC13metaG_FD_184314 | JGI IMG/M metagenome (GOLD analysis project Ga0207705, IMG submission 184314) | Corn rhizosphere microbial communities from Kellogg Biological Station, Michigan, USA - KBS C1-3 metaG (SPAdes) (version 2) | ecosystem: Host-associated > Plants > Roots > Rhizosphere > Soil ... | reverse complement strand
CGGATCGTCGAGTGTCGCGAACGCTTCGGAGAACACTTCGCGGTAATGACTGGAATGTCCGGGCACGAAACTGACCGGCAGGCCGCCACGGCCCTTGCGGGCACCGCGCGTCATCGGGCCCGGCTGCAGGTCGGCCAGGCCCAGGAACACGCCCAATCGCATCCGCATGTCCGAATCACCCGCCGCCAGCAACGCATCGGGATCGACCCGGAAACTCGGCAGGATCTCGGCGGCCTGCACGATATGGGTGGCCGCCAGCCGCAACCAGCGCGCGCCGGTCAGCGGATCGGGCATCGAAAACCCTTCCGACCAGCCGAAACCCAGCCAGTCGAGCAGCATGTCGTGCGGCTCGCGCTGCACGATCACCAGTCGCGCGCCCGGCAGCGCACGCTTGATCACCGGCGCCACCCGCGCATCCAGCACCGGAATCCAGTCGACCACGCGGCTCATGTCGTTATTGCCCGCACGCTCCAGCGGTCGGCGGTAACGACGCGCGAGCATCGCGAGATCGGCCTGACCCAGCGGCTGGCCGAGGCGCGGATCGAACGGGGCATTCACGAAGTCCGGCACCGCTTCGAAGCGCTCGCGGCGCACGAACCAGCCCGGCTGGTCGGCCAGCAGCGCGGCCACTTGGCCAACGCCGGAACCCGGCAGGCCGCACAGGAACACCGGCGCCCCATCGCGTGCGTCCGCGAAATCGGGTGCGTCGGCGAGGCGATGCAGTTCCGTGGACGTCGATTCATCCACGGACGGCAGGTCCGGTAGCCGGCCGCCGGTGACATGCTGCGCGCGCATGAACGCTTCGGCCGCATCCGGCCATTGCTCCAGCGCATCGAACGCCAGCCCCAGCAGGCGTTGATGGCGGCGCGCCAGCAACGGCGGCTTGCCCTCGAACTGGCGCTCATCCACGCGCTGCAAGCGTTGCACCGCGGCAGCGGGGTCGCCCGCCAGCAAAGCACCCCGCGCGCGCAGCGCCGCCAGTGCCGGCCGCGGCGAAGACGCCGCGACTTCCGCGAGCGCCAAGGCCTCGTCGACGCGCCCGGCGCCATCCAATGCCAGCGCGTGTTGCGCCTTCAGATCGGCGTCATCGGGCCAGCGCGCCTCGGCGCCCGTCCACACGGAAACCGCTTCGTCATGGCGGCCGAGCCGCATCAGCAAACGCGCGAGTGCAGCGTGCGCCCGCACGCCTTCAGGGTAGCTCGCCACATGCCGGCGCAGATCGTCGATGGCCTGGTCAATCCGCTTGGTGCGTGCCAGCAGGTCGGCACGGCGTACCGCCGCGGAATGCAGCCCGGGCTGGATGCGCAGGGCTTCGTCGTACTGCGCGATGGCTTCGTCGATGCGGCCTTGTGTCCGCGCGACGTCGCCCAAGCCCACCCGCGCCGCCGCGGCCTGTTCGCCGCGCGCCAGCAGCGATTCGAAGATCGGCAGCGCCGCCGCGATGTCGCCTTTGCGCAGGTGCACGTCGGCCCGCAACACCTGCGCCAGCGGATAATCGGGCTTCACCGTCAATGCGTTGTCGAGCGCCTTCGCCGCGAAATCCAGCATGTCCTGATCCAGCATCGCCTGCGCGTAGCCGGTCTGGATCAGGGGATCGTCCGGCGCGAGTTCGGCAGCTTGCGTCAGCAGTTGCACCGCGCGCGGTGAATCACCGCGCAACTGCGCGATGTTGCCGAGGCCCGTCAGCGCCTGCACGTCATTTTCGTCCGCGCGCAACGCCACCCTGAAATGGCTTTCGGCGCCTTCGGCATCGCCGCGCAGCAGCGCGACCTGGCCGAGACCGGCGTGCGCGGCGGCGAGATTCGGATTCAACTGACGCGCCTGATCGTAGGCCTGCTGGGCCTCGTCGAGCCGGCTTTCGCTGAGGTACATCTCGCCCAACGTGTGCTGGCAGGCAGCGTTGCCGGGATCGAGTTCCGTGGCACGCCGCACCAGCCTGTACGCCTCCGGCAGGTCGCCACGCTGGCCGCGCAGGATCCCGAGCAGATGCAACACGGCCGCGCTGTCGGGATTTTCGGCCAGCAGTTGGCGATAACCGCTTTCGGCTTCGTCGAGACGGCCGGCGCGGTGCAGTTGGACCAGGTCTTCAAGCATGTGAGACGTTCCGGAACGATCGCGCATTATGCTTCATTTATGCGATCGTCCTGATCGCCGCGTCATAAAAATCAGTCGCGCGTGTGGGTGCTGTCAGCGCTCGGGGCCGCCAGAACGGCCGTCCCCTGGCCTGATTTTTCACGACAGCAGCTTCGATTGGCCGAATGGCGTCAAATCAGGGCATGGAAGCCCGTTCTGGTCTTGCCGGCCGCCCAGCAACTCCGGCAAGTCGTTCCGCCGGGCGAAGCAACGATCAGGGACGATCGCACAAGCGCGCGAAACGCGCGGCAATGTAGTCTTCGGACCAGCTGCCGAGATGGCGGTCGCGGATGAAGCCGCAATGACCGCCGTGTCGGGTGAGCGTCACCTCGACGCATGACGGCAATGTCATCGTCGCGAGATCGCTCGCCGGGCACACCGGGTCATCGCAGGTCGCCAGGATCGAAGTCGGAACGCGCAACTCGGCCAGCCGATCGCCCGCCACCGAATAGCCATCCAGATAATTGTCGAGACTTCCGAAATCGGTGTGCTTCAACACCAGTGCTTCGGTCAGCGTGCGCAGCGTGCCGCGCAAATCGCGACGCGTGAACAGTTCGGTGCCGGCGAACGCGCGCTGCTTGAGCCGCAGCGAACGCCGCCACTTCCACATGAAGTAATCGTGGTACATCCGCGGCGCGTGTTCCAGCTGAAACAGCCCGGCGTGCGGATCGATCACCGGGCAGACCGCGATCACGCGCGCGAGATCGATGCCGGCGCCGGGCGCGCGCAGTGCCGCGCGCAACGCGAAGTTGCCGCCCAGCGAAAAGCCCACCAGCACCAATGGGCGGGTCGGATACCGCTGCTGCACCTGACCCAGCGCGCCGACCACTTCGTCGATCAGGCAGGAATGGAAGATGCCCGGATTCAGCGCATGGGTGTCGCCGTGGTCGCGGAAGTTGAGGCGGAATACATCCCAACCTTCCTCCAGCAAGCGCGCGCCGGTCTGCAGCAAGTAAGCGGAACGCGTGCTGCCTTCCCAGCCGTGGAACAGCACCGCCAGGCCGTGCGCCTTCGGGGCAACGTTCTGGACGGTGCGGCAACCGGTGAGTCGCACGCCGTCGCCGCAATCCAGCGTCACCCATTCGGCTTCCCGTTCGAGCCGGCGCGTACGCGCACCCCGCAAGCGGCGACGCAGCGAACTCGAGGCCAGCATCGACTGCACGTGCGGACTGCGTAGCCACCACGATGGCCGGAAATCATCATCTGCCGTCGGTGTCATGCGGTGATGCCCAGCACCTGCGCGATTTCGGCACGCGCCGTTTCGGCCATCCGGCGGCGACCGCCTTCCGGCTCGAACGGCACGGGTTTGAGGAAATGCACTTCGGCGGTCAGCGAACGCGTTGCCAATACCCGGCCCACGTTGTGCAGGAAACTCTCGCCGCGCGTGAACAACATGTCGGGCGCGGGCGCGCCGTTGCGCAAGTAGCGCAATGCGACCGGCTGCACCGGCGCCGCCGCGTCCAGCGCCGCCTGCAGGATGCGCGCGTGGAACACCTTCAGCGTGCCGGCCGGCGCGGTGCCGCCTTCGGGAAACGCGGCAATGCTGCGGCCGGCGCGCAGGCGATCGCTCATCACCGCCATCACCTGCGCCAGCGAATCGGTGCTGCCGCGCTGATGGAAAATCGTGCCGCCACGGCGCGCCATCCAGCCCACCAGCGGCCAGCGCCCGATTTCGGCCTTGGCCACGAAATCGGCCGGACGCACCGCATGCAACACGCTGATGTCCATCCACGAACCGTGGTTGGCGACGAACATCACCGGATCGTGCAGCGGTTCGCCTACGCGCTTCACGCGTAGACCGAAGCAGCGCAGGAACAGGCGCGACCAGTTGCGCAACAGCCCCGCGCCCACAGTGCCGGGCTTCGGGCCATGCGGCAGCAGGAAGATGGCCAGCAGGCAGCCGCCGACCACCACCAGCAACAACAGCGGCACACGCCACACGCAACGCAACAGACTCAAGGGTTTTCCGGCGCGCGTTGCCGCCCGCCCTCCGCAAAAATGGAAGGGCGTTACTTTAACGTGAGTGCGGCGTCACGGGCATCCCGATTGGCTTCGGCTTACACTGGGCGCATGCGAACGAGGATTGCGCCATGAACACCACGCCGCGCCGCGTCGAACACCAGCAAACCGACCGCGGCTACATTCCGGTTTACACCACCGAAACCGTCGAGCAGCCGTGGGCGCGCTACACGCGCACGGAACACGAAGTGTGGGCCACGCTGTTTCGCCGCCAGCGCGAAGTATTGAAGGGCCGCGCCTGCAATGAGTTCATCGAGAACCAGGAGCGTTTCGGCATGACGCCCGACGCGATTCCCAAGTTCGACGATTTGAACAAGATCCTGAAAGCCGGCACCGGCTGGGAAATCGTCGGCGTCGAAGGTCTGCTGCCGGAACTGACCTTCTTCGATCATCTCGCCAATCGCCGCTTCCCGGTAACCTGGTGGATCCGGAAACCCGAGCAGCTCGATTACCTTTCCGAACCCGACCTGTTCCATGACCTGTTCGGCCACGTGCCGATGCTGCTGAACCCGGTATTTGCCGACTACGTGCAGGCCTACGGCCGCGGCGGCGTCAAGGCGCACGGCATCGACGCCGATGCGCTGATGAACCTGACGCGCCTGTACTGGTACACGGTGGAATTCGGGTTGATCAATACGCCAGAAGGCGCGCGCATCTACGGTTCCGGGATCGTCAGTTCCAAGGGCGAGTCGATCTACTGCCTCGAATCGAATTCACCCAACCGGATCGGTTTCGACCTGGAGCGCATCATGCGCACCCGCTACAAGATCGACACCTACCAGCAAACCTATTTCGTGATCGACAGTTTCCAGCAATTGATGGACGCCACCGAGCCCGACTTCACCCCGATCTACGCACGCCTCAAGGACATGCCGGCGCTGCCCGCGGCGGAAGTGCAAGCGAACGACCGCGTGATCCATCGCGGCACGGGCGAGGGCTGGGTCAAGACCGACGACGTGTAATGAAAGTTCGGTTTTTCGATACCGCGACAACCGAATTGATTCGCCGTACTGGTTTCGTCCTGCTGGTAATCGGAGGCACAGCCGCCCTGTGACACTCGCGTATTGGGATGCGTTGCCGAACTGACTGGCTATTGCAGCGATGATCCCCGTCATGGCTGCGTTTCCGATGGTACGTATCGATCTTTACAAGAATTGGCACGCTACGAAAGGACTGGAACGGGGCTGGGCCATCGGTGCATTAAGCGCTCCGCCGATGCTACTTCTTGGAAGCATGATTTGGTTCTTTGCAGTTCCACATGCTCACGGTTAGCCGCAGGTCGGGGCGAGCAGCTTTTGCGGACCCAACAATGTCGTGCATCGAAGTTGGGCTTCCCCGGATGAAGCCGCGGGTCAGCCCAACCTACGATTTCGGGCGCTTCACCGCACTGACTTCCAGCACCTGCGCGATGTGTTCGCCGTTCCAGCGGTAGATCAGGTGCTTGGCCTGCACGCACGGCTTGGCGAGATCGGGATGGAACAGCGCCGCGCATTCGCCGCCCTTGCAACGCACGCTGTCGTAGGCGATGCCGTTCGACCCTTGTCCGCGCAACATCGCGCCGAATTTCTGCGAGGCGGCATAGCCGTTCGGATCGTGTTCCGCCTTCCAGCCGCCGCGGATGTCGTGCAATGAACCGTGCACACCGGTGACATAGCACCGCATCGTGAGGTCGATTGGCGGCTCCTTCGTCGCCTTGAGAAACTGCTCGCGGTGATACACGGTTTCCTCGACCGCAGTGTCGAATTCATGCGCGAGGTACAACACGCCGTAGCTGCCGCTGGAAAACCGGCTGCCCTCCGGATTGAGATGCGTGAACGCCGCCATCAGCGGCGTCGTGCCCGGCCCGCTGACGCGATGTTCCTTCGGCACGTTCGACAACTCGCCCCATTCCTCGCGCAGGCGCGGATTGGTCAGCGCCTCGACCTGGTACAGCGCCTCCAAATCTTTCGGCTCCGCGATGGCATCGAACACTCCGATCGGCGGAAAGCGGCTGGGTACGATGCGGTACGCGCGTTGCCAGCGGATGCGGTGAATTGGCGGATCGTAGGGCATTGCGAAAATATCCGCGTGCCGCCTCTCTCGATGCGAGATCGCGACGGACGATGATGTTTTGCCGTCATTCCGGACGCCGCGCAGCGGCGACCCGGAACCCAGTGCCTTCGCCCTTGGATCTCGAAAGTCGCTGGGTTCCGGGTTCCATCGCCGATGAGACCGGCGATGGCCCCGGAATGACGACTGAGGAAAGGCGCGACTTCGCAGAAGCGGTTCGGTCGCGGGTCAGCCGCGCTGCGCGTCGAGGTACTGCCGCACCACGAACAGATCCGCGACGTTGCCCGACAGCATGCGTTCCAGCGCGGATTTGCCGCCGAAGGTCGGCGCACTGTTGGGTTTGCGCAGCCACGCGTCGGCACGCTCGGCCTGCGGAAAAAGGATTGCCAGCGCCTTGAAGATCCCGAGCAGATAACTGACGCGTTCCAGCGTATCGCGCGACAGCGTTCCGCTGCGCTCGCGCTTCCACTTGTAGAACGTCGATTCCGGCGGCTCGCCCAGCAATTTGCGCTGCTCGGCGACGCGCAGTTTCCAGCGTTCGCTGAGATTGAAGAATGCACGCAACGCCGGTCCGCCGAGATCCGGTTCCGGTTGCGTCCGACCCATGCGTCGTGCGTCTTCGATGCGTTTGGCCTGTTGTTTCATGGTGGTTCCTCCATGAAGTTAAAACAAACTTTACTTCATGTGGATAGAAAGCGCAAACCGGCGGAACTATTCGATCCGCTGGCGCGGCACGCCGGCGTGGGCAAGATAAGCCTCCAGCCCGCGCTCGGTCGTGTCGGCGAAGATCTCCCCTGTCGCGACGAACTGCATGCGGTCGGGACGGAAGTTGCGGAATCCCAAACGCAAGCGGCACCAGGCGCCGAGCGTCCAGACTGCGCCCCAGCACGCCAGACAAAGCGGTTCGACTTCACGCGTACTGGTGCTGCCGTCGGCGTCGCGATACTCCAGCTTCAACACCCGCCGCGCGGAGATGGCTTCGTGCAGCGCATCGACGATGCCCGTCTTCGCCTCGTACCAGCGCTGCGGCACGAACACGCGCGACCGCTCGGCGCGCCCGCGCAATTCCGCCGGCAGCACGGCATCGATTTTCAGCATCGCCGATTGCGCGCCATGCGCCAGCCGCTTGCCCGCGAATGCGCGCACGAAACGCGTGCCGACCACCAGCGATTCAAGTTCCTCGGCGGTGAACATCAGCGGCGGGATATCCGAACCCTTGCGCAGCAGATAACCGACGCCGGCTTCGCCTTCGATCGCGACGCCCGACGTTTGCAGGTCCGCCACGTCGCGATAGACGGTACGCAGCGACACGCCGAGGCTGTCGGCCAGTCGCCGCGCGGGCAACGCCATGCGACGGCCCTGCAAGGCGTGGATGATGAGGAACAGACGATCGGCGCGACGCATCCGCAGCTTTTATCACAACCGTGATCGCACGACCTGCGACGATCACTTCCCACGTCCGTACGGCGCGCGCGCATCGAGCGCGGTACCGATCGCCACACCGATCAACCGGTCAATCCCATCTCGGCCGCCAGTGATTCATCGGCCTTGATGGCGCGTTGCTCCGCCGGTCGCGCCATCACGCGCGCCACGTAATCGGCGATGACCGGCGTAGCCTCGACCATGCCGAATCCGGTGAGCCACCGCAGCGCATTGCCCCAAAGCACATCGGCGGCGCTGAAGCGTTCGCCCAGCAACCACGGGCCGGGTTGCAATGCCGAAGTGACGGCGTTGATCGTGGTGTCGAAATCGGCGTAGGGCGACTGCGCGCGCGGCGCCGGTTCGCGCTTCATCGCGCGATCGCCGACCGCGGGTTCGAAGCAGGCGGCGTAGAACACCAGCCAGCGCAGATACGTGCCGCGCTGCGGATCGTCCAGCCCCGGCGCCAGATTGGCCTGCCGGAACATATCGGCGAGATAGATGAAGATCGCCACGGTTTCGGTGACCAACGTTCCCTTGTGACGAATGGCTGGCACCTTGCCCATGGGGTTGATGGCCATGTAGTCGGGCGCGAGTTGCTCCTGCTTGCGAAAGTCGAGCACGCGCAGTTCGTAATCGACGCCCAATTCTTCCAGCAATGCGCGCGTCATGGCCGCGCGGCTGTGCGGGTTGTGGAAAAGCACGAGATCGGATTCGGATGAAGCATTCATGGAGGATTCCTGGTGATAATCGGAATGGATGGTGTGACCCGCACGGCCGGTTGAGGTTCGACCATACGGATGCTCTTTCAGGCTGCCAGCGCCTCGTCCAGTTCGCGCGCCTGCGCGGCGGCCAAGGCCTCGTCCATTTCGAACGCGCGACGGATGGCGGGACGCGTCTGCACGCGTTGCGCGTAATCACGGAACACCGGCCAGTCCGGCACCAGTTTGAACATCAACCCGTAGTTCAGCGCACCACCCCACAACACGTCGGCGGCACTGAAGCGTCCGCCCAGCAACCACGGGCCATGCCTGAGTTGCGCGGCCAATACCTGCATCACGCTGTCGTAGTCGCCGTAACCGCATTGCATCGGCGGCACCGGTTCGCGTTTTTGCGAGAAATCCATCATCGCCGGCTCGAAGCAGGAACCGTAGAACACCATCCAGCGCAGGTACGCGCCGCGCAACGGATCGCCCATGGACGGCGCGAGGTTCTTTTCCGGATACAGATCGGCCAAGTACATCAGGATCGCCGATTGTTCGGTGATCAATACGTCCTCGTGGCGGATCGCCGGCACCTTGCCCATCGGATTGATCGCCAGGTAATCGGACGTACGTTGCTCGCCGGCTTTCAGGTTCAACGCGACCAGGTCGTACGGTGCGCCAAGTTCCTCCAGCAGCGCGCGGGCAACGCTGGAACGGCTGTGGGGGGCGTGGAAGAAGACAACGGGCGAATGCGCGTTCATGGACGAACCTCCTGATGAAATGCGGTCAGAAAACGGGACCGGATCGGCCAGCGTGACCGGCGTACGCGCGGGCCGTAGCTTGCCCGCAACGGGTGATGGCATACCTTCGATGCGCGCGCGGTGCCGTGCGGCCGGTCGATAGGCGTCGAGCAATTTCGAAAACCATGGATGCATGCGGTGGCTCCTTCCGGTTTGTCGACACAGCATGCGGCCGCACTGCTGACAACGTGCTGTCAGCAGCGACTGGCTTTGCCGCGTGAGGGCCGGGACAATGTGCGTTCACCGTTTTGGATGCAGGCCATGAAACCCGTTTCGCTGACCCAATACCTGACCGAAGAACGCCGCGCGGGCTACGGTGACACCGACCTGATCCAATTGCTGGAGATCGTGGCGCGCGCCTGCAAGCGCATCGCGGTGGCCACCGGCAAAGGCGCGCTGGGCGGGGTGCTGGGTGAAGCGGGTACGGCCGATTCCATCAGCATGAATATCCAGGGCGAAGCGCAGAAGAAACTGGACGTGATCTCGAACGAAATCCTGCTCGACGCCAACGCCTGGGGCGGCCATCTCGCCGCCTGCGCGTCGGAGGAAATGGAACATCCGCAGCAGATTCCCGACGCCTACCCGCGCGGCGGCTATCTGCTGCTGTTCGATCCGCTGGACGGTTCCAGCAACATCGACGTCAACATTTCGGTCGGCACCATCTTCTCGGTGCTGAAGCGCCCCGGCGGACACCGCGGCAAGGTCGACACGTCCGAGTTCCTGCAGCCGGGCACCAACCAGGTCGCCGCCGGCTACGTGGTATACGGATCTTGCACGTTGCTGGTGCTCACCCTCGGCCACGGCACCCACGTGTTCACGCTCGATCGCGAAGCGGGCAGCTTCATCCTCACCCGCCGTGATGTGCAGATTCCGGAAGACACGTCGGAATTTGCGATCAACATGTCCAACCAGCGCTTCTGGGAAGCGCCGATGCAGCTCTATATCGGCGACTTGCTGGCCGGCAAGGAAGGCCCGCGCGGGCGCGACTTCAACATGCGCTGGGTGGCTTCGATGGTGGCCGACGTGCATCGCATCCTGACCCGCGGCGGCATCTTCAGCTATCCGCTGGATTCGAAGATCAAGGCCAAAGGCGGCAAGCTGCGCCTGATGTACGAAGCCAACCCCATGAGCTTCATCGTCGAGCAGGCCGGCGGCGCGGCCAGCACCGGACGCGGGCGGATCATGGAAGTGCAACCCGAAGGTCTGCACCAGCGCGTGCCGGTGATCCTCGGATCAAAGAACGAAGTGAAAGCGGCGGTGCAATACCACACCGACGCGTAGGTTGGGCTGACTCCGGGCTTCATCCGGAGGAAGCCCAACGTTGGCGCGAGGTTATGTTGGGTTTCGCTGCGCTCAGCCCAACCTGCGCGCTACACGCGCCCTCTCACCGGTAGGGCGGGAGAAACGCAGTGAATCCCGCCGTGGTACACAGAAGGCGGGTTTTCACCCGCCCTACGTTGCTACACCCTTCCGGTCACCGGGATCAAGGCACCCGTGATCGCGGACGCCTGCTCGGACAGCAGGAACACGATCACGTCGGCAAGCTGCGCGGGCTTCACCCACTTGTCGAAATCCGCCTTCGGCATGTCCTTGCGATTCGGCGGCGTGTCGATGATCGAAGGCAGCAGCGCGTTGACCGTGATGCCGCGCGGCTTCAGTTCCTCGGCCAGCGATTCGGTCAATCGCATCACGCCCGATTTGGAAGCCGCATATGCGCCCATGCCGGCACCGGCCTTCAATGCACCTGCCGCGCCGATGTTGACGATGCGTCCGCCGTCCGGCAGGTACGCCAGCGCGGCCTTGCTGGCCGCAACCGCGGTGCGGAGGTTGACGCGATACAGCAGGTCCCAGGTTTCGGCGCCGCCGTCGGCCAGGGTCTCGAAACGGAACGTGCCGGCGATGTTGACCAGCGCATCGAGCCCACCCATCGCCGTGACCGCCTTGCCGATCGCGGCTTTCGCCTGATCCGCATCGGCCAGATCGACGCCGCCGAAGCGCTCGGCCGCACCCAGATCGATGCCGGCTGGCGGTGCCTCCGCACGATCGATGGCCGCGACCCTGGCGCCGGCCGCAAGCGCGGTTTGCACCACCGCCGCCCCGAGTGAACCGAACGCGCCCGTGATCGCGATGCGTTTGCCCGTGAGTGACATGGCAACTCCCTCTTGGCCCAAGCGAACGGCAAGCATATAGCGCGGCGACGCGGCCGGTGAAATGCGCCGCGCCGCCATCCGGTCAGTTCGGGAGTAAGCTCGCGGCGTTGGCGAGCCCCGGAGCTGCCATGGCCAGCATTCCCGACGACGCGATTTGCCGGACGCCGCCCGATGAGGCGCCGCACACGATCACGCGCGTGGTCTATCGCCACACGTTGCCGCTGCGGATCATGCACTGGATCAATGCGATCTGCCTGCTGATCCTGCTCGGCAGCGGCTTGCAGATCTTCAATGCGCATCCGGCGCTGTATTGGGGCCAGCGCTCGACGTTCGAGCGTCCGTGGCTGAGTCTTGCTGCGATCCAAACGCACGACGGAAAACTGCACGGTGTCACCACGCTCGGCGCGCACCATTTCAATACCACGGGCTGGCTGGGCGTGTCGAAGATGGATGGCCAGCCGACCGTGCGCGGCTTCCCGTCGTGGGCGACGATTCCCGGCCCGCAATGGCTGGCGATGGGCCGCGCGTGGCATTTCTTCTTTGCGTGGCTGTTCGCGATCAACGGCGTATGTTTCGTCGCGTATGCGCTGTGGACGCGGCACCTGACGCGCGACCTGGTTCCGACGCGGCGCGACTGGCGCGGCATCGGCCGTTCGGTCATCGACCACGCGCTGCTGCGGCATCCGAAAGGCGAAGCCGCGTTGCGCTACAACGTGCTGCAGCGAATTGCCTATCTGGTGGTGGTCTTCGGCTTGGGCGGCGGCGTGGTGTTGATGGGATTGGCGATGTCGCCGCGCATGGACAGCGTGCTCGGCTGGCTGGTGGATGCCGTCGGCGGCCGGCAATCCGCGCGCAGCATCCACTTCCTGTTCGCGATGGGCTTCATTGCATTTTTCCTGATCCACATTTTCGAAGTGATCGTGACCGGCGTCGGCAACAATTTGCGCTCTATCATCACCGGCCGTTACACGATCGAGACGGAGGCGCGCGATGAAACTGATCAATAGGCGCCGCCGCTTCCTTCGCGACGCCCTGGCGCTGACCGGCGCGGTGGCGCTGGGCGGCTGCGACAAACTGTCGGAAACCGATTGGGCTCCGAAGATATTGGACAGCGCGACGGGCTTGAGCCACGCCGCGCACCGCGCGCTGTCGCGCGACGCGATGGCGCGAGAGTACGGCGAAGCCGACATTTCCCCGGTATTTCGCGCCAACGGCAGCACCGACCCACAATCGGCCGAATACCGCGGGCTCGCCGCTGGCGGGTTTCGCGATTACCGGCTGGGGGTAGGCGGACAGGTCGCGCATTCGTTGTCGCTGTCGCTGGATGATTTGCGCGCGCTCCCGAATCGCACCCAGATCACCCGCCACGACTGCGTGGAAGGCTGGAGCGTGATCGGCCAATGGACGGGCGTGCAGTTGTCGCACGTGTTGCAACTGGCGCAACCAACCAGGCAGGCGCGCTACGTGGTGTTTCGCTGCTACGACGCGATGGACGACGGCAGCGAATACTACGAATCGCTGGGCTTCGACGACGCGTATCACCCCCAGACCCTGCTGGCGTGGGAACTCAACGGCAAGGCGCTGCCGATCCCGAACGGCGCGCCGCTGCGGCTGCGGGTGCCGCGCCAGCTCGGCTACAAGATGGCGAAGTACCTGCGCCGCATCGATCTGGTCGATTCCTTCAAAACCATCGAGGGCGGCCAGGGCGGCTACTGGGAAGATCAGGGATACCAGTGGTACGCCGGTATCTGAAAAAAACGCGGTAGGTTGGCTGGGCAACGCGAAGCCCAACGCCGTCGTTGCATGCACGTTGGGCTTCATTGCATTCAGCCCAACCTACGCCCCGAAGAAACGGCCCGAAGCGGCTGTTGTGAAAAGTCAGGCCAAGGAAGGCCGTTCTGAATCTGGCAAAGATTGATGATCGATCTCGTTGAACCGTATCGTTCGTGGAGCCAGCGATCAGGGACGATCGCATTCAACGGCGCCAACGACGCGCATGCCGCCAGTGGCGGATGCGCCTGATTGCCCAGCGTGACGCAAACGGCAACACCGCCAGCAGCGCCAGGGAAATGATCATCGGCAACGAAACCAGTTCCTTCGGCGATCGGGCCGCGGCGATGCGCGTGCCGGCATTCACGTACACGGCCGTGCCGGCCAGCATCCCGACCTGCGTCACCCAGTAGTACGTTCGCACCCGCATGTGGGTCACGCCCATCAGCAGGTTGACGAGAAAGAACGGGAAGATCGGGACCAGCCGAATGTTGAGCAGGTAGAAGGCGCCATCGCGCTCGATACCGGCATCGATCTTGTGCAGGCGGTGCGCAAAGCGGTGGCGGATCGCATCCTTGAAAACGAACCGCGAGGCCAGCATCACCAGTGTGGCGCCGATCGCGGAACCGAACGACATCAGCACGGTGCCTTCGAACAATCCGAAGATGGCGCCCGCCGCCAGCGTCATCACGGTGAGCAGCGGCAGCGACAACAACACGATCGCGATCAGCAAACCGAGGAACGCGAATGCCAGCCGCCAGGGATGCGTGACCTGCCCGATCAGCAGCCATTCGCGGCTGCGTTGCAGGGTCGCGAAATCCAGATGGTGCGCCGCGCCGGAAAGGAAGAACGCGATCACCGCGCCCAATGCAATCAGCACCAGGATGCCGCGCAGCAACCACCGCCATCGTTCGCGGGACAACATGCCTTCCAGCATGCGCGACGGCACGTGAACGGCACGTGCGGCTCTTTACCGGACGCGACGCGCCGGTGCAGCATGTAGCGAACCGCCGGGGATGCCCTTGTCCGACCTGCCCTCTTTGTTGAGCCGCCTTCGACGCGATTACTTGTTGCAGGCGCTGTTGCTGCTGACGTTTGCGCTCGCGATTTTTGATCCGCGCGCACCTGTCGAATACCTGCGTTGGCTGGACCTGCCTACCTTGGCGGGCTTGTGTGGCCTGCTGATCCTGACCCAGGGCGTGCAGACGAGCGGCCACGTGCAACGTTTCGCGCTGCACCTGGTCGCGCGGTTGCACGACGTGCGCGCGCTCGCCTTCGCACTGGTGCTGCTCGCCGCTGCGCTCGCGACGGTGCTGACCAATGACGTCGCGCTGTTTCTCGTGGTGCCGTTGACGCTTGCGATCGATCGCATCGCCCGCATCCCGCGTCAGCGACTGGTGATATTCGAAGCGTTGGCGGTGAACGCGGGATCGACGTTCAGCCCGATCGGCAATCCGCAGAACCTGCTGTTGTGGCAGCACTCGGGGCTCGGGTTCTTTCGATACGTCGCGGCGCTGGCGCCTGCCGGCGCGGTGCTGCTGGGCGTGTTGCTGATCGTGTGCGGCCTTGCGTTTCCATCGATGCCCTTGCGGCTCGACGAAAGTCGGGTCGGTCATGCGCCGCGTCGCGATACGCCTTTGCTGGCCGGTTCGGTACTGCTGCTGGCCGGTATGGTGCTCGCGCTGCAACTGGGTTGGGCGGTTTCCGCAGCTTTGTTCGTCATCGCGATCGGCGCGTTGTTTTTCCGGCGCGTGCTGGCGGGCGTCGACTGGTTGCTGCTGGTGACGTTCGCCGCGATGTTCGTGGGCCTGGGTCACCTCGCCGCGCTGCCCTTCGTGCAGTCGCACGTCGGCGCGCTGGCGTGGCAGGACCCGCGCGTCACCTACACCGGCGGCATCGTGCTGTCACAGCTCATCAGCAACGTGCCAGCCGCCGTGGCGCTGCAGCACTATGTACCTGACCTGACGCTGCTCGCGGCGGCGGTCAATGTCGGCGGCTCGGGCCTGATGATCGGATCGCTGGCCAACCTGATCGCGCTGCGGCTGGACGGCAGCCGCGGCATCGGCTGGCGTTTCCACGCGTGGTCGATGCCATACCTGATGGTCACCACGGCGCTGGTCGCATTCCTGGTATGGCGGTAATCCGCGGGTTGGGGCGAGCGGCTTCACGCGCCTCCAACATCGAGGGGGTGATCGTCATTGCGCGCTCATGGCAGGGCGGTCATCGCCGCCCTGCCTGCACTACCACTCGTTACTTTACCGGCACCATCAGGTGTTGGTACGGCGTCCCCGCCCACATCACGTATGGCGCGTGCGTATCGGGATCGGCGCCCTTCGGATACAGATCGTAGAAGCCCTGGTCGGCACCGACGACCATCACGTGTGCGCCGGTTTTGATCCAGTGATTGCCGGCACCGGGTTTGGTTGCATACGGATCGGTGTTGCTGGCATCGGTGCCGCCCTCGAGCATGTACATGAAACCGACCTTGCCGCTTGCCGGCGTCTGGTGACCCATCCACGCACCGGCCCACGCGAACGCGTTCTTGTCCATGCACATCGGGTCGGATCCGGGCGTTGCCGGAGAATCGGGCATGCAAGTCCAGCCATTGCGGCCTTCGCGCAAGGTGCGCATCTTGCCGTCGGCGCCCATCGCCACGATGGTGGCGTCCTTCGCCACCGCCGCCGGCGCAGCACGCTGGGCGCTGGCGATCAACCGGGCGTCGCTGGGGGTGCTGGTTTTTGCTACGGTCGTTTGCGTCGTGGCCGCCATGGCCATTGCGAGGGCCATGACACCGTACCGGCCCATTGAACCTATAGTGTTCATATCTGCCTCCGGAACGATTGGGATCGAACGCCCGGTAGCCAGCCCGCACGACGATGTGCGGCGTCGACCGGGGCCATCACTCTACTCCGGTCGAGGCGTGCCTACACCGGCCGAATACGGACGGGAACGGACGGCCGGCCGACCGTCCGTCGGCGGCCTCAATGCGAAGCTTCGTGCAACACGCGTCGGTCGATGTCGCCGATGGTGCGGACACCACACAGCACCATTGTCAGATCCAGTTCCCGGCGGATCAGTTCCAGCGCGGTGGTGACGCCGATGCCACCCAACGCACCGAGTCCGTACACATATGCGCGGCCGATCATCACCGCGCGCGCACCGAGCGCCAGCGCCTTCAATACGTCCTGGCCGGAACGCACGCCACCGTCCATCCAGACCTCGCAGTCGTGGCCGACGCGCGACGCGATCTCCGGCAGCACGCCGATCGACGATGGCGCGCCGTCGAGCTGGCGGCCACCATGATTGGACACCACGATCGCATCCGCACCGCAGTCCATCGCGCGGCGTGCGTCGTCGGGATCGAGCAACCCCTTCAGGATCAGCTTGCCGCCCCAGCGGTTCTTGATCCACTCGACGTCGTCCCAATTGAGCCCGCGGTCGAATTGCTCGGACGTCCACGCGGCCAGCGACGACATGTCGCTGACGCCCTCGACGTGGCCCACGATGTTGCCGAACTGGTGGCGCCGCGTGCGCGCCATGCCGAAGCACCAGCGCGGGTGGCGCGCGAGATTCGCCAGGTTCTTGAGCGTCGGCTTGGGCGGCGTCGAAAGTCCATTCTTGATGTCGCGATGGCGCTGGCCCATCACCTGCAGGTCCAGCGTCAGCACCAGCGCGGAACAACCAGCCGCCCGGGCGCGATCGATCAGGCTTTCGATGAAGCGGTGGTCGCGCATCACGTACAGTTGGAACCAGAACGGCCGCTTGACGAACGCGGCCACGTCCTCGATCGAGCACACGCTCATGGTCGAGAGCGTGAACGGCACGCCGAAATCCAGCGCGGCCTTGGCGGCCAGCATTTCGCCGTCGGCGTGTTGCATGCCGCACAAACCGACCGGCGCCAGTGCGACGGGCAGCGCCACGGGTTCGCCAAGCATCGTGGTGGTGGTGGTGCCGCCCTCGACGCCGATCGCGACGCGTTGGTGCAACGGGATACGCGCGAAGTCATCAAGGTTGCGCCGCAACGTGGTTTCCGTCCACGAGCCCGATTCGCAGTAATCCACGAACATCCGCGGCACGCATTTCAGGTACAGCTGCCGCAGGTCTTCGATGCAGGTCATTGGCGCCATTCGGCGATCCTCCCATTGCGCGCCAGCCAATACGGATCATGCGCGTTCGGATCGGGCCGTTCCGCCCAGCGTTTGTAGGTCCACTGGTATTGCGAAAACGCGCGTTCGACGCATTGCTCGACGCCGCGGTTGAGCGCGGTGCAGGCGATGCGCAGATCGGGATCGGCGGTGCCATCCGGTGCCGGCAGGATACGGATGCGGAAACCCGCGCCGGCGGCCAAGCGTTCGGCGAACGCGAACAACACCATCGCGCCGGTGCGCTGCGCAATCCGCGGCAACAGCACCATCGTGTTGGCATCCAGTCCGAAGAACGGCGCGAATTGGCCCTCGCCTCGCTTGGGTTGCTGGTCGGGAAGAATGCCCACTACACCGCCTGCGGCGAGCCGTTTGTACAGCGTGCGCACGCCGGCGCCGTCGGCCCGCACCTGCTCGGGCTGCAGGTCGCCGCGCGCGCGCACCAGCATCGCTTCCCACGCGCGATTGCGCGGCGGTGCGTACAGGATCGCGATCGGCGTACGCGCGCACAGCCAGTAATTCAGCAATTCCCAGCAGCCGAGGTGCGGTGCGGCAATGATCAGCCCGCGCCCGGACTGCAGCGCGAGATCGAAATATTCCTGGCCATCGACTTCGCGCACCAGCTTCAACGCGCGACGTGCGCCACGCCCCCATACGGCCGCCATTTCGGTGACGGCGTGGCCGGTTTCGATCAGGCATTCGCGCACCAGCGCAGCGCGCGTAGCCCCGTCCAGTTCCGGATGCACGATGCGCATGTTGACTTCGGCATGCACGCGCTCGCGTGCATGCCTGCGCCACCACAACGGTCGTCCCAGTGCACTGCCGATCGCATACAGCACCGGCAGAGGCAGCACGCCCAGTGCTCGCAACATCCACCAAGTCAAGGCGACGTACCAACTCACGTCCGTACACCGGTTGCAATGTAAACGTCGTCCGACAGACCGCTACCAGCACGGGCCTTGAAGCGCTTGTAGTTCCATTGGTATTGCGCAAACGCGTCGCGCACGCAGGCTTCGACCGCGGCATTCATCGCGGTGCACGCGGTCAGCGGGTCGGGGTCGAGCAACGCCGGAGGCGGTTCGCGAAAATGCACCCGAAATCCTTTCGGCAGCCGCTCGACGAACAGCATCAGCACGGTCGCGCCGGTACGTTGCGCGAGACGCGGCAGCAGCGTCATGGTAAGCGCCGGCACGCCGAAGAACGGCGCGACCACGCTGCCGGCGCGCGGCACGTGATCGGGCATGATCGACACCACGCCGCCGTCGCGAAGATGCCGGAACACTCGCCGCACGCCGGAGTCGTCGATCGGAAACTGGATGCTGGCGCCGCCCTCGCGCAAGCGGCGCAGCAGCAGCTCGGCCTGGGGATAGCGCGGCTGCGTGTAGAACGTCGCGAACGGCGTGCGCGCGCCAATCCAATAATTGGCGACCTCCCAACTGCCGAGATGTGGCGCGCACAGGATCAGGCCGCGCTTCGCCGCGAGCGCGGCATCGAACAGTTCCTGCCCGCACGCCTCGTGCACGTTGGCCAGCGTGCAACGTGGATTGGTCCAGATACCGAACACCTCGACCAGCGAGATGCCGGTCTGGCGCACGCATTCGCGTGCCAACGCGTTGCGTGCCCCCGCATCGAGATCGCGTCGCACCAGTGCGAGGTTGGCTTCGACGATCCGGCGCTTGCGGCTGTTGGTAATCCAGAACAGCCCGCCCAGCCCGGCACCGAGCGCGCGGAATACGCCCATCGGCAGGCGGGCCGCCAACCACATCAGCCCATAAGCAAGTTTGGTGTACCAGCGCATCGCGGGAGTTTAGCGACAGAGCAGGGATGAGAGGCGAGTAGCGAGGGCACACCTGCCAAGCATCCCTCGTCATGCCGGCGCAAGCCGGACTGCGAAGGCAGGGATGCCGTAGCGAACATCGGCGAAGCCGATGGCCCGAAGGGCGCGTCGCAGGAGCGACGCGTAATCCATCTTGGTGGTGCTCGACTACATGGGAGGGACAAAATGGATCCCGGCTTGCGCCGGGATGACGGCTTTGTTGTTAGGCTCTTCCGAGTCCGAGTCCCGATTCCAAAACATGATCGCCCTCCTCCAGCGCGTCACCTCCGCATCCGTCACCGTCGAAGGGGAAACCGTCGGCGCGATCGACACAGGTCTGCTGGTGCTGGTGGCGGTCGAGCCCGGTGACGACGAGCCGCAGGCGCAACGGATGTGCGAGCGGTTGTTGGGTTACCGCGTATTCGGCGATGCCGAAGGCAAAATGAACCTTTCGCTCGCCGACACCGGCGGCGGAGTGCTGCTGGTGCCGCAGTTCACGCTGGCCGCCGACACCCGCAAGGGCATGCGTCCCGGCTTCACCACGGCCGCCGCCCCCGAGGACGGCCGGCGCTGGTTCGACCGGCTGGTGGAACTGGCGCGCGCCACGCATCCCAGGGTTGCAACCGGCCGCTTCGGTGCCCATATGCAAGTGGCGCTGGTCAATGATGGCCCGGTAAGTTTTGTTCTGAGGGTTTAGTGGTATCGCCCAGACGCCGGCTGAAGCCGCTTTCCGACATTGGGGCGAAACGGCTTTTGTGAAAAGTCAGGCCGTGGGTGGCCGTTCTGGTGCCCCGTAGACGAAAAGCTGCCTGGCCGCTGGCGCGTCCTGCCGAGGCCGCGATCAGGGACGATCGCAATAATGGCGCTGGTTGGGATGATTCTTGCATGGCGAAATCGCCCTAGCTGATTGACCCATCACGCATTTTCGGCCTTGATCCATGGCCGGATTACCTCCACTTTGCTATACTGAGCGGTCTTGTCGCGTCTGAAATCCCTATGGAAAACCTCCCCTCGCAGCAATCCGAAATCAAGCAGCTGATCACCAAGGGCCGTGAGCAGGGTTACCTGACTTACGCCGAGGTGAACGATCACCTGCCCGACGACATCGTCGATCCGGAACAGATCGAAGACATCATCGGCATGATCAACGGCATGGGCATCGAGGTGCACGAAATTGCACCCGATACCGACATGATCAGCGCCGAAGGTCCGGTCGGCGGCGAAGACGATGAAACCGCGACGGAAGAAGCCGTCGCGCTGCTGTCGGCCGTGGACGCCGAAGTCGGCCGCACCACCGATCCCGTGCGCATGTACATGCGCGAGATGGGCACGGTGGAACTCTTGACCCGCGAGGGCGAAATCGCGATCGCCAAGCGCATCGAGGAAGGCCTGACGCAGGTGCAGACCGCGCTGTCGAGTTTCCCGTGGGCGATCGGCCTGCTGCTGGAAGAGTATGACCTGCACCTCGACGGCAAGCGCCGCATGAGCGAAATCCTGGCCGGCTTCGCCGATCAGGAAATCCCGGCCGAGGAATTCGGCGTGGCGCAGCCGGAATCGCAATCCGCATCGAGCGATGGTGACGATGATGCGGACAACGACGACGATTCGGACGACGATTCGTCCGGCGACGAGGAATCGTCCGGCCCCAGCGGCCCCGATCCCGTCGAGGTCCAGCGCCGCATGGACGTGCTGCGCGAGCTGTACGGCAAATTCCAGAAGACCGCCGACAAGTACGGCGTGATCGACAAGAAGTCGCAGAAGCTGCGCGAGAAGATGGGCGAGGAGTTCCTGAAGCTCAAGCTTCCCTCCGCGCTGATCGACGGCTTCGTGCGCAAGCTTCGCGAAGTGGTGGCGGCGATCCGCCAACACGAACGCGTGATCATGGACGCTTGCGTGCGCCAGTGCCATATGCCGCGCAGGGAATTCATCGAGCTGTTCCCGTCCAACGAAACCAACCTGGATTGGACCAGCGAACTCGCGCGCAAGCGCCAGAAGTGGGTGCCCGCGATCAAGGTGCATCGCGACGACATCCTGCTGGAACAGCAGAAGCTCACCGAGATCGAACGCGCGCTGTACCTGCCGCTCACCGACATCAAGGAAATCAACCGCGCGATGTCGATCGGCGAAGCGAAAGCACGCCGCGCCAAGAAGGAAATGGTCGAGGCCAACCTGCGCCTCGTGATCTCGATCGCAAAGAAGTACACCAACCGCGGCCTGCAGTTCCTCGACCTGATCCAGGAAGGCAACATCGGCCTGATGAAAGCCGTCGACAAGTTCGAATATCGCCGCGGCTACAAGTTCTCGACCTACGCGACGTGGTGGATCCGCCAGGCCATCACCCGCTCGATCGCCGACCAGGCGCGCACCATCCGCATCCCGGTGCACATGATCGAGACCATCAACAAGTTGAACCGCATCTCGCGCCAGATGCTGCAGTTGTACGGCCGCGAACCGACGCCGGAAGAACTGGCCGTGGCGATGGAAATGCCCGAGGACAAGATCCGCAAGGTGCTGAAGATCGCCAAGGAACCGATCTCGATGGAAACCCCGATCGGCGACGACGAGGATTCGCATCTCGGCGACTTCATCGAAGACCAGAACGCCGGCTCGCCGGTGGAATCGGCGACCGACACCGGTCTCACCGAAACCGTGCGCGACGTGCTGGCGGGTTTGACCCCGCGCGAAGCCAAGGTGCTGCGCATGCGCTTCGGCATCGACATGAACACCGACCACACCCTGGAAGAAGTCGGCAAGCAGTTCGACGTCACCCGCGAGCGCATCCGCCAGATCGAGGCCAAGGCGCTGCGCAAGCTGCGGCATCCGTCGCGATCGGAACAACTTCGCTCGTTCCTCGATTTCGAGTAACGGTCGCGAGCAAACTCGCTCCTACACCCGTTTTCCGTAGGAGGCGGGGCTCGGGATTCGGGAAAGCCCACAAACTTGTCGTCATTCCGGGGCTGCGGCGCGCGCAGCGCACCGCAGAACCCGGAACCCAGCGACTTTCGCTCGTCTCCGAAATACCGCCAACGGCCTCCCCAATCGAGCCTTGGCACGCGCCTTCGCCCTTCGCGACGTATCATCAAGTTTCGTCATTCCGGACGCCGCGCATCGGCGATCCGGAATCCAGGTTGATCTTGAACCAGAGACAATGGATTCCGGCCTTCGCCGGAATGACGTTCTTGTTTCAATGAGGCTTTCATGAACCGCATTGCCGTTTTCGTTGACGCCGGTTACTTCTACGCTTCCGCCAGCGAACTGTTGTTCGGCACTCCGCTGCGACGCGGCGAACTGCGCCTCGCCAATGCCGAGTTCGCCCAATACCTCGCGCAGGTCGCCGAAACCATCGGCGGTTGTCCGCTGCTACGCATCTACTGGTACGACGGCACCAACTCCGGACCCACTGCCGCGCACCTCGCGATGGCATACCTCGACAACGTCAAACTGCGGCTCGGCTTCGTCAATCAGTCGGGCGAACAGAAGGGCGTGGACGGCCTGATCTTCTCCGACCTCACCAATCTCGCGCGCAACCGCGCGATCTCCGACGCGTTGCTGCTGGCCGGCGACGAAGACTTGCGGGTGGGCGTGCAACAGGCGCAGGAACACGGCATCCGCGTGCACCTCTTGGGCGTCGAACCGAAAGATCCTTCCGGCAACCAGTCCGCCGCGCTGCAACGCGAAGCCGACACCCGCCGTCAACTCGACGCCGCCGCGCTCGGGCAATTCCTGTTCCGCCGCGAATACGCAGGCACATTCGTGGCCGAGGCCGAAGCTGCGGCGGTGGACGCCGATGTTGCGCACAATTTGGCGCGCATGCAGGAACTCGCGAACGAATACGCGGCGACACTCGACACCACCCAGCGCGAATTGATCCTCGCGCTGCCCGAGCGCACCCCGCTGCCGCACGAACTCGATCGCGAATTGCTGCTGCGCGCCAGCGAATTGCTGGGCCGCAAGCTCGAGGAAACCGAAAAACGCACCTTGCGGGGCGCCTTGCGCGGCGCGGTGACCGCGGCAACGCCGACCACCGCGGTGTGATCCAGCGGCGACCGGCTCAGGCCGGTTTGTTCTGCCGGTCCGGCGTATCCGGATGCAGGTCCAGCGCACCCGCGGTCGTTTGCACCAGCGGCACGAAATGATCCTCGGAAGTCACCTCGCGTTTGCGGCGCATGAAGCGGTACAGCGCGTAGCCGGCCAGCACGCCATCCAGCACCCCGAACCAACCGAACAGGAATTCGGGTCGCGACAGCGTCATGAGCGCGCCAGCCGCCAGCGGTCCCACCGCCGAACCGATGCCGTTCACCAGCAGCACGGTGCTCGATCCCGACAGCAACTCGTCGCGCCGCAGATAATCCACCAAATGCGCCACCGCGATCGGGTACACGGCAAAGCTCATGCCGCCGAACGCGAACACCAGCAGCATCGCGACGGCGTGGCCTGCCGAAGGCAGCGCCAGATTGGCCAGCGCGGCCAACGCTGCGACCGCGGCGATCAGGGCGAGCGCGAGCCGGCGGTCGATACGGTCGGACAGCCGCCCCAGCGGCCACTGCAGTGCGACGCCCCCCGCGATCGCAACAGTCATGTAAGTACCGACTTCGCCGGCACCAAGGCCGCGGGCAGCCGCATACAACGGCAACAGCCCCCAGAATGCGCCCAGCACGAGCCCGGAAATCAACGCGCTGACCAGCGCCGTCGGCACCAGGCGGAACATCCGTCGGACCTGGACTCCCGGCACCCCATGGATGCTCGGCTGCGACTGCGGGGTCGCGACCACTGGCAGGCTTGCCATGCACACAAGGATCGCGACCACGCAGAACAACACGAATCCTTCGCCATGCAGGCGCAGCAACTGCTGCGCCGCCGCGCTGGCACCGAGGTTCAACATCATGTAGATCGCGAATACCGAGCTGCGGTGGCTCGGCTCGGCGGCGGCGTTGAGCCAGCTTTCGATGATCGCGTACAGGCCGACCAGCAACAGCCCCTGCAGGATCCGGAGGACCAGCCAGACTGCATAGACCGATGTGAGCGCTTGCACCAACACCACCACCGCCAGCAACGCGGTGCAGAAGGCGAACGTGCGGATGTGGCCGAAACGGTGCGTCAGTCTCGGCACCGTGTAGGTGCCGACCAGGAAGCCGGTGTAATACCCCGACGTCAGGATTCCGATCATCGCGACCGAAAAGCCCAACGCCTCGCCCTGCAACGCGATATGGGTGTGCAGCAACCCGACGCCCATCAACAGGAACACGGTGCTCGACAGCAACGGGGCAGTGGTGCGGATGCTGCTCAACATGCGAAGGGTCCGGGATGGCACGCGTCGCGCTCCCGGCGGAACGGGTGCGGAGTCAGCAGGGTAACGGGGTGCAAAAGGCGTTGTCGCGGTGGCTCTTCGCAGGCCGGCCGCGTCAAGCACGATAAGGGGCGGCGAGCGTAACGGCGAGAAGCCGGCCTGATGGGGACTCTGCGTATCGCGCATCGGTGCGCCGCGCACCGCAACATGCTTAAATGGCCACGACGGGCCTATAGCTCAATCGGTTAGAGCAGGGGACTCATCGAAAGGTGCCGCCGTGGCGAAAGCCGCGGACGGGATCGGGACGAATTCAGGGAAACCTCAGCGGTTCGGCCGGTGGCAATCCTGAGCCAAGCCGTCGGTACACCGACGGAAGGTGCAGAGACTACCTGAGGGCTACAGCGCCCTTGATCACAGGCTAGAGCGTCCCGCGCCCTCCCAGCGCAAGCTGCGGGCGAAGAGATAGTCCGCGCCGGGCAGAAATCCCCGGGTCACGCGAATCCCTTGGTTCCAGGTTCGAGTCCTGGTGGGCCCAGATTACCGTCTCAGCGCGCATCCCCCTTCGGGAACTTCACGCGCTCCGGTGCGGCGTTCAATCGCTCCA
>Ga0207705_10000859_pt1 | contig 24922 bp, 26 predicted proteins | sample KBSC13metaG_FD_184314 | JGI IMG/M metagenome (GOLD analysis project Ga0207705, IMG submission 184314) | Corn rhizosphere microbial communities from Kellogg Biological Station, Michigan, USA - KBS C1-3 metaG (SPAdes) (version 2) | ecosystem: Host-associated > Plants > Roots > Rhizosphere > Soil ... | reverse complement strand
CGACCACCTGCGGATCATGGAGGTGCTGGGCGCTGTGGTCGCGCTCGCCCTGATGGGGCTCCTGGGTCGCTGGCGAAAGGCGCCCTACCTGCTGTACGCGGTCGGTTTCGTCGTCGTCTGGGGCTTCACGCTGAAGTCCGGCATCTCGACCTCGCTCGCCGGCGTGGCGGCCGCGGCCACAATCCCGCTGGAGACGCGCAAGCCGGGCCGGCCCGGCGTGCTGGAAGACTTCATGGAGGGCCTGCACCCCTACGTGGCCTTCCTGATCCTGCCGCTCTTCGCCTTCTCCGCGGCGGGCTTCTCGGTGGCGGGCCTGGGCGTCGCCGACCTCTTCGGGCCGATCGCCCTGGGCGTCACGGCCGGGCTCTTCTTCGGCAAGCAGTTGGGGGTGTTCGCCGCCAGCGCCCTGGTCATCGGCCTGAAGCTCGCCCGCAGGCCTACCGGGGCGACCTGGATCGAGCTCTACGGCCTGTCGCTGCTCTGCGGCATCGGCTTCACCATGAGCCTGTTCATCGGCCAGCTCGCCTTTCCGCTGTCCGACGCCGGCGCCGCGGCCCAGGTCCGCATCGGGGTGGTCGCGGGCTCGTTGCTCTCCGCCGCGGCCGGTATGGCGGTGCTGGCCTGGGCCCAGGCGAGGCGCGGGCGGCTCGAGGGCGAGTAGTCCGCATATGAAAAGGGGCCGCCTTGCGGGCGGCCCCTGATCAGGTCTGCGCGAATGCTACTCCGCGGCTTGCTTCGGCGCGTAGCCGAGCACGGCCTTGGTCTCCAGGAATTCGTGGAAGGCGTAGTCGCCCCACTCGCGCCCGTTGCCGCTCATCTTGTAGCCGCCGAACGGGGCGGTCATGTCGCCGCCGCCGCCGTTGATCGACACCTGGCCGGCGCGCAGCTTCGAGGCGACCTTGCGGGCCTGCTCAATGTCGGCCGCCTGGACGTAGGCCGCCAGCCCGTACTCGGTGTCGTTGCCGATCTCGATGGCCTGGTCGAGGCTGTCGTAGCCCAGGATCGACAGCACCGGGCCGAAGATCTCCTCGCGCGCTATGGTCATGTCGTTGGTCACGTTGGCGAAGACCGTGGGCTTCACATAGTAGCCCTTGTCCAGCCCCTCGGGCCGGCCCGGGCCGCCGATGACCAGGGTCGCGCCCTCGTCGATGCCCTTCTGGATCAGCTTCTGGATCTTGTCGAACTGCACGCGGCTGACCACCGGCCCGAGCTGGCTGTTGCCGTTCGGGTCGCCGACGGTGACCTGGGCGGCGGTCTCGCGCGCCACCGTGATCGCCTCGTCCATGCGCTTCTTCGGCACGAGCATCCGGGTCGGCGCGTTACAGGACTGGCCGGAGTTGGTCATCATGCTCGACACGCCGCGGCCCACGCCCTTCGCGAAGGCGTCGTCGTCGAGGACGATGTTCGGGCTCTTGCCGCCCAGCTCCTGAGCCACGCGCTTGACGGTCGGCGCGGCGTTCTTGGCCACCTCGATCCCGGCCCGCGTCGAGCCGGTGAAGGACACCATGTCCACGTCCGGGTGGCTGGAGAGCGGCACGCCGACGCCGATCCCGTCGCCGTGGATCATGTTGAACACCCCGGCCGGCACGCCGGCTGCATGCATGATCTCCGCGAAGATCTGGCCGGAGAACGGCGCCACTTCCGAGGGCTTCAGCACCATGGTGCAGCCGGTCGCGATGGCCGGCGCCACCTTGCAGACGATCTGGTTCAGCGGCCAGTTCCACGGCGTGATGAAGCTGCAGACGCCGATCGGCTCCTTGACGATCATCGTCGGGCCGCGGTCTTCCTCGAACTTGAAGGTCTTCAGCACCTCGACGGCGGTGGCCAGGTGGCCCATGCCGACCGGCACCTGCGCGCGCTGGGCCAGCGAGGCCGGGGCGCCCATTTCCTCGGTGACCGCGGTCGCCAGGTCGCCGAAGCGCTTCTGGTACTCGGCCAGGATGCGGCCCAGCACCTCGATCCGCTCCTCACGGGTGGTCTGCGACCAGCTCGCGAAGGCCTTACGGGCGGCCTTGACGGCCTTGTCCACGTCGGCGGCATTGCCGAGCGCGATCTTGCCCACGACCTCCTCGGTGGCCGGATTTTCGACGTCGAGCGTCTTCAGCTCGGTGGGCTCCACCCACTTCCCGTCGATGTAGAACTTGAGGTACTCGCGCATGACGTCCTCCCGGATCGTTCGGATTTGGCGGATCGCCAGGCGGAGGCTTCCCGCCGGCTTCGGCCCCCATTCTAGTGATCGGCGTTAAGGGGGGAAGACAGATTCCCTAAAGACCGCTCATGACGTCGCGTCACCCGGCTTTGACGGCCTCACCGCTGGTGGATCAGCGCCTCGCCGGCCACCGGCGAGCGGCCCTTGGCGACCCAGTTCGCCCGGATCGAGCCGATGTAGAGGTCCTTCAGGTCCGGCCCGCCCCAGGTGACGTTGGTCGGATGGTTCACCGTCTCGCCGGACGGGTCGTGGATCACCGTCACGACCTTCAGCCCGGGGGTGATCGCCACCACCTTGTTCGCGGCCGGCAGGCAGACCCAGAGGTTGCCCTCGGCGTCCATGCCTACGCCATCGGTGTAGCCCAGGGTCTCCGTCTCGTGCGGCGGTTCGTCGGGCTTGTTGAGCTCGCCCAGCACGGGCCCGTACCGCTCGCCGGGGCCGAGCCGCCCGCCGGGCAGGATCGCGAAGCGCATCACGTCCGCCGCGCTGGTCTGGGCGCAGTAGAGGAAATCCTCCCCGGCGGAGAGCGCCAGGCCGTTGGGAAACTTCAGGCCGTCGGCCACCACGCCGGAAGACCCGTCGGGCCGCAGCACGAAGATGAAGCCGTCGGCGCGCCCGTCCAGCGCCTGCGGCCAGGTCTCCGCGTGGGTCGAGTTGGCGCACCAGATGTTCCCGGCGGCGTCCATCACCGGGTAGTTGGACGAGGTCAGCCGCTTGCCGGCGACCTCCGCCAGCAGGGTCTCGTGGGTTCCCGTCGCCGGGTCGAACCGCTGCAGCGGCCCGTCCTCGCGGTCGTAGATGCCGAAATTGGCGATCAGCACCCGGCCCTGAGGGTCCATGTTCAGCCCGTTGGGCGCCCCGCCCCTCGGCCCCATCCGCTGGAAGGACCCGTCGGGGAAAATCTCGGCCACCGCGCACTGGTGGTCGGAGGCGAAGACGCGGCCGTCCTTGCCGACGACCACGTCCTCGGGCCGGTCGATGCCGACGGCGATCCTGGCGAAGGCGTCGGCGGCGATGGGCGCAAGCGGCATCGGGAACTCCATCCATGTACCTTGTAGGTCATTCTCGGCACGTTGCGGTTGACAGTCCAGCTTGGACAAGCGCTTGCGGCTTGGCCGGGGCGCCGATAAAGCGCAAAGCACGCGACCAGCCGCCGGAGTTCCCATGGCCCTCTACCTCATCGCCGCCACCGTCATCATCTTCGGGCTCCTCAACCTGATCGAGTTCGGCCGGCTCGACTGAGCATGAGCCGGGCGCGGCAAGATGGCTGAGCGCGGGACCGCCCTGGTCACCGGCGGGGCGCGCCGGATCGGGCGGGCCCTGGTCGCCTGCGCCGCCGAGGCCGGCTATGACGTCGCCATCCACGTCCGCGCCGTCGACGACGAGGCCGAGGCCGCCGCAGCGGAGGTCCGCGCCAAGGGCCGCAAGGCCGCGATCCTGGGCTGCGACCTTCGCAAGGAATCCACCACCGTGGCCCTGGTGGGCGAGGCGGAGGCCGAGCTCGGCCCCGTCACCTTGCTGGTCAATTCCGCCAGCGTCTTCGAGGAGGACGCCTTCGCCGACATGAACCGCGCCTCCTGGGACGCGCACATGGAGACCAACCTGCGCAGCCCGCTGGTGCTGGCCCAGGTGTTCGCCCGCCGGCTGCCGGAGGGCCGCGAGGGGCTGATCATCAACCTTTTGGACCAGCGGGTGCTGGACCTCGGCCCCGGCTTCTTCTCCTATTCGCTGAGCAAGGCTGCGCTGTGGGACGCCACCCGCATGCTGGCCCAGGCTCTGGCCCCCCGCATCCGGGTCAACGGCATCGGGCCTGGGCCCACCCTGCCCTCGATCCACCAGGACCAGGCGGCGTTCGACGCCGAGTGGGAAGCCACCCTCTTGGGCCACGCGGTCGCGCCGGCCGAGATCGCGCAAGCCCTGCGCTACCTGATCGACGCCCGCTCGGTCACCGGCCAGATGATCGCGGTGGACGCCGGCCAGCACCTGGCGCGCGGGCGCTGATGGAGGGCCTGCGCACCGTCATGACCAAGGTCTTCGTCACCGGCCTGAAGGTGCAGGCGGAGATCGGCGTGTATCGCCACGAGATCGGCCGCGTGCAGCCGCTGCTCGTCGATGTCGAACTCGACGTGCCCACGGCGGGCGCCCATCGGCTCTCCGACACCCTGAACTACGAAACCATCCTGGACGCCGCGCGCGCCATCGCGGCGCAGGGCCACGTCGAGCTCGTCGAAACCTTCGCCGAACGGCTGGCGCGGGCCTGCCTGGCCGACGCGCGGGTGACCCAGGCCCGCGTGCGGGTGGAAAAGCCCCTGGCGCTCGCCCCCGACGCCGTGGGCGCAGGCGTCGAGGTGACCGTGGTCCGCGCCTAGCGTCCCCGGCAGGCTCTCGGGGCCGACTTCAAATCCGCCACTGGCGCTCCCACCTATTTGGGGCATCATCCCCGCCGGGGAGGACTTAGGAGCCGATGACCGAGCACCTCGACTACAGCGCCACCGAAGACCGGACCATGCCGGCCGTCGCCTACGCGCTCTATCTGTTGGCCTTCGCAACCGGGATCACCGCGGTGATCGGCGTCATCCTGGCCTACGCCAACCAGGCCTCCGCCGGGCCGGCGATGCGCAGCCACAACACCTTCCTGATCCGCACATTCTGGATCGGCCTCGCCTGGTGCATCCTCGCGGGCCTGGTGCTCGCGGTCGGCATACCGCTGAGCTTCATCCTGATCGGCATACCTCTGCTGATCCTGGGCAAGGCGATGCTGGCGCTGGGCGCGGTCTGGTACGGCCTGCGCTGCGTCGTCGGGGTCATCCACCTGGCCCAGGGCGACGCCTACCCGCGGCCCTACGCCCTGCTGGTCTAGCCATGGGCGCCGGGGCGCGGCTGATGCCGAAGCTGCTCGTGCAGCTGGCGGCCCTGATCGTCGTCTTCGCCGCGATCCTGTTCGGCGCCGCCGGGACCTGGCGATGGCCCTCGGGCTGGGCCTTCCTCGTCCTCTTCGTCGCCGTCAGCCTGGCGCTCAGCCTGTGGCTCGCCGTCACCGATCCGGCCCTGCTGGCCGAGCGCATGAGATCGCCGGTCCAGAAAGACCAGAAACCGTGGGACCGCGTCTTCCTGCTGCTCCTGGTGGTGGTCTACGTGGCCTGGCTGGCGGTCATGGCGCTCGACGCCAGGCGCTTCTCCTGGTCGCACGCGCCGCTCTGGATCCAGGTCGTGGGCGCCCTGCTGATCGTCGCCAGCTACCTCGGCATCGCCTGGGTGTTCCGGACCAACAGCTTCGCCGCGCCGGTCATCAAGATCCAGGCCGAGCGCAAGCAGACGGTGATCTCCACCGGGCCGTACGCCATCGTCCGCCATCCGATGTACGCCTTCGCCATCTGGCAGTTCGTCGGGATGCCGCTGATGCTCGGCTCCTGGTGGGGCCTGGCTTTCGTGCCGCCGATCCTGGCGGCCGTCGCCGTCCGCACGCTCGGCGAGGAGAAGATGCTGCGCGCCGAGCTCGAGGGCTACGACGCCTACGCCCGGCGCGTCCGCTGGCGGTACGCGCCGGGCGTTTGGTGAGCGTTATGCGCTTACCAGCTCGCGCCGGACCATCTTGGCGTAGTCGTCCATCAGGCTGAGCGAGATGTTGCCCGGCTTGAAGGTGTATTCGCCGATCTCCGCCACCGGCGTCACCTCCGCCGCGCTGCCGGTCACGAAGCATTCGGAGAAGCTCGCGAGTTCCTCGGGCCGGATGTGCCGTTCAACCACCTCGAAGCCCTTGGCCTTGGCGAGCTTGATCACCGACTGGCGGGTGATGCCGTTCAGGAAGCAGTCGGGGGTCGGCGTGTGGATCACGCCGTCGGCCACGAAGAACACGTTCGAGCCGGTGCTCTCGGCGATGTAGCCCCGGTAGTCGAGCATCATCGCGTCGGTGAACCCGGCCTTCTCCGCGGCGTGCTTGGAGATGGTGCAGATCATGTAGAGGCCGGTCGCCTTGGCGTGGACGGGCTCGGTCTCGGGCGAAGGGCGCTTGTACTTGGCCCAGCACATGCGGATGCCCTTGGCCTTCTCTTCCGGCTTGAAATAGCTCGGCCAGTCCCAGCAGGCGATCGCCACATGGATCTTGGTGTTCTGCGCCGAGACGCCGATCATCTCCGAGCCGCGCCAGGCGATCGGGCGCACATAGGCGTCCGTCAGGCCGTTCTTGGCGCAGGTGTCCTTGCAGGCCTGATCGATCTGGGCCACCGTGAAAGGGATCTGGAAGTCGAGGATCTCGGCGGACTGGAACAGACGCTCGGTATGCGCCGTCAGCTCGTAGATTTCGCCCCCGTACATCCGCTCACCCTCGAACACGGCCGAGGCGTAGTGCAGGCCGTGCGTCAGTACGTGCACCGTCGCCTCGCGCCAGGGCACGAACTGGCCGTCCAGCCAGATCCATCCATCGCGGTCGTCGAAGGGAACGAGAGACATGAGAGGGTGACCTCCTTTCGCAAGACCCCTCTAGAACCCTTCGAGGGCGGCCCCGTCAAACAAAATGGGGGCTGGCGATGAGCGGCCAGGCCCGCGCCCGCCATCTGCTGATCGTCGACGACGACGACCGGATCCGCGAGCTCCTGAAGGAATACCTGGCCCGTGCGGGCTTTCGCGTGACCGCCGCGTCCGGCGGCGCGCCGGCCCGCAAGCTGGTCGAGACGCTGGACTTCGACCTGGCGGTGTTCGACGTGATGATGCCCGGCGAGGACGGCTTTTCCCTGACCCGCTGGCTGCGCGAGCAGAAGGCGCCGGCCGGTCGCACGCCGGTGCTGATGCTGACCGCCAAGGGCGAGGCCGAGGCCCGGATCGAGGGCCTGAAGCTGGGCGCCGACGACTACCTGGCCAAGCCCTTCGAGCCGGAGGAGCTCTTGCTGCGCATCGAGGCGATCCTGCGGCGCGCGCAGGACCGACCGGCGCAGGGCGGCGCTCTGTCCCTGGGCGCCTGCCGGTTCGACCCCGATCGCGGCGAGCTCACCGCCAACGGCGAGCAGATCAAGCTCACCGAGGCGGAGGTCGCCCTCCTGCGCCAGCTCGCCCGCACGCCGGACGAGCCGGTCGAGCGCCTGGAACTCGCCCGCGGCACGGTCGACCCCTCCGGCCGCGCCGTCGACGTGCAGGTGACCCGGCTTCGGCGTAAGATCGAAGCCGACCCCAAGGCGCCGCGCTACCTGCAGACGGTGCGCGGCATAGGCTACCGACTGGCGCCCGATTGAAGATGGCCCGTTCCGCGCGCGTGATCGGCCGCTGGATCAAGCGGCAGATGCCCAAGACCCTGTTCGGGCGCTCCCTGCTGATCATCGTCCTGCCAGTGGCGATCATGCAGATCGCGGTCACCTACGTCTTCTTCGACGCCCACTGGCAGACGGTGACCAGCCGGCTCTCCGAGGGCCTGGCCGGCGACATCGCCTGGGCGGTGGAGAGCTACCGGGACGACCCGAGCCCGGCCGCCTTCGCCAAGCTCTCCAAGCGGGCGGAGGACTCCATGAGCCTCTCCATCGCCCTGCAGCCCGGGCGCAAGCTGCCCGCGGCCCAGCGGGACGAGCCGGTGCTGGCGCAACCGTTCCTGGCGCCCATCGACCAGTCCCTGCGCCGCGCGCTCTCGGAGCGGCTGGACCAGCCCTTCTGGTTCGACACCACCCGCTACCCCGCCTACGTCGACATCCGCGTCGCGGTCCCCGGCGGGGTGATGCGCGTGCTCGCGCCCCGCGACCGGGCGTTCGCCACCCAAGGCCACATCTTCGTCCTGTGGATGACCGTGGCGACGATCCTGCTCACCACCATCGCCATCCTGTTCATCCGCAACCAGGTGCGCGCCATCGAGCGGCTGGCCAACGCCGCGGAGGCCTTCGGGCGCGGCGGCGACGTGCCGGCCTTCAAGCCGCATGGGGCCAAGGAAGTGCGGCGCGCGGCCAGGGCCTTCCTCGACATGCGCGCGCGCATCCAGCGCCACATCGATCAGCGCACCACCCTGCTGGCCTCGGTCAGCCACGATCTGCGCACCCCGCTCACCCGGCTGAAGCTGGCGCTGGCGCTGGCCGAGCCGTCCAAGCGCAACACCGCCATGAAGCGCGACCTCGCCGAGATGGAGCACATGATCGACGAGTACCTGGCCTTCGCCCGCGGCGAAGGCGGTGAGGCCGTCGAGACCGTCCGCCTGCGCGAACTCCTCCAGGAGGTCAGCGAGGGGGCCGTGCGGGCCGGCGCCCAGGTGAAGGTCGCCGCCGACGCCGAGCTCACCGCCAGGGTCCGCCCCAACGCGCTCAAACGCGCGCTCTCCAACCTGGTGATGAACGCAGCCGTACATGGCGAGCACATCGAGCTGACGGCGGAGGTGCGCGCCGCCGGCGGGATCGAGATCGCGGTGGACGATGACGGCCCCGGCATCGCCGAGGAACGCTACGAAGAAGCGTTCAAGGCCTTCGGGCGGCTGGACGAGGCGCGCAACCAGAACACCAAGGGCGTGGGCCTGGGCCTCGCCATCGCCCGCGACGTGGCCCGCGGCCACGGCGGCGACATCACCCTTTCCCGCTCCACCCTGGGCGGCCTGCGCGCCGTGGTCAGACTGCCGGCTTAGTCGCCCCTTCCCCGGCGAAGCCGAGAGGGAGACGCCGCATCCGTTTCGCGCGCCCGCGGCGACTAGGGGCATGACCGACACGACAAGGCCCCTCATGCATCAGGCGGTGAAGCCCCGCGGCGCCCTGGGCGTCTTCATGGGCTGGCTGCTGGAAAGCGGCAACGCGGTCCAGAACCGCGCCACGGTCGAGGCCCTCGATCCGCCGCGCGGCGGCGCGGCGCTGGAGATCGGCTTCGGCCCCGGCCACGCGCTCGAGATGCTGGCCCGCAGCCGGCCGCTGGGCCTGGTCGCCGGGGTGGACCACTCCGAACTGATGGTCGCCCGCGCGCGCCGCCGCCTGCGCTCCCACCGGGGCGATGCGGCGCTCGACCTACGGCTCGGCGACGCCGGCGACCTGCCATTCCCAGACGAACGCTTCGACGTGGTCTTTGCGGTGAACAGCTTCCACCAATGGCCCGACAAGGAGCGCGCGCTGGCGGAAATGGCCGGCGTGCTGAAGCCTGGCGGCGACCTGATGCTGTCGATCCGAGATTTCCGCACCGAGGGCCGCTTCGAGCCTCCGGGCAAGGGCGCCGAAACCGCCAAGGCCGCCGCCGAGATGCTGCGCACGCTCGGCCTGCAGGTTCGCGTGCGCGAGGTCGTCCATTCGCCCCGGCGCGCCACTTTCCTGGTCCGCGGCCGCAAGTGCGGCGTCCCGACGATCGACTAGGCGCCCAGCTCCTTGGAACGCTGAAGCGCGCGGGCGACCGCCTCGCGCAGCAGCGGCGGCAGGCCGTGCTCGCCCAGCAGCACCTTCAGCGCCGCCTCGGTCGTGCCGCCCGGCGAGGTGACCTGGCGGCGAAGGTCGGCCGGTTCGGCGCCGCTTCCCGCGAGCAGCGCCGCGGCCCCGGCCACCGTGGAGCGCGCCAGGCGATTGGCGTCCTTCGGCGGCAAGCCAGCGGCGGCGCCCGCCGCCTCCAGGGCTTCGACGAAAGCATAGAGATAGGCCGGCCCGGAGCCCGAGACGGCGGTGGCGGCGTGCATCTGGCCCTCGTCGGCCAGGTCGACCACGACGCCCAGCGGCTCGAACAGCGCCCGCGCTTGCGCCCGCACCTGCGGGTCCTCGGCGTAGAGGCTGGCCGTGCCCTGGCCGATGGCCGCGGCGGTGGTCGGCATGACGCGGGCGACGGGCCGGCCGCCGAACGCCTCGGCGATGTCCTTGGCCATGACGCCGGCCGCGATCGAGACCACCACCGCGTCCGCGCCCAGCAGCGGCGCGTAGCGCTGCGCCGCCTCGCGCCAGACCTGCGGCTTGACGGCGAGGATCACAGTCCTGGCGGCGGCCAGCGCCGCGTCCGGAGGGTTGAGCTTGGCGCCGGCGCGCCCGGCGGCCTCAGCCGCTTCCGACGGCTGCGGATCGACGATGACCAGTTCCGCAGGCGGGAAGGCCGTGACACGCGCCCAGCCCTCGAGGATCGCGCCGCCCATGCGTCCGGCGCCCAGCATCAGGATCGGCGTGGTCATCGTCACGACCCTAACGGCCGCTACGCCAAGCGCAATTGCCGTGGCTAGGCTATCAGGCCTCGCCGACGGTCTCGAACATGCAGGCCGCGATGGCCTCGGCGGGGGATTTGGAGCCCTGCACCAGGAAGTCGAACGCCGGATAGAAACGGTCGGCGCCCTCGACGGCCACGTCGATCATGGCCGCGGCCTGGGCGAGGCTCGGTTGTTCGCCGGTCATCAGCGCCATGCCGTGCCGGAAGATCACTTCGCCGTCTTCCCAGAGCTCGAAGTGGCCCAGCCAGACCCGCGGGTTCACCTGCGCGATGAGGTCCTGCGCGGCGGCGCGCTGTGCGGTGGGGATCGTCAGGTCCATTGAGAGGCAGAGCTGCAGGCAGTCGCCCTCCGGCCGCCAGGCGAACCACAGTTCGTAGTCCTTCCAGTCGCCGGCCAGCGAGAAGGCGAGGTCGCCGTCCTCCGTGCGGTCGAAGGGAAGGTTCTCGGCTGCGAGCACATGCTCCACGACGTCGAGCGGGTCGGCGCCGAGCTGGACGCTGTCGTCAGACGTGCTGATGTCCATGGGACCCATCATCCTTTCGCAGCGGGCGGGGAGCAGACGGCCGCCCCCGAATCGCCTGCGAGACTGAAACTAATCTGCTTCGCGCGCGGCTCGTCATCCGGTTCTTCCCGTAGGGCGGCCACAATCGCGTGTGCTGGGCTTGTTCAGGCTGTGCCGCCAGTCTGCCCGCCCGCCTTGGCTTTCGCCGTCTTCGGCGCCTTGGCGCCCTTCAGCGCTTCGACCTCGGCGCGCAGCGCGGCCACCTCGGCCTTCAACGCCTCGTAGTCGTCACGGCGGATCAGATCGAGTTCCGCCGCCATACGATCGGCCTGGGCGCGGAACGCCGCCTTCGCCTCTTCGCCCGCGGCCTGCGCCAGCCCCATGGCCGCCGTCGAAAGCTTGGCCATCTCGTCGAGGAAGGGATTCTGTGTCTGCATCTCGTACTCTGACGCGGCAGGCGAGAGGCCGGCCGACATCCCTTATATGGCCCTAAAGGGGTGAAAGCGAAGGGCTTCTCCTCTAAAGCGTAAGCGCCTGACACCGGAGCCGCTGAACACCGTGACCTTCCCGAACATCGACCCGGTGCTGTTTCAGATCGGGCCTTTCGCCATCCGCTGGTACGCCCTGGCCTATGTCGCGACCATCCTGCTGGGTTGGCGCTACACCGTGAACAACGTGCGCAACGTCAGGCTCTGGACCCACCGTCCGCCGCCGGCCACGCCGGTGGAGATCGACGACCTGATCCTTTGGCTGACGCTCGGCGTGATCGTCGGCGGCCGGCTGGGCCACGTGCTCTTCTACACGCCCGCCCTGATCTGGACCGACCCGGTCGAGATCCTGAAGACCTGGCATGGCGGCATGAGCTTCCATGGCGGCGCCCTGGGCGTTTTGGTCGCAGGCCTGGCCTTCGCCCGCGCCAAGAAGATCGACGCCCTGCGCCTGGGCGACCTGATCGTGGCGGCCGAGCCGATCGGCGGCTTCCTGGTGCGGATCGCGAACTTCATCAACGGCGAGCTCTGGGGCCGGCCGACCACGGCGCCCTGGGGCATGGTGTTCCCCGGCGCCGGTCCCCTGCCGCGCCATCCCAGCCAGCTCTACGAAGCGGCGCTGGAAGGCCTGGTGCTGTTCTGCGTGCTGCGCTGGGCGACGCACGGCAAGAAGTGGCTGAACCGCAGGGGCGTCGTCCTGGGCGTGTTCCTGGTCGGCTACGGCCTGGTGCGCATAAGCCTGGAGAACGTGCGCGAACCCGACAGCTACATGCCGCAGTTCCCGTTCGGCCTCACCATGGGGATGATGCTGTCGGCGCCGATGGTCTTGATCGGCGCCTGGCTGATCTGGCGCGGCCTGCGCGAGCCCCTGCCGCCGGCGATCGCCGTCGAGGCGGCGCATCTTGCCCCCGCTCCAGCCAATGTCGGCGAGCCGAGCGCCCCCAAGTCCAGCCCCCAATGAGCCTGCGTGACCGGCTGGCGGCGCAGATCGCCGCCGCTGGCCCGCTCAGCGTCGCTCAGTACATGACCGCCTGCCTGCACGATCCGGACTTCGGCTACTACGCCACGCAGCCCTCGCTGGGGGAAGGCGGCGACTTCATCACCGCGCCCCTGGTCAGCCAGATGTTCGGCGAGCTGATCGGCGTCTGGGCGGCCTCGAGCTGGGAACTCATGGGCCGGCCGCCGGCGGTGCGGCTGGTGGAGATCGGCCCCGGCGACGGGACCCTGATGAGCGACGTCCTGCGCACGTTGCGCCACGCGCGGGGCTTGCTGGAGGCCGCCGACCTCTGGCTGGTGGAGACCTCGGAGCCCTTGCGCAAGCTGCAGGCCGACCGCCTTCCCGAAGACGTGCGATGGGCGCGCGCCCTCGACGAGGTCCCGGGCGGCGCGCCGCTCCTCCTCGTCGCCAACGAACTCCTGGATTGCCTGCCCGCCCGCCAGTTCGTCCGCACGCCGGTCGGCTGGGCCGAGCAGGTCGTGGGCCTGGACGACGCCGGCGGGCTCACCTTCGGGCTCGCGCCCACACCGGCCGCGGCCTTGCTGCCCGACGCCGCGCCCGGCCAGGTCTATGAGCAGTCGGCTGCCCAGGCCGCGCTCGGGGCTCAGTTGGGCGCGCGCGTGACCGCCGACGGCGGGGCGGCGCTGCTCATCGACTACGGTCGCGACGAGCCCGGCTTCGGCGACACCCTGCAGGCGCTGCGCCGCCACGAGAAGGTCGATCCGCTGGCCAGCCCCGGCGACGCCGACCTCACCGTTCACGCCGACTTCCCCGCCGTCATGGCCGCCGCCGAGGCGCAAGGCGCGCAAGCGGCGATCCTCACCCAGGCGGCGTTCCTGGCGCGCATGGGCATAGGCGAGCGCGCCGAGGCCCTGGTTCGCGCCGCGCCCGCCCGCTCCGGCGTCATCGGCCGGCAGCTGAACCGGCTGGTCGGCGCGGACGAAATGGGCGAACTCTTCAAGGTCTGCGCGATTCACTCCCCGGATTGGACGCCGCCCGCTTTCGAGGACGCCCAATGAGCTGGCCGCCGGTCCTGACGTCCAAGCTGCTGGCCGCCGAGGGCGTCCGCCACGCCTTCTTCACCCGCGCCGGCGGCGTCTCGGAGGGGATCTACGAGAGCCTGAACACCGGCCTCGGCTCCGACGACGAGCCCCGCGCCGTCCGCGAGAACCGCCGCCGCTGCGCCGCCTGGTTCGACGCCCAACAGGTGGTCACCGTCTACCAATCGCATTCCGCCACTGCCCTGGTGGCCGATGGCCCCTGGCCGGAGGATCCGCCCAAGGCCGACAGCGTGGTCAGCGTGACGCCGGGCGTGGTTTGCGCCGCGCTCGCCGCCGACTGCGCGCCCATCCTGCTCGTCGATCCGCAGGCCCGCGTCGTCGCCGCCGCCCACGCCGGCTGGCGCGGTGCGCTCGGCGGCATCGTCGAGGCCACGGTCGCCCAGATGGTCGAACTCGGCGCGAGCCGGATGCGCCTCTGCGCGGCTGTCGGCCCTTGCATCGGGCCGGCCTCCTATGAAGTGGGCCTGGAGTTCCTGGAGACCTTCGTCCAGGCCAACGCCGCCTACGAGGGGTTCTTCCACGCTGCGAAAAGCCGCGACAAGCGCATGTTCGACCTGCCCGCCTTCGTGCTCGGCCGCCTCGCCGCCGCCGGCGTGGGGGTGAGCGAATGGCTGGGCCGCGACACCTGCGCCGAGCCCGAACACTTCTTCTCCAACCGCCGCGCGTTCCACAAGGGCGAGCCCGACTTCGGCCGCCTCATGTCGGCGATCATGCTCGAAAAGTGATCGTCATCACTCGGCGGCCGTGAATCAGAAATAGACGGGATCGACGTAGAGGGGCCGCGTCTCCGCGCCGGCGGGAACCGGCACGCCCGGCGTCCACATGTTGTAGGGCTCCACCTCGTCGGCCAGGGCGGTAAGCAGGCCGGCCACGGGGCTGGCTGGCGAGGCGAAGATCGTCAGCCGGTCAATGCCACGCGGCGCCAGCCAGCCGCACCACGCGCGCAGCAGCCCCTCGAACGCCGCTTCCGCCCCAGGTTCGACGGCGTAGTCCAGCACGAGGCCAGGATCAGAGTGGGTCTGCACGCCGGCGCGCTCGGTCACGACCCGCAGCGCGCGTCCGGCCGGCCAAACCCCGACGACGGCGCCGTCCGCGAGCCAGACCCGCTCCCAAGCATAGAGGTCGGGCGCGCGCGACAGCCGCGCCGCCAGGCTCTCCTCGGTATAGGGGACGTACATCTCCTCTCCCGCATGGAACCGGTTCAGCCGCTCGACGATCGCCGCGGCGTCCTGAGGCGTCGCGGCGCGGCCGGAGGCCGGCCCGGCCAAGCGGGCGCAGGACAACCGCAGCCGCCACGCCAGGCCCGGCCACTTGTCCGGCGTTTGTCGGAAGCCGTGCTGCATTCCGGCGTTGTCGACGGCGATGTAGGCGCTGGAGCCGTCCACCTGCGGCCAATATTTCTCCAGCACCCGATTGGCCGCCCCCCACAGGCCCTTGCGCTGGTGCTCGGGCAGAACCCGCAGGTGCGAAACCAGGACGATCGACTTCAGGTCGCCCCCGATCCGCGCGGTGAAGCGCGCACCGCAGGTCATCGCCGCCGGCTCGCCGTCCACCGTCGCCAGCCCAACCGTGCAGTCCTCCATGAGCCGGGCGAAATCGAAGTAGCGCTCGCCACGGTCGAACCAGAACCGCACGTCGCCCAGGACGATCGGACAGCGTCGCTCCAGGTCGCTGAGGGTCAGCGCGTCGGACGGAACGGCCTCGCGGACGACGAGCTCGAAATCGTACAGGCGCTCCCAGGTGAGTTGCGCGATCCGGAACGGCGCGGCGTCTTCCACGGCCAGCTTCAGCTTCCACCGGCGATCCTTCGCCGCAGTCAGCGTGGCCTCGACGGCGAGGTCGGAGGTCGGCGCGATGGAGAGCGCCGCGAGCGGCGCGCCGACGCGCTGGGCTGTGGCCTGCCAGTCGTCGCGCACCGCTTCGTCCGTCGCGGCGGCTCGGAACGCGTCCGGCAAGGTCGGACCGAAACGCGCCTTGTCGGCGAGCTCCGCGCCTTCGCCGAGCGTGTGCAGGCGCTCCAGATACCAGGCAACCTGCCGTCCGGCCGGCGTTGCAGGCGCCTGCTTCAGCGCATCGGCGATGGGATCGGCCATCTTGGTCTCGGAAGCGTCGGCGCCTGTCGCAGCGTAAGCGGCGGCCGACCGGCATGGAAGCCTGCAAGTTGGCTCCGCGCCGGGGATAGACTCCCGCCCTTCCCCTGCTACAAGGCCGGCCCATAAGCTCACTGGTGTGCGGGGGTTCCGATGAAGCTGCTGGCCGGCAACTCGAATCGTACGCTGGCCGAAGCCGTGGCCGCCCGCCTCGACCTGCCGCTGACCAAGGCCCAGGTGAAGCGCTTCGCCGACGACGAGGTCTGGGTCACCATCGACGAGAACGTCCGCGGCGAGGACGTCTTCGTCATCCAGTCGACCAGCTATCCCGCCAACGACAACCTGATGGAGCTGCTGGTCTGCATCGACGCGCTGAAGCGCGCCTCGGCCAAGCGGATCACCGCGGTGATGCCCTACTTCGGCTACGCCCGGCAGGACCGCAAGACGGGCGGCCGCACGCCGATCTCCGCCAAGCTGGTGGCCAACCTGATCACGCGCGCCGGCGCCGACCGCGTGCTGACGATGGATCTGCACTCAGGCCAGATCCAGGGCTTCTTCGACATCCCCACCGACAACCTGCTCTCCGCGCCGATCCTGGCCGCCGACATCAAGGACAACCACAAGAAGACGAGCGAGCTGATGATCGTCTCGCCCGACGTGGGCGGGGTGGTCCGCGCGCTCGCCCTGGCGACCCGCCTGAACGCCGAGCTCTCCATCGTCGACAAGCGCCGCTCCGGCCCCGGCAAGAGCGAGGTCGCCAACATCATCGGCGACGTCGCCGGGCGCCGCTGCATCCTGTTCGACGACATGATCGACGGCGGCGGCACGCTCACCAACGCCGCCCAGGCGCTGGTCGACAACGGCGCGGCCGAAGTCTCGGCCTATGTCACCCACGGCGTGCTGTCGGGCGCAGCGGTGGAGCGGGTGAACGCCTCGATCCTCAAAGAGCTGGTGATGACCGATTCGATCTCGCCGCCCGAGCGCGCCATGGACGGCGGCAAGATCCGCTACGTCAGCTGCGACCGGCTGATCGGCGAAGCCATCCGCCGCATCGCCAACGAGGAATCGGTGTCGAAGCTGTTCGACTAGCGGCCCCTGAGCGGCGACTCGCTCAAACCCCGATTAAATATGTGCAATTGCCGTCGAGGCCGGCCGCGCGCCAGGGTCAGGCCGCGCGGGATCGACAGCGGCTGCGGTCACGCCACGAGCGCCGGGCGCTGACCCGCCCGGCTGAGACACGGGGCGCCTCACGATCATGGACCGAACGGAGGCCAGGCGCGCCATCGCCCCTCAGCTCTACGCCTTCACCTCGAGCCTCGGCGGCGCCACCCAGGGCTTCATCACCGTCACCCTGGGCTATGTGTTGGCGAAGCAGGGGTTTTCCGTCGCCGCCATCGCCGGCCTGATCGGCCTGCGCCTTCTGCCGGAGGCCTGGCGCATCGTCTTCGGCCCCGTGCTGGACGCCAGCCTGAGGCCGCGCCTGTGGTTCCTGATCAGCGCGGCGGGGTCCGCGGTCTGCGTCGCCGGCTTCGCCGTCATCCCGCTGCACCCCGGCAGCATCGCGCTGCTCAGCATCCTGGCGCTCGCGACCGGCGCGTTCGCCAACCTCGGGATCGTGGCGCAAGCGGCGTCTATCGCCGTGACCGCCGCTCCGTCGGTCCGCGGGCGGATCGCCGGCTGGAGCCAGGCCGGAAACCTGGCGGGAACCGGCATCGGTGGCGGTCTGGGCCTGTGGCTGGCGTCTCACGTCGGCATGACGGCCGCGGCCGGAGCGCTCGTGCTGTGGGTGCTGGCCTGCGCGTGGCCGATGCTGCTCATCCGCACGCCCAGGGCCGGCGCAACGCTTCCGATGCGGGCCGTCGGGCGGGAGCTCGTGCGCGAAGTCACCGCCCTGGCCGTCAGCCGCTCGGGGCTGCTGGTGATCCTGGCGGTCACCCTGCCCATGGGATTGGGTTCGTTCCTCGGGCTGGTGTCGTCGGTGTCGTCCCAATGGCATGCCTCCGCCGATCTGACGGCGACGACGACAGGCGCCTTGGCGGGCCTCGCCAGTGTCCCAGGCTGCCTGATCGGAGGATACCTCTGTGACCGACGATCGCCTCAGGCGATGCTGGCTTGGGGCGGACTGCTTTGCGCGATCGGTGAAGCGGCCATGGCGCTCGCGCCCAGGACGCCGGTCTGCTTCGTGACCTTCATCATCCTGAACAACGTGCTGCTCGGCTTCGCTTGGGCGGCCGTGGCGGCCGTCATCTTCAACGCGCTGAAGACCACCAGCGGCGGGACCATCGGCGCGCTCCTGGGAAGCCTGTGCAACCTGCCCGTCGTGGTGATGACCTTCGTGCTGGGCGCGGCCGACGCGCGCTATGGCGTGACCGGCATGATGAGCCTGGAGGCGGCGGCTGGGGCGATGTCCGCAGCGCTCTACGGCCTTGCCGCCTGGCGCTGGAGCCGTCCGCCGGCGATGGCGTTTGCGACGGGGTAGGCTCCTGTAAGCCCGCGAGACATTCCGTGCGTAATCGCACCTGCTAAGTCCGCGCACAGGGCGCTTTCTGCCCGGCCACGCTTGCTCAGCAGGCGTTTACTGTGCGAGGCCACAATCTCGTCGGGGGACGAATCTAGTTGAGTCGCCGCGTGTACGTGGGGAACACCTTCCGATGACCTTTGCACTTTCCGCCCGCCGCCCACAGGGGCGAAGCTTCGCGGCTCCGCTGTCGGCGGTGACCCTGCTCGCCGCCATCCTCGCCGGTTGCGCCGCGCCTGCGCCGCCGCCACCGCCGCCGCCGCCGCCCGTGGTGGTTCCTTCGGTGAACCTTTCGGCGCGCGTGGTGGAGCAGGCCAGCGCCTACCGCGCCTACATCACCCGCGCGACCGCCATCTCGCCGGCCTTCGCCGACGGCGCCGCCGTGGCCGAGAGTCTCAAGACCGGCGAGGCCTATGAGCCGGCCCAGCTCCTGCGCGGGGCCATCGCCTACGGCGCTGTCGTGGCCCTGCAGGACCCCGCCTATGTGGCCGGCGTGCGCAAGTTCGTCGGCGATCCGGAGCAGCGCCGCACCATCGCCTACGAGGTGATGAAGGACCCGGCCTATGCGGTGGGTTTCGCGGGCTCGGCCACCGCCGCGGGCCTGGTGATGAACGCGCTGGGGGCCGATGGGCGCAAGCTCATCGAATCCGGCCGCTCCGTCCGCCAGGCCGCCTATGACGTGCAACGCCAGGCGTGGTCGAAGGCCGACGTCGCCGGCCGCGACGGGCGCCTGGCGCTCGCCAAGCAGCTCTCCTCGACGCCCGGCCTGGGCGAGGTCGCCGAGACCGCGCGCCTGCAGCTGGCGGTCACCGGCTCGGCCCCCATGGGCCTGACCGGCGAGACCGCGAGCCCGCCCTACACCCCGATGGTGATCCGTAGCCTGGCGGTCGCCGCACTCGCGGCCCTGGGCTACGCCGACGACGCGAGCCTGGCTCAGGTCATGCCGATCCTCACCGAAGGCAACGCCGCCAACTGCCTGAACATGTCGAAGCTCAACCTCTACCAGTGCCTGGCGGTGGCCAAACCGCACTACGAGGACGTGTTCTGCCTGGGCCAGCACGTCCTGCTGGACACCGGCCAGTGCCTGATGAAGTACGCCGGCGTCACCCCGCCGGTGGACCCGCGCGCCCAGGCCGCGGCCGACGCAGCGCTGGAGAAGGCCTCCGCCAAGGTCAAGCCGCGTCCGGCGAAGAAGAAGAAGCGTTGAGGATTTAGCCCCTGCGCCCGTTGCGCGGCCGGAGGCTTTTGTGTATCTACGCGCACCCTACGACCCCCTGCGGTCACAGATTGCGTCGCCGCGCGGCCTTCGCGCGGCGGTTTCGTTTTGAGGCAAGGCCATGGCCGATATCGTTTTGAACGTCGAAGTGCGCGAGCAGACCGGCACGGGCGCCGCGCGCGTCGCCCGCCGGTCCGGCCTGGTCCCCGGCGTGCTGTACGGCGGCGACAAGGATCCCGTGGCCATCACGGTGAAGGCCAACGAGTTCCGCAAGGCGCTCTACACCGGCAAGCTGCTGGGCCACCTGGTGACCCTGAAGTACGGCGCCGAGAGCCAGCAGGTGATCGCCAAGGCGATCGACATGCACCCGGTCACCGACCAGCCCTGGCACTTCGACCTCTATCGGGTCGACCAGCACCAGCAGATCAAGATCAGCGTGCCGGTGCACTTCTCGCACCATGATGAGGCGCCCGGCATCAAGCGCGGCGGCACCCTCAACGTGGCCCTGCACGACGTCCTGGTCTCCTGCACCGCCGACCACATCCCCGAAGAGATCCGCTTCGACCTGACGGGCCTGGAAATCGGCGCGGCGATCCGCGTCTCCGACCTGAAGCTGCCGGCCAACGTCGAATTCGCCATCGATCCGGCGACCGTGGTGGCGACCATCGCCGGGGCCATGGCCGAGGTGGCCGAGGAGCCGGTCGAGGGCGCCGAGGCCGCGGCTGGCGAAGAGCCGGCTGAAGAAGCCGCGTCCGAAGGCGGCGAGGAGTAGTCCCGCCGCTCCGGTCCTGATCGGAGCGTCCCATGCTGCTCATCGCCGGCCTGGGCAATCCCGGCTCGACCTACGCCAAGAACCGCCACAACATCGGCTTCATGGCCGTGGACGAGATCGCGCGCCGCTGGGGCTTCGGTCCCCAGCGCGTACGTTTCCAGGGGTTCGCCTGCGAAGGCGCCATAGAAACGCCGGACGGGCCGGTGAAGACCCTCATCCTGAAGCCACAAACCTTCTACAACGAGGCCGGCCGCGCGGTCGGCGAGGCGCTGAAGTTCTACAAGATGGATCCCGCCGACCTGGTGGTGTTCTACGACGAGATCGACCTGGCGCCCGGGCGCTTCCGCATGAAGGCGGGCGGCGGCGCGGCCGGCAACAACGGGGTGCGCTCGATCGCCTCGCACGTGGGCCCCTACTTCCGCCGTGCGCGCCTGGGGACCGGCCACCCCGGCGACAAGAGCCTGGTCCACGGCCACGTGCTCTCCGACTTCCACAAGGCCGACATGAAATGGGTCGAGCCGCTGATCCAGGCGATCGCCGACGCCGCCCCCCTGCTGGCGCAGGGCGAGGACGAGAAGTACCAGACTGAGGTCATGCGGCTCGCGCCCGCCGAGAAGGCCGATCCGCGCAAGCTCGCCAAAGACGCGAAGTGAAGGACGCAGAGTGAGGAACCCCGACCCGAGATGATTCCAGGCATCCTGCTTTCCATCGGGATTGCGATCCTGCTCTGCTGGCACGCCGTGAAGACCGGCCGCGACAGCTTCTGGCTGTGGATCATCATCATGTTCCAGCCCTTGGGCGGGCTGGTCTATTTCGCGCTCAACGTCGTGCCGGACATCTTCGGCGGGACCGCCGCCCAGCGCCTCAGCCACGCCGCTCGCGAGACACTGGACCCGCATCGGGAGTACCGCGAGGCCAAGGCCGCCTGCGAGGAGACGCCGACGGTGCGCAACCAGTCGCGCCTGGCCCACGCCGCCGCCCACCTGGGCCACCACGCCGAGGCCGAGGCGCTCTATCGCGCGGCCGCCCAGGGCGTCCACGCCGACGACCCGGCGCTGCTGCTGGGGCTGGCCAAGGCGCTGCTGGAGCTGAACCGGCCCGCCGAAGCGCTGGCCGTGCTGGAAAGGCTGGGCGACGACGAGGCCCACGGCCGCACGCCCCCCGCCGCCCTCGCCATGGCGCGCGCCTACGAGGCCCTGGGCCGCACCGAGGAGGCCGACCGGGCGTTCCAATGGGCCACCGAGCGGATGCCGGGCTTCGAGGCGCTCGCCCGCCACGCCGCCTTCATGGCCCGCAACGGCCGGCGCGAGGAAGCCCGTGAGGTGGTGACCGAACTGGACAAGCGGACGGCCAAACTCCGCGGCCACTTCCGCAAAGAAGCCCAGACCTGGCGCGACCTCGCCGCCCGCGCGCTCTGACTGAGGTCGCCCGGCTCCGGCCGAGCTTTCGCTTGCTCGTCGCGCCGAGGGCTCGCTAGGGTTTCGGCGGCGGTCAGGCGGCGCCCTCGCGGTATGTCAGACATCTTCGTTTCCTACGCCCGCTCGACGGAGACCCAGGCCCGGCAGGTGGCCGAGGCCCTGCGCGCCCTGGGCTATGGCGTGTGGCGCGACGACGAGTTGCCGGCTCACCGGGCCTACGCCGACGTCATCGACGAACGGTTGCGGACCGCAAAGGCGGTGGTCGTCGTCTGGTCGGCCGACGCGGCCAGGTCGGAGTGGGTCCGCTCGGAGGCCGAGCGGGCGCGGAGCGACCGCAAGCTGGTCCAGCTCACCGTCGACGGCTCGAAGCTGCCGATGCCGTTCGACCAGACGCAGTGCGCGGACCTCACCGGATGGACCGGCGACGCGCAGGCGTCCGGCTGGCTCAAGGTCGTCGGCAGCATCGCCGAACTGACCGGGCGCGCGGCCTCGCGTCCGTCCGACGAGGCCCAGGATCCGGCGCCTCGATCGTCCCGCCCGCCGCTGTCGGTCTGCGTGCTGCCCTTCGCCAACATGAGCGGCGATCCTGAACAGGAATATTTCAGCGACGGGATCAGCGAAGACATCATCACCGACCTGTCGAAGATCTCCGCCCTGTCGGTGGTGTCCCGCAACAGCGCGTTCCAGTTCAAGGGCCGGCACGTCGACGTGCGCCAGGTCGCCAGGCAGCTCGGCGTCAGCCACGTGCTGGAAGGCAGCGTGCGCAAGGCCGGCGCCCGCGTGCGCATCACCGCCCAGCTGATCGAAGGCGCCGCCGACAGCCATGTCTGGGCCGAGCGCTACGACCGCGACCTCACCGACATCTTCGCCCTGCAGGACGAGATCTCGCGGGCGATCGTGGGCGCGCTTCGGCTGAAGCTGTTGCCGGCGGAGAAGTCCGCCATCGGCCGGCGGGGCACCGACAACGCCGACGCTTACAACCTCTACCTGATGGCCCGTCGCCACTGGGTGAGCGGCAACAGCGATCTCCTGGGCCTCGAGGAGCTGCTGCGGCTGTGCCGCGGCGCCGTCAGCATCGACCCGAGCTACGCCCACGCCTGGGCCTTGATCGCTCTGGCGCAGACGACCCTGCACTTCCGGTACGGCGTGGCGGGCGAGGACGGTCTCGCCGCCGCCGAGCGCGCCCTGTCGCTCGACGCGAGCCTCGCCGAGCCTCACGCGGTGAAGGCCAGGCACTTCGCCGCCCACGAGCGCCACGAAGAGGCGGAGGCGGAGATCGAGCTCGCCCTGCGCCTGGACCCGCAGTCCTACGACGTCAACTTCAGCGCCGCTTTCATCCGCTTCCGGCAGCAGCGCCTGCCCGACGCGATCGCGTTCTTCGAGGCGGCGACGAGGCTCAGCGAAACCTCGTTTGGCGCGCCGGGAATGCTGATCAGTTGCTACGCCGCGCTGGGCGACGCCCAGGGCCTCGCGCGCAGCGCGCGACTGGCGCTGGAGCGTGCGGAGCGCGCGCTCTCCGACGACCAGAGCAACGGCCAGGCCATGGGGATGGGCGTCGGCGCGCTGGCGGCCCTTGGCGAGCACGCGCGCGCCCGCGAATGGATCGCCCGCGCCCTGCTAATCGATCCCGGCAACCGCAGCATGCGCTACAATCTGGCCTGTGCGCTCAGCCTCAACATGGGCGACGTCAATGGCGCGAACGAATTGTTGGAGCCCTACCTTGCGACGGCCACGCCGTCCGAGCTGGAACACGCGGCCATCGATCCGGACCTTAACCCGCTGCGCGACGACCCGCGCTTTCTCAGCATGTTCGCCGCTGCGCGGGCCCGCGTCACGACCGCCCCGCCGGGATGACGAAGCGGGCCGGCTTGCCGCAGCCGACAAGGCCGCTCCCGCGCGATCCGGCCGGCGAATTGGCTGACCGCGCCTATGGGGCGCTGGCCCTCAGGCTGCTGCTGGGCGCGCTGTTCATCGCCCACCTCTACTGGAAGTTCGCGGTCCTGCCGGGAGGTCTCGGCGCGTGTTGGGCCGGGCTGGAGCGGAGTGGCTATCCCGCCGTCGTGCCCGCCTATGTGCTCTCAGCCGAGCTTGCCGGCGCGCTTCTGCTCATCCCCGGAGTGCTCACCCGATACGCCGCGCTCTACGCCATGCCGATGATGGCCGGCGCAAGCCAGTTCTGGCTGATCCGCAACGGCTTCTACTTCACTCACGCCGGCGCCGAGCTGCCCCTGGTTTGGCTGGCGCTGCTCGGCCTCCAGGTCGTTCTGGGCGACGGGCCGTTGGCGCTTGCGCCCTCGCCGAAGTTGCGGATGCTGCGGCCCGCCTAGGCCAATCCTGCGACCCGTGGTAGGTCGCCCGACCGTCCGCCCTCTTGTGATCCGAAAGATCTCCCAAAGGACTTGCATGGCCCTGAAAGTCGCCATCGTCGGCCTGCCCAACGTGGGCAAATCGACCCTCTTCAACGCGCTCACCCAGACCGCCGCCGCCCAGGCCGCGAACTATCCCTTCTGCACTATCGAGCCCAACGTCGGCGACGTGGCGGTGCCCGAGCCGCGGCTCGAGGCCCTGGCTGGGATCGCCGGCTCCAAGGAGATCATCCCGGCGCGGATCAACTTCGTGGACGTGGCCGGCCTGGTGCGCGGCGCGTCCAAGGGCGAGGGCCTGGGCAACCAGTTCCTGGCCAACATCCGCGACACCGACGCCGTGGCCTTCGTCACCCGCTGCTTCATCGACGACGACGTGACCCACGTGGAGGGCAAGGTCGATCCGCTCGCCGACCTGGAAACCATCGAGACCGAGCTGATGCTGGCCGACCTCGAAAGCCTCGAGAGGCGCGTCGTCAACCTCGAGAAGCGCGCCAGGGCCGGCGACAAGGAGAGCGCCCAGACCCTGCGCCTCGTCCAGCTCGCGCTCACCGAGCTGAACGCCGGCCGCCCGGCCCGCAAGGCCCAGGTCTCCGCGGAGGACGACAAGGCCTGGCGGATGCTGCAGCTCCTCACCTCCAAGCCCGCCCTCTACGTCTCCAACGTCGACGAGGCCTCGGCCGCCACCGGCAACGACATGTCGCGCCTGGTCGCCGAGCGCGCCCGGCGCGACGGGGCCGACCACGTGGTCATCTCCGCCCAGATCGAGAGCGAGATCGCCATGCTGGACGCCGCCGAGCGCGGCGAGTTCCTGGAGACCCTGGGCCTCACCGAGCCCGGCCTCAACAAGCTGATCCGCGAGGCCTACCACCTGCTGGGCCTGCAGACCTACTTCACCGCCGGCCCCAAGGAGGCCCGCGCCTGGACGATCCACAAGGGCGACACCGCCCCGCAGGCGGCGGGCGTGATCCACACCGATTTCGAGAAGGGCTTCATCCGCGCCGAGACCATCGCCTTCGACGACTACGTCCGGCTCAAGGGTGAGGCGGGCGCCCGCGACGCCGGCAAGCTGCGCCAGGAAGGCAAGGAGTATGTCGTCAAGGACGGCGACGTGATGAACTTCCGCTTCAACGTCTAACGAGGAATGGCTGGATCGAAGCTGCCCC
>Ga0207705_10000856_pt1 | contig 24980 bp, 12 predicted proteins | sample KBSC13metaG_FD_184314 | JGI IMG/M metagenome (GOLD analysis project Ga0207705, IMG submission 184314) | Corn rhizosphere microbial communities from Kellogg Biological Station, Michigan, USA - KBS C1-3 metaG (SPAdes) (version 2) | ecosystem: Host-associated > Plants > Roots > Rhizosphere > Soil ... | reverse complement strand
TCTACCTGCGCAAACCCGATCCCGCCTCCGAAGACAACGAAAACGACTGAGATCGCTCTGCTGATCGGAGAACAGCCGAAAGCGCCTCAGGTGCAACTTGAGGCGCTTTCGGCACGCGGCGTGATATATGCGCTAGCCTTCTGCGATCAGTTCACCTCCTGTCGCGACGCTCAGCACACCGTAGGCGCCTGTGAGCACCAGGGTGGCTGCGAAGAAGGCGGCGGCCACCTCCGGGGTCGTGATCTCCGGCACGGTAAACGGGGTGAGGATGCCGCCGATGTCGAAGCCGAGGTTGGACCCGAGCGAGAGCCAGTCGCTTTTCTGGCGATCTTTGTTCTCGATGATCGCGCCGATGGCGGGCGCGAGCCAGGTGGCATTGAGCAGCGCCTCCACGACAGGAGAGCCGTAGTTCGACCAGGAGGAGATGTCGGAGAGGGTGTCGGTGTTGTCGGCGAACGTCTTTCCGATGCTGACCAGCGTTACGACATCGTTCATGATGGAAGTCCAGCGTGCCGGACTGTTCCAGGCGCTGGGGAAGTTGGGCGCGACGTAGACGAGATAACAGGCGGAGGCCGCGTAGCGTACAGGACTGGGCGCCGTAGCACCTATAAACGAGAAGCCCCACTTCACGGCGCTCAGGAATCCCACCGCGACCGCGCCGAACAGGGTCGCAATGTCCAGCGTCGCGCTTGCGATATTTACCGGACTCATCTCCACCAACTCTTGCCCTGTCTGTCGCATCGGCATGGCGGCGTTTGCCGCCTGATCGCCGCCCAGCAGCGCCTGGAGCGTGGCGAAATCCGGCGCGTCGATCAGGGCCTGTGTGTTGGCGTTGTCCGGATAGGGAGCGACCCCTGCGATCATCTTGTACATCACGGTGACCGGGATGGCCGCGATCAGACAGGCAAGATCCAGGAAGCTCAGTTCGTCCCCGGTGACCTGCTGATAGACCGTTGAAAGGATCGGGATATCGATCGTGGCCGTCAGCAGATCGAGCAGGCCTGTGAGGATCGCCTGAACGATCTGCAACACGGTGAGAATGAAGTTCTCCGCCGTGTTGAGGATCAGGTCCGCGACGATGCCGAAGAGCTTCTGGACCACTTCGACCGGAGTAAGCGTGGGGAAGGGATCGACGACCTGGGTCTTGATCTCGTTGATCGTGTCCGACAGACTGCTCAGTTCGTCGGTGACCATATTCTCCAGGGTGCTGAGAAGCTGGTCCAGCACGCTGGAACCGTTGTTCGGGCCTACATAGGACGTGTTCGAGGCGGCGATATTGCTCTTGGTATGGTGCAGAGCCCAGTTGGATTGTGGGCTGCCCTGACCCGGCGTACTCGCGCCGGCCGATTCGGAAGCGCCGATCGGATCGGTCGTCCCCGTGATCCCGCTCCAGGCATTGACCTTATCCTCCAGACCGACGAAGGCGTTCTTGATGGCGTCCTCCAGGGTGTCGATCTCGGTGATCACTCTGCCCGCGTAGAGTTGCAGGATATTCTTGAGCACCTGATGGGTGCGCACGATGTCGCCCCATTCGAAGAGGAAGCCGAGCCACTTGATCAGATCCTCAAAGAACACCTCGATCTTTTTGAAGACGAACTCCACCGCATGCACCACTGCGGAGACACAGTCGAGGAGCGTGTCGTAGACCTCGTCTCCGATCTTGACAAGGAGATGGTAGAGACCTTCCGCCTCCTGTACCACGAAGCCGAGGACATCCTTGAAAGCGTCCTCAAGCCACCGAAAGAAGTCTCCGGCATCGACCGCGATGGTCGATCCGATGCTCCCCAACGGACGCGTTTCGCCGCCCTCTCCCAGGGCCGCTCCTCCCGCGACGGTCGGCAGTCCCAGCATCCGGGCGGCATCCTCTCCCTCAACGGACTTCCAGCATCCCCCTTCAAAAGAGACGCCGCGCAGAGGAGTGGGCGCCTGTGCGGAGGCCGCGAGACGGGCCGCGACCGTCGGGCTCTGGCGAGAGCCGTTTGCCGGGAGGCCGGAGGCGATCTGCGAGAACTGTGTGAGGTAGGATGCCGCGGCATCTCTGTCGCTCGATGACACGGAAGAGGGTACCAGAGGCTGCTGCGTGCCATCGGCGTTCGTGACCTGCACATTGCCGAGGTCCGTGCCGTTCTGGATGGTCGCCAGCGTCGTGAGCGCCTTGCTCATCGGGTTGATGTCGGCCACCACTGTGGGGGTATCGGTGAGGACGACCTGGAAGCAGACGGCGGAGAGCGACTGAGTCTCCTGTACGGCGGTCAATACGCCGGTGGAGTCCATGGTAGTCTGCACGGGCACGGTCGGGGAGAGAAGATAGTAGACGTCGTTCAGGTAGACGCTCACCGGACTGGTCGCCGTGATCTGCACGGCGGTGTTCGGGACGCAGACTCCGTAGTCATCGGTGACCTGGATGTGGGTGGTGAAACTGTTGTACGAGACCATATCGTTCAAGGCCGTGGAGGGCAGCAGGATGTCGCGCTGTTTCCAGTCCGTAGTGACCGGATCCTGAGACAGTTGAACGACATTCTGGCCGCTCTGATGGGCGAAAAGAACGTTATAGTTCGCGTTGAGGTTCAGGAAGAACGCGAACCCCTCGACGCCGGTGAGGAGCGGCACCGAGTTCGACCAGGAGCCGGCATCGCTTTCGCTGCCGACCGGGCAGACGAGGTAGAACAGCGTCCCCTGTGGATCCAGGCCCCAGACCGCGGTCTGGGTGGCGCCGGTGGAGGCGGCGAGAACGGAAGCGCCTGCAACGATAGGGTTCGTTACGATCTGGATGGGAGTCGCCTGGTCGTGCTGGTTGTCGGGGGTGAAGAGGTACAGGCCGGCGGTCCCGGCCACAAAGAGATTGCTGACGCCGGCGCTGTTGAGGGCGGAGGCGATGGCGCTCGCTCCGGACGGCAGGGTCAGGCGGGCAGGGCTGGGCGGGAGTGTCGGCTGGAAGTAGTTGAACTGCGGCGTGAAGATCAACTCCTGCTCGTCACCGATCGTACCGAACGTGTAGATGCCGGGGATCGGGTCGTTGGTGCGGTTGCCCAGACAACTTACGATGCTTCCGGCGGCGAGGTCGGCGGCGAGGCGGTGCAGGTTCCACTGGGGCGATGCGCCCGGAGTGATATAGTAGCGGCTGAGGAGTTTGAGCGGATCTCCGGGCGCCTGCAGGATATCGACGAAGATATTCTCGACGGCGCTGCCGCCCCCGACGGCAGGGATCTGCATCAGGAGCACGTCCGCGATCGTAAGCGGGCTTGGAGCCGTGCCTGCGTCGAAGGGAATGCCGGTCCAGGTGACGCCGTTCGCCCAGGAGGCGTCGGTGTTCGGGTTGCCGAGCGAGAGATAGAGGAAGTCGACACCGGCCACGGTCAGCACGAGTGCGAGGTCGATGCTGAGGGTCTGGGCGTTCTGGGCGACGCTGAAGGTCTTTGCCGCCACCGTCGCTCCGCCGTGCTGCGACGAGAGGGCGCTGCTCAGATCGATCATGTTCCAGCCGGTAGGGGTCTGGGTCAGTTCGCGCGTGAGGTAGAAGACGTTGTCGGTGCCGATCGAGAAGAAGAGGGAGTCTCCTTCCTGGGACTGGAGAACCTCGAAGGCGAGATTCGGAGCCATCACGTCGGCGTGCTTCTGATTCTGCATCAACTCGGATTCAAATGCGATTTTCATGCGTTGGGAGCCTTTCGGAAGGGGCGGCATGGGCCGCCCCGGCGAGAACCTGCAAGAGGTTGGAGAGTTTAGGAGACGTCGGCGTAGACGATGTGGGAGACGAGATCCTGGTTAGCCGAGAAGGCGACATCGCTAAAGGCGAAGGCGGCGTTACCGGGGAAGATGAAGTTCTCCACGAACGACACCGGGACATCGGTGAGGCTGCCTGAAGCGATGCTCTGCGCCCACTCGGTGGCGCTGCCGGCGAGGGTGTCGACGTTGGCCCAGAAGTTGAGGAATCCGTTTGCGCCTGGAGTCTGGGAGTTGTTCACGGTCGTGGAGGAGGGCGGAGACGCTACGATTCGGCCTTCGTCATCCACGCTCAACGTGTAGGTATCGGTGATCTGGATATCGACGATGTTGCCGCTGGCAGGAGTCGCCAGGTAGCGGACGTAGGTCCAGACGACCAGGTGCTGCACGATGGTCATCTGGTTGCCTGCGACGCTCACGGTCAGATCGAATGTCGAGGAGAGGTCCATCTTACCCGCGTCGCCATCGAGCCCGGCCTGATCCGAAGCCTCAGGGGAGGCGTACGAATAACTCAGGATCGTGGGGCCGGAAGGGGGATAGGTTATCGTAGGCGCCTGTCCGGGCGTCATCGACCAGGAGTAATCGACCTTCAATTCGATTCCTCCGACGTAGGTGACCTGCACCCACGGGCTGTAGCAGTTGCTCGCGACATAGTCGTACAGCGTGCCGCTGGAAGAGATGGCGGCGTTGAGATAGGGGGCAAAAGTGTTGCGGTTCAGAGCGGCCACTCCGTCGTACGTACTCACCTCGTCCGGCTCGATCCAGTTCCAGCCGAAACCGGCGTTCTGAGTGGAGGGGAGCGCGTCGTTGTTGGTGGCGCACAGGTAGTTCAGCGTGAGGGGCGCTCCCTCCGTGCCGACGGCTGCTGGCGTGAAGAAGTTGAGATCCGTCACGGCGAGGGAGGAGGGAGGGGTGGCGCTAAGCTGCTTTGCGCCGTAACCGAGCACCTCTGCGCCTCCCAGAGCCTGCCAGTAGGTGTTGATGAAGTCCGCGGTCATAAAGGTGTTGAGGGCGCTGTTCGACGGAACGCCGCTGAACTGAAATCCCTGCTCCAGGTCCGAGCTGTTCAGGTCGTAGTAGAGCTGTTGGACGCTGAACTCAGTGGGGGAGCCGATACCCATGAGGCGTGCCTGAGCCGCCGCAGAGAGGCTGTCGAAGGCGGCGCTCTGGAAATTCAGGTTGACCGCGCCGCTGAAGGTCCAACTCGTGCCGGAGGGCTGGGCCTGATTGAACCAGGTCTCCGGGCCGTTGCGGCCGAAGATGATCTCCGTCGCGATGAACTCGGCGAACATCAGCGTGTAGAGGACGTTCGACTGGCCCGCCTGGAGAGCGACGATAGGGGGGAGCGTCGCGGGAGCGATGCCGGGAGGAAGGCCGAGTTTTGCCTTGATCGCGAATGCGAAGTAGGCGTTGTTGAGGGCCTGTACGCGGGGATCGCTGACTGCGACGCCGCCGGGAACGGAGAACGGGTCTACGTTCGTTTGTGATACAAATGTCGCATAGTCGGTCGGCACCGGGTTGTCGCCATCATAGATGTAGCAGAGAACGACTTCCGGCAGTCCGCTATAGAGATACTGCTCCAGGGTAGCGTTGATGCTGTCCTGTGTCACGGCGACAACGTAGTCGAAACCGGTGGACGAGAGGTTGGATTGGCTTGCGCTCATGATAGGTGTCCTCAAGGTATAGGTTGTCCTGGGCTGGCGTCGCGTCCGTTGCGCTGAGGCACGCCGAGCGGCAGGTGTCGGATTGACGGGGAGCGCGGATCCCAACAGAGACGGTGTCGAAAGGGAAGGATGTCCCTGTTGGGATCGGCTCGCAGGTGAGTTCTCGCATCCAGGCGGGACTGGGTTCACCTTGCAAGCATTGTCCTATTCGGGTATGCACGGAGATGTGCACGAATTGGCAGGAAAAACGTGCACGAACCGGGAATTGAACCGAGGATGTTTTTTTGTGCGCCCGGTAGAGTTGTCTCTATCAAGTAAGGTAGTGCCGCCGTGACCCTTTCCTCCCCGCCGTCGATAGCGCCTGCGTTCACATTGCGTCTTTTGGGGCCGTTCGCCGCCGGTGTCGGCGGGCGGCCTATGGGGCGCCTGCGCTCGCGGAAGGGGCAGTGGATCCTGGCTCTGCTCGCTCTGCGTGCCGGGACCGCCGTGGAGCGTGACTGGCTTGCCGGGATTCTTTGGCCCGATAGCCCGGAAGATAAAGCGCTCTATAGTCTGCGCCGGAGCCTCGCCGATCTGCGCCAGGCGCTGGAGAGTGAAGCGTGGCGGATCGAGGCGCTCACTCCCCGCACGCTTACTCTCAATTTGGAAGGCGCGCAGGCCGATATACGGGTGTTTGATCAGGGGGTGACGCAGGCCGATCCCGCCCTGTGGCGGCAGGCGGTCGCGGCCTACGCCGGACCGCTGCTGGAAGGCTGCTCGGAGGAGTGGATCTTTCAGGAGCGGGACTGGCGGGAAGAAGCCTATCTGCAGACGCTGGAGCGGTTGGCGGCGGTGGCCATGCAGGAGGGGGAGTCGGCGCAGGCGGTGGAGTGGCTGCGCCAGGCGGTCTCCGCCGCGCCCTTCCGCGAAACGGCTCAGCGCGGGTTGCTGCAGGCGCTGGCCGCGCAGCAGGATCTTGCCGGAGTCCTGTTGGCCTATCGGGAGCTGCGGTTACGGCTGCGCCGCGAACTCAACGCCGCCCCGGATCCGGAGACCACGGCGCTTCTGCAACAGATCCGCCGCAGCGCCCGGCAACGCGGTGAACAGGTCGTGACGCTCCCCAACAATCCGCTCCTGCTTCGGGATTTTCCGGAGGAGAGTTCTCGACGTGAACTGTGGGAGGAGGCTGTCACGGATCTCCCTCTGCCCCCTGCGCACCGTCTCCTGCCGTATCCCCGCACCAGCTTCGTCGGGCAGAGACAGGTGATCACAGACCTGTGCCGCTCTCTGGCCGCACATCGACTCGTCACGCTGATGGGAACCGGAGGTGTCGGCAAGACACGCCTCGCGATCCAGGCCGCGATCGAGACTGCAGACCTGTATCCAGGTGGAACGTGGCTGGCGGATCTGGCGCCCCTGCACGATCCGGCGATGGTATTGCGCGCCGTGGCACAGGCGCTGGAGGTCTCCGACTCCCCGGAACGCTCGCTGCTGAACGCCATCATCGAATGTCTCAATGGTCCTCCCGCCGCGCCGCGCCCTCCCGTCCTGCTGATCATGGACAACTGCGAGCATCTCCTGGAAGCCTGCGCCGGGATCGTGGATACGCTGCTGCGCAACTGCCCGCGCCTGTATCTTCTGGCGACGAGCCAGCAGGCGTTGGGGTTGGCCGGAGAGATGCGCTGTCGCATTCCCTCTCTGCCCACTCCCCCGCTGATCTCTCCAGTCAGCTCTGCGGCAGAGGTCGCAGCCCTGCCGGATCTGTATCCCGCTCTGCGGCTGTTTATCGACCGCGCGCAGAGCAGCAATCCTGACTTTGTACTGACGGCAAAGAACGCACAGGCGATTGCCCGGATCTGTCACCTTCTGGACGGGATCCCGTTGGCGATCGAACTCGCGGCGGCACGCGTGCGGGCCATGCCGCCCCAGGCGCTTGCAGCTCGCCTGAACGATCGCTTTCAACTGCTGGTCAGCGAGGATCCGACCGGGATTCCCCGCCACCGCACGCTGCGCGCACTGGTCGCGTGGAGTCTGGATCTGCTCTCCCCTGCGGAGCAACGGGCGCTGTGCCGTCTCGCGGTGTTCCGGGGTGGATGGACGCTCCAGGCGGCTGAAGCGGTCTGCGCAGGAGAGGCGGGGGAGGGGATCGGGCAAGCAGAGGTGCTGGACCTGCTGACAGGCCTGGTGGACAAGTCACTGGTGTGTTACGATCCTGCTGCGGGCGAGGAAAGATACGCGCTTCAGGAGACCATCCGACAGTACGCCTGGCAGCTTCTGCGGGAGACCGACAGTGGCGAGAGCATCCAGGAACGCCACTTCCGATGCTATCTCGCTCTGGGGCGTGAGGCCGACTCCGGTCTGGCGGGCGCAGAGCAGGGGCTCTGGCTGACGGTGCTGGAACGAGAGCGCTACAATCTCGACGCGGCGCTGCTCTGGACGGCGACGACACCGGGCAGAGAGGTGAGCGGCATCACTCTGGCGGGGAATCTGGCGCGCTTCTGGATGCTGCGGGGTTACTGGAAAGAGGGACGTGTGTGGCTGGAGCGCCTGCTCGCGCATCCCTACAACGAGTTGCCACGGGATGCCTGGCCGTTTTGTGCGCGCGCCTCCAACGGGGCCGGCGCTCTGGCATGGGCACAGGGCGACCTTGCGGCGGCACGAGAGTGGTACGAGCGGAGTATGCAGATCTGGGGGCAGGTAGGGGATCTACGCGGGCAGGCGGCGGTACTGGGCAATCTGGGCATTCTGGCGCTGCAGCAGAACCGGCGGGCCGAAGCCCGCCGGCTGGAAGAACAGAGTCTGGCGCTGCGGCGGCAAATCGAGGATCCGGAGGGTATCGCCAATTCGCTGTCGAACCTGGGCATGATCGCCTGGGAGGAGCGCGACCATGCCCGCGCACTGGGGTACTACGCCGAAAGTCTGGCCTTGCGGCGAGAACGTAACGACCCCCACGGCATCGCGACCTGCCTGAACAATCTGGGCCTGGTGGCGTGCGACCAGGGGAACTTTGCGCGCGCAGATGCCCTTTTTACCGAGAGCGAAGCGATCTTTCGTACGCTGGAGGACCGCAGAGCGCTGGCCGAAACGCTCCAGAGCCGTGCCGATGTCGCGTATCGACAGCAGGACGACGCCACCGCTCGGGCGCTGGCGGAGGAGAGCATCGCGCTTTTTCGCGCACTCGGCGAGCGGCACGGTCTGCGCTCCTCGCTGCTGTTGCAGGCGCGGTTGGCACAGCGGCAAGCTGCGGATCGGGTCATGCTGGCCGCCTATCAGGAAGGGGCGACTCTCTCCCTGGAGATGGGAGATCGCCAGGGATTCGGCGCAATCCTGGAACAGATCGCGGCAGGATTTGCGGCGCGCCTGCGCCTGGACCTGGCCGTGCAACTGTTTGCTGCCGCAGACGCCTGGCGTTCCGATTCCCCGGTTCGTCCGGAAAGTTCCGAACAGGCAGATGCGATGGATAGAGAGGTTTTAGAGCGCTGGAAGGTGAAACTAAGGGCGCTTCTCGGGGAGCCGGCTTTCACCGCAGCCTGGATGCAAGGGAGAGAGTTGACGCCCGAACAAGCGCTTGCGCTCACGCGGACAGAGTGCGTTTTCGCGGAGTTTGTTTCCGCTCAGGAGTGACCCTGCCGGAAGAAAAGGAGAAAAGTATGTCGGGATTAGGAGGAGCGATCGCCAGTATTTCGTTCTGCATCGTCGGAGGAGAGTCCCTCACTTTCGCACTGCATGCGAATGCCGGTACCGCCGTCACCTTCGCAAGCACCAACAGCGACATTGTGCCGACTCCCGCTCCGATGACCATCCCCTCGCAGGGCGTCATCCAGATTACGGTGGCGACGCAGGAGGTATCCGAGGCCGCAGCGGTCACGATAACCGCAGCCAACTCCGCCACGCCGACAACGGACTGGGTGAGTCTGCAAGTCTCCGTGCTGCCTCGTGAGCAGGTGGAGATCCCCGTGGACCCGATGGCGCCTGCATCTTGATCTTCTGGAAAGGCGGGCGCGTATAGCGGTGGATGTCTCACCTGTCGCTTCACCGGATTCGGCCGCCTTCTATATCGCGGGCGGCACACTTCCCCAGGATGCCGCATCCTATGTGATGCGGCAGGCCGATAACGACCTCTGCGAGAGTCTGCTCGACGGGGAGTATTGCTACGTCCTCGATAGCCGTCAGGTGGGCAAATCCTCTCTCGCGGTGCGGACGTGCGCGCGTCTGCGGGCACAGGGGGTGCGAACCGTTTTTCTGGACCTCACCCGGATCGGCGCTGCCGACACGGCGAAGGAGTGGTACTTCCGCCTGCTCACCGAGGCGGGCAGGGAACTGGGGCTGCACGCTGAGTTTGTCGCCTATTGGGAACTGCATCCGGAGTACATTTTGGTGCAGCGCTTCCTGGGAGCGCTGCTGCTGGCCGGTCTGGACGCCGCGCCTTCTCCCCTCGTGGTATTCCTCGACGAGATCGATTTCGTGCGCTCCCTCTCTTTCAGGACCGACGCGCTCTTTGCCGGTATCTCCCGGTGTGACCTCGCCAAAATCAATGAGCCGGATCTCCGTCGCCTCACCTTCTGCCTGCTTGGCGCCGCCCTCCCTACCGATCTGATCTACAATCCGGACAAGTCGCCCTTTATCATCGGCAAGCGCATCGTCCTCGAAGATTTTACCCTGTCACAAGCGGCTCCTCTCGCGCAGCAACTCGGAGAGAGAGGCGGTCTTCTGCTGTCGCGGGTCCTCACCTGGACGGGCGGACATCCCTACCTGACCCAGCGCCTCTGCCTCGCCTGTGTCGAGAACGCCGCCGGAACGACCGCTGCGGTCGATAAACTCTGTGCGGCCCTGTTCCTTGCGCCCGGGGCTAGAGAGAGCGACGAGAATCTGCGCTGGGTGCGCGATGTCCTGCTGCGTTCGAAAGCCGATCGCGGGCATCTGCTGGAGCTCTACAACCGGATACTGCAGGGCAGGCGTGTGCAGGACGATGAGGCGGAGGAACCGCTTCTGGGCGTTCTGAAACTCAGTGGAGTGGTCGGCGTGCAGCAGGGCAGACTCAAGGTGCGGAACCGCATCTATGCGCGGGTCTTCCATCGAGGCTGGATCGACTACTATATGCCTGGCTCCGGCGCACGGCTACAGAAGCGGGCCTCCACGCGGGAACTTCTGCTCAAAGGCTTCGCCGTGGTGTTGGTGGCGGCCCTCGCAGGCGTGGTGAGTTATGAGTTGCGTCCGCCGACACGGAAGGTGGTCCCCCCTCCGGCGGCGACCTCAAGGTTCGCTCCGAAACACGAGGAGCCCAATGTCACGGCTTACAGCGCGAATATGGGTCTGATCCAACACGACTGGGGAAACAACGATCTCGGCCCTGTACGGGATCTCCTGGAGGCCACACGTAGTCAAGGTCAGGGCAAATTCGAGTGGGGCTACTGGAATCGACTCTGTCACCTGGATCGGCTCACGCTTCAGGGACATACCGATGGGATCTGGGCCGTCGCGTTCTCACCGGATGACAGACGCATCGTGACCGGCAGTTGGGACCAGACGGCCAGGGTCTGGGACGTCGGCACCGGCAAGGAGATCTTTACCCTCAATGGCCACACCTCGTGGGTGCGGGCCGTCGCCTACTCTCCGGACAGGAAGCGCATCGCAACCGGGAGCCTCGACAGCACTACGAAACTCTGGGATGCCGAGACGGGATCGCTCCTCAATACCTTAAGGGGCCATTCCGGCCCGGTGAATGCGGTCGCCTTCTCGGCGGATGGCCAACGCCTGGCGACCGCAAGCCACGACGGCACGGCGAAGATCTGGGATGTGGCGTCGGGCGAGACGCTGCTCACGCTCCAGGGACATGTGGGACATGTCACCGCGGTCGCGTTCTCCCCGGACGGAAGGCGCATCGTCAGCGGCGGCGCAGACAGTACGGCCCGCGTGTGGGATTCGCAGACCGGCAGGCCGCTGCTCACGCTGAAGGGGCATACGGACGTCGTTCTCGCGGCGGCCTTCTCGCCGGACGGCGCAACGATCGCCACGGGCAGCCAGGATCACACCGTGAAGTTCTGGGACGCGCAGCGGGGCAGAGAACTGCGTACGCTCGGAGGGAACTCCGGTGTCGTCTACTCGGTCGCCTTCTCCCCGGACGGCGCCCGTCTGGTGACCAGCGGCGCGAGCAACTCGGCGCGGGTGTGGGATGTGGCGAACGGCACGGAACTTTTCACCCTCAGCGGCCATACACGCTATGTCACCTCGGCGGCCTTCTCCACGGACGGAAAACAGATCGTCACCGGCAGCAAAGACGGCACGGCGAAAATATGGGACGCGCAGGCACGGGATGCGGTGCTGGCGCTCCAGGGGCATACGGACGCCGTCTCCTCAGTGGCGATCTCTGCGGACGGGCAGCGCATTGTGACGGGAAGTCGGGACCACACGGCCAGGATATGGTATATGCCTGCCGGGGAGAGTCTGATCACGCTGAATGCGCAGACCTCTCAGGACACGGCGGTGGCGCTCTCTCCGGATGGGATGCGTGTCGTGACCGCTTGCAGGGGCAATACGGCCACTGTATGGGATGCGGTCAGCGGGACGCCGCTCCTCGTGCTGGCCGGACATAAGGAGAGGGTCTGGTCGGTCGCCTTCTCACCGGATGGGCATAGCATCGCCACCGCCGCCGGGGATCAGACCGCGAAGGTCTGGGATGCCCATACCGGCAATGAGATCCTGACCCTCACCGGCCATACCGATAAGGTCGTCGCCATTGCGTTCTCTCCGAACGGTCGTTATCTGCTGACCGGCAGCCTGGATAGAACCGCGAAGATCTGGAATGCAAAGACAGGCAGACTGTTCCGCACGCTCACCGGCCACACCAGCGGAGTCCTCGCCGTCGCTTTTTCGCGGGACGCCACACGCATCGTCACCGCCAGCGGAGATGGTACGGCCAAAATATGGGATACGGTAGGCGGAAATGAGTTCTTCACTCTGAAGGGCCATAAGAACGCGGTCGCCTCCGCCGTCTTCTCTCCCGATAGCACCCGCGTTCTGACCGGCAGTTGGGACCATACGGCCAAACTCTGGGACGCTCAGACGGGCCAGGACCTGCTCACTCTCCAGGGCCACACCGGCAGCATCACCTCCGTCACCTTCTCTGCGGACGGCAAACGCATCCTCACCGGAAGCGCCGACAAGACCGCCCAGGTCTGGTACTCCGACAACACCGACACCCCTCCCGCCTGGCATCACAACATCGCGCCGTAGTTCGCAATACGCCCTTGTTCGCGTACCCACAACGATTGCGCTATAATGAGAGAAATAGAGGGTGGAGTACGGGAGGGGATGATGACGGAGCGGCATTCTCGACGAGAATTACTGAAGATCGGGGTGGGTGGGATCACGGCGGCTACGACTGCAACGCGTGTTGCAGTGGCGGAGGCAGAGGAGCCGGTGCGCGAGGTGCTGACCCCTGCCGACAAGTTCTTCGATGTCTCTCGGGGCAATCCGGTGCCGCACTCGCTGCGAGGGGAGGCGCTGATCAAGGCGCGTCTGACTCCGGAGACCTGGCGGCTGGAGATGGTGGGAGAGGCGGGGGCGAATGTGCCGAAGCCTCTCACCCTGCAAGACGGCTCCGCGCTGGATCTCCCGATGCTGATGAAACTGGGGAGCACCCACAGCGTCAAGTTTCTCAAAGCGATCCAGTGCCTCAATATCGAGCAGCCGCTGGGATTGGGCTTGTGGGAGGGTGTGCCGCTGCGGGAGGTGCTGCGGTTGGCAGGCTCCCTCAGCAATGTGCGCCGAATCTACTACTGGGGTTATCACAACGACGATCCCAAACAGATGTTTCAATCCTCGTTAAGCCTCACCGAGGCGATGGAGACGCCGCCCTGGGAACTGCCTCCCTTCCTCGCCTATCGGCTGAACGGCAGTCCGCTGCCGCTCGAACGCGGCGGCCCGGTGCGGATGCTGGTCCCCTGGGCGCACGGATTCAAGTCGATCAAATGGCTCCATCGGATCGTGCTGACCAACGATTTCCGCGCCAACGATACCTACGCAGATGCGAACAACGATCCCGAGTCGCACCTCAAGACCGCCGCCTACCTGAACGATCTCCCGGAAAAAATACGCGGCGACCAGCCCCTGGTAGTTCGGGGAACGGTGATCCACGGCCTCTCCGGCCTCAAGCGGGTCGAGTACTGGCTGCGCCGCACCATGGGCAGAGCGCCCGATCTGGCCGAGAACGATCCCGCCTGGCAGACAGCCCGCTGGCTCCGATGCAGCATCGACGCTCCGCCCTCCAACTGGAGCCATGTGTTGCCCCCGGAAGTGAAATCCTCCGAAGTCTGGGGTTTCGACAACCATACGGGCAAACCGAAAGAGTGGCCTCTGCGCTACGGAATGACCGGATGGGGCGCGCATGTGGGCGTACTGCCGCCCGGTATATATGAGATCCGCGCCCGCGCCGTCGATCTGAACGATTTCGCCCAACCCGAGCCGCGGGCGAACCGCCAGACGGGCTTGAACGGTATCCAGGTAAAACGCTTCGAGATATTTGCCTGAGGACATCGTTGTCCTGCTGCGCCCTACGGCAGGGAGTTCCAGATGCTGGCAGTTCCGTCTTCACTCCTGGTGACGATCTCTTTGCCGTCGGGCGAGAACGCTAATGCCGTGATCCGTTGTGCGCTCCCTTTGAGAGTCAGCAACTCCTGGCCGGTGGCGGTATCCCAGATCTTGGCCGTGTGGTCGTCACTGCCGGTGACGATGCGACTGCCATCCGGAGAGAATGCGACCGCGTTGACGTTCCCGGTATGTCCTTTGAGGAGGAGCATCTCCCTTCCGGATCCGGCATCCCAGACCCTGGCGGTGTGATCCGCACTGCCGGTAACAACCTGTGTGCCTTTGGGAGAGGCAGCGGCGCAAAGGACATCGCGGGTATGTCCTTTGAGGGCAGACAACTCGCGCCCTGAGTCTGCCCACCAGACCTCCGCCATAAAGTCCCAGATGCCGGCAGTAACGATTTGGCCACCCCTTGAGAACTCCACGGAGGCGATCCCGCTTGCACGCTTATCCCCGGCAAATGTGAGCAGCATCTTGCCCGTCGCTGCATCCCAGATCTTTGCGGTGTTATCCCAACTTCCGGCCGTAACGATGCGTCTGCTATCCGGTGAGAACGCTGCGGAACTGACAACGTTGCCGTGCCCTTTGAGGGTGAACCTCTCCTGCCCGGTTGCGGCATCCCAGACCTTCGCGGTATAGTCCTCGCTCCCTGTGACGATGGATCTACCGTCGGGCGAGAACGCTGCAGAAGCGACAATGCCTCTATGTCCACGGAGAGTAAGCGTCAACCGTCCTGTCACCGCATCCCACAGCGTTGCGGTATTGTTCGCATCGTTCATGAGGATGCGTTTGCTGTCGGGAGAGAAGGCGATGCTGCTGTAGACTCCGTCGATATGCCCTTTGAGAGTGAGTTGGGCTTGTTTGGTAGCATCCCAGATCGTGACCGTTTTGTCCTCGCTGCCGGTGACGATGCGTTTGCCATCGGGAGAGAACGCTACCGCATTGACACTGCCGGTATGTCCGATGAGAGACAGGACCTCACGCCCGTTTGCCGCCTCCCAGACCTGTGCATTCCGATCTTGGCTGCCGGTGACGATGTATTTGCCATCGGGCGAGAACTTTGCGGGACTGCCCTCATTTCCATGGCCCTGGAGAGTTAGCATCATTTTGCCTGTCCCCGCATTCCAGACCTTGACGCTGGAGTCATTGCTGCCCGTAAGGATCTGTTTGCCATCGAGTGAGTAGTCCACCGAGGTGACGTTCGAGAGATGCCCCTTGAGTGTGAGCGTCTCTTTGCCGGTTGCGATATCCCAGACTCTCGCCATTGTGTCTGAACTGCCAATCACGATGTGTCTGCCGTCTGGAGAGAAGGCGACTGAATCGATCCCATGCGATCGCCCGATCTCGACAGGCCCGTTCCAGGTGAGCGTCACATGGAACGACGCTGTATCCCAGATTCTGGCGGTGTTGTCCCAACTCCCAGTTACGAGATGCTTGCCGTCGGGAGAAAACGCGACCGAGGTGACGTCGCGCGTATGCCCACGCAGCGTAGAGATCTCTCGGCCGGTGAACGCATCCCATACCTTCGCGCTTTTGTCCCGGCTTCCGGTGACAATCCTTGTGCCGTCCGGAGAGAACGCGACCGAGGTGACGCTGTCCGTATGGCCCTTGAGAGAGAGCATCGCTTGTCCTGTGGCGGTATTCCAGACCTTCACCGACTTATCGTCACTTCCGGAAGCGATGTATTCGCCATCCGGAGAGAACGCGACCGCATTGACCTTTTCGGTATGCCCTTTCAGAGAGAGCAGATCGGAATGGAGGAGACGATTCCAGTAGCCCCACTCGAAGCCCTGAGAGGGACTCTCTTTCACGCTCGCCAAGAGATCGACCGCATCCCCGAAATCGTGGATCTCCCAGTCGCGCTGAACGAGATTTATGCGGGCGAGGTAGGAGAGGCGTTCCGCATTCTTTGCCTGCATCTGGGCTTGCCAGGCGGCCTGACGGGCGATCCTTTCGTTGTGGTTGGCGCGCTGGGCCTGCGTGAGACCGAAGATCGTCAGGGCAAGGAAGACGACAAGAACAGCGCCGGTCGTTGCGAGCGCGCGCCCAAGCCCCTGGCGATAGGCCCTTCGCTGTCTCCTGCGCTCAGCGCCGGGAATATGCGTCTGCACCCAGTCCCGATCGAACACGCCCTCATAGATCCGGTTGCGGACCTTCAGATCCCCACGCTCCACGCGCACGATTCCCGAGAGTTTCAACACGCTCGTCAGCACATTTGTTTCATCGTCTGCAACGCGGGCATTCCGGCGTACCTGCGTATAGAGGTCCAATAACGCTGTCAGATCCACCCCGCTTCTCAACAGGCGGTTTCGAACGAACTGAAGGTTGTCGTTACTCTCGCGGGCCTTGTATGCCAGAAACAGTTCTGCGCACAACCGATCTACATCTGCGTCCCGCAGCGCCGTGGCGTTTTCGGCCACCGAGATGCACAGGCGCTGAGTGAGATAAGGCTGTCCCCCTGTCCAGTAGAGGATCCTGCTCAGCAGTTCATGCCCATCGCGTCCCGTCACGCTGATCCCCACCGACAACGGCTCTGCCTCCGTCAACGCAAAATCGGTCAATTCGATCCGACGACCGATATTGAAGGGCGTCATCGCGATGTCTCGGATCAGGTCGCTTGGTGTCGCCACCCCCAGCAAGCAGAATGCCAGCCGCGCATATCGGGGATCCTGGGCGCGCCGATTGTAACACTCCCGGATCGCCGCGAAGAACTCATCGGTCGAGAACGGCAGGGAGCGTACGATGTCGATCTCATCGACGAAGAGGGTGACTTGACGGGAGTCATTGGAAAGAATGATGTCGCGGATCGCTGCCATCCAGCGCTGCAACGGCCCGAGACCCCTGTGAGACTGCCAGTAGTCGTCCAGGGCGTCTTCCAGTCTCAGATGTCGGCCCAACTGCTCCAGTAGGCCGAAATACCACTGCTCGACGGTGATATTCTGGCCCAGAGCGGTGAGATCGAGGATCGCAACGGCAACGCCCTCTTCCCGCAGTTGAGCGGCGACGCGGATCATGAGAGAGGATTTACCCATCTGTCGGGAGGTGAGCACGTAGCAGAACTGTCCCGCTTTCAGTCCTGCCAGGAGATCGTAATCGGCCTGGCGGGTGACGTAGGAGGGAGCATCACCGGGCAGCGTTCCGCCGGGGACGAAGAAAGGCCGGTGGTTTGTAAGAGGCAGGTCGTTGGGGTTCATTGTAGACTCCTCGTAAGGTAGAGGGCATAGAGTCGGCAACGGGGGTGCATTCCGGACGGTGTATCGCCGACCATGACGCCCGCGCTGCGCAGACGGTAGAAGTTTTCAGGCGAAGGACTCGCCTGGTCACGCAGAACGCTCCGAACGACCTCCAGAAGGCCGGCATCCTGCCGGATGGCAAGCAGCATCCGCTCCAGATGGTCGCCGAAGATGCCGTCGTCGCGTTCGGCTTGTCCCTCGATCGCCGCGATGTCCAGACCGCGCGCCTTCATCTCATGGAGGGCGCGCCGCACGAGATAGGGATGGCCGCCCACAAGATCGAAAAGACGAGTGATTTCCTCCTGAATGGTGATCGGCCACCCATACAACCGGTTGAGTTCGGAGACCTGCTCGAAGGTCAGGTCGTCGAGCGGGACGCGGGTGCCGACGTTGAAGGGCGACTGGTTCAGGTCGGTGATGAAGAGGTGCGCTTCGGTCGTATAGGCCATCGCCAGGGTCAGGCGGCTGAACGGCCCCTGCGGGTCGAAGGAGCGCTCGTTGTACCAGGCGCGAAACAGCCCGAACACATCGTTGTGGTAGACGCAGGGGAAGAGGCGATCCACCTCATCCAATCCCCAGACAACCGGCGTCTCCGCCCGGTTCAGCACCTCACGACGCAGAAAGCGTTCGAAGTTTGCACCGGGTGCGCGATCCGGGTTCCAGGTCTGTCTGGGAGAGACATCGAGTTCCATCTGATCGGAGATCCACTGCGCCAATGCCAGAAAGAAGGTATCAGCCGTCTCGAAGTCTGCGGCGGCCAGCTTCTGGAGGTCGGTGAGGATCAGGCGAGCGCCCGTCTGTCGGGCCTGAGCGAGGCCACGCACCAGCAGACTGGTCTTGCCGATCTGCCGGGGGCCTTTCACCAGCACAATGGTATCGCGTCGGGCGATGGCGGCGTTGAACTCTCTATCGGCAGAACGTCGGATATAGAAGGGGGACTGGAGCGGTACCGCGCCGCCCACCGGCTCATAACCGGCAAAATCCGGCGACAGTTCCACGGCGATATGGGCCGGTCTCTCTTGCAGCCGCTGATAGAGCGCGGCCATGTCGGCAGGAGGCTCCAGCCTGCCGTGCCGGTAGAGATAGTCGCGATAGTGCAGGTAGACGTTTATCGCTTCCAGGCGCTCACCGCCCTGCGTCAGCGCCTCCATCAGTTGCCGCCAGGCCGTTTCGAGCTTCGGCATCTCGATCACCAACCGGCGCAGATAGCGCGCTGCCGCCGTGTAGTTCCGCTCCAAAACCGCCTTTTCGGCCAACTGTCGCAGGGCCTGTGTATAGAGGTCCCGGTATCGCTCTCGCAGTCTGTTGACCCAGGTTTCGTTCCAGCCCTCGAGTAGTGCGCCTTTGTAGAGCGCTATCGCCCGCTCCTGTCCGGTCTCGTCGCCCTGCGCCAGAGCCTGCTCGAAAACGAGGGCATCGATGAACACGCCTTCGGTCCGCAAGAGAATCGTTCCGTTGGTTGCCTCGATGCGTCTGCCCTCCTCCGCAAGCGTCTGCCGCAGTTGGCGGACGCTCTGTCGTAGGCTGGAAAGCGCCTTTTCGATCTCTCCCTCTTCGACCGCCTGCTCGGGCCAGAAAGTCTGCGCAATCGATGTGGCGCGGAGCGCTTGATCGTGGTGCAGAGCCAGAAAGGCGAGCAGCGATTCCCCGGAACGCAGGCGCAGTTCCGGCAACGTCTCACCGTTACGCTGCGCTTCAAAGGCGCCAAAGAGGCGGATGGTCAGCTTGCCTGCGTCTCTTTTCTTCTCGGTTGTCGCGGTTGCTGCAAACATCCTCACTCCTCTGCAAAGAGATGCATTTTAGACAGGATTAACAAGATTTACAGGATGAACAGGATTATGTTCAGGTATGCGGGTTTGTGGAGCACACTATCGGACATTTCATCGTCGATCTGTGTACTCAGTATAGGCGGAAAAAGGCTGCTTTCGTAGGCCGTCACACTTTCGTCACGGGTATCTTTTTATATCCCGTAATGTGCTCGCAGCCTATTTACGACAATATACAGGAGAAACCAGTCGCCGTATGGAACGTTAAGGGCATCATGACAAGGTAAGTCTGTCGGTTCGAATCAAGGATGTCTTGTTGGAAGGAGCATATCATGGCAACAAATAGAGATCGGTCGGAGGAACCCCGGCCCAACATTATAGAGGATCTGTTGAATGTCCAGCGGGGGCTGTTTATCGCCGGGATCGAAGGCGCGAGCGCCATGGCGGATGTGACGCAGAATTTCCTGGCCGGGGCCGTGCAGCGTCAGCCGTTTTCTGCCAGCAGGACGGTGGGCGATGTGATCCGGGAGACGCCCGAGATGCTCGCCGGGGCGCTGCCTACCCCCAACGAGATGATCAATATGCCGCGCCGGATGGTGGATGCCTTCTATCGGGAGGTCAACCGCTCGCCTGCGCCGCGAGCGGGTGCGTCAAGTCCTGGTGCATCCGGTTATGGCGCAGGCGGCTATCGCCAACAGACAGAGAGTCCCGAGAGCACCATCTTCACCAGCGCGCGGGACTATCTGGACAGCATTCCTCAGGGAGGTGCGCTGCTGAGCAGTGTGGTGAACCACGTGGCGCTGACGACGGGCTACCCGATCGATATCATTCGCTCGGTCGTGCTGCGTAACTTTGTCAGTAACGGCACGGTGGTGCGGAATCAGCCTGCGCCGGGAGAGAATCCGCTCCAGAACCCTGTCGTACAGCGGATGCAGCAGGCGCTTACCGAACTCGGCTACACCGACCTGCGGGCCGACTGTCCCCTGATGGCCATGCCGGATACTCAGGAGAAAGCCGCTCTCGTCGCCTTTGAGGGCGACACGCCGCTGGTACTCTGCTATCCCGCAGAGCGCTCTGTCCACTCCCCGCAGGAGCGTGAAGCCGCGCGCTTTCAGGCGGCGACCATCTCGGACGATAAGAGCGCGCGCTTCGTCTGGGTGAGTGATGGAGTCTCGAACTACTACCTGGATACCGAGCGCGATGTCGCCATCGCCGCGCTGCCGCCCTATGTCTCGTCCGGCGCAACCGCAAAACCGTAGTGCAGAAATCAGGCTTATGCGTCGTTCTCTGCAGATAATCTCTCTCTTTTTGCGCCTCGGAGTGCTGGTCGGCGCGCAGCGCCTGCTGGGATGGTTGGGATTCCGCCTGTTCCGCCCGGAGAATCCCTCCAGTTCGGCTCCTTATCTGCTGCGAACCACGTTCGAAAAGCTGGGCGGCGCGTTTATGAAGCTCGGCCAGCTCCTGGCGATGCGCCCCGATATCCTATCAGAAGAGTATATCGCCGAGCTTTCGCATCTGTTGGATCGCGTGCCTGAGTTCGCGCCAAGCATCGCGAGAGAGATTATCGAAACCGAACTCGGCAAGCCGATGGAGACCCTCTTCGACGTCTTTCACGACAAGCCTCTTGCTGCCGGTTCGATGGCCCAGGTGCACAAGGCGAAGTTGAAGACCGGCGAGTGGGTGGCGGTGAAAGTGCAGCGGCCCGGAATTCAGGAGGCGGTCGAGGGGGATATCACGTTGATCCGCCTCCTCGCCATCGTCCTGGATGGCAGCGGAATCTTCCGTCGCGTCACCATACGGCCCATCATCGACGATTTCATCGCCTGGACTCGCGATGAACTCGACTTTCTGCAGGAAGCGACTTACGCCCATCGTCTGCGAGATAAGGCTGTCAAACATCCCACGATGGGGATCCCCCAGATCTACTGGGACTACACCACCAGCCGGGTCCTGACCCTCGAATTTTTCGACGGCATCTGGCTGTCCACGATCCTGAACGATCTGGATGAGCGGGGGATGGAAGCCCGCTTCGACTTTGCCAAGCAGGGGATTGATCTCTCCCTCGTCGCCACGAATCTCTTCTACAACGCCCTGTTTCAGGTCTTTGAAGACGGACTGTTTCATGCCGATCAGCACGCGGGCAACCTGATCCTGCTGCCGGATCATGTGATCGGCTATGTCGATTTCGGCATTATCGGAGAGATCGGAAAGGATCTGCTCTCCGCCGAACTCGGTATCCTGGACCAGCTTCAGCGCGAAGACCTCGACGGCTTCTTTCGCGCCCTGTTGCGCGTTCTGGAGCCGCCTCCCGAGACGATGGATCTGCGGGCCTTCGAAACCGAGGTCAAGCAGAACGTGCGCTCCTGGCGCAACGCCTTCTACAATCCGCGCTCGACGCTGGCCGCGCGCAGTGGCGCCGCTATGATCACGCGCAACGTACTGGCCGCGCGCAAGTACGGGTTGAAATTCGCAGAGATCGCGATTCGCTACTATCGGGTGCTGACGATGGTGGAGATGATCGTTTTGCGTCTGGACCCGACCTTCGATATGCAGGGCGAACTGCGCGAATGCATCATCCAGATCCGCCTGCGTACTCTGCTTAAAGAGACCACGCCCGCGCGCGCCTTCGAAAACCAGTTGAACAATCTATTTCTGCTGAGAAGCCTGCCTGACGTCCTCACGGGTGCCTCCGAGCAGTTCCGGCGGGATCGCGAGATCGTGTTCTCTGCGGTGAGCAATTTTAAGCACCGGCTGGCGTCCTCCCTGAAAATGCTCTACCGACTGCTGATCGTGGCGATCCTCGCATCGCCGTTCATCAACCACAATCTCGCCTGGTTTGTCGCTTATTCCCATCGTATTCACTGGTCCGATCGGCCTATCGTAGTCACCTCGCTGATCGTGTTGGTTCTCATCCTGATTCGCTCGGTACGGCACCTCGATTCGACAAGCGTCCTGCAGAGAACCGTCACACGACGGCAGCGGCACTGATCCGAGTGGGATCTGTAAGAGGAATGGACGTTGGGGCCGTAGAAAAAGGAGAAGAGGTTCGCTTGCTGGAAGCGACACCTGGATCAACAGGAGACTTATCATGAACATTGCCGTTCGCGCGCTTCTCGTAGTGACGATGTTTGCTGCGGCGCGCGCTGTCTTCGCACAGGGCAGCGTCGTCGATGCCACCTCGCTGGACGGCAAGGTGCTCTTTGGATATCAGGGGTGGTTCCGTACTCCGGGCGATGGGGCCAACGTCGGCTGGAGCCACTGGTCGCGCAACTCTCCTCCCTCCCCCGAGAATATCACGGTCGATCTCTACCCCGACCTGACTGAGTTCGACCCGAAGGACCTCGCGGCGATCCCCGGCGAGACGATCGGTGGCAAGCCCGCCTATCTGTTCTCCTCCTATAACAAAAATGTCGTGATGAAGCACTTCGAGTGGATGCAGAGATACGGCCTCGATGGCGTCCTGGTGCAGCGATTCCTCAGCGATATTCCCGGCAGCCGCGCGCAGGGCGATGGGGTGCTGAAGAACATCATCGCCGCCGCGGAGAAGACGGGCAGGACCTTCGCCATCGAATACGACATCAGCGGCGCGCATGCCAATACGATGGCGGACATTCTGCAGAAGGACTGGAACTACCTGGTCAACGATCTGCATGTCACTGCCAGTAAGCGTTATCTGCACCATAACGGCAAGCCGGTCGTCGCGGTGTGGGGCATGGGCCTGAACGATCGGAGCCACCCGACGTCCGATACCACCGCGGCCATCGCGCTGATCAAGTGGTTCCAGGACACCGCGAAGACCACCTATATCGGCGGAACGCCCTCCTACTGGCGTCAGCTCGACCGCGATGCGAACCCGGACCCGGCCTGGACGCAGGTCTATCAGACCATGGATGTGATCCAGCCCTGGAGCGTGGGGCGTTATGGCGATCTTGCCGGGGTCGATCGCTGGAAGACGGAGCAACTCGTTCCAGACCTGGCAGCCACGAAGGAGCACAAGCAGCTCTATATGCCGGTCATCTTCCCCGGCTTCTCCTGGCACAATCTCAATCCCCGCTCGCCCGAGAACCAGATCCCACGCCTCAAAGGCGAATTCCTGTGGCGTCAGGCGGTCAACGCCCGTGCCGCAGGCGCGCGGATGCTCAAGATCGCCATGTTCGATGAGGTCAACGAAGGCACCGCCATGTTCAAAGCGGCGCCGCACCGCACCGACGCCCCGGATCAAGGCTTCTGGCTGACCCTGGACGCCGACGGGGGCGATCTGCCGAGCGACTGGTACCTGCGCCTTGCCGGCACCATCACCAAAGCCTTTCACGCAGAGGCGAATCTCTCCCCGAAAGTGCCCACACCGCCGAAGAAGTAACAGCGAAGAAGTAAAGGGTAGAGATGTGCAGGCGCCCTCTGAAGTTCTCGTTCCGTTAAAGAACGAAGCGGAAGAGGGCGCTGTCGCTGCTGATGGCTTCGTAGCGCAGACCGATACCGTCCATGCGCGCAAGGAGAGGCAGAAGGTCCTCTTTGCGCGCAAGCTCGATGCCGACCAGGGCGGGGCCGTACTCGCGGTTGCTCTTCTTGATATACTCGAACAGGGTGATGTCGTCCTGCGGCCCCAGCGCCTCATCCAAATAGCGGCGCAGGGCGCCTGGACGCTGTGAGAACTCGATCAGGAAGTAGTGCTTCAGCCCCTGGTCGATCAGGCTGCGCTCGATGATCTCCGGGTAGCGCGTGATGTCGTTGTTGCCGCCGCTGAGGATACAGACGACCCTCTTCCCCCGCAAACGTTCGCCCAACAGGGACAGCGCCGCGATGCTCAGCGCTCCGGCTGGTTCGGAGATGATTCCCTCCCTCTGGTAGAGGGCGATCATCTCTGTGCAGACGCTGCCCTCCGCAATCGGCAGGATCTCGCGCACCAACCGTCGGCAGATCTGAAACGTATAGTGCCCCGCCGTCTTGACCGCCGCTCCATCCACGAAAGTGTCTATTTTTGGCAGTGTGACCGGCTGCCCCGCCCCCAAAGCCGCCAGCATGCAGGCCGCCTGGGCAGGCTCCGCGCCGATAATGGTCGTCTGCGGGAAATACTGTTCGCCGTAGACCGCCAGGCCGCTGATAAGCCCACCGCCACCGATGGGAGCGATCAGGAAGTCGGGGACCGTGCCGAGCTGTTCCAGGATCTCGATGCCCACCGTGCCCTGACCGGCGATGATGCGAGGATCGTCGAAGGGATGCACAAAGACCTGACCGGTGCTGTGGGCTGTCTCCGCCGCTAACTGGTAGGTGTCATCGAAGGTGTCTCCGACCAGTTCGATGCGGATCCAGGGACCACCGAGACTGCGTACCCGCTGGATCTTCTGGCGCGGCGTATTCTGGGGCATGTAGATGTGCCCTTCGATCTCCAGGCGTTGGCAGGTGAAGGCGACGCCCTGCGCGTGATTGCCCGCACTGGCGCACACCACGCCCTGCTCTCTCTCCTCCGGCGTCAGCGAACCGATCAGGTTGTACGCTCCCCGAAGTTTGTACGACCGAACGACCTGCAAGTCTTCCCGCTTGAGATAGATCTCCGCCCCAAACTGCTCAGAAAGCCGCGAATTTCTTTCCAGAGGGGTGCGGGTGACAACGGACTGAAGGCGCTGATACGCGGCCTCGATAGCCTCAGCGGTGACGGATGGTAGAGAGAGTGTCATGCTCAACATTATACTTCGTATTGACCGGAGGTTTTCACTAATCTTTCACCTTTGCCCTGTATAGTAGGTTTTGAAGGAAAGCAAGCTATCTCTCTACGATCAGGAGCAAACACCATGGACAACGATGACGCAACCGTAGGACGGATCTTTACACGACGAGAGGCGCTGCAAGTCGCCGCGCGCACCGGTCTGAGTCTGGCCGCGATCGGAGGAGCCTGCAAACTCGGCCACGCCTCTCCTCTCTTCGACAATCAACCGAAGGTGAACCTGGTCGCCAGCCCGGTGATGACCGAAGGCCCCTTCTTCGTCGATGAGAAGCTGAACCGCAGCGATCTGATAGGCAATACGACCCGT
>Ga0207705_10000855_pt1 | contig 24980 bp, 19 predicted proteins | sample KBSC13metaG_FD_184314 | JGI IMG/M metagenome (GOLD analysis project Ga0207705, IMG submission 184314) | Corn rhizosphere microbial communities from Kellogg Biological Station, Michigan, USA - KBS C1-3 metaG (SPAdes) (version 2) | ecosystem: Host-associated > Plants > Roots > Rhizosphere > Soil ... | reverse complement strand
CGAGGCTTGAGAGAGGGCAGAACTGGCGGAGGCGGGCAAGCGTTCCGCGAATGCCGCGCGTCAGCAGCAGGTGTGCCACGACGATGAGCACGGGAAAGACGATGCCGATCAGGCCCTTGGTCAATACGTTCAGCGCACAGCAGGCGGCGAAGCCCCAGCAGAGGATGCGCCGGGGCCGTGCCTGCTGAGCCGGATCGCTCTCCGTGAGCCAGTAGCAGAGCAGCGCCAGCGTAAGCCACAGGCAGACGGCGACGTCGGGAATGGTGATGCGCGTGAAGATGAAGATGCCGAAGCTGGAGAGCAGGATCAGCGCGGCATAGAGTCCTGCACGAACGGAGCCGAAGGCGCGGCGGGCGAAGGCCTCGATGGCCAGCGCCAGCGCCAGCACGGCGAAGGACAGCGGCAGGCGGGCAGCAGCGGTGTGAACGCCGAATACCTTGAAGCTGGCAGCCATGCTCCAGTAGAGCAGCGGCGCTTTTTCAAGGTAGCGGATGCCGTTGGCGTAGAGCGTGACCCAGTCGTGGCGGACGAGCATCTCGCGGGCGACCTCGGCGTGGACGGAGTCGGCGTCGTCGAGCAAGGGCGGCGTCAGCAACGTAAAGCTGGCGTAGAAGAAGAACCACAGCGCCAGCACAATGAGGCGGTTGCGGGATGCGCCGGAGCGGGTGGCTGAGTTTGATCTCTGCATGGGGAGGATGTGGGCGGGCGAGGCTCTGCGCCGAGTCTACCGGAGCCGGTGTCACCATTCAACGTCCGGCGATTAAGCTTCGCGCAATTATGATGAGAGGGCGCGGCAACGGCGAGAAGGAGGCAGGGCTTGAACGACCCGATGCGAATAGCGGAGATGACGGCGCCACCGACGGAGATGATCTTCGGCGACTGGTACCCGGCCCTGCGCTCGGCCGCGTTGCGCAAGGGCACGACCAGCAAGGCGATGCTGCTCAGCATCCCTCTTCTGCTGGGCCGCAAGAGCGACGGCAGGATCTTTGCCATGCGCGACCTTTGCCCGCACCGCGGCATCCCGCTCTCGGCCGGGTGGTTCGACGGAGAGACGGTGCAATGCAAGTACCACGGCTGGCGCTTCGAGCCGTGCAGCGGCCAGTGCGCGGAGATTCCATCGCTGACCGGCCACGACACGCTCGACGCCACTAAAATTTTTGCCAACTCCTTTCCCTGCGAAGAGCGCGACGGCTATGCCTGGGTCTACATTCCCGAGCCAGGCACCGGGCGCGTGGGCGACGCGCTGCCGCCCGTGCCCGAGGTGCCGAAGTTCTCACCGCGCTTCCGCAGCGCGCATCTGATGGCCGACCTGCCCTGCAACGTGGACCACGGCATCATCGGCCTGATGGACCCGGCGCACGGACCCTTCGTGCATCAGGCGTGGTGGTGGCGCAGCCGGGCCAGCATTCACGAGAAGACGAAGCACTTCGAGCCATTGAAAGACCCGGAAAATAAAGGACGGAACGCGGGCTTCCGCATGTCAGCTCACGCGCCATCTGGCAACAGCGCGCCGTATAAATTGCTGGGCGTCTACGGCGAGCCGATTACAACAACAATCGACTTCGTTCTGCCCAACCGCCGCTACGAGACGATTCGCTGTGGTGAGAAGTGGTTCGCGAGCCTGACGACCGTGACCCCCATCACCGCGTCGACCTGCCGCATCGACGTCGAGGCGGCGTGGAACGTCTTTTACCATGTCCCATTTGTAACTCCCATCGCTACCTTCTTCGGTGCGCGTTTTGTTCGCCAGGATCAGGAGACGATGATCCAGCAGGCCGAGGGATTGCGCTTCAACCCGGCACTGATGCTGATCGACGACGCCGACAAGCCTGCGAAGTGGTACTTCGCGCTGAAGCAGGCGCGGCTGAAGGGGACCAGCGAGCATCCGCTCAGCGGCCCGGTGACGCTGCACTGGCGCAGCTAAGAAATGTTATGAATGGTATAAGTCCTTGCCGGTCCAACAAAGGACAAATACAGGGGTCTCTCCACTGCGGCGTGCGATGAGGCCGCACGCCTTCGGTCGAGATGACGTGCTCCCCTTCATGGAAACATTGAGAATGCTTCAGTCAGATCGATCCGCCATGGTTACAGCTACGTCCTGGCGTGGATGAAATAGACGACGCCGTTGAGATCGTCGGTCAGCAGAAACGCGTCCTTGCCCATGGCAAAGACGCCGCAGGGACGGCCATTCACCTTGCCTTTGGAGCGGAAGCCGCGCACGAAGTCCACCGGTCCGCGCGACGCCGGGGTAAAGCGGACTACCTTGTAGCCCGTGCCGATGTACTCCTTTCCCGCGCCGTGAAGCGCGACCACAAAAGTATCTTTCAGAAGCATGTTGGAGCTATCGAAGAAGGCGACGCCCAGCGGGCTGGAGTGCGCGGCGAAGGTGGTGTAGGCCGCCGGAACCCGAGCGCAGTCGAACTGCGGCGGCGTGGGACCCACCGGCGGGAAGATGGGCTTCTGCGGATGCTGGATCAGCGTATCCGGATGCGCGGTGCCGTTCTCGAAGTAGCAGGTGGGCCAGCCGTAGTTCGTGCCCGCCGCCACGGGATGCCGGTTGGAATCGAGCTCGAAGAAGGTGTCCTCGGGCGTTGCATTGCCCAGGTGATCGTCACCCATGTTGGTGGCGAACAGGGCGCCGTCGTCGATCGACGGCACAAAGGCCATGTCCACAGCATTGCGCAGGCCGTGGGCGATGATCTGCTGATGGCCGCCGTCCGGGTCCATCACCGAGAGCGACGCGCGAATCGGCTCCTTCTCGATGCAGGCGTTGCAACTGCTGCCCACCGTGACATAGAGGCGGGTACGGCCGTGCAGGCTGGCGAAGGCCACGGTGCGGGTCAGATGCCATCCGCCGTACTTGTAGCTGAGGCCGTAGTCGGGGTAGTGCGCGAGCACCTCGGGCGGTTCCGTCGGCGCGTTGTCGCCCGCCTTGTATTTGTAGCGCAGCAGCCGGTCGGTCAGCGCGGTGTAGAGCCAGGACTGGCCCGAAGAATCGGTGTAGAAGGCGACGTTGTTGGGGTTGCGAAGGTGCCGGAGATATGCGGTGCGCGAAGCGAAGGTATGCGTCGCGGCGTTCCAGCCGTCGAGAATATAGATGGCTCCCTGGGTGTTGTCGGCCAGCGAGTGCATGTCGGTGGCGAAGATGCGGCCGTCGGGCGACCGGGCCATGAAGCGGACACGCTTCATCCCCTCAGCGGCGACATCGATATCGAAGCCGGTGGGCAGCGATAGCGTGATGCTCTTTCCGTTCGACAGGCGAAGCGTGTGCGGCTTCAGCGCGGTCTGCGCACCGGCAGCGATCGAGGCGGAGAGGAGAAGGATGGGGAGCGTGCGAGATTTCAGGCGGGATTTGAGCATAGCTAAATGGTAGCGAATGGCGAGCGGGAGCGTGCGTGCAGCGATGGTCCCCATCCGCTTCCGTTATCGCTTGACATCCCGCTCGCGCCGCGTGGAGAATCCATGAACCGGCCCATCGAATCCCCGGCCACCGGCCCCCTATCTCACAGCGATACATTGAGGACGCACATGAGTTCTCTCTTGCAGCTTCATGCAGGCACGGCGGGGAATTACCGGTGGGGCTCGCACCTGACGCGCTTCTCGTTTCTCAGCCCAGTCGACGGACACACGCTGCCGCGAACGTTGGCCGGCTCTATTGAGTCCCACGCCAGTTGGAACTCGAACGTCGAGCTGCGCGAGTCGCTCGTCATCATGCACGAGACCGTGCACTACTTTCAGAATCTTCTTACCGGCACAGGATACTGGGACTCCGAGGTCATGCGCCGGCGGGTTCCGGAGGCGCTGGGATACGCCCGCGCGGAACGCAGGATCGAAAGCACCATCCCCGGCGAAGCTGCGCGCAGGAAGAGCCGCAGCCAGAGCGAACAATGGATGAAGGAAGGAATTGGCGAGCTGATCTTTCTTCCCAGCCGCAACCTGCCACGCGGTAGAAAACAGCAGATCGCCAACGGGGTCGAGGCCTGCACAGGCAAGCGCGAGAACCCCCGCGACCTGGCGGGCCTGTGGATTGAAAACATCCTGGAGGCCGAGGCCATCTCCAACGTCCTGTTGCAGACGCTTGGAACTCAGGCCACCGACCGCCAGAGGGAGATCTGGCGCGAGAACAACTTTCTCTCCGATCCCAGCCGGATGCAGGGCCGCTATCAGGCGACCGTCATGCTGGTGGCGGGCATCTTCGAGCACTGGATGGGCTCGACCTTCGCCGAACTCGAAGCCACCTACGGCCGGACACCCATCTACCTCTTCTTCTTCAGGCTGCTGGCGTTGCTGATCGATATCGCCTGCGCGCATCCCTCGTCCGCGCTGCTGGAGAAGCTGGCTCAACCGAGGCACGAGTTCGACCCCGGCCTCAAGCTCATCCGGCTGCTGGCATCGTTACAGCACTTCACGAAGGGCACTGCCGCGGCATTTCAGAAAACGCTGGGTGATAAGGACTACGCCGAGGCCGAGCGCATCCTGCTATCCGGAATCGCGTTCGACTACATGCACTCGGAGGAGGTCTACAAGGATTGGGCGGAGTACTTTACGCGGCAGATGTCGGAGAGCGACGACCGCCTCCTGCGCCTGCGCTCGCACTGCTGCCGCATGCGCATCGACAACCCCGGATGCGGCGCCAGCAAATCGCTGGGCTGGCTGGTGGTCTGCAAAATTCCCTTGTTCTACCTGATGCCTAGAGGTCTGCAATCCTACGGCTTCTCGGCCGAACACTTCGATCCCGCTGAAGAGCCTCTCTTCCTTGCCGACCTGCTCAAGGTCAACCGTGATCTCGGGCTGTGGGAATACTTCATGGGTTCAGGTAAATATGTATGTCCTCTGGCCGAGGCGCACTCCTGCGATGGCATGACGGCAACCTGCGCCAGCGGCATCGAGCGGGATGCGCAGTTCCCCGGCGCAACCTGTTGTTCCGTCCGCCGCAGCCTGGAACAGGCCGGCTTTGTATTGAGGTGATCGACATGGCTCTATCCCGCAAATCTGATAAAAAACACGCGAAATACGACATCGTCGCCGCTCACGAGGAGGCGACCAAGACGATGCTGCGCAATGCGCTCGAAGAGAAAGACCGCACCGGCTCCCTGGGCCTGACCGGCGTCGAGGTGCTGATCTTTCTGGCCGCAAAAGTCGTTGTGCCCATCGTCTGCTCCTTCATCAGCAGCGTGCTCTTTAACAAGTACAAAGACGCCGAGACGAAGCGCGAGCTCGCGACAGCCAGGACGGAGATCGCAAAGCACGAAGGCCCATTGACGCCGCAGGTCGATCGCGCCGTCGTCATCGATTCCATCGTCGCCGGGCTGCTGCGCGAAGGCGTACCGCGCGAGGTGGCCACAGGCGTGGTCGAACGAACGCTCGACGACATCGGCAAAGAGCTATCGAAAAAGGAGCTGTCGGAGAAGGAGTTGCCGGAAAAGAACAAGTCGGCGGCACAGGGGTGATCGCCAACTGCCGCGAAGAGCGGTAGACTGTCGCCGTGTGAGGTTCGAGCATGCTGGAAGAGCTCGCCAGGCCGGTCGCGTTGCTGTTGTGCATGCTCTCTTTGTATGCCGTGTTCCATATCGCCTTTCTGATCCCGGCAAGCGATCTGCACGACAGAATCTGGGACTCGCTTGAGCTGCTGACGCTGGCTGCCGGCATCGCGGTCGCAGCCGGATTGATCTTTCGCGATTCCGCTCCGGAGTCATCTGCCCACCGCGCACCGCTCGCCAGCACGCTTCCCATTCGAATCTTCTGCTGGGCTTCGAGCACGATGGTCTGCCTCTTCCTCGCCTCCTGGTATCTGGAAAATCACTTCGTCTTCTACCGGGAGATACGTTTCTAGCGCATTTCCCTGTTGAGGTGAACTCTCATCGCTTCGCCGCAACCGCGATATGCTGGAAGCCCATGGATCCGTTAACCCACCTGATGACCGGAGCCGTGCTCGCCTGCTCCGGTTTCAACCGCAAGGCCGCCTACGCCACCGCGGCCATGACGCTGGCCGCCGAAGCTCCCGACCTCGATGTCCTCTGGTCCGTCCGTGGCCCCATCGCCGCCTTCGAGCATCATCGCGGATGGACGCACACCTTCCTCGGACTGCCGCTCGAGGCCGCCGTCGTCGTGGGTGCGGTCTGGCTCTTCCATCGCTGGCGCGTGAAGCGGGGTAAACCCATCAAGCAGGCCGCGCCCCTCCGCTGGGGCCTGCTCTACGGCTTCGCGCTGATCGCGCTCTTGAGCCATCTGCTGCTCGACTGGACCAACAACTACGGCCTGCGTCCCTTCTTCCCCTTCAACCCGCGCTGGTATAGCGCCTCGCTGGTCTTCATCGTCGAGCCGGTGATGCTTCTCCTGCTGCTGGCCGCGCTGATCGCGCCCGCGCTCTTCGGCCTTGTCAACAGCGAAGTCGGCGCACGCAGGCCCGCGTTTCGCGGACGCGGCTGGGCCATCGCCGCCCTCGTCGGCATCGTCGCACTATGGGGCTGGCGCGCCGTTGAGCAGCAGAAAGCCATCCAGCTCGCCTTGACCGGCGACTACGGCATCGCCCCAAACAACGTGCAAATTCTTCACGTCACCGCCGAGCCCTCGCCCATCAGTCCGTTCCTCTGGCAGACCATCGTCGAGACGCCGGACTTCTACCAGTTCGCCGCCGTCGACACCCTGCATGGCACCGTCTCCACCGGCGAGCGCGCGGACATTATCTACAAGCCTCCCACCACGCTGGCCACGCTGGTAGCGAAGCGCACCTGGCTGGGCCAGGTCTATCTCGACTGGTCGACGATTCCGCTGGTCACCCAGACCGAGGTCGATGCCACGACCGGCGAAACCACCGTCACCTTCCGCGATCTCCGCTTCATGGTCGATGTGCCCTTCACGCACAGTCGCGGAGACGCGGAAGATCCGCCGCTCTCAGGCAAGGTCATCCTCAACGCCGACCGCCGCGTCATCCGCATGGAGATGGACGGCCACGTTCAGCACTAGAGCATTTTTCCTGTTGCTGTGAATCCCGGGACAGAGGTTCAGCGGCGTTTTCATTGGGGAAAACGCCCATAGAAGCCGCAGCCCCGCGCTACTCCTACAGGAAAAATGCTTTAATCGTTCTCACCTTTTCGTCCTCAACATCGCCACATAAAAAAAGCCGGTGGAGTGTCGGCTCCACCGGCAAAGTGCGAGGCATCGAAGTTTTAGAAGGCCAGCCGCACGCCCAACTGGATCGTCCGCGGCAGGTTGGCCTGCGAGGTGATCGTTCCAAACGACGAACTGGTCGGCGACAGGTTCGGAGCCGAGAACTGGGGATGATTGAGCGCGTTGAAAAAGTCGGCGCGAATCTGCGCGTTGAGTCGGTCGGTGATGCGGTTGTTCTTGACGATCGACATGTCCAGGGCGACGATGCCATCCTGGCGCGCATGCGAGACATACGTGGGCAGCGTGCGGATGTGAGTTCCGGTCACCGGCTGATGGCCGCTGACGCGGTCGAACTGCGAAACGTCGAAGGCTCCATCGGGCGAGTGCGAGTTCACGTGCAGATCGTTTAGATTGTCACCCTTGTAGATGATGTCGCCCCACGACAGCGGCGCTCCCTGCGGCTGGAAGGTGAAGATACTTGTCAGGTTCCAACCGCTCGCCAAGTAGCTGGCCACGGGGACGCCGATGTTGTAGCGGCGGCCTCGGCCGAAGGGAAGCTCCCAGGTGCCGCTGGCGACGAGGTGTTGCGGCCGGTCGTCGGCGGCGACGCGCTTCTCGGGAGCGGGGTCCTGCGGGTTGAGGTAGGCAACGCGCTCGAAGCGCTTGGACCACTCATAGTTGACCAGAAAGCGGACTCCCTGGGACATGCGCTTTTCAAGCCGTGCCTGAAAAGCGTGGAACTGCGAGCTGCCGCCGGGGAAGCCCGACATGGTGACCGTGGTGAACTCCGGATAGGGCAGCAGCAACTGCTGCCGCGTCACCGTCGATCCGTTCATCGACGAGCCGGGGATGCCCCGGAAGGGATTAGCGACGTTCTGCGTCAGATTGGCGTACACCACGGGATCGCGGTACTGGCCAACGTTGAGATACTGCGACGGAATGTAGTTGATGTTGCGGTTGACTCCGACATGGATGCCGCGTTCGCCCACATAGCCCATCTCGAAGAGGATGCCGGCCGGCATCTGCTGCTGGAGGTCGAGGTCCCAGCGTTCCGCATAGTCATTCAGCAGCTTGCGAGGATGGAAGCTGACGGCCTGACCGAGATTGGTGGCGAGGCCGAGCGAACTTCCCGGAGGCTGAACCAGGCCCGTGGGAAACGGATTGGAGAGCGTGCCGTTCGGCGTCAGGTAGCCGTCGAGCGAGGCTTGAAGCTGGGTGGTCTGGTTGAAGCCGGTCGCGATAGGATCGGTGCGCCCCACGCTGCTGTTGAAGATGCCGAAGCCGCCGCGGATCGACATCGTAGGTACCGGCGTGTACGCGAAGCCGATGCGCGGACTGAAGTTGGTGGCGGTCGTCTCATACATCGAGCGATGGTCCGCGCTGGCAAAGACCAGGCCGCCGGTAAGAGTCGAAGGGAAGTTGACGCCCGAGACCGGTTTGGCGGCGAAGTTAGCCTGCGCCTGCTCGTTGATGGGGTTGGTCGCGGCGGTGTCGAAGCCTATGACGCCCTGGTTGCGGCGCTCCGTCGTCGGCAGGTCGCGCTCGTAGCGAAGGCCGAGGTTCAGGGTCAGGTTTTTCAGAACGCGGTAGTTGTCCTGCACGAACAGCGCATAGTACTTGGCCTGCGAGATCTGCTTGCCGTTGATGTCGAACTGGCCGTTGGTCGGCAGGCCCAGCAGCATCGAGGCAAACTCCTGCCCGATGGCAGCGGCGCCGGAGTTATCGAATGGACCGTTGGTCCAGCCCTGTCCTCCGTTGAGGCCGAACTGGTAGAGGCCTGAGGAGTTGCCATAGCGGAAGCTGTATTCCTTGTCGAGGCGCAGGTCCGCGCCGAAGGAGAGGCTGTGCTTGCCGACCGTGTGGCTTAGCATGGTGAAGTACTGGAAGCTGTCATAGGGGATGTAGTCGCCCTTCGAGTAGCCGAAGTCGACGAACTTGGTCCCGCTCGTGACCGGAAAGCCGGGCGCGGTGGAGGCCGCAGCCAGCTCAGGCGGAAAGCCGAGCTGCGAGAAGTCGTAGTTGACCGCCAGAGGGCGGGACTCCGTATTGCGCGTCCAGTTAAGGCGGTTGTCCCACAGCGTGTTCGCGTTGAAGATGTGGACGGCATCGAGGATAGCGCCCCAGTTTGGCTGAATCAGCACGCTGCCCGTCGCGATGTTATTGAAGGCGTTATTGGCGGCGTGATAGCGGTCGTTATGGCGGAAGGCGAAGAAGACCTTGTTGCGGCTGTTGATATTCGCGTCGATGCGGCCCATCTCGCTGTCGAACTTGTCCGTGCTGTTGCCGGGATAAAAGTAATTCTGCTCGCCGTCCGGCTTCTGTGCCGGGGTGTTGGGGTTGGCAAAGAAGCTGGCCAGATTCGTGCCCACCTTGTTCAGCCGCGACGCGGGAATGATGTTGTTCGGGAAGGGCTGGCGAGTAACCCGACCCTTGCTATCTTTGACGCCGGTGGCGGGATCGTAGATGACGATGCCCTGCGGCAACAGCGCGGAGAAGTCGCCGTTGCGTTCAGCCTCGGTCGGGACAGTGATGATGCTGGGCGACGGCGTGTTGTCGGAGATACCCTCGTAGGCGAAGAAGACAAAGAGCTTGTCCCGGCCGTTGAAGACGCGCGGTATCGAGATGGGGCCGCCGAAGGTGCCGCCCCACTGGTTGAAGTGCGTCACCGACTTCCGCTTCGGCGTGCCCAGGACGTGCTTGTTGAAGTAGGGCGTGTCGTTGAGCGCAGAGACCTGAAGATATTCGTATGCCGAGCCGTGGTACTGATTCGTTCCCGAGCGGGTGACGTGGTTAATGGTGCCTCCGCTGGTGTGGCCGTAGGCGGCGTCGGCCTGGAAGGTCTCGACCTTCACCTCCTGCATGGCATCCATCGGCGGGCTGAAGGCGAGGGTGCCGTCGGCGCCACCGTCCGGCGCTCCATCGATCAGGATCTCGTTCTGCTTGGAGGCTCCGCCACCCAACGAGATGCTCGACGGCCCGCTGTTGTCGAAGGGATGGTAGAACTGCGGGTTGCCGGTCGCGATCGCGCCGTAGGCAAGCTGGGCGAGGATCATCGGCGTGCGCCCGTTGACCGGCATGTTCTCGATGTCTTCGGTGTCGAGCACCTGCCCGGTCGACGCCATCGTCGTCTCCAGCATGGTGTTATCGGCCGAGACCGTGACCGCCTCGGTGCGCGCTCCAACCGCCAGCGTGACGTCCACCGTGATGTGCTGATTCGCGCCGACGATGACGTTGTCGTGCACTGAAGTCTTGAATCCCTGGGACGCCGCGGTGACGCGATAGGTGCCGGGCGCGAGAAACGGAATCGTGTACTGGCCGTCGCCGCTCGACTTCGCCATGTAGTTCGATCCGGTGGAAACCTGAGTCGCGGTCAGTTGCGCGCCCGCGACAATTGCGCCGTCAGCGTCGGTGACGCGGCCGTTGAGCGTGCCGCGGGAGACCTGCGCGTGGAGAAAGCCTGCCGTCAGCAACAGCCCCGCAAAGCAAAGCAGCAGCGTGCGAAATACTCGTGTCAATAAAGTCATGCCGGAAAACCCTCGAAGGAAAAGCATCTTTGCCCACGGTATTTTATGTCAAGAAGTTTATGCACAATTTTGAAAATAATAACCACAATATAAAAAGAAGTTGGAGCAATAATCGGATAAATGGCCGATTAAAAGCAAAAAGTACCCGCAGGCCGCACTCGTGAATCCAGCGGAATTTATTTTTTGAAAATTCCGGCGTCAGTCCGCAATTCGGAACATCGCGGCAAAAAAGCGGAGCGCATCCGCTGAGATCGTCCTCAGCGCAACCACCGCATGACTGGCATAAAGAGGAACGGCCACCCTTAGCGCTGGGATTTTCCTGTCAATTCACAACCACTTCAGGGAACCACGGAACGCAGAGTTGCGTATTGAGTTTTGTACAGCGCAGTCAGTAAGCGTTGCTCCCAAATCGAAAGGGCCATATGAGAATATTTCTCGCGATGGCAGCGTGTTCCGCGCTGTTATGTGGAAACCTGTTGTCACAAACGCCTTGCGCCGGATCGAAGCTCGACGGTGTCGTACGCGACTCCACGGGTGCGATTATTCCCGAAGCCAGCGTCGTGCTGGACGGAAAGGCTACCGTCGAGAGCAGCACTGACGGCCAGTTTCGATTTCCATGCGCCGCTTCGGGTCAGCACAATCTGCGCGTCAGCGCAAGCAGCTTCGCCGCGAAAGAGGTTAAGGTTCATGTCCCGCAGCTCAAGGCTGAGTTGATTGTCGTCCTGCAGCCCGAAGACGTAGCCACCTCCGTCGATGTCGGCGAAGAGAGCGGCACCGAAGTCAACGCGGCAGCGAGCGGCACGTCGCGCACGATCTCGGGCGACCAATTAAGTTCTCTTGCCGACGACCCTGACGACCTGAGGCGTGAGTTGCAGCAGTTGGCGGCAACCAGCGGCGGCATGGCAAACAACACGACGATCACCGTGGATGGCTTTCAAAGCGCTTCGCCCTTGCCGCCCAAGAGCTCCATCGCCTACATCAAGGTCAACCCGGACCTGTTCTCGGCGGAGTACCGCCAGCCGCCGTTCGATGGCGGCCGCGTCGAGGTCTACACCAAGCCCGGCCAGAGCACCTTTCACGGCTCCCTGTTCACCACCAACGGCAGTCCCTGGATGAACGCGCGCGATCCGTTTTCCACCAGCCGCGCCGCGCTGGGCAAGCAGCGCTACGGATTCGAGCTGAGTGGCCCGGTGCGCAAAAAAGGCAGCGACTTTGCGCTGACGCTCGAGCACCGCACCATCGACAACTATGCCGTGGTCAACGCCATCACGCTCGACGACCAGGGCAACCCGCAGAGGACGGTAGCCAACGTCGCCGCTCCCCAGCAGCTCTGGCTGGCGACGGCCCGGCTGGGCTGGCAGCTCAACCAGAAGAACACCTTCACCGCGTCGTACAACGCCAACGTCAATCATTCGCAGAATGTAGGCGTCGGCGGCACCGCGCTGCCCGAGACGGGTTACGACAGCGGAACCTACGATCACACGCTGCGCTTGTTGAACGTCACAACGGCCTCGCCAAAGATGATGCACGAAGCCCGCGTCGCGTTTGACTGGACCGGCGAGACCGACGTGCCCCTCTCGACTGCGCCCAGCGTACAGGTCGCCGGAGCCTTCACCAGCGGCGGAGCCACCCTCGGACAGCAGCGGCTGCGTACCTTCGAAATCGAGGTCGACGACGACGCTGTCATCAGCACGGCGAAGCATCTGCTCAAGTTCGGCCTGCAATTCAAGATGTACAACGTGCGCAACCAATTGACAACCAACTTCAACGGGCTCTATACCTTCGGCGGCGGCGCCGCTCCTGTGCTCGATCCCAATGGAGATCCCATCTCCGGCGAGACCGAGATCATCACCGGCCTCGAGCAATACCGCAGGACAAAGCTCGGCCTCGCAGGTGGAAGGCCGACCGCCTTCAACAACGTGACCGGAGCCCCCGAGGTCCATTTCACCCAGGTCCGCAATGCGTTCTTCATCCAGGACATGTGGAAGCTGCGGCCCAAGCTGCAACTCGCGCTGGGTTTCCGCTACTTCCTGCAGAACGCTCCGCTGGCGCTGAACGGCGCAACCCCGCGGCTTGGCATCGCATGGTCGCCCGACAAGAAGGAGAAGTGGCAGCTTCACGCGCACATCGGCATGTTCACCGGACAATACGGAACGAACGACTACGCCGAGCTGCTGCGCGAGGATGGCGTCCACCGCGTCACCAGCACCGTCTACAACCCCGCCTACAACGATCCCCTGGGCGACAGCGCGGCAACGATTCACTCCATCCGCCAGGCCTCGCCGCATCTGCAGAACATCACCTTCGCAATTGAGAACGTAGGCGGCACGCATACCTTTCCCCACGGATGGACGCTGAACACCGACATCTATTGGGGCCGTATCTGGAACTACACGCGAACGCTGAACATTAACTCGCCACTCGACAACAGCCCCACCGGTCCGCGGCCCGGCCCGGCCAACCTGAACATCCTGCAAACCAACAACAGCGGCCAGGGAGGAGCCAACGTAGAGTTCTTCGGCCTGAACCAGCACGAATTGAAGCATCTGCAACTCTTCTTCGGCGCCGTCCGCGTCAACCTGATCGACAACACCAACGACAATACCTTCTTCACACCGCAGAGCTCTCGCACCGACGCGGGTGAGTTTGCACCGCGAAGCGGCCAGGGCCGGTGGCAGGTCTTTGGCAACGGAACGTTGAAGCTTCCCGAGAAGCTGGAGCTCAGCACCAACCTGCAGGCCCAGAGCGGAGCGCCCTACAACATCACCACCGGCTTCGACAACAACGGCGACGGCAACTTCAACGACCGTCCGCAATACGCGGTAGCGGGCGATCCCGGCGCGATCCCGACCCAATGGGGACTGCTGGTGGCGAGCGGCGGCATCGGCGCCTTCCCCCGCAACGCCGGACGAACGCCCTGGACAATCCACATGGATACCAACATCCAACGCAAGTTCGCGCTGAACAACCCCAAGGCCGACCATCCCCAGGCGCTGACCTTCAACGTCCGCAGCTCGAATATGCTGAACCACCTCAACGTCACCAGCGTCGGCGGCGTCCTCGGCTCGCCCCTCTTCGGCCGCTCCTACGCCGCCGACAACGGACGGCGCATCGAGGCCGGCGTGCGCTACAGCTTCTAGCCAGCCGCCTCACAGCACGATTCACCGAAGCGGGTATGCAGCGTAATTTAAATTCGCTTGCCAGAATTCTATTTCTTCGCTATTTTTGAAGATATGGGAGAGCATACCTATCTCGGCGAGTTCGAGCTGATGATTCTGCTCACTATCCTGCGCCTGGGAGACGATGCGTACGGAGTCCCTCTCTCCCGGGAGTTGGCGAAGCAGCGGGGCAAGGAGGTTGCGGTCGGAAGTGTTTATGCCGCGCTGGACCGGCTGGAGAACAAGGGCCTGATCTCGTCCATCTTGGGCGAGTCCACACCCGAGCGAGGGGGGCGCGCAAAGCGATACTTTCGCATGACCGAGCAGGGACTTCGCTCCGTCCACGCAACGCGTAAGGTTCTCAGCAGGCTATGGCAGTCGCTGCCATCGACAGACGAGGAACTCTCATGAAGTCAACAGGATCAGCGGCGCTGGCGACCTGGATGCTGAAGCATCTGACCTTCGGAGGCAGCGAAGCCCTAGTAGGCGATTTGCTGGAAGAGTTTCTCGGCGGGCGCTCCCTGCGCTGGTACTGGCGGCAGGTGCTCTGCGCCATCGGAATTGGAGTCTGCGGCAAGTCTCGCGATTACGCATTTCCTCTGCTCTTCTCCGCTGCCTGGAGCATGTTGTACCCCGCATGGTGGCTTTCCATCGTAAGGATCTGGTCGTCACAAACTCTATTCGAAAGATGGACGACCATCGACTGGCCGTATTCCACGGCATTGCATGGCATCGGCCAAATTATTCCTGCTGCCGCGTTCGTCTGGCTTGGGTTCTTCGTCTTTCTGACGCTGCGTACTGGGATGGCCCATGAGCTTTCCCGGCTTCGACTTTTCGGAAGCCTGTCGATCAGTCTCAACGTGCTCCTTATCACGACAATCGGACTGTGGATGCACTTGAGATCTTCGGGAATGAATGTGAGCTATGTGGCTCGCGAAAACTTCTACTCCGGCTCCCATCTCATTGCCATCGGCATTCCGTTGACTCTGAGCTTGCTATCCGCCATCTCGTTCGCGCTTTCGGGTACGCGAAGGCGACGGCACGGTACCGCTTCTGTCGCCGGTTAATCGCTACGGCCTGATCGGCTCTTGATCGCCCCGATTTCCGATCATCGAAGTGCACCGCGAGATCGTGCCGGCAGCAGTGAAAGACCGGTGTGCATGGAGCGTGACATGGACCAGGCGGCTGCCGACCCCGAAGAGAATGGAGAGAGGAATCGCCCAGGCTGGCTGGCGTTAATCACCGGTTTTAATGTGGCACTCGCCGTCAGCTATCTCTCATGCAAGCCGCCACAGACTCATACGCTCTCTGTGTCCGCTCGACTTTCTAGCTCTGCGATGTACCTTCTCGTTGCCTGTCTGGCGGGCACGGCAGGCACATGGCTTGCGCTTTCGCGCGACTCCCGTAAACAGTTCCGCGGCCTTGTGCTCTGCGGAGCGCGGGGCTGGGTCTTTCTTCCCGCTATGATGATGTTCCTTCGGGAGAGGTCGATATGGGCTCCTGCGCTGGCGATCCTGTCGGCGACCCTGATGGCTGTGCATCGGAGCCGATGGATGGGCGCAATGGCTTGCCCATCTCCCAACGGCGCAAGGCTTTCGCAGATCGAAAAGAATATCTTCATCACGCAGCTTCGTCTTGAACCCATCTCGGGGACCACCTTCGCAGTCTCTCTTTGCCTCTATGGAGCTTTCCTCTCCGCCGCAAACGGGAAGCTGGCCCTCTTGATGCTTCTTTTGGGAGCCGCTGCCTTCCTGCTCGTCTCGCAGATCACCACGGCACTGGCAAAGACAGCACACGAGGAAGAGAAGGACTCGCATCGAAATACCCGCGCCTCTTCATGGGTCGCCGTCGCGTTCCTGTGCGCCTTTGTAGCCCTGTCCACCGCTGCTGGGACATCGAACCTCGTCTGGCAGCGACGCGCATTTCGTGTGATCGAGCACTTCCTATCGAGTCCGCCGCCCATCCGTCAGCCCTCATACGAAAAGCCTTCCTCCAGTGGGTACCAGGCCATCGTTCTATGGCCGATCCGGAAGAAGGAGAAGGTGATCCCATCGCCTCCGCTTAACATCGGCTTGGCGTCTCAAAGGGCGAAGAGGCCGTGGGTGATCCCCTTTTACGGACCTTATCTCTATTTCAAGGTCTCCGGCGAACAGCCTGGGCCAGAGGCGCGCACAACGCATGGCGATTCCCTGAAGGTCAATGTTCGTTCGACGGACAGTGACCCTCTCCTGATGGAAGCGCACCAGCATCTATCCGACCCGATCGATATGGATTGCTGCCGCGAGATTCAAGTGGTCTTCAAAAATGACCTGGCGCGGGGCGCGTCCGAGTTGGGCATCGCGCTCACCGACTCACGTTCCAAGGGAAGACTCTCGCAGAACCTCGGCATACGGTACGTCGCGTTGGATGCCGTCGGCCAGCATTCCGGAGATGCCCCCTTCATCGAAGAAACACTGAGCTTTCCCTTTCCGAAAGCTACGAGGATCAAGAGATTCGACCAGATCACCGTGATCCTCTTTCCCGACCCCAAACATCTGACCGCGGGCCGAAAGGTCGCGGTTGAAAGATTCGTCATGATCCCAAGGTGAACCGCTGGCGGAAGCCGTTCCCAATTGACCAGCCAACGGCAAAGGCCGACAATAATACCTGCGCATTCTCGCGTCAGTCTTCTGAAACAGAGGTTCTTCATGGTCGCCTATCTTGTTCTTGCCGTTGCCGTCTTCAGCCGGTTCCTGCCGCACATCTTCAGTACCACCGCCATCGGGTTCACCGCGGTCGGCGGCGGGTTGTTGTACTTCGGCGCGCGGCGCAGCCGCTGGCAGACCATCATCGCCGTCCTTGCCCTGATGGGAGCCGACTACTATCTGACCGTCTTTGCCTACGGATACGCCTGGCACACCAGCGCTTATCTCGTCACCTGGGCGTGGTACGCGGGCATCTGCCTGCTCGGCTATGGATTGCTCCGGGGCAAGCCCTCTGCGCTGCGCGTGACCGGAGGCGTGCTCGCCTCGGCGACGTCGTTCTTTATCCTCAGCAACTTCGCCGTCTGGATGGGCAGCGTGATGTATTCGCACACCGTGGCCGGGCTCGGCGCCTGCTACGTGGCGGCGATCCCCTTCTATGCCAACGACATGATCTCGACTGCCATCACCGCCGGGGCGCTCTTCGGTGTTCCCGCGATGGCTGCGAGCATCTCCCGGACCATGCAGGAGGCCCGCGCCGGCCGCATCGCCTGACCTGCGACGCATCGAAGAGAGGGGCTGCGAACGTTTGCAGCCCCTTTTTTATTGGGTGAACTATCCGGATGCCCCGTTGGTAATTCGGTCGCGAGGCCCGACTCAAAAACCACGTCATCTCGACCGGAGCGAAGCGCAGTGGAGAGACCTCTGTATTCGCCTTTGTTTTTTTATATCGGTCGGAAGGAACCGCTCAAAATTGTAACCGCACAGGGAAAACAAAAAAACGAAATACAGGGGTCTCTCTACTACGGCCCTTCGGGCCTTCGGTCGAGATGACGTGAGTCCGATGTGCGAGAGAGCGGGCAAAAGTAAATACCATTTTGGACAGCCTCTTTAGAGCTATTCCGCCGGCTCATCTTCGGCGGGAAAGTGCGTTCCGCGCCTTTTGCCGAAGAGCTTGCGAACGATGTAGAACACCAGGACTCCTGCCAGGATTCCAATTGATCCAAGCACATAGCCAAGATGCTGCTCGATCGTCTGACCGACCGTGTGCATGATCTGCGGTCCGTAGAAGATGGTGATGAGCGCCCACAGCAGGAAGCGGATGAACTTGCCCGCGCAGATGGCGCTGAAGAACCACAGCGGCTTCATCTCAAAGACGCCCGCGGCGAACTCAACCAGCTTGACCGGCATCGGCGGCGGCATCATGGCCGGAATCATGATGGCCAGAAACTCCTGCCGCTCGAAGCGGTCGCGCAGCTTCTCGTAGCGCTGCCGGTTGATCCGCTTCAGCAGAAAGAGCTCTCCGCCCGCTCGCCCGAAGTAGTAGGGCACCATGCTTCCAATCGCCGAGCCGACCGACGCCATCACACAATAGATAAGGAACTTATCGTGGTCATGCGCGACATAGTCGATCAGCAGGGCGTCGATCGGCACCGGGATCGACGACGTATCCACGATGGCGAGCGCGCCCAGGCCCCATGCCCCCAGGGGCTTCAGCAGGGCCAGCAGCGCGGCGTTCGCCTTATGGAAGAGTAGAACCGGAGAGATTTTCACGAGGAAACCCTATTTTACCTGCCCTTGCGCCTTGCCTGTGCTGGTGCTTTGCCTGTCCTTGCTCGCTGTGTCCTTCGCCGTCTTGCCCGGGTGCGCGGTCCTTCCCGCCAGCAGGTCGAGCGCGTGCGGCAGCAGGGGGAGAATCACTGCCAGTGAGCTTTCGGCCCCTGCCGGACTTCCCGGCAGATTCACGATCAAGGTCGTTCCGCTGATGCCGCAGACGGCCCGGCTCAGGGGAGCGAACGGCGTATGTTCGAGCCCCTCGGCGCGCATCCGCTCGGCCAGCCCGTCGACCAGCCGCTCGCACACCAGCCGGGTGGCGTCGGGTGTCACATCGCGCTCGGCCAGCCCGGTGCCGCCGGTGGTCACGATCAACTGGGCATCGCGCGCATAGTGGCGCAGAGCGGTGATGATAGCGTCCATCTCGTCGGGCAGCATCCGCATCTGCACAGCGTCGACTCCGGCAGACTTCAGCAGCCGGGCGACGGCGGGACCGGACTCGTCCACTTTTTCGCCCCGGGAGCATCGGTCGCTTACGGTCAGCACAACGGCACGCGTATCGGCAGAAAACCTCTGATTCACCCCTCCAGTTTACAGACATGGGAAGGGTAAGCGGAGGCGAGAGGCGGGCATCGCCCAACCCCTTTGGATAAAGATGAGAAAATAGAAAGAGGTGTGCAAGCCGGGTTCAGCTCCGGATCGATCACCGCTGCGGCGCAACTTTCAAACCCCGCAGCCGTCTCACCACATAGTCAATGCCACCTGTAGAGACACCGCCCAACTCCGGTCCGCCGACTTCGCCTGCCAAGGCGCGCAGCGGCCGCTACGGCGAACTCGAACAACACGAGCTGATCCACCTGCTCGACTCCTTCGACGATGAGCGGTCGCGCGCGCGTTTTCGCGAGGCGATCTACATCTCCGTCATCTTCTATCTGGCGCTGGGCTGGTTCCTGGTCTACGGGCCGCGCGTGATCTTTCACCAGCCGCGCATCATCAATCCGATGGACGTGCTCAAGGAGCGCGAGAAAAATCTCACCTACCTCGACCTGCCCAAGGACCTGACCAAACAGGTTCCGAAGTCGACGAAAACCCTCAGCGACAAGGATCGCCTGCAACAGACGCCGAAGGCGACCATCGACAAAAAGACGCTGGAACAGTTGCAGGCCATGCGCAAGTCCGGCGCGCCTGAAGCTCCTGCTCCCACCCCGCAGCCCGCAGCTCCGCAGGCTGCTCCACAACAGCAGGCTAAGCAGCCCACGCCTGCCCCGCCGCTGCCCCAGCATCCGCAGCAGCAGGCCCTGATCGACGCGCCGAAGCCCGCGCCCACCCGGCCGAACTTCGGCAACCAGAACCAGAGCGCCGGCGAGGCCATCCGCCGCGCCGCCGAGGCCGCCGCACAGAATCGCGGGCAGGGCAACTATGGCGCCAGCATCCCGGTGGCCCATCAGGGGCTCAACACCGGCGTCGATATTCTCTCCGACACCATGGGCGTCAACTTCGACCCCTACCTCAAGCGCATCATCCGCGAGATCTACAACACCTGGCTGCCGCTCATACCCGAGGAGGCGCGTCCGCCGCTGAACAAGCAGGGCGAGACACTGATCCGCTTCACCATCCTGCCCGACGGCCGCATCGGCGCGATGAGCCTCGACGGCTCCACGCACGATCAGGCCATCGACCGCGCCGCCTGGGGCTCGATCACCGGCGTCGGCCAGTTCCCTCCGCTGCCCAAGGAGTTCCACGGCCCCAACCTCGAACTGCGCATCCACTATCTGGTCAACAAGAATCCCGAATAGGCACGCATGACCGCGCCCCCCTCAGAGCAGCCCCGGCAGCAGGTTCGACATGACGACGTCAGTCACCGCGACGCCCGGCATAACGAGCGCCGCCGCCAGCTTCGCGGTCTGCTTCTGCTGGCCATCGCCGTGCTGGTCTTCAGCCTGATCCGCGCCAGCATGAGTCCCGGACAGCACCTCTTCAACCCCGGCTGGTGGCGGCTGTGGTGACGCATCCGCTCATCGTGCTCGCCGGACCGACGGCCAGCGGCAAGACTGCGCTCGCGCTGCGCCTCGCCCAGGAGTTCGACGGCGAGATCGTAAGCTGCGACTCGGTCGCCGTCTATCGCGAGATGGAGATCGGCACCGCCAAGCCGTCACGCGAAGAACGCGATCTCGTCCAGCACCACATGATCGACGTGGCCTGGCCCGACGAGGCCTGCACCGCCGGAGACTACAGCCGTCTTGCCCGCGAGGCGCTCACCGGCATCACCGAACGCGGCCACCTGCCGATCGTCGCCGGGGGCACCGGCCTCTATCTCCGTGCCCTGATCGACGGACTCTTCCCCTCGCCGCCGGTCCATCCCGGCCACCGCGAACGGCTGCGTGAGCGCGCCAAAACTCATGGAGCAGCCTACGTGCACCGCCTGCTCACCCGCCTCGACCCCGCGGCGGCAGCGGCCATCCACGCCAACGATGTTCCTAAGGTGGTTCGCGCCATCGAGGTCTCGCTGGCCGCGAAGCAGCCGCTGACCGAACAGTGGCAGAAGGGCCGCGACGCCCTCACCGGCTATCGCATCCTGCGTCTCGGCCTCGAACCGCCGCGGCCGCTGCTTTACGAACGCATCAACCAACGCGCCGCCGCCATGTTCGACCGCGGCCTCGTCGAAGAGACCGAACGCCTGATCGAGCGCTATGGACCCGACTGCCGTCCGTTCATGTCGCTCGGTTATGCGGAGGCAGCAGCCGTTCTCCGCGGCGAACTGACGCGCGATCAGGCCATCGCCCAGGCGCAGCAGGGTCATCGCAACTACGCCAAGCGCCAGGCCACATGGTTCCGCCGCGAACCTGACTTCCACTGGCTCAAAGGCTTCGGCGACGACCGAGTCATCGCAGAACAGGCTCTGCAACAAGTCGGCCATCACCTCAACGACAACAGCAATTCGTAATCCGGTTTACCCCACCTGGTACCGGTCGCCGCGCTTGGGGCAGACGACATCGACCTTGTACAGCTTCTCGATCTCGTCTTTCAGCGTCTGTTGCGCGTCCGGCTCGCCATGCACCAGGAAGACGCGCTTCAGCGTAGGCACCACCGGCGCCATCCACTCCAGAAGCTCGCGCTGGTCGGCGTGGCCGCTCAACTCGCCGATGGAGTCTACCTCGGCGCGCAGACGCATCGGCTCGCCAAAGATCTTCACCTCCGGCCGCCGCTCGACGATCATGCGGCCCAGCGTATTCTCCGCCTGGAAGCCGGTAATCAGGATCAGGTTGCGCGGATCTTCGATGCTGTTCTTCAGATGGTGCAGCACCCGGCCCGCCTCGCACATGCCCGAGGCCGAGATCACGATGAACGGCATGCGCAGCCCGTTGAGCGCCTTGCTCTCCTCGACCGACCGCGTGTAGTGCAGGCGCTTCCAGCCGAAGGGGTCCTGGTTGATATCCGCAAACATCTGCGCGTCCTTGTCCCAGTCATCTTCATGCTTGCGGAAGACGTCGGTCACGTTCACCGCCAGCGGGCTGTCCACGAAGATGGGAATGTCGGGAATCGCCTTGTCGTTGATCAGTTCGTGCAGCAGCATCACCACCTGCTGCGTACGGCCGACGGCAAAGGCGGGCATCACGATATGGCCGCCGCGCCCTACGGTGCGGTTCACCAGGCCCGCCAGCTTCTTCTTCACCGGCCCAATGGGCTGGTGCAGCCGGTTGCCGTAGGTGCTCTCCATGATGAGATATTCGGCCGCGGGCGCGGGATCGGGATTGCGGATGATGGGCAGCCCCTTGCGCCCCACGTCGCCCGAGAAGAGCAGCCGCGTCGTCCGGCCCTTTTCCCGGGCCTCGATCAGAACGCAGGTCGATCCCAGCATGTGCCCGGCATTCACGGTGGTCGAGGTAAATCCAGCTTCGGCCGTCGATCCGGCGAGCAGTTGCGGTGTATGCAGCGGAACCGGCTTGAAGAGATCGACTGCCTGCGCCGCGTCCTCCTGGGTATAGAGCGGCGTTACCTCGCCGTTGCCCGGCGCAACCCCCAGCGAACGCCGCCGCCGCGCCCATTTGTTCACGAACTCGGCATCCGATTCCTGGATGTGGGCGCTGTCCTTCAGCATCTTCTCGCAGAGGTCGACCGTCGCCGGCGTGGTGTAGATGGGGCCGCGATAACCCTGCTTCGCCAGCAGCGGCAGATCGCCGCTATGGTCGATGTGCGCGTGCGAGAGCACGACGGCATTCAACTGTTCGGGCGGCAGCGCCAGGTGCGCATTCATCTCGCGGCCCTGCTGCCGGTGCCCCTGAAACAACCCGCAGTCCAGCAGAATATTCTGTCCCGCGCACTCCAGATGATGCGACGAGCCAGTAACCGTCTGCGCTGCGCCCCAGAAATGCAATCGAATCCCCATGCACACTCCTCTCGAAATCCAAAGCCATCCTAACTGAAAAAGAACTCACCCACCGTTGCAGCAAAAGGCCCACCCCATTGGGATGGGCCTCCACGCTTCACCGCTGCAATCGCGCTACGCACCGATCTGCTACGGCCGAACCACGAGATCGTTTGCCAGCTTGAAGCGGACGATGGACTCGGATGGAATCTCGATATCCCGGTTGCCGGTCAGCCCGGCAGCCGCCGTGCCCGCGCCCGCGCCCGCCAGTCCGCCGATCAGCAGGCCGGTGCCGCCGGTAGCCACTCCGCCGATCAGCATCCCCAGTCCGCTGCCGCCGCCAATAAACGCCGCCGAGCGCTTGCCCTTGCCCTTCTTCGTTCGCGTGAGGTCGCGCGTATCCAGACGATAGGGCGTTCCATTCAGCGTCAGCGAGGTCAACCGCAGCTCCAGAATCGATGCGCCCTTGAAGTGTCCGCGCTTGTGCGAGGCCACGATCATCCCCTCCACGGGCGTTCCCCTGGGGATGACTGCCGTGTTGTTGTCTCCCAGCACCGGCTCCGCGATCTCGCCGTCAAAGCGGTCGCCGGCGCGGTTGGTCTTCACGCTGAGGTGCTGATTGATGCGCACCGACAGGTTGGTTCCCGCCGGAATGTTCACCTCCGCCGGTTGAGCCGGCTGAATCACCGGAGCGCCCCCCGCTACCGCTGCCCGCGCCGGAACCGGAGCCGCCGCTTCTCCATTCGCTCCCGCAATCGCAGGCTGTCCCGGCGCCACGGCGCCCGGCGCTGCCGCAGCGTTCGCCGCCCCGTTTGCTGGCGCCGCCGGAGTCACCGTCGTCGTCACCTCCTGCGCCGTCTGTCCCGGAACCGGCGGCTGCACCGTCACCGTCGTCGTGTTCCCCTTCTTGTCGACCGTCACCACCTGCTGCGCCTGTCCGGTGGCGGCGGCCTGCTTCTTCGCCGTCTCGATCGCCGCCTCCTGTTTGGACTGGCATCCTGCAAGCAACGCTGCCGCCAGCGTCATGGCTCCAGCAAACGCTAAAAATTGTCTCGACTTCTTCATTGCCTGAATCCTCATTCTTCGTATCGAAATTTGCTGCATCTTCAAATTCAAAAGTACGTCATCTCGACCTGAGCCGCGCAGCGCGGCGCAGCGGAGAGACCCCTGTATTTCCTCGCTGCCACAGCTGCCGGTCACCGCCCATCGAAGTCGGCGATCGGACAGCATCGTTTCCGAACAGATTGTAAGATGCTGATTCCCGTCGATATGACTGCCCGGCCGGATTCATGCAACCTTTACTCCATTCTCCCGCAATAAGCCGCCGGGCCGCTCTTTATAATCCTGACTATGGCGTCCGCCCTTACCCCCGACCAACAAATACAGGCGCTGCGCGACGAGATTCGCCACCATGAGCATCTCTATTACGTTCTCGACGCGCCGGAGCTGACCGACGCGCAGTACGACGTGCTGATGAACGAATTGAAGAAGCTGGAGGCCGAGCATCCGGACCTGGTGACCGCCGACTCGCCCACCCGGCGCGTCGGCGGCAAGCCCCGCGAAGGCTTCGTCAAGACACCGCACTCGCGGCCTATGCTCTCGCTCGACAACGCCTACAACGAAGGCGAACTGCGCGCGTGGGACCAGCGGGTGCGCGAGGCGCTCCCCAGCTCGGAGACGGTGCGTTACGTCTGCGAATTGAAACTCGACGGCCTTTCGTTGGCCCTGCACTATGCCGCCGGAGCGCATGAAAAAGGAACGCCGGGCGCGGCGCATCTGGAGCGAGGACTGACGCGCGGCGACGGCACCATCGGCGAGGACGTCACCAGCAATGTCCGCACCATTCGGTCGGTGCCCCTCAGCGTATCGGCGGCAAAGCTCAAGGCTGCCGGCCTGCCGCAGACCTTCGAGGTACGCGGCGAGGTGGTGCTGCCGCACGCCGCCTTCGTCAAGCTGAACGAGGAGCGCGAGGCCAATGGGCAGACGCCCGCCGCCAACCCCAGAAACGCGGCGGCGGGAACGATTCGCACGCTGGAGCCGAATATCGTGGCGCAGCGGCGGCTCGACTTCTACGCCTACTTTCTGCTGCGGGAGGGCGAGGCGCTGCTGGCCTCGCAGACGGCGACGCTCGACGCGCTGCGAACCGCGGGCTTCCGGGTCAATCCCCACGCGAAGACAGTGAAGGATATCGACGCCGTGATTGCGTTCATCGCCGAGGCTGAGACGCTGCGCGACACGCTCGGATACGAGATCGACGGCGTCGTCCTTAAAGTCGATGCCACCGCGCAGCAGCGGCGGCTGGGATTCACCGGCAAGGCTCCGCGATGGGCGATTGCCTACAAGTTCGCCGCGCGTGCCGGAGTCACAAAGCTCGAAGACGTGCTCTTCCAGGTGGGCCGCACCGGCAAGGTCACCCCCGTGGCCGCGCTCACGCCCGTCTCGATCGGAGGCACCACCGTAGCGCGGGCGACGCTGCACAACGCCGACGAGATCGCGCGCCTCGGCGTGCGCATCGGCGACTTCGTGCAGGTCGAGCGCGGCGGCGACGTCATCCCCAAGATCGTCGCCGTCATCGACGACGCAGAGC
>Ga0207705_10000854_pt1 | contig 24986 bp, 17 predicted proteins | sample KBSC13metaG_FD_184314 | JGI IMG/M metagenome (GOLD analysis project Ga0207705, IMG submission 184314) | Corn rhizosphere microbial communities from Kellogg Biological Station, Michigan, USA - KBS C1-3 metaG (SPAdes) (version 2) | ecosystem: Host-associated > Plants > Roots > Rhizosphere > Soil ... | reverse complement strand
CGTGACGGTCGATCGCGCGTGCGACCTGGCCGAACATGTGGCCTCGATCGAAGATACGCTGCCGGCTCGGCCCGAATCGCCGCTCGAATTGCGCGATCTGTTCATGCGGCACGGCTTGAAGACATGGCTGCGCGAGGTCGAAACATTGATCGAGGCCGCCGAGCAGGCCCAGGCCGAAGCAGGCGAGGGCGCGCCAGCGGGCGTGCTCGCGACCGAACCGGCACCGACGATCGCCCCCGAGCGCTGCTATGAGACCGTGCAAACGTGGGAGCATTTCGATGCTTGGCTCGCGAAGATCGACGCGGCTGCGCTGACCTCGTTCGATACCGAAACGACCTCGCTCGACCCGATGCAGGCGGAAATCGTTGGCCTCTCGCTCTCGATCGGCAGCGATTGCGCGGCCTATATTCCGCTCGCGCACCGCGGGCCCGATGCGCCGGTGCAACTGCCGCGCGACGAGGTGCTCGGCAAGCTCAAGCCCTGGCTCGAAAGTCACGACAAGAAAAAGCTGGGACAACACTTGAAATACGACGAGCAGGTGCTGGCCAATCACGGCATCGAGCTCAACGGCATCGAGCACGACACGCTGCTCCAATCGTATGTGCTCGAGTCGCATCGTCCGCACGACATGGACAGCCTTGCATCGCGCCACCTCGGCGTGAAGACGATCAAGTACGAAGACGTGGCGGGCAAGGGCGTGCAGCAAATCGGCTTCGATGAAGTACCGCTCGATAAAGCGGCCGAATACGCGGCCGAGGACGCTGATATTACGCTCCAGTTGCATGAAGCGCTGTTCCCGCAAATCGAGCAGGAAGAAGGCTTGCTGTATGTCTACCGCGAGATCGAGCTGCCGACCGCGCGCGTGCTGCGCAAGATAGAGCGCAACGGCGTGCTGATCGACAGCGAGCGGCTGCGCCGGCAGAGCAGCGAGATCGCGGGGCGGCTCATCGAACTCGAGGCGCAGGCCTACGCGCTTGCGGGCGGCCCATTCAATCTGGGTTCGCCCAAGCAGATCGGGCAGATCTTTTTCGAGCAGTTGCAGTTGCCTGTCATCAAGAAGACGCCGAGCGGCGCGCCGTCGACCGATGAGGAAGTGCTGCAAAAGCTTGCCGAAGATTATCCGCTGCCCAAGCTGCTGCTCGAGCATCGCGGCTTGTCGAAGCTCAAATCGACCTATACCGACAAGCTGCCGCGGATGGTCAATCCGAAGACCGGCCGCGTTCATACGAACTATGCGCAAGCCGTCGCGGTGACGGGGCGGCTCGCATCGAACGAGCCTAATCTGCAAAACATTCCGGTGCGCACGACGGAAGGCCGCCGTATTCGCGAGGCGTTCATCGCGCCCGAGGGCAGCAAAATCGTGTCGGCCGATTACTCGCAAATCGAATTGCGCATCATGGCGCATATTTCGGGTGACGAATCGCTGCTGCGCGCCTTCGCGCAAGGCGAGGACATCCACCGTGCGACCGCGGCGGAAGTATTCGGCGTGACGCCGCTCGAAGTGTCGAACGATCAGCGGCGCATCGCGAAGGTGATCAACTTCGGGTTGATCTACGGCATGAGTTCGTTCGGGCTCGCCTCCAATCTCGGCATTACGCGCGATGCCGCCAAACTCTATATCGACCGCTACTTCGCGCGCTATCCGGGCGTCGCGCGTTATATGGAGGACACGCGTTCGAGCGCGAAAGTGAAGGGTTACGTCGAAACGGTTTTTGGGCGCCGCCTTTGGTTGCCCGAGATCAACGGCGGCAACGGCCCGCGCCGGCAAGGCGCCGAGCGTGCGGCTATCAATGCGCCGATGCAAGGCACGGCCGCCGATCTCATCAAAATGTCGATGATCGCCGTTCAGGCATGGCTCGAACGCGAGCATGCCAAGAGCTTGATGATCATGCAGGTCCATGACGAACTGGTGCTCGAAGTACCCGACGACGAACTGGCCGTCGTCCGCGAAAAGCTGCCCGAGTTGATGTGCGGCGTCGCGGCGCTAAAGGTCCCGCTCGTGGCGGAAGTCGGGGTGGGCGCGAACTGGGAGGAAGCGCATTGAGATATCGAAATCTTCCTCGTGCTCGCGCCTCTATGCTTCAATGACGTTGCTACGGCCTCTCATGCAGGCTCCTTCGCGGACAATGGCTGAACTCGCGCTTTAACCCAGCTTGTGCTTGCGCCGCCATCGGCAGCGCGCGACCGACCGAATCATCAACGGCATAGGGAGTATCGGCATGCATCGTTTTATCGTGGTGGGAGGAGGCGCGGGCGGGCTCGAATTGGCGACCCGACTCGGCGATCGCTATGGCGGGCACAAGAACGGCGGCGAGCCGCGCGCCATTGTCACGCTCGTCGATCGTTATCCGACGCACATTTGGAAGCCGTTGCTGCACGAAGTCGCGGCCGGTAGCCTCGATCCGTTTACGCAGGAACTCGAATATGCGGCGCAGGCTCGCTGGCACGGCTTCGAGTTTCAGCAAGGCGATCTCGTCGGCGTCGATCGCGCCGCCAAACGCGTTGCGATCGGGCCTGTCGTCGATTCCGACGGCGCCGAACTCTTGCCGCCGCGCGCGCTGGAATACGACACGCTTGTCATCGCGATCGGCAGTACCACGCATTTCTTCGGTGTGAACGGGGCAGCCGAGCATTCCATCGCGCTCGATACCGTGGCGCAGGCGGACCGCTTCCGTAAGCGTCTTATCGCTGCTTGTATGCGGGCCGAGCACCAGCCGCATACGGCAGTCGAATCGGGTCTTGGCGATTCGGCCGGAAGCGAGCCTCGCATTCAAGTGGCGATCGTGGGAGGTGGCGCAACGGGCGTCGAGTTGTCGGCCGAGCTTCGCAACACGGCACAGGTGCTGTCGGCCTATGGGCTGCACAAGCTCGATCCTCGGCACGACATCGGCATCGTCCTGATAGAAGCGGGGCCGCGCATCCTGCCGGCCCTGCAAGAGCGCGTCTCGAGCGCGACAGCCGGATTGCTCCACAAACTCGGCGTAAGGCTGATGACGGGCGAAACGGTGGCCGAGGTGGCGCCCGGCCTCGTGCGTACGGCGAGCGGGAAAGTCGTGCGCGCCGATCTGACCATATGGGCTGCGGGCATCAAGGCGCCGCCGGTGCTCGGCCAGCTCGATGGGCTTACCGTCAATCGCATGGGCCAACTGTGCGTTCGCCGCACGCTGCAAACAGAGCTCGACGACAACATCTTCGCGTTAGGCGATTGCGCCGCATGCCCGTGGCCCGGCACGGACCGTAACGTTCCCCCGCGGGCGCAGGCGGCGCACCAGCAAGCGAGCTTTTTGCTGAAGGCGATGTCCAATCGGCTCCAGGGTAAGCCGCTGCCGCAATTCACCTATCGCGATTTCGGCTCGCTCGTATCGCTGGGCCATTTCAGCGCGGTGGGCAACCTGATGGGCGGGGTTATCGGCGGGAGCTTGCTCGTCGAGGGCTTATTCGCGCGCTTCATGTACATGTCGCTGTATCGGCTGCATGTTGCGGCGTTGCACGGCTATCCGCGGATGATGCTCGATACGGTCGCGCATTGGCTGCGGCGCACGACGCTGCCGCGTGTGAAGCTCCATTAGCGCGAGGCTGCTGCGCGCAGTCGGGCGGGTCGCCGGTCAGGAGGACGGGGCCATTCTTCTGGTCTGATTCGGCGTGCTGATGCGAATGCCGGGGCCCCGAATGGTTAGGCTTGTGCGCTTTAGCCCATATCGGGCGCCGGCCGACAGAGGGCGGCCGCCCCGTTCACCGATCCATGACCCATCCTCCGCTAGCAACCCATAGCGTTTCGTTTGCCGACGGCAAAACGGGCAATAATGCGCTCGGCTATTGCACGAGCTCGTCGCGCAACCCCGATGTTTCTATCACGCTGACGCCGATCGGCCGCGCGTGGTCAAGATGGGCGCTGACCGGAACGAAACTCGCCGTGAAATGGCTGCAACTCCCGGGGCAGCCCGAATTTCTGCATATCCTCGATGGCGAAACGTCGACTACGAGCCCATTGCCGCGGCGCTTGCGTCAGCGTTCATTAGGGGATCTGGTCGCTATCCATACGTTGCGCACGCCACTCTATCCCGCGGACATCGCGCTTCATTATGGAATTGCATCGGCGTTCGCCGGCAATATGATTACCGTCACGCCGTTAGGGCGCTGGCTCCGCGATTTGCCGGGGGGCGCCGCGGTCGAGGTCATCAATCTCAGCGCGCCAGGCAATCACGTGAAAAGCGGATCATTCGGGTCGCAGTCATCCATTGCGAAACATTCCACCGCCAGCGTCAAATTGCTAAAAGACTCGCCCGGCGGATAGCACGACAGGGGATGTGACCAGCCCAGCCGCGCGAAAATCGCCCATCGGCGCCGCGACCCCGTGCATCATCCGGCGCCGATGATCGATGCGATGCATGTGACGAGAGGCAGCCGCTTTGCGCGGCTCAACGGCGCGTCAACGGCGCATCAACGGCGCAGCCGTCACGGATTCGGACCCGTGGCGACCGGTCGGGACGGGTCTGCGCACCACTCGCTCCACGAGCCGGCGTACAAGGCGGCGCCGTGCAGCCCGGCCACTTCCATCGCAAGCGCATTATGGCAAGCGGTGACACCGGAGCCGCATTGCAGCACGACATGCTCGGGCGGTTTTTGCCCGATTACCGCGCCGAATTCGTCACGCAGCGTGTGGGCCGGCTTGAAGCGTCCGTCGGCCATTAGATTGTCTTTGAAAAAGCGATTGCGTGCGCCGGGGATATGGCCGGCAACGGGGTCGATCGTTTCGTTTTCGCCGCGATAGCGGTCCGGCGAGCGCGCATCGACAACCACTTGCTCGCCGGTCTTCAAGTTCGTGAGCAGATGTGCTGCATCGACGGTCACGGCGAGCGGGGCGGCTGCTTTGAAGTCGCCCCGTGCGGCGGCGGGCGGGGTGGTCGTTTCGACCGGGTGTCCCGCGGCTTGCCAAGCTTGAATGCCGCCGTCGACCACGGCCACCGAATCGTGACCGAGCCAACGCAGCAGCCACCAAAGCCGCGCCGCATAGGCGCCGCCTTGCGCATCGTAGACGGCGACTTGCTGGTGTTGCTTCAGGCCATGACGGGCCAAGGTCTCGACCAGCGAATCGCGTTCAGGCAGCGGATGACGCCCGTTCTTGCCTGTCTTCGCGCCCGAGAGATCCCGCTCCAGATGCAGGTAACGGGCGCCGGGTAGGTGGCCCGCCGCGAAGGCCTGCTCGCCCGCGCCAGGGTTGGCGAGATCGAAGCTGCAATCGAAGACGAGCACGCTGCCGGGCGCGCCGGATAAGCGCTCGGCGAGATTGTCGGGCGAAATCAGCGTGGTGTAATGCGTGTGCGACATGGAGAGCTCCTCGTTGGCGAGCGAACGCGCGCGTGGACGTCGATCGATTGATTGCAGTCTAATCAAAAAGACGGGCAAGAGGCGTGTTCGCCGTCTTGCCCGTCGTTCGGTCGGCGGCCGAGGGGGAGGCCGCGTGCCGATTATCGAAGCCGTTAGATCTCGCCCAATTCGCGCCGCAGGAACTCATGGAAGTGCTGCATCCCGTCTTCCATGGGGCTTTGATAGGGCCCGACCTGAGATTCGCCGCGCTCGAGCAGCGCTAGGCGGCCGGCATCCATGCGCTCGGCGATTTCGTCGTCTTCACGCGCCGTTTCCATATAGGCGGCACGCTCGGCTTCCACGAATTCGCGTTCGAACAGTGCGAATTCCTCAGGATAATAGAACTCGACGATGTTCGTCGTCTTGCGCGGACCGTGCGGAATCAGCCACGAGACGACGAGCACGTGCGGATACCACTCGATCATGAGCCCCGGGTAGTACACCATCCAGATCGCGCCGTACTCGGGCGGCTGGCCGTCGCGCACGCGCAGGACTTGGTCGTGCCACTTGCGGTAAGTCGGGCTGCCGGCCTTGGCCAGGCCGTTTTGCACGCCCACCGTCTGCACGCTGTACCACTCGCCGAATTCCCAGGTTAGATCGTCGCAATTGACGAAGCTGCCGAGACCCGGGTGAAACGGGGCGACATGGTAATCCTCGAGGTAGACCTCGATGAACGTCTTCCAGTTGTAGTTGCACTCGTGTACTTCGACATGATCGAACATGTAGTCCGTGAAGTCGAAGTGATGCTGCGTGCCGAGTTTGGCGAGATCCTTGGCGACATCCCGGCCCTGAGCTTCGAACAGCAGTCCATGCCAATTTTGCAGCGCCGTGGCACCGAGATTCAGGCAGGGGTTGTCGGCGAAGTGCGGCGCACCGAGCAACTCGCCATCCAGGTTATAGGTCCAGCGGTGCAACGGACACACGATGTTCTCGGCGTGACCGCGCCCGTTGAGCATGATCGCCTGGCGATGGCGGCAGACGTTCGAGAGCAGCTCGACCTGCGAACCTTGGTTGCGCACGAGCACGCGCCCTTCTTTCTCGCTGGGCAGCGCGAAATAATTCCCCACTTCGGGCACCATTAAGTCATGCCCGACGTAGCGAGGACCCTTCTTGAAAAGCGTTTCGACTTCTCGCGCGAGCAGCGCTTCGTCGAAGTAAGCCGTGACCGGCAGCTGGCCCGAGATGGCCTTGAGCTGCAATGCATTGCTCAGATTGGACATTCCCACTCCCGATGAAAACGTGAAAGCAGCGAACAACCCAACCATCGAAGATTCGATTTAGGGAACCCGCGATTATACCCTCTCCCTCCGGCTTGGGGCGCTTAAGTGCATGACTCGGATCAAAGAAGCCCGCGCAAGAAGCGGTCCACCGGACCTTGCGGCACCACGCAGTGTTGTTTTTTTGTCTTCGGTCGCGGCATTGGGCTGACTGGGCGGATGAATCGGGGCGCGCTCTTTTGCCGTAGAATGTCGGACTTGTTTTTAATTCACCCCTACCCAATGGCGAAGACAGTACCAGAAGGCGCGGCCGCGCCTGCTCCCGGCGGCGAACAGGGGGATGCGGCGCTGCCCCGGAACTATGAAGCCGCCGTGGCCGAGTTGGAAGACCTGGTTTCCCGCATGGAGAGCGGCGCTTTGAGCCTAGAGGAGTCGCTGGCCGCGTACCGGCGTGGCGCGGCCTTGGTAGCCTATTGCCAGCAGCAGCTCGAAAAAGTGGAGCAGCAGGTGCGTGTGCTCGATGGCGAGACGCTCAAGCCGCTGCCCCCCGGTGCGGCCCCCGCGGACAGCGGAGACGATCTATGACCTTTGAAGAATGGATGCGTGCGGTGCTCGTGCGCGTCGAAGCCGCACTCGAACGCTACCTGCCGGCGAGTGCCACGGAGCCGCTCCGCCTGCACGAGGCAATGCGCTATGCGGTGCTGGGCGGCGGCAAGCGCGTGCGTCCGCTGCTCGTGCACGCCGCGGGCGAGTTGACGGGCGCACGGCCGCAGGCCCTGGAGGCGGCATCCGCGGCGCTCGAGATGATTCATGTCTACTCGCTCGTGCACGACGACATGCCCTGCATGGACGACGATGCCTTACGCCGCGGCAAGCCGACGGTGCATGTCCAGTATGACGAAGCCACGGCACTGCTCGTTGGCGATGCGTTGCAGTCTCAGGCATTCACCGTGCTGACGGATGAAACAGCGCTCGACACGCGCGCGCAGGCTTCGCTCGTGCGCGAACTGGCCGTGGCGAGCGGCTCGCTCGGCATGGCGGGCGGGCAGGCGATCGATTTGGCGAGCGTCGGGCTCACATTGACGCGTCCGCAACTCGAAACGATGCATCGGATGAAAACCGGGGCGTTGCTGCGCGCGGCGGTCCGCATGGGCGCGCTGGCCGGTGCGGCGCCCGATGCACAGGCGCTGACGGCGCTAGACGCCTACGCGGCGGCCGTAGGCCTGGCCTTTCAGGTTGTCGACGACATCCTCGATGTCACGACCGATTCTGCAACACTCGGCAAGACGGCGGGCAAGGATGCAAAGGATGGCAAGCCCACCTACGTGTCGATTATCGGACTCGATGCCTCACGTGCTTTGGCGACACAATTGCGCCGCGACGCGCACGACGCGCTCGCGCCCTTCGGTGAGCATGCACGGCGCTTGGCCGAGCTTGCCGACCTGGTGGTAAACCGGGTGAGTTGAACGCGAAGCCCGCTAGCGCGCGCCGTTGTTGGCCTCGAGACGCGCGCAAAAGAAAAAGCGGGCGCGTAACTTTTCCTACAATGGAACGACGATGTACGACTTGTTGAAAACCATCGACGACCCGACGGACTTGCGCCGCCTCGACCGCCGTCAATTGGCGCCGCTTGCGGACGAGTTGCGCGCATTCGTGCTCGACAGCGTCTCGCAAACGGGCGGGCATTTGTCGTCGAATCTCGGCACCGTCGAGCTGACGATCGCCCTGCATTACGTATTCGATACGCCGCACGATCGTATCGTGTGGGACGTCGGCCACCAAACCTATCCTCATAAGATTCTGACGGGCCGTCGCGACCGCATGCAGACGCTGCGGCAACGCGGCGGCATCTCGGGCTTCCCGCGCCGTTCGGAATCGCAGTACGACACCTTCGGCACGGCCCATTCGAGCACCTCCATTTCGGCGGCGCTCGGCATGGCGATCGCGAGCAAGCTCGAGGGTATCGACCGTTTCTCGATCGCCGTTATCGGCGATGGCGCGATGACGGCCGGCATGGCGTTCGAAGCCATGAACAACGCGGGCGTCTGCGACGATCTGCCGCTGCTGGTCATTCTGAACGACAACGACATGTCGATCTCGCCGCCCGTCGGCGCGCTGAACCGCCATCTGGCTCGGTTGATGTCGGGGCGTTTTTACGCCGCCGCCCGTGCCGGCGTGGAACGCGTGCTGCGTGTCGCGCCGCCGATGCTCGAACTTGCCCGCAAGCTTGAAGAGCACGCGAAGGGCATGGTCGTGCCCGCCACGCTGTTCGAAGAATTCGGCTTCAACTACATCGGGCCGATCGACGGTCACGACCTGGACTCGCTGATCCCCACGTTGCAGAACATTCGCGAACTGCGCGGTCCGCAATTCCTGCATGTCGTAACAAAAAAAGGGCAAGGCTATAAGCTTGCCGAAGCCGATCCCGTGCTCTATCACGGCCCGGGCAAGTTCAATCCCGCGGAAGGGATCAAGCCGCCGGCTTCGCCGCCGAAAAAGACCTACACGCAGGTCTTCGGCGAATGGCTGTGCGACGCAGCCGAACTCGATTCGCGCGTCGTCGGCATTACGCCGGCCATGCGCGAAGGGTCGGGCATGGTCGAGTTCGAGAAGCGCTTTCCCGATCGGTATTTCGACGTGGGTATTGCCGAGCAGCATGCGGTGACGTTCGCTGGGGGCATGGCGACCGAGGGCATGAAGCCCGTCGTCGCAATCTATTCGACGTTCCTGCAGCGCGCGTATGACCAGGTGATTCACGACGTCGCATTGCAGAACCTGCCGGTGGTGTTCGCGATCGATCGCGCGGGGCTGGTCGGTGCCGACGGCGCGACGCACGCGGGCTCTTACGATTTGGCGTTCCTGCGCTGCCTCCCCAACATGACGGTGATGGCGCCCGCCGACGAAAACGAGTGCCGCCAAATGTTGTACACGGCGCTGCAGCAGCCGAATCCGACAGCCGTGCGGTACCCGCGCGGCGCGGGTACGGGCGTGGCGACGGTAAAGCAGATGGTGGCGCTGCCGGTCGGCCGGGGCGAAATCCGTCGTCAATCGAGCGCACCGAAGGGCAGCCGCATTGCGATTCTGGCGTTTGGCACGATGGTCGCGCCGGCGCTGGCCGCGGCCGAAGCGCTCGATGCGACGGTCGCCAACATGCGCTTCGTGAAGCCTATCGACGCCGATCTCATACGCGAGCTGGCGCAGACGCACGACGCGATCGTGACCGTCGAGGAAGGCTGTGTCATGGGCGGCGCGGGTTCGGCCTGTGTCGAATCCCTGCTTGCCAATGGGGTTGTTCGCCCCGTACTACAATTGGGCCTTCCCGACAGCTTCATCGATCACGGCGATCCTGCCAAGTTGCTGGCGGAATGCGGCCTCGACGGTGCCGGTATCGAAAAATCGATCCGCGCGCGCTTTATCGAGCCGGCGGCCAAGCTGGCGGCGCAGCGCGTCGCGTGACGCAAGCCGGTCGCGCAGGCGGCCGGCGCGTTTATGGATGCATGCATGGGCCTTCGGGCCCATGTTTCGTTATTGGCGTGACTTGCGCCGGCCACCCGTGCCGGTGTGTTAGCTGCGCTCATTAGGAAAGAACAAGATGAACCAGATGAATCCCGCCTTCGTGATGCCCGACGTTCAGAGCACCGTCGACACACGGCAGATTCCGATTCAACGCGTCGGAGTGAAGGGGGTGCGTCATCCTTTGACGGTGCGCACGCCGAGCGGCGAAGCGCAGCCGAGCGTGGGAACGTGGAATCTCGACGTGCACTTGCCCGCGCATCAGAAGGGCACGCATATGTCGCGCTTCGTTGCGCTGCTCGAAGACAACAAGGCCCCGCTCGAGCCCGTGACGTTCCGTGCGCTGCTCGCCGAGATGCTCGACAAGCTCGAGGCGACCGGCGGGCGTATCGAAGTAACGTTCCCTTACTTCGTGACAAAGACGGCGCCTGTTTCGGGGGTGTCGAGCATGCTCGATTACGAGGTCACGCTAACGGGACAATCGCGCGACGGTGAAATCCGCACGTTCTTGCGCGTGCTCGTTCCGGTGACGAGCTTGTGCCCGTGTTCAAAGGAAATCTCACAATACGGGGCGCACAACCAGCGTTCCCACGTGACGCTCCAAGTGGAGCTGCTGGCGGATCTGGCCGTCGAGGAATTGATTCGGATCGCGGAAGAAGAGGCCTCGTGCGAACTGTGGGGCCTGCTCAAGCGTCCCGACGAGAAGTTCGTCACGGAGCGCGCCTATGAAAATCCGAAATTCGTCGAAGACCTCGTGCGCGACGTCGCACAGCGGCTCAATCGCGACGAGCGCATCGTGTCGTACGTGCTCGAGGCCGAGAACTTCGAATCGATTCACAACCACAGCGCCTACGCGGTGATCGAGCACGACAAGCGTAAGGCCGTGGCGGCGGCCTCGGCGGCCTGATTACGCTTCGCTCACACGCTAGGGCGCTAGCGCGCGAGCGAAGACAAATCCCAGCGCGGCTTGACCGTGAACGCATAATCCTTGCTCGCCTGCTCCGGCCAGCGCTGCAGCCGCAGCGCACCCGCGAGGGCGATCATCGCGCCGTTGTCGGTGCAAAGCGAGAGATCGGGGTAGTGCACGTCGAAGCCGCGCTTCTTGGCGGCGGCCGATAGCGCCTCACGCAGTTGCCGATTGGCCCCCACCCCTCCCGCCACGACGAGCCGCTTGAGCCGTGTTTTCTTGAGCGCGGCCAGCGACTTCGCCACGAGCACGTCGACGGCGGCATCGACGAACCCGCGCGCGAGATCGGCTTTCGATTGCTCGCAGACATTCGCGCCTAACTGCTTGGTCTGCGTGAGCACCGCCGTTTTCAATCCGCTGAAGCTGAAATCGAGATCGCCCGAATGCAACATGGGGCGCGGAAGCGTGACGGCGCCGGGTGTGCCGTATTCGGCGAGCCGAGACACTTCCGGGCCGCCCGGATAGCCGAGGCCGAGCAGCTTGGCGGTCTTGTCGAAGGCCTCGCCTGCGGCGTCGTCGAGCGTTTCGCCGAGCGTTTCATAGCAGCCCACGTTGGTCACGCGCATGAGCTGCGTATGGCCACCGGAGACAAGCAACGCTACAAAGGGAAACGGCGGTGGCGGATCGACGAGCAGCGGCGACAACAGGTGACCTTCCAGATGATGAATGCCGATCGTCGGCTTATCCCATGCCATTGCTAGCGCATTCGCAATGCTCGCGCCGACCAGCAGCGCTCCGGCGAGGCCGGGGCCTTGCGTGAACGCGATGGCATCGATGTCGATGCGCGAGGCACTGGCCCGCTCCAGCACATCCTCGAGCAATGGCAGCGCACGACGGATGTGGTCGCGCGAGGCGAGCTCCGGCACGACGCCACCATATTCGCGATGCATCGCGATTTGCGAATGCAGCGCGTGTGCGAGCAGGCCGCGCTCCGTATCGTAGAGCGCAAGCCCTGTTTCGTCGCACGAGCTTTCGATGCCGAGAACGAGCATAGGGATAGGGTGCGCGCGGCGGGTGCTTGGCCGTACGGCTATGGGTGCGTGGTAAACGCAAAAGTATAGCAGTGCGCCGTCCGGGGCGGCTTGGACAGGTAGAATGCGCGCCATGGAATCTTTCGACATCGCCGTCATCGGCGCAGGGGCCGCCGGCATGATGTGCGCGGCCGTCGCCGGGCAGTGCGGCGGGCGCGTGGTCCTGATCGACCATGCGCCGCGCCTCGCCGAGAAAATCCGCATCTCGGGCGGTGGGCGCTGCAACTTCACGAACCTGCAAGCCGGCCCCGCGAACTACGTATCGGCCAATCCGCACTTTTGCCGCTCGGCGCTTGCGCGCTATACGCCGCACGATTTCTTGAGCCTGTTGAAGGCGCACCGCGTCAGTTGGCACGAGAAGCATCGCGGCCAACTCTTTTGCGATCACTCCAGCGAATCGATCATCGATATGCTGAAGGCCGAGTGCGAAACGGGGCGGGTCGCATGGCGGCGGCCCGTGGCAGTCCAGGGCGTGCGCTGCCGCGGTGAGACGGGAAGCGCAAGCTTTACCCTCGAGACGAACGCCGGCGAAATCGCGGTGCGCGCGCTCGTCGTGGCAACCGGCGGCCTCTCGATCCCCAAGATCGGGGCGACCGATTTCGCTTATCGCATCGCCAAGCAGTTCGGGCACAAGCTGGTCGACATGCGGCCGGCGCTTGTACCGCTGACTTTTTCATCGGATGACTGGGTGCCGTTCTCCGCGTTGGCCGGCGTGTCGCTCGAAGTCGAGGTGACGGCTGGACGCAAGCGCGCGCAGGGTGCGTTCGTCGAAGATTTGCTCTTTACGCATCGGGGGCTGTCGGGTCCAGCCGTGCTGCAAATATCGAGCTACTGGCAAAGCGGCGAGCCGATTGCAGTCGATCTATTGCCCGGCCGCGACGCTGCGGCCGAACTGCTGGAGGCCAAATCGAGCGGCACGAAGCGCCAGATCGGCAACCTGCTGGCTCAGTGGATGCCGGCGCGCTTGGCGGATGCCTGGCTCGATGCGCAAGCCGTGCCCGGTGAGGCGCGACTCGCCGATTTGTCCGATAAAACGCTGCGCCGGCTCGGTGAGGCGTTCTCTCGATGGGCGCTTACGCCGTCCGGGACCGAGGGGTATCGTAAGGCCGAGGTCACGAAAGGCGGTATCGATACGCACGAGCTGTCGTCGGCGACGATGATGAGCGCGCGCGTGCCGGGACTCTACTTCATCGGCGAAGCGGTCGATGTCACCGGCTGGCTGGGTGGCTACAATTTCCAGTGGGCGTGGGCATCCGGGGTCGCGGCCGGCCAGGCCGCCGTGGAATTCACGCGCAGCGCTTGACACGTTTCGTGTAAATGTGCAGAAGGTTTGCTATACTCCCGGACCTTGGAAAAATTTCCGTTTGCGAACATGACGATCATTCGCGTAAAAGAAAACGAGCCATTCGAGGTCGCGATGCGCCGCTTCAAGCGCACGATCGAGAAGAATGGCTTGTTGACCGAACTTCGCTCGCGCGAGTTCTACGAGAAGCCGACAGCCGAACGCAAACGCAAGAAGTCTGCCGCCGTGAAGCGCCACTTCAAGCGCCTACGTAGCCAGATGTTGCCGAAGAAACTCTATTGATTGCACCGTGCCGGCTTCGGCCGCCCTGCTAGGTTTTGCGTGCGCGGCGCCACCGGCATTCGGTCTCGCGGTGGGACCGGCTCTGCAGCCATCCCGGGAGATCGTCCGATCCGGTTGCCAAGCCAAGCTCGATCCCGCTCGCGATAGCGCAGAGAGCGCAACACCCGCTTGAGGCAGTGTCCCAAGCGGGTTTTTGCACTGCGTCCTCGCCAGTTTTGTTATTTCAGTTCTCTTCATGAATTCGGGTGAAAGATGAGTCTTAAAGATCGTATCAACGAGGACATGAAAGGCGCGATGCGCGCACGCGATACGGCCCGCCTGGGCACGATTCGCCTGTTGCTGGCCGCCATGAAGCAGCGTGAGGTGGACGAGCGCATAACGCTCGACGATGCCGCCGTCACGGCGATCATCGACAAGATGATCAAGCAGCGCAAAGACTCGATCAGCCAATTCCAAGCGGCTGGCCGCAGCGATCTCGTCGAACAGGAGAGCGCCGAGGTGGCGGTGTTGGCTGCCTACATGCCGGCGCAATTATCGGAAGCCGAGATTGCGGAGCAGGTCCAGGCTGCGGTGGTCGAAACCGGCGCTGCCGGACCACAGGACATGGGTAAGGTCATGGGCGTGCTCAAGAGCAAGCTCGCGGGTCGCGCCGATATGACGGCCGTATCCGCGCGCGTGAAGGCCGCGCTCTCCAAGTAGCCGGGTGCGCGAAACCGAGATGCGGCGCCGGCACCCGCTTCGTTGCCTAGCGATGGGCGGCAATGTGCGTGTCGATGCCCGCACCGGCTTCGCGCCTCGCCGTTGCCCGTGATCCCACACGCCTTTCTCCAGGACCTGCTGAACCGCGTCGATATCGTCGATGTGGTGGGTAGGTACGTCCAGCTCAAGAAGGGCGGTGCGAATTTCATGGGCTTGTGCCCGTTCCATAACGAGAAGAGTCCCTCGTTTACGGTCAGTCCCACCAAGCAGTTCTATCACTGCTTCGGCTGCGGCGCGCATGGCACGGCGATCGGTTTCTTGATGGAGCACGCAGGCCTCGCGTTTCCCGAAGCCGTGGAGCAGCTTGCGCAATCGGTCGGGCTGGCGGTGCCGCAGGAACCGTCGCCGCTGCGCGGCGGCTATGGCGGCCAGAGCGGGGGAGCGGGTCCCGAACGATTCGCGCCGGTCGACGGCAAGGCCGCTGCCGCATTGTCGGATGTCATGTCAAGGGCGTGCGATTACTACCGGAAGGCCTTGCGCGGTGCGCCGCAAGCGATCGAGTACCTCAAGAAGCGCGGGCTCACGGGCGAAGTGGCCGCGCGTTTCGGGCTCGGTTTCGCGCCGGACGGCTGGCAGAACCTCGAAGCTGTATTTGCCGATTACCGTAGCGATGCACTCGTGGAAGCGGGGCTTGTCATCGTCAGCGAGAAGCTCGACGCGCAGGGTCAGCCGCGCCGCTACGACCGGTTTCGCGAGCGGATCATGTTCCCGATCCGCAACGTGAAGGGACAGGTGATCGGCTTTGGCGGCCGCGTATTCGACGGCGGCGAGCCGAAGTATTTGAATTCGCCGGAAACGCCTCTATTTAGTAAGGGCAGCGAACTCTACGGGCTATTCGAAGCGCGCTTGGCGATTCGCGAGGCACGCTCCGTATTGGTCGTGGAAGGCTATATGGACGTCGTCGCCCTGGCGCAGCTCGGTTTTCCGAACGCAGTTGCGACGCTCGGCACTGCCTGTACGCCCGTTCATGTGCAAAAGCTGTTGCGGCAGACCGATACGGTCATCTTCAGCTTCGACGGCGATGCCGCGGGCCGGCGTGCCGCCCGCCGGGCGCTCGATGCGTGTCTGCCGCATGCGGCAGACAATCGGACGATCCGCTTTCTGTTTCTGCCCTCGGAACACGACCCGGACAGCTTCATTCGCGAATTCGGCAAGGAGGCTTTTTCGGAACAGATCGAACATGCGTTGCCGCTTTCGCAGTTCATGTTGAACGAGGTGCTGGCGGGCAACGAACTCGATACGCCGGAAGGGCGCGCGCGGGCGTTGTTCGACGCCAAGCCGCTGCTGCAAGCGCTGCCGGCCAATGCGCTGCGCGCGCAGATCATGCATATGTTCGCGGATCGGCTCGGCGTTCCGTTCGACGAGGTGGCCGGGCTTTGCGACGTCGACACTCGAATCAGGCCGGCCGCCCGGCAGGCGCCGGCACGCAAGGATCGGCGTCGCGTCACGGGCATCGAGGAACGCGCATTGCGCAACTTGGTGATGTATCCGCGCATCGTGTCGCTGCTCGACGAGGAGAGCGAGGAGAGTCTGTTCAACCAGAGCCACCATGGCGAATTGTTCGCCGAAGCCGCCACGCACGCACGCGCACTGGGCGATGCGGCTGAATTTCGGCACCTGTCGGATCTGCTTAGAAATGGGGCCAATGCCGCGACTTTCGAAGAAATTTTCCGCGAAATTCTGGTCTATGATGAAAATGTCCGCGATTTGCTGATGTACGACGCGCAAGACGCGGGTGTGGCCGAGCAGCAGCAAGAGCGTGAGCGTATTGCCGCCGAGGAATTTCAGGCGGCCATTCTGAAGATCCGCTACGACGCATGCTGCGAGCGGCTCGAGCGTTTGTCGCGACAGTCGAAACATACGCCGGACGAGATCGAACAATTGACGGACTTGAACCGGCAGCGGGCCGACATGAAGCGGCAGCTTGGGCTATGAAAGGGGGATTATGCCGTGTGTGCTATAATAAAAGGTTTTCAGCGGTTTAGTTTGTCTTTTCGAGGCAGGAGCGGTACAGCGGGGGCGAAATAGCGATGGCGAAGACTACGGGCGGAAAGGCGGCAGCGAAAGGTGCGACGGCGGCGAGCAAGGGCAATGCCCGAGGTTCGAATCCGCGTAAGCCGGAGCCGGCGCGCAAGGTCGTCGCGGGCAAAGCCGCAGCAGCTTCTGCTTCTGTTGGAAAGACATCGGCTGCGAGTGCAGCGGAGCGGGCCGCAAAGAAGGCGGCGAGCCCGGGGGCTGTGCGAACTTCGGCGGCAGCCGCCGATATGAACAAGGCGGCGCAGACGTCCGCCAAGCCGGAGACGAGAGCCGCCGCCGCGAGGCGATCCGGCTCGAAAAGCGCAGGGGGCGCGGCTGCCACGCCGGACGATCGGGCAGGGCGCGATACCCAAGTATCCACGGTGCAACCGGCTGAAGTCCAGCAGCCGCGAGTCGAGACTATTGCCGGTACGGCGAACTCCATGACGAAAAAGCTGAACGAAGTATCCGTCGATGACGACGCAACCCAGGGTGAAGAGCAGCAAGCTGCGCCTTCGGGCAAGGTCGAAAAGGCCAAGGCGCGCGATCGCCGCGCGAAGGAAAAAGCGCTGTTGAAGGACGCGTTCGCGTCGAGTCAGCCCGGTACGGCGGAGGAGCTCGAGGAGCGCCGCGCGAAACTGCGTGCGCTGATCAAGCTCGGCAAAGAGCGCGGCTTTTTGACCTATGCGGAAATCAACGACCATCTGCCCGACAATTTTGCCGAGACCGAGGCGATCGAAGGCATCATCAGCACGTTCAATGACATGGGCGTGGCCGTCTATGAACAGGCGCCCGATGCCGAAACGCTGCTGTTGAACGACAACGCGCCTGCCGCCTCGTCGGACGACGAAGTCGAAGAGGAAGCGGAAGTTGCGTTGTCGACGGTCGATTCGGAGTTCGGTCGCACGACCGATCCGGTCCGCATGTACATGCGTGAAATGGGCACGGTCGAGTTGCTCACGCGCGAGGGCGAAATCGAGATCGCGAAGCGTATCGAAGATGGCCTGAAGCACATGGTGATGGCGATTTCGGCGTGCCCGACGACGATCGCGGACATCCTCGCGATGGCTGAGCGTGTCGCAAACGAGGAAATCCGCATCGACGAGCTCGTTGACGGCCTGATCGATCCGAACGCGGAAGATGCGGACGGGTTCTCGGCGCAAGAGGCCGAAGCAATCGAAAACGAGAGCGTGCAGGCCGAGGAAGAGGAAGAGGAAGAAGCAGAGGACGACGACGGCACCGCGCAGGCTACGGCCAATGCGGCGCAGCTCGAGGCGCTCAAGCGCGTTTCGCTGGAGAAGTTCGCGCTGATCAGCGAGTGGTTCGACAAGATGCGCCGTGCGTTCGAGAAGGAAGGCTACAAGTCGAAGTCGTACTTGAAGGCGCAAGAGACGATTCAAAACGAGCTCATGTCGATCCGTTTCACGGCGCGTACCGTGGAGCGCCTGTGCGACACGCTGCGGGCGCAGGTGGACGAAGTGCGTCAGGTCGAGCGTCAGATTTTGCATATCGTCGTCGACAAGTGCGGCATGCCGCGCGCCGAATTCATCACGCGTTTCCCGGGTAGCGAGACTGAACTCGATTGGGCCGAGAAGATCGTCGCGGAGAGTCATCCGTATAGCGCGATTCTGTCGCGGAATATTCCGGCGATCCGTGAGCAGCAGCAGCGTTTGCTGGATCTGCAAGCGCGTGTCGTGCTGCCGTTGAAGGACTTGAAAGAAACCAACCGCCAAATGGCGGCTGGCGAATTGAAGGCGCGGCAAGCCAAGCGCGAGATGACCGAAGCCAACTTGCGTCTTGTGATTTCGATTGCGAAGAAGTACACGAATCGCGGTTTGCAGTTCCTCGATTTGATCCAGGAAGGCAATATCGGCTTGATGAAGGCCGTGGACAAGTTCGAATATCGTCGCGGCTATAAGTTCTCGACGTATGCCACGTGGTGGATTCGCCAGGCCATTACGCGTTCGATCGCGGACCAGGCGCGTACGATCCGGATCCCGGTTCACATGATCGAGACGATCAACAAGATGAACCGTATTTCGCGGCAGATTTTGCAGGAGACGGGTCTCGAACCTGATCCGGCCACGCTCGCGGAAAAGATGGAGATGCCTGAGGACAAGATCCGCAAGATCATGAAGATTGCGAAGGAACCGATCTCCATGGAGACGCCGATCGGCGACGACGACGATTCGCATCTCGGTGATTTTATCGAAGACACGAACACCGTTGCGCCGGCCGATGCCGCGCTGCATGCGAGCATGCGCGACGTCGTGAAGGACGTGCTCGATTCGTTGACGCCGCGCGAGGCGAAGGTGTTGCGCATGCGTTTCGGCATCGAGATGAGCACGGACCATACGCTCGAGGAAGTCGGCAAGCAGTTCGACGTGACGCGTGAGCGGATCCGTCAGATCGAGGCGAAGGCACTGCGTAAGTTGCGCCATCCGAGCCGCTCGGACAAGCTCAAGTCGTTCCTGGAAGGGAATTGATTCGCGAGCGATTGCGTGAGTCGGTGAGTGGTACCGAGCAGTAGGGAGGCCCGGCCGGATGCGCCGGGCCTTTTGTCGCAGTGCGGGTGAATTCGCGCGTAATTGGGCTTTTGCGGTTTGCACGCAGACGCATTAGCCGATAGACTGCCAATCTTTCCGCGACGTAGTTGGTCGCTATTCAAACTCCGTCACACACAGCGCATTCGAACATGTGGCGCGACGGGCCGGACGCCGTGCTGGTTGCAGGCAGCGGACTCATAATCCGCCTCCGAAAGGACATCGTCGGTTCGACTCCGACCCGGCCCACCAAGGCTTTCAGCGATTTTTCAGCTCGAAATTCTGCTCCGCAAAACGTGGGTTGCTCCGCAAAATGGGCGAGGCCCAACGTTCGGACTGATCGCCCAGATCAACACCGAGCTCGAACGCGGTCGGGGGCAAGTGCCGCTGCAACCGGAGGGCGCGCTCTGTCGCTGACGGATAACGGTCGGTCGACGATGTTTGTCCGCGCCGCCACGTAATTCTCAGTCGGCCTGCCTCTCTCGAAAGTCCACTGGGCTGAGTCTCTTCCAATTACGTTTCGAATGACTGACATGGTCGAGCGCACGGGCGCGAACAATCTATTCAGCAAAATCCTGGTGATTTGAAGAAAAGAAACGCGCCAACTGTTGGCTGATCGAGATCGCCGAAAAGACAGTTATCGTTGAGGCTGCTGCGGGACAGGCCGCCAGTACCGCCAAACAGATCGAAGGCATTCCCGGCCAGGTCGCGGCGGCGAAGCTGGCCGCAACCCAGGCCGCGACTTCATAGATCAATGCTGAAATCGCACTGACCCCGGCTAAGGCTAATGCGACCACGGCGGCACCGACGGCGGCGGACACCGCCCAGACTGCCCTCGCCACCGCCTAGGGCAACCTCTTCACCGCCAAAGGCAATGCGTTAAGCGCTGGTCCTACGGGTCAACTGGCCCTGGTGAACGCACAGAACAGCCTGGCCGTGGCTCAAGCGTTGGGCCGAAAACGCTCGCCAGCCGGACATGCAAAGCGATATCGCGATGATCAACACGCAGACGACACTCCTGACGGCTCGGGCGAACGGCCTGAACGCCAAGTTGGCCATCGAAAAGGCTAACGCCGCCCTCAACGGCCAGTAGGCGAGTTTTCCAGCAGGCTAGCGTCGGCCGTCAGGACGAAGCCGACGTTCTAATGGCTGCGCGCGAACGCAGACCAGCGGCCATAGATGGCCAACTGTCGCCCGACACGGTTGGCTGTAGCCGACCCGTTTCAGCCATACGGTAACTCGTCTGTGTAAAGGCTGAACTTGGAGTCAAACAGTCGTTCACGTGCAGGTTCGCCACTCGTAATGCTCGCGACTGACTCGATCGGCTACCTTGCGGGCGCTCACGCGCGATGAAAGAAACCACCTCGCCGTTCATACGGTAAGGTTGCGCCAATCGCACCGTTCCGGTGTCGCACGAGGCATTTTGTATTTTATTTGTAATGAAATGGATTGAGCGCAACGATGCCACGGGTGTTCACTTGTGCGTATGGCACCACGTCTGGGAGTCGCTGCGTCCGGCACTTGTTCCACAAAAATGCTTGGTCGATTCAGGTAGATATGTTCCTAATCACAGAAATCGTGGAGTGAGGATGGTCAAATCCGGTCGTGTCATTTAAATTTGTGGTCGGATAAACCCGTCGCACCATGTCAGTCAAAGGCCTAATTGCTTTTTTGTTTGGCATCTTGATTGCGTCTCCATCGCGTCGAATGACGCATTATTTAAATTTCCGCGCCGAGAGAGCGGAAATAACCAAGGAGATCTGGAAGTGTCCAGTGAAGAAAAAAATAAATTCAAGCCATACACGCGCCAGACGATTCGACAGACACCTGAATGGTCAAAGCTCACGCTCGATCAACAAGAGGCGATCGATGTCGTTGGACGGGTGCTACCGTTTCGTGTGAATTCTTACGTATTGAGTGAACTGATCGATTGGGATCGTGTGCCGGACGACCCGATTTATAGGTTGACGTTCCCGCATCGAGAAATGCTTACGGAAGTTGAATATGCGCAGTTGCGCGACCAGATTTTCAAGGGAGGAGAGCAGGATCGAGTTAATCAAATGATTCATTCGATTAGGCTTCGAATGAATCCGCATCCGGCTGGGCAATTGACGCACAACGTTCCGTATCTCGATGGGGTACCGCTACAGGGCATGCAACATAAATATCGCGAAACGGTGCTGTTCTTCCCGAGTGCTGGTCAGTCGTGCCATGCGTACTGCACGTTCTGCTTCCGATGGCCTCAGTTCGTCGGAATGGACGAATTCAAGTTTGATGCGAGAGAAACGACCCAGCTCGTCGAATATCTACGACGTCATCGTGAAGTGACAGATGTGCTTATAACGGGGGGGGATCCGCTCGTGATGAATGCTCGCTCGTTATCCGAATATCTAATGCCGCTACTGTCACCGGATCTGGCGCATATTCAGAATATCCGGATTGGGACGAAATCAGTTGCCTACTGGCCGCAGCGCTTTGTGTCGGACAAGGACGCTGACGATCTACTACGCGTGTTCGAGTCGGTCGTCGCATCGGGTCGTAATCTCGCGATTATGGGCCATTATAACCATCCGAACGAATTGGAGCCACCGATCGCACAGCAGGCGGTGCGCCGCATCATCGGAACCGGTGCGACGGTAAGATTACAGGCGCCACTGATCCGCCACATCAATACGAACCCCGATGCTTGGACTCGACTCTGGACGCTTGGCGTCAAGCTTGGCGCGGTCCCGTATTACATGTTTGTCGAGCGCGATACTGGCCCCAGCAACTATTTCAAGCTTCCGCTCGCGGACGCTTACGACATCTTCCAGCGCGCCTATAGGCAGGTGTCCGGACTCGCACGTACTGTGCGTGGTCCATCAATGAGCGCGTTTCCGGGCAAAGTTGCGATCGACGGTATCGCGGAGATCGCGGGTGAGAAGGTATTTGCGCTGCAATTTCTGCAGGCGCGCAATCCGGACTGGGTGCGGAAGCCGTTCTACGCGAAATTCGATCCGAATGCGACTTGGCTCGACGATCTGGTGCCAGCATTTGGCGCGTCGCGCTTCTTCTTCGAGCTGGAAAACTCGAGTGAGAATGCGTTACGTCGTGTGATCTCACTGCATGCGGATGATCTGGAGCCGCCGCGCGCTAGTGATGTAGTCGATCAGATGGAGGTTGCACCATGACGCTAGAAGCGCGCGCAGCTATCGAACCGTACGAGGTCTACGCGCTGCGTTATGCGACGCACGAGGGGCGTCGCAGCACCGAGAATTATCTCGGACACGATCCTCACAGCAATTGTGGCATGCCGCTCGATTTCTACGTCTGGGTGATCCGGAACAGTTTGCGTACGGTGCTGGTCGACACGGGTTTTAAGCGCCAACTGGCGGCGAAGCGACGTCGCACATATTTCGGCGAGCCGGCTGAGTTGCTGAGCAAGCTTGGCATCGATTCGACGACGATCGATAACGTCGTGATCACGCACATGCATTACGACCACGCGGGAAATCTCGATGCTTACCCGCGTGCCCGCTTTCATGTTCAAGAAAGCGAACTCGCGTTTTGTACCGGTCGCTGTATGGCGCATGGCGCTCTGCGTGGGCCGTTTGAGCCGCTCGATGTCGTTCAGGCGGTCTTCCGGCTTTTCGAAGGCCGTATTGCATTTGTCGACGGCGACGCAGAATTGTTCCCCGGCATCACTCTGCATCAAGTTGGGGGCCATACCCCAGGATTGCAGGTGGTCCGCGTCGCGACGGCGCGCGGCCACGTCGTGCTTGCAAGCGACGCGGCACATTACTGGGACAACCTTCGCGAACGGCGACCGTTCCCGATAGTAGTCGATGTCGGTCGGATGCTCGACGCACACGCCACGATCGAACGGCTCGCCGACGGCCCCGATCACATTGTACCGGGCCATGACCCGCTCGTCCGGACCACATTTCGCACTTTGCCCGGTGAACCGGACGTGGCGGTGCTGCATGAGCCGCCGATCGTTGAGCGGGCGGCAACATACGCATTAGACGCAACGGGTGCAGGCGGCGCACTCGTAGAGCTTGCTGCAAATTGACGACGAGATGGACACGATGAGAACGACGAATGTAACCATAATCGGGTTTGGACCTCGCGGACTTGCGGTGCTCGAACGATTACTCGAACACGCGCGCCGCCTACCGGCCGGAGAGGCCTTACACATCGACGCGATCGATCCTGGCGAATGCGGTGAAGGCTCGCATCCCGCGCGGCAGCCGGATCATCTATTAATTAACACGATCGCATCGCAGGTGACGATGTTCGCGCCCGATAGCGTTGCGGGCGGCGAGAACGGCCCAACGCTGGTTGAATGGGCAATCGCGAGCGGTTATCGCCGCTTCGGACGGCGCTACTTTCGTGTTGGTGGCGAATCGGGCGAGCCAATCACGGAATTTGACTATCTGCCGCGCAGCCTGCTTGGTGAGTACCTGTCGTGGGTCGTCGATCGTGTAGTGCGGCAGTTGCCGAGCACGATCACGTTCACGCATCACCGCGCCCGAGCAGAAGACGTGGAGCCGTGCGGGGATGGCTTTCGCGTGAAGCTAGATGATGGGTATAAGCTGCAAGCTGACTATCTGTTTCTAGCGACGGGCCACGGCCGTCGACGGCCGACTAAGGAGGATCGTGCCGCAAGCGAGTTCGTAACACATCATGTGGAACGTAATCCGGCCCTCGCCTATTTCGCGTCCCCGTATCCGGTGACCGAGTTGTCACGGATATCTCCCACCGCAACGGTCGCGATCCAGGGTTTCGGGTTAACCGCGCACGATGTGATTTCTGAACTGACTGTGGGGCGCGGCGGTCGGTTCGTCGGTACCGAGCACAGCATGCGCTACCTGCCATCCGGTCGCGAACCGAAGCTGCTGATGTTCTCGCGGAACTGCTTGCCGTTCGCCGCACGGGGCGTTAATCAGAAGGGGCTGACGGGCCGTCATCGGGCGCACTTCTTTACGCCGGTTGCCGTGCGCGCACTTGCCGAGGCGAGTGCCGACTCGCGAGGCGATCGGCGTGTTGATTTTCGAGCGGATGTACTTCCGCTGATCATAACCGAAATGGCCTACGCGTATCGTTCTGCATTGTCGGCTGCGCCGGTCGATCCAGCTACGTTCGCGATGAGCGCTGACGAGGCGCGCGTGATCGAATCGATCCTTTGGCCGCTCAAAGGCCAGCGCTTCAAGTCAGAAGCCGAATTTCGCGCTTTTTTCGACGTGCTCTTTGCCGACGACCTTTCGCACGCGTTCCGCGGCAATCTGTCCAGCCCTGTCAAAGCGGCAACCGATGTGCTTCGCGATACGCGGGAGGCACTGCGCGAAGCGATCGAATACGGTGCCTCGACACCAGAATCGCATCGCTACTTCGTCGAAGAATTCAACGTAATCACGAACCGCATCTCGTTTGGTCCGCCGAAGCAGCGTAACGTCGAATTCGCTGCCCTGCGCGCAGCTGGAGTCTTGGACTTGGGTGGAGGCCCTGGCGCTCGCGTGACAAGAGATGTGAGTACGTCAAAATTCCGGATCGAGACAAACTATCCGGAGGGCGACATACACTACGACGCCGACGTGCTGATTGCAGCTCGGCTCGACTCGTGGTCGCCGTTGACCGACGCGTCGTCACTGACTCGGAGCTTGCTCGAACGCGGGTGGATCCGACCTTACCGAAATGGCGATTATCATCCAGGCGGGATCGATATTGACCGGCAGTTGAGACCGATTGGTCGAGATGGTGTCACACATTCTCGCATCTGGGCGATCGGCTTTCCAGTCGAGGGCCCGCACTTCTACACACATGCGCTACCGCGTCCGCGGATCGCGTCTCGGCAGACGGCCGACGCCGAGCGCGGCGTACTGCAACTATTCGACGCAATCGCGCGCAGCACAGCGGCGCCCATATCCGGCGAGGCGATGACGGACCAGGTGCCGAGCACTAGCGATCTGGAGGCGACGGCATGAGTATGCTCGATTTGGCTGGAACTCC